>ENA-ORXM01000081-ORXM01000081.1-marine-metagenome-genome-assembly--contig:-NODE-81-length-171969-cov-13.176541_pt1 | contig 171969 bp, 161 predicted proteins | sample MGYA00237867_ERZ511480 | MGnify/ENA primary metagenome ERZ511480 (study PRJEB26309, sample SAMN06266103) | marine metagenome | isolation source: Algal blade | place: United Kingdom:Sidmouth, United...
ACTTGATAGCCACAGAAGGCACACTGGTTTCCAAATTCTTGGAAACGTGATTTTTCACGCATTTGGCTGTAAGCTCCAAAACGGACGGCTTTAACAGCGTCAACGTCTGGCGTGTAAACAAAGTCACCCTTAAATTCAGTGATTTGATCCTTATCCGTCGGCACATTACCTTTTTCATTGTAATGTAAACGGCTGCGGCTTGCATCTGGCAAATTACCATTTCCAAAACCATCATGTGCCACGATTGGATACTCACCCGTACCATCGAAAGAGTAATTATTGATAATACCGACAACGTTAAATCGGTCTTTGCCCGCACGATCATTTTCAGCTGTAGAATGCGAGGCATCCAATTTGACGTTCAAATTTTCTGTGGCGTTCCAATCAACATTAAGACCAAAACCTTTATTCGTCACATCACGAGAGTTACGGGTTGTTGAAACAAAGTCAGACGCAGGATCACCAGATCCTTGGTTAAGACCAATTTCTTGCGTAAAGCTTGTAAGCGTACCATTTGCGTCAATTGTCGCGCTTCCGACGCGGTCTGGCTCAAACCATGAAGCAAGATCTGTCACAACAGAATCGACTTCAAACTTAGAAACAAAACCGTCGAGCGTAACCGTCATATCATCATTTGGTGCGTATTGCGCTGCCAAACTTGCATTTAAACGCTTACGCTTTTGGCGGTCAACAATCTGATCCCAATTGCGCGGAATATAAGCGTTTTCAAACAATACACCGTCATTGATGTTCGAAATCGTCTGCCCAGGACGCCAACCCGCTGTTGCGATTTGGTTGATCTGAACATCACGTTCCGAGTAGCTGACAGCGCCTAGAAGACCAAATGTGTCATTGTTAAATGTGTTACTAATCAAGAGAGAGCCAGCAGGAGAAATCTTCTCTGAAAGACTTTCGTAAACACCCTTCACAGTGCCAGCCATTTGGAAACCAAGATTGTCAAATGGACGCGCGGTTGTGACATTAATTGTACCGCCAATACCACCTTCTTGAAGGTTTGAGCGACCAGATTTATAAACTGTCGCGCCTGTGATTTGCTCAGCCGCTAGCACGTCGAAGTTAAACTCACGTCCCCCTGAATCTGTCGCAATCTGACGACCATTCAGCAAAACAGTGTTAAATTGAGGCCCAAGACCCCGAATTGTTACCGCTTGGCCTTCACCGCCACTGCGGTCAATCGCAAGACCTGGAATACGTTGTAGTGACTCAGCGACGTTAAGATCAGGAAACTTACCGAGATCCTCTGCTGCGATCGCATCGACAACACCCACAGCATCACGCTTTATATCTTGCGCGCGTTTGATCGAGCTAAGAATACCCGTCGTAATAATTTCGTCTTCGAACGTATTTGCCATTTGCGCACTTGCAGGCGCTGCGACCATCATTGCCGCTGCACCAACAGTACAAGCCAGTATGTACTTTTTATTTAATGTCATGATAATTTCCCTGAGCTGTAATTTTTTTCTCATTTATATTACGAGATTTCCTCCACACTAGATTTACAACTAGATGCGTCAAGCCTAAATATTCTTTTTCGAACATTTTTATTAGAATGTTGTAATTATGTATCAATTCAAAGATGAATTCGAGCTTTTTCCAAGCTCTGATTATATCAGAATCGCTAATTTGTACGTTTGCAATAGGAAAATAGAAAATATTATTCGTAATCGCGCATCCCGAATATACAACACCCTATAAATAAAGAGCCAAAGGTTACACGGCTAAAATAAGAAAATTAGGAATTAGATTCGGTTGCGACGATAAGGTCAATATTTTCAGTCTCGCAAAGATTCGTATAATGTAAATCTGGCGCACTATCCGTAACGATAACGTCAAGATCGCTAACATGTCCAACTCTATTCATGGCGCGACGTCCAAATTTGTGGCGATCCGCCACCATAATAACCTTTTGCGAATTACGAAGAATGGTCTTGGCAGTCTTGACCTCTTGCGGATCATATTCAAGCAGTGAACCATCTTCATCTACACCACTAATACCTACAATACCAATATCCATTCGAAAATCGTTTATGAAATCATCTGACAAAGACCCCCGAATACCTCCATCAGAATGCCTGACCTGCCCACAAGAGACTATGATCTGAATACTCGCATTTTGCGTCAAAATGCGAGCAACATGAAGGTTATTCGTAAAAACATGGAGCTTTTCATGGCCTAAGAGCGCTTCAGCTATCGCCTCAATTGTTGTCCCCGTACTTAGAAAGATAGACGCGCCGTTCGGGATAAGGTCCGCAGTGGCCTTTGCAATTCTTCGCTTTGCCTCAACTCCGGTTTGCAAACGATCTTGGTAGGGTGGATTCTCAGCACTCTTGACCTGCCCCGCCCCGCCGTGAAAACGGGTCAGCAATCCATGTTCGTTGAGTTCATTCAAATCCCGACGAATAGTTTGGGGGGTCACATTAAACTTAGTAACCATCGCCTCGGTCGCAACAAAGCCGTCTTCATCCACCATTTGGAGAATCTCAGATTGTCTCTTTGACGGATCGAATTTTATCATATTATTGGCTTAACAGAGACTTCGCCTCAAAAAAACTGTTTAACGAACATATTTTTCAGTGAAAACAAGCGCCTTAGCCGCCTACTTCATTAAAAAACGGACAAAACGCATATTTCCCCTAGCCATTTGCATTCTCTAGAGCTAAAAAAATGTTCGTTTTCGAAAATTTTGAGTTAAATGACAGATATATTAGAGCATATTCAACGCAAATCTGAAACTCCTGCGATTTATCGCAGACACTTCATAAAGCGCGATGGCCGCGACTTATTTCTTTATGGATATAATAAGCACACACTTGCGCCTCTTCCCGAAGAGGGCGGAGAGGTCGCGAAAGGCGGAGAGCTTCGCTACCACCCGCTCCGGGCTGAATGGAACGTCTACGCTCCCCACCGCCAAAACCGTACGTTTAAGCCATCTTCTGCAAATAACCCCCTCGCCCCTTCAATTGCGGGAGAAGCGCCGACTGAAATTCCGTTTTCGGATTTTGAACTCGCTGTATTTGAAAACAAATTTACAAGCCTGCATTCAGAGGCGCCGATGCCGCCGTTTATTGACGGTGTAAAACTATCTCGCGCAGGCGGACGCTGTGACGTCATTGTTTACGGGCCTGAAGATAAAGGCAATCTATACGAGATGGGGCAAGCCAAACGCCGCTTACTTTTGGCGGCTTGGAATGATCGCTACCAGACGCTTTTTGACCAAGGGTGTGAATTTGTTCTACCCTTTGAAAATCGCGGCGACGAAGTTGGGGTGACACTTCATCACCCTCACGGACAGATTTATGCCTTTCCGTTTGTGCCGCGCGTTCAAAAAGATGCAATGACGGCTTTTGAAAACGGCTATGATTTTGCGGCCGACCTAAAAGCCTTTAAGCCCGATTACACCGTTGCTCACGCAGGCGGCCTCACCGCTTTCTGTCCCCCTTATGCACGCTTCCCATTCGAGACATGGATTGCACCCGATGAGTGTTTACGCGGCCCTTGGGATTTTAATGAGGAGCAACTTGACGGATTTGCGCATTTACTTGGCGATATGACGCGGCGATATGACGAATATTTCCAGCGCCCTACGGCCTATATGTTATCACTCCACGCTGCGCCGCGAAGCGCAGACGACCGTTTTCACTTCACCGCTCAGTTTTACCCTCTACTTCGTGCACCGGGGCGCGTAAAATATCTGGCCTCCGTAGAGCAAGCGACGGGCGCCTTCACTGTTGATGTGATGCCCGAAATGGCGGCAAAAACTTTGAGAGCGCTTTAGAATGATTGAGTCACGCTTTGAATCTGTATTCGGACAAAAACCCCGGATTAGCGGATTCACACCGGGTCGTGTCAACCTTATCGGCGAGCACACGGATTATAATGGCGGCATGGTTCTACCGACAGCTTTAAGCCTTGGCGTATCCATGGCACTCTCGCCTCGCTCCGATAACGTCATAAAAATTTGGTCCGATAAGTTTGACGAAATTGCAGAACGTAAGATCACAGATATCGCGGTTGACCACTGGTCAGACTATATCGTCGGCGCACTTATTATGGCGAATACGCAAGGCTATCTCAAAGGCGGCGCAGATATTGCTATTGAAACCACCCTCCCCTTTGGCGCTGGCATTTCGTCCTCCGCCGCCGTTACGGTTGGCATTTTAAAATTGGCGCGCGATTTTGCACAAGCAAAGACATCTGACAAAGACATCGCCGTATTTGCTAGGCGCGTTGAGAATGAATTTATTGGTATGCCTTGCGGGATTATGGATCAAATGGCCGTCGCGATTGCACGTCCTGGACAGGCCTTAGCCCTTAACACGGAGACATTGGATTATGACTTGGTCGATTTACCGCAAGACTATCACATGGCCGTAATCCATTCAGGACAATTCAGACAACTTAATGAAGGCCGCTATAAAATCCGCAAGGAAGAATGCGACGCGATAAAAGCGGCCCTCGGACATGATAATATTTGTCAAATCTCAGACACAGAGTTTGGCACTTTAGACACACTGCCCCAACACCTGCAACGCCGCGCGCGCCATTGTATGACGGAGCACCGCCGCACGGTTGAAGCTATAAAATGTTTACGAGACAATGACATTCAACGCATTGGTGAGCTGATGAATGAAAGCCATATCTCTATGCGAGATGATTTTGAAATCACCGTTTTGAAAGTGGACACTCTGGTAGAAGAAGCGGTAAGACTCGGCGCTGTCGGTGCACGTCAAACTGGCGGCGGCTTTGGCGGCTGTATTGTCGCTTGTATCGCCAAAGACAAAGTTGAGGCATGGAAAACTGCCTTGCTCACCTCTCACCCCGAAGCATATTGGGTTAGCTAATGGATTATGACCTAACTGGAAAAAAAATTATTGTCGTCGGCGGCGCGGGATATATCGGCGCGCATGTCTGCAAAGCTATTTCAGATAATGGCGGCACGCCTGTCACCTTTGATAATTTCAGCTCTGGTCATAAACACGCCGTAAAATGGGGGCCGATCGAAACCGTTGACCTTCGCAATAAAGCCGCAACTTTAGCCTCTTTCACACAGCACAAAGACGCTTACGCCGTCGTGCATCTGGCGAGCTCTATCGAAGTCGGTATTGGCGAAAAGGACCCTGCAGGTTTTTACGATAATAATGTTGTCGGCGCATTGAATATGCTCGAGGCCATGAGATCCACAGATCTTAATAACCTCATATTTTCCTCGACATGTGCAACTTACGGTGAGACCGACCAAATGCCGTTACGCGAGAGTCAGATTCAAAACCCCTTTAGCGTTTACGGAAAAACCAAATTAGCCATTGAGCATATGATACAAAGCTATCAGAAAGCTTATGGGCTCGCCTATATTACACTGCGTTACTTCAATGCTTCAGGCGCGGACTATTCGGGCGAAATTGGCGAGGAACACGACCCAGAGACGCACTTAATTCCAATCGCTTTGGCATCTGCCGCGCGCCTGCGGGGACGCATGAAGATATTTGGGACAGATTACGACACAGCTGATGGCACTTGCGTGCGGGACTATATTCACGTCAATGACATTGCGAGTGCACATATTTGCGGGCTAAAGGCGTTTGCCGATGGCCTCACGCAAACCGAAGTCAATATTGGAACAGGTCTAGGCGTTTCCAACCTAGAGATATTAAAGATGATCGAACACGTCACAGGTCATCCCGTGCCCTATGACGCCGCGCCGCGCCGTGATGGTGACCTGACCCAGCTTTATGCCGATCCGCAGCGCGCAAAAGATGTGCTCGGCTTTACGGCAAAACACTCTGAACTCGAAAATATAATTCAGACAGCTTGGAAATTTCACTCCAAACAATGGCGCTTAAATGACGCGTGAGCGCACCCCTTGCACCCCTTGGCACGAATGCGCCCTAATAGGCGATCTCATAAATATATGAGCCAGACTTTACTATCTAGAACCCAATTGCAGCCTAGCTAAAGCTAGTCCTGCAATCGTGAATTGAATTTAGGTCATATTATTGTAATTTACCCTCATTCGCGAACGCGCACAGCGCAGTAATGAGGTAATTTTTTGTATGGCTCAGCACCACCAAGCCCGAAGTAAGCGTGTAATCTTGGGTCTCATAACACTCGCGCTTTCGCTTACAATTGCACACACATCTACGGCGCAAAGCAAAGGCATTAAAAATAAGGCTTTGGCCCCTGCGAGCGTATTTGATCTCAGTCAGTGGAATATTACACTGCCCGTTGACGGGAATAAGGACGACAAGGTTGACAGTGTCAGCGTCAAAAACCTTCGCAAGTTTTCCCATCCTGATTATTTCTACTTGGACGCAAATGGCGGTATGGTTTTCACGGCACCGAATAAAGGCGCGAAGACAAAGAACACGAGCAATACGCGTAGCGAATTACGTCACATGTTACGCGGCAAAAACACCAAAATAAAAACACATGCTGCCAAGAATAATTTTGCGGTTGAAGCGCGTAAGGACTCGGATAAGTTTGGCGCGATCGGCGGAAAGCTCGAAGCCACACTCAACGTCAATCACGTCGCACTGAATGCGGGAAACCCAAATAAAAAAGCTGCTTATGCAGCGGTCATCGGTCAGATTCATGCCACGAAATATAAAAGCACAAAAAGCGGGTTCGGGTTCGGGAATGAGCCGTTAAAGATTTTTTATAAAAAATGGCCTGAACATCAAACGGGATCCGTATTTTGGACCTATGAGCGCAACCTTGCAAAAAATGATCCAAACCGCACAGATATTGCCTATCCTGTATGGGGCAATACGTGGGAAAAACCGACCGATCCCGCTGGCAGTGGCATCGCGCTTAACGAAGATTTCAGCTATGAAGTCAATGTACACAAAAATACAATGTATCTAACATTTACAAGCGCCAACCACCCGACGATTACCCAAAAAATCAATCTCGCAAATAATAGAGATGCGAATGGCAATGTCGATGAATTGGACAATAAATATAGCTATGGCGGTGACACACTTTATTTCAAAGCGGGTATCTATAACCAGTGTAGCACAAGCGGAGCTAAGGGCATTTGGTATGCCGCATGTGGCGGCACAGGCGATTGGGCCGAAGATAAAAAGAACGGCGATTACGCACAGGCCACATTTACGCGACTTAAAGTCGGTCCATCAACGAAACCCTAACTTGAATTGAATCGAGTAAAGGAATGCTCAGCTAAACATTTTAAGGAACGTTATCGCTCAAGTTTTAACATGAGCTAGAGACAATCTATATTTCCTTGGCCTATAATCAATCGGGCATAATTCAACCAGCAAACCAAACGCAGGGTAAAACACTCTTCGTCACGTAGAAGGCACAAATATGCATCCATCAAAAAGATGTGTATCGCCATTAGAAAATTGTAAAGTTTAATGTTTTTAAAACAGTGGCAGGCGTAGAACGAAGCGTCGACGCCAGAAGCAAATCTTGCCACTAAAGCGATCTAACCTGTCAGTTATATCTTTCGCAAAGGAATAAGTTCCGGCGATTTATGAGAACAGATTAATACCTGTGCTGCTTAGGAACTGGGCAAAAAAGCAAGCGCAGATAACGCCCGCTATTGTTAAAACCACATCTACAGTCTCGCGTACAACGGGCTTAGCTATTTCAACGGATTTTTTCTCAATAAAATCGCGTTTCATTGTCATGTCTAAGGTACGCAAAATACATATCTCCTAACTTTAATTAGTTTACGGATAACATATTTTGTCACAAAAGTGAAATATTTTTGTCATATTTATGTCTTTTTTCTGTCGTAAAAATTTCACGAGACAAAAAAGTATCCTTTTGACAACGATAATAATGACTAAAATTTACCTGAACGCGCGTCAAGATTCAGAGCTAGAAAGTAAATTAAAAAGAGCTTCTTCAAATTTAATATTTTCTCATAGCCACAAAATAGACAAGCTGATTTCGGGAAATGACTTTGCTTAGGTCTTTGACATGTTACAGATTAATGCTTTTATTTAACTGATCCTGTATAGCCCTAAAAGCAGAGAAATGATAATTGTATGAGACGTGAATCGTCCTAAGAAATACGTCCTCGTCTCAAGCTGCAACGTATACAACTCGCCTTTATAATGTATACTAAATTAGAAAATTCGACTAAAACTTGTAATCTACATTTTTTAAACTTAGGAAAATTAAATGTCCGGAGCGACTGATCACGCTTATGCGCATATTCGAAATCGCCTGATAAACGGAGAGTTCAAAGCTGGCGACAGGTTAAATGAAAGTGAGCTTTCTGAATCAAGCGGTGTAAGTCGCACGCCCGTACGGGATGCTCTCAGACGCCTTGCGATCGAATATTTTGTAAGAATAGAACCTAATCGCGGCGCGTTTGTCATCGATTGGAGTCGAGAAGACATTATGGACATGTTTGAGCTCCGCGCTATGATGGAAGGTGTCGCGGCACGTAAGGCGGCGCTTCGGGCTTCTAAATCACAAATTTCAGATTTATATAACATTATCAACAAGATAGATCAAGTTACTCAATTAGAAAACACAGATATGAGAGATAAGTTTTTAACCCTTAACCGTGAATTTCATGATGCAATTTTTGTTGCATCAGGTAGCCGCAAACTTACCGAAATTATATCTCGCTTAGTTGAGCAAGCCGTCGTTGTCAGGACGGCGTCGCAATATAGCTCTGATGATATACAAATAAGCAATCAACATCACCTTGAATTAACAAATGCCATAAGAGATCAGAACCCCCTTTTGGCAGAGAGCATAATGCGCACGCATATCTTGGCGGCAAGCAGCCGTTATTCCACACATTACATGATTGGAGACGCGCACAGTTCAAAGAATTTATCTTGATTTCTAATATAGACACGTCTCATAAATTGTATACAGTTTAAGCATAAGCATTCAATTTGCACAAAACAATACGAAGCGAAAGCTCACACCAGACAAGCTTTCAAACGTTAAAGAGAGACAGACATGACTTCAGTTAGTTCTTCCACACATTTGAAACGTATTACAGCCAGCGCCCTCGCAATTTTCATGGCCGCACCCGCAGTGCCAGCCTTTGCTCAAAGTGATACAGCTTTTGTCGAAGAAATTATCGTAACAGCCCGCCGAAAATCGGAAAGCCTGCAAGACGTGCCGGGTTCGATTACAGCGCTCACAAGTGCCACGCTCGAAAAAGCAGGTGTCGCACGTGTCGAAGACTTTATTAGCCTTACGCCAGGCGTCACATTGGTAAATGCGGCGGAGGCGGGGGATACTCAGGTCAATATTCGCGGCATTAACGGCGCACGCGACGCAGAAAACAGCTTTGCCTTCGTAATAGACGGTATTTTATACACAAACCCAGCCGCCTTTAACCGTGAATATACGGACCTACGTCAGATCGAAGTCTTTAAAGGCCCGCAAGGCGCGATTTACGGACGCAATGCCGCCGCGGGTGCAATTATTGTCACGACAGATACGCCAGACGACACTGTCTCTGGTGGCGTCACAGCAAGTTTTGCCGAAGACAACAGCATTCTTTTAAAAGGTAGCATCTCTGGGCCAATGACAGATACGATATCGTATCGTATGGCGGGCGATTACCGTAAATCGGATGGATATTACCGCAATAGCTTTCAAAACGACTCTGCTACAATTGACGCGTCTGAGAGCTATAATTTCAATGGACGGCTCGTCTTTACACCTAATGATCAGCTCACAGTTGATGTAAAAGGGCGTTACGGCAATATCGACGCAAATTCTATTGTCTTTAATGCGAACTTCCATCTCCCTGTCTTTGCGGGAGGCACAAATACGCCTGCGGCAAACCTTGATGTAAATGAGCACCCCTTTGTATTTCAGCCAAATGTAACATCTGATAATGACCAGACAGCGGTCGAACTTTCTGCTAAATTTGATTATGAAATGGACGGCGCAACTGTAACGGGTTGGACGCTCTTTAGTGATATTGAAAACAATCTCGTCGCAGACGGAACGTCGGCAGCCTTTGGATTTTTTAATTCTGATCCTGTCTGTCAGCAAACAGTCGCGGACTTTAATGCCCAAGGCTTCCCGCTTCCCTCACCGACATTCTTTGGCGAAATACCCGTTGGTGTCATCTTTGCGCCGAACGGTTCATTCCTCGGCGCCTACACGCCCTCAACCTGTGATGGCATCCAAGAGCAACTCCGTAATCAATCCGACATCAGTGCTGAGCTACGCCTCGCATCAAACGGTTCAGGCCCTCTAAGCTGGATGGTTGGCGGTTACGCTTTGGATATTGATCGCCAAGTCGGCGTCTCAACAAATAGAGACGGCGGCGGACCCGTGACACGCGGATTGGTTCAGCTATCGGGAGAAAACAGAACCGTTGCCCTCGCCTATGATGATTTTGACAGTTCTGTTTACGCCCTCTTTGGGTCTTTGGATTACGAAGTTTCGAACACAATAGAAGCCTCATTGGCTCTGCGCTACGACATTGAAAAGCGCTCGACTTCAAGCCTCGTACCTACAAATGTTACGCAACCCTTTATCGATCTGGACTTCAACCCAGCAACCGAAGATCCGCTCAACGCAGGTCTGTCGCCAATCCTTAATCCCTCAGGGCAGATTCCTGACAAAGAAGCCACTTTCAAGCAATTACAGCCCAAAGTGTCTATGACATGGGACGCCACACCAAATCTTACGGCTTTCGGTAGCTGGGGTGTTGGGTTTAAAGCAGGTGGCTTTAACAATTCAGGCAGCGGCGCAACCGTCAGCGTGTTCAATAACAACCTAATTTCTACAGTAACAGGTACAGACTTTGCCGCTCAAGTCGGTAGCGACCTCCCCGTAATTACCGATGATTATAAGAAAGAAACATCAAGCGCATTCGAAGCAGGCTTTAAGGCAACATTGTTTGATGGTCGCTTAAAACTAAACGGCGCAGGTTATTACACGGACGTCACGGATATGCAGTTTTTTGAATTCTTCGTCGGAGGATTTGGATTATTGCGCGTTGTATCCAATATTGATGAAGTCAATATTATGGGTTTTGAAATTGGCGGCGAAGCCTCTCTGTCAGAAAACATCAATCTTTATGCAGGATTTAACTACACTGACAGTGAAATCCAAAAGAACAGTTCTCGCCCTGACACAGTGGGTAACAAGTCCCCCTATACCCCTGATTATACTGTGAATTTTGGCGGCGACATTACCTTCCCACTGACGGAAGCCTTTGACTTCCTCGTCCGTGCGGATGCGCAATTGATTGGGCCGACATGGTTCCATACAGCTCAAGGCGGAGACCGCGCCACAATCTTTAATCCTTTATTCGAAATTGGATTCGGCGCAGGTGCGGGTGGCCTTGGAACGGGTAACTTTGTGAACTCGCAACGTGACAGCTATTTGACACTCGATATGAGAGCAGGCCTGCAAGGCGATCAGTGGTCTCTCATGGCATTTGCTCAAAACCTGACAGATGAGAATTACCTGGAAGAAGTCATTCCGGCTCCGGAATTTGGCGGCTCATTCTTGGCGCCCGGCACTCAGCGCCGCATTGGTGTCGAAGCCGCATATAAATTTTAAAACATGGTTCTGGGGCGTCCCAGACCAACTCACTGAACCCACTATCAGGTCATTTATTAAAAGAGTGACCTGATATACAGGAGAGACAGCTTAACATGATTGAAGTTTTGGACGTCACTGCACGTGACGGATTACAAAATGAAAAACGGATGTTTTCAACGTCTGAAAAACTGGACCTTATCACGCGCGCTGTGACTGCAGGCGCGAAACGTTTAGAGATTGCAAGTTTTGCCCACCCTAAATATGTACCACAAATGGCAGATGCAGAAGCCGTTATCGAAGGTGTGGAGCGGATACCAGACGTCACTTATATCGGCCTTGTGATGAATGCGCGCGGACTTGACCGTGCCTTAAAAACTAAGATTGACGAAATAGGTTTTGTTGTCGTCGCGAGCGATACATTTGCTCAAAAAAACCAAAACCAAACCTGCCAAGGCTCTGTTGACCTAGCGTGTGAGTTGATCGCACGCGCAAAACAAGCAGGACTGTCGACGAATGTAACGATTGCCGCCTCATTTGGGTGTCCATTTGACGGCGAAGTCCCCGAGGGCCTTGTTGTGGATATGGCAAAGCAATTATCGGGCGCCAAACCTAGAGAAATTTCTATTGCAGACACGATCGGTGTCGGCAATCCGTGGCACGTCAAATCTCTTGTCTCTAAATTACGGGAGGAATTGCCAGACATGCCGCTACGTGGACATTTTCACAATACCCGCAATACAGGCCTCGCTAATAGTTACGCTGCAATCGAAGCAGGAATTACAACGCTTGACGTGTCTATTGGCGGAATTGGGGGTTGTCCCTTTGCGCCTGCCGCGACAGGCAACATACCCTCTGAGGATTTAATTTACATGTTGGAACGCAACGGCATTAAAACGGGTATGCATCTCGAACATGTTATTCAGACCGCGCAATGGCTGTCTGAGAAAATGGAACATGCCCTTCCCGGCATGGTCAGCAAAGCCGGCGGGTTTCCTGCCTGCCCTAAAATCGCAGCAAAGTAACAGGACATATACTATGAGCTATAGACTAGGTGTTGATGTTGGCGGTACGTTTACCGACCTTCTCTTATTTGATGATAAAACGGGCGCGTCCCATAAGACCAAAGTGCCTTCAACCCCCGATGATCCCTCACGCGCTGTTGTCGGGGGTACAACAGATATCTGCGAAATTGCGGGCATCACACCAGATCAGATTGACTATTTTCTACACGGGACAACCGTTGCAACTAATGCCATGCTTGAGGGCAAGGGCGCGCGCGTCGGCCTGATTGTCACAGAAGGCTATCGTCAGATCATGCAGATTGCACGCTCACTCGTACCGGGCGGTCTTGCGGCATGGATTATTTGGCCAAAACCAGAACCACTTGCGGCACTCGAAGACACGGTTGAAGTCTCTGGACGCATGTCTGCGCATGGCGACGTCATCCGCGAAGTAAATACGGCGCAAGTGCGCAAGGCTTTGAAAAAGCTAAAATCACAAAAAGTCGAAGCCATTACAATCTGTTTGATGAACAGCTATGTCAACGGCGCACACGAAACCGAAGTTGCTGAGATCGCAAAAGAGATGTTTCCTGACTTAACGATTTCAATCAGTCACGAAATTTTGCCTGAAATGTTTGAATATGAGCGCGCCCTCACGACAGTGGCTAACTCTGCTGTGCGCCCTGTTGTGTCGCGCTACGTTTCCAACCTTGAAACTGAACTTCGTAAAATGGGCATGAACGGCCAATTAAACTTGCTTCGCTCAGACGGCGGGTTGATGAGTGCGGCGAAGTCCCAAACCTCTCCTGTTAACCTCCTCATGTCAGGCCCAGCGGGCGGCGTGACAGGCGCACTATGGGTCGCAAAAAGTGCGGGTTATAAAAACATCCTTACACTTGATGTCGGCGGAACGTCCACAGATGTTGCGCTTATCGAGAATTATGAGCCTCGCCTCGTGCGAAACACAAGCGTAGGTGATTTAAGTGTTCGTGCCTCGTCGCTGGATGTCAAAACTGTTGGCGCAGGTGGCGGGTCTATCGCTCACGTCCCAGAACTCACACGTGCACTACGCGTTGGCCCTGAAAGTGCGGGCGCCGTACCAGGTCCTGCCTGTTATTCCAAAGGCGGCGAACTTCCGACTGTGACAGACGCGAATGTCGTCTTAGGCTACCTCCCAGAAGAACTGCTCGGCGGCGCGTTTAAGCTTGACCGTAAAGCGGCTATGACCGCCGTACAAAAAGTAGCAGATGCGCTAGGCCTTGATGTCTATACGGCTGCGGCGGGTATTATTGATATCGTCAATGAAAACATGTTTGGCGCCTTGCGTATGATTTCCGTACAACAAGGTTATGATCCGCGTGATTTCGCGCTGATGGGTTTTGGCGGCGCAGGCTCTCTGCACTCAAATGCTGTTGCGAAACTGATGGGCGCTTGGCCCGTTATCGTGCCGCGCTCACCCGGCGTCTTGTGCGCCGTCGGCGACGCGACCACACGGTCTCGCGCAGAATTATCGCGCTCACATTCAAAGCGACGGTCGCAAACAAGTTCCAAAGAAATCGCGTCCGTCCTCAAAGAAATGGGCGAGCAAGTTTCTGGCGACCTTCTCTCTGAAGGTGCAAAGAAAAAAGACATCACAGTCACCTATCAAGCGGACGTCAGGTATCACGGGCAAGCCTTTGAAATTCCTATGGTTATTAACCTAAAGGGCTTCTCCAAAGAAGGCCTCGAAACATTGTGCGGTGATTTCGATACCGAGCACAAACGCATGTTTACATTCAACATGGACGCCGAGCACGAAGTCGTAAACTTACGCGCTGTAGCCCTTGGGAAAGAGCTTGAGCTTCCCGCGATGAAAATCAAAAAAGGCAATGGCGATCCCAAAGCAGCTAAGATGCGCAATAGCGAAGTTTATATTGGCGGAAAAATGCGCAAAGCGGGCGTTTATGACCGTGATAAATTGCGCTCAGGCGATAAAATCCCCGGGCCCGCGATTATTATCGAAATGGATTCAACCGCGCTCGTGCATAATGGATGCGAAGCCAAGGTCGATAAATTCGGAAACATCATCATCAACCCTGTTAAGCGTAAGACCGCTAAGAAAAAGAAGAAAGCTTAGGAGGACGATATGGCTGCTAATCTCATTGAAACAAACAAGAAGAAATTTAAATCTGTCAAGGTCGACCCGATCACGCTCGACCTTATTGAAAACGCCTTGCGAAATGCGCGCGTTGAAATGGATGCAACCTTGTTCCGCACGGCGCTTTCTCCGGGCATTCGGGAACAAGGCGACGCCTTTCCACTGATTGCCAACCGCGAAGGCAAGATGGTTGTGGGGCAATTTGGTTCATTCATTGACGGATTTCTAAATTCCCATGAAGGCGATATCGAAGAAGGCGACGTAATCCTTCTAAACGATCCTTACTCATGCGAAGGCGCAATCAGTCACAATAATGATCAATTGATTATTATGCCCGTTTTCCGCAAAGGCCGCATTGTGTCTTGGGCGGCCATGTTTGGCCACATGACCGATATTGGAGGTAAAGTTCCGGGGTCACTTCCCAATGATGCGCGGTCTGTTTTCGAAGAAGGCCTGCGCATGCCGCCTGTCAAACTCTACCGTAAAGGTGAGTTCCAAGAAGACATCCTTAAAATCGCCATGCACCAAAGCCGTATGCCAGAATGGTATAAAGCTGACCTGCACGCCATTGTCGCGGCCTGTAGCGTGGCGGCAAAACGCGTAGACGAAATTTGCGAACGCTTTGGCGATGATGTTTATAATTCAGCAATTGATGAATTACTCGCCAGAAACCGCCGCGCCATGCGTCATTTGATTATGGAATCTATTGGCGAAGAACCTGTCAGCTTTGAAGACTATATTTGTGATGACGGCAATGGAAACGGTCCATTCAAAATCAAATGTACCATGCACCGTAAGGGCGAGAAAGTTTACTTGGATTTTGACGGAACAGATCCGCAATCTGACTATTCGATCAATTTCTATTTGAATGAAAACATGTTTAAAATGTTCTTTGGCATTTACATGATTATGGTCTTCGACCCACAAGTTCTGTTTAATGATGGGTTCTATGACCTTGTCGAAGTCAACATCCCGCAAGGCTCGCTTTTAAAGCCGAACTATCCTGCGGCGCTGTCCTGCCGGACACATGCTCTGGGACGTATCTTTGATGTTCTGGGAGCCCTGCTCGGTCAGAAAACACCCGACTTTATGTGTGCCGCTGGATTTAGCTCTAGCCCGCATTTGATGTTCTCTGGCTTTGATACGGATGATAATTGGTTCCAGCTCTTCCAAATTGGCTTTGGCGGCATTCCCGGAAAACCGTTTGGCGACGGCCCTGATGGTCACTCCCTCTGGCCCGGATTTACTAACGTGCCAAATGAGTTCCTAGAGCGTTATTTCCCAATGATTATTGAGACCTATGAAAGCGCACCTGATTCAGGCGGCGCAGGACATTTCCGCGGCGGTAATGGCATCAATATGGTCTACCGCTTCACGCAAGATGGTCAGATCTCAATTCATGATGACCGTTGGTTTATCCCGCCTTGGGGTGTGAACGGTGGTCTGCCTGCCAAACGCTCTTACAAAAAGCTTGAGAAGGCCGATGGTAAGAAGATCACGCTAGGCGCGAAAGTTGACCGTATTGATGTTCAAGCGGGGGACCTTCTCCATTACGTCACATGGGGCGGCGGCGGCTGGGGCGACCCACTGACGCGCGAACCTGAGCTGGTCGCGCAAGAACTTCGCCAAGGCCTTGTGACACGTAAAGGCGCGCGGGATTACGGTGTTGTTCTTTCGACATCTGGAAAGGTTGACGAAAGCGCGACAAAGACGCTTCGCAAGCAAATGAACGTCTCGCGCGGCCCGATCAAAGTCTTTGATTACGGCCCCGATATCGAAACGCTTCGGAAGAACTGTAAGAAAGAGACGGGATTACCGGCTCCGAAACAGCCCGTTTGGAAAACCAAGAAAGCGTCCTAAATGACCGATAAATCAAATCGAAAAGGCCCGTTAACGGACCTTAGAGTGCTCGAGCTTGGTCAGCTTATTGCTGGCCCGTTTTGCGGGCAGCTTTTTGCAGATATGGGCGCGGACGTCATTAAGGTCGAAGCTCCGGGCAAAGGCGACCCCATGCGCACATGGGGCCGCGAAGGCTATCCCCTTTGGTGGACGGTCTGTGCCCGCAATAAAAGATGCATCACTGCAAATTTGCGCGAGCCTGAAGGTCAGGACATAATCAAAAAATTGGTCAAAGAGGCTGATTTTATCTTAGAAAACTTCCGTCCTGGTACTATGGAAAAATGGGGTTTAGGCTACGCAGAACTCTCAAAGATAAACCCACGCCTCATCATGATCCGCGTATCAGGATATGGGCAAACAGGCCCCTACTCCAAACGCCCCGGCTATGCCTCTGTCGGCGAAGCGATGGGCGGTATACGGTATTTGATGGGCGACCCTGACCGCAAGCCAAGTCGCGCTGGGATTTCACTTGGCGATAGCCTCGCGGGGACATTTGCAACGGTCGGCGCGCTCGCAGCATTACATCACCGCGAGAAGACGGGCGAAGGTCAAGTAATCGACGCCTCAATTTACGAGTCTATTTTAAATATTATGGAAAGCCTTGTTTCTGAACATACGGTTGAAAACTATACGCGAGAACGTTCAGGCTCAATTCTACCCGCTATTGCCCCGTCAAATATTTACGACGGAACGGACGGCATGGTTATTATTGCGGCAAATCAAGACACCGTCTTTGCACGACTCTCGACAGCGATGGGCATGCCAGAACTTAGCGACAATCCTCAATACGCGACACATGTTGCGCGCGGCGCAAACCAAACCGAATTAGATGACCTGATTCAAGACTGGGCTAAGGATAAGACGATCGAAGAGCTTGAAGCAATTATGATTGAACACGCCGTGCCTGTTGGGAAAGTTTACCGCGCGAAAGATATGATTTCTGACCCGCATTACATTGCACGTGACGCCTTGATCGACATGCCATATCCTGAGTACGGATCTGTGAAAATGCAGAACATTTTTCCTAAAATGTCAAAAACACAAGGTGAAGTCCGGTGGGCAGGCCCCGCCGAACTCGGGTCACATACAGAAGAAGTTCTGACAGAACTGCTTGACCTTACACCTGAACAAATTAAAAAATTGAGACTTTCAGGCTTTGTTTAAATTATAAAATTCAATGTTTTCATAAGGGTATGAGAGTTAGCTTACATAAACTCGCTCCCATACTCCAATGAATTTGACCTCAGTAATTTTGACTCCACTAAGCTGGGCCCCACCAAACTTGTACGTTCGCCAGCAGTTATTTAAAGCTAAGTTTCTGGTAACGATGTTTCTCAATTCGTATTGTGCCTGAAAGGGTTCAAAGATAAGATTTTGCATGGGAAACATGCAGTCTCTTGATAAAATCGACAGAAGGCTTCTCTACGTCCTACAACGCGAAGGGCGTATCTCAACAGCAGACCTTGCAAGGCGGTTACGGTTAAGTCGGGTTCCCTGCGTGACACGTGTAAAGCGCCTCGAACAAGAGGGATATATCATTGGATATCAAGCACGATTAGATCCGCAAAAAGTCAAACTTGACTACCTTGTATATGTTCAAATCAAGCTCAAAAACACAAATAGCTTAACGATCCAGACGTTCAACGCCTCTGTAACATCCATTCCCGACATCATGTCATGCCATATGTTGTCCGGCGATTATGACTATCTTTTAAAGATTAGGACACAGAACACAGCAAGTTTCCGAAAGCTTCTTGGTGACGTCATTTCAGAGCTCCCCGGGGTCCTCCAAACGGTGAGTTTTCCAGTCATGGAAGAGGTCAAAGAAAGCGCAGTATTGTTGATTGACGACCTTTAAAACCTCACTTAGACCCGTAGATATTAAACATTAGAATAGAAATTCTTTTTATGTCAGGTCCTCTTTCAGGTTTCAAAATCATTGAACTCGCGGGTATTGGCCCCGGACCCTATGCGGGCCAACTTTTGGCCGATATGGGCGCTGAAATCCTTGTCGTAGAACGTCCCGGCGGCGGACTTATTCCAGGTTCAGGCCTTCAATCGGTCGATAGACGCGGTAAGAAATCTATAATCGTAGACATTCGCAAACCCGAAGGCGCAGCGATTGTCCTAAAGCTTGTTGAAACAGCGGATGCGTTAATCGAAGGCAATCGCCCTGGAGTTACAGAACGTTTGGGTGTTGGGCCAGAAGACTGCCATAAACGAAACCCAAAACTTGTTTACGGTCGTATGACAGGCTGGGGTCAAACGGGGCCTTGGTCTCATCTGGCGGGACATGATATCAACTATATTTCAATCACGGGCGCGTTAGAGGCTATGGGCCGAGACGGCGAACCGCCCTTTCCGCCCCTTAATTTCGTCGGGGATTACGGTGGAGGTAGTCTTTTCCTTGTATCGGGAATTTTGGCGGCGCTTCTAAAGGCGCAAAAAACAGGTGTCGGCGAGGTGGTCGATGCTGCCATTATTGACGGGGTTTCGTCAATGATGGGCATTGTATACTCCCTCTCCTCTCTTGGACTTTGGCAGACGAAACGCAAAGCGAACCTCTTGGACGGCGCTATGCCGTATTACCGGTGTTACAAAACCCAAGATGATAAATTTATGGCCGTTGGATGTATTGAACCCCAATTCTTCGCCCTGATGTTAAAGATATTAGAAATTGATCCAGAGAGTTTTGGCCCGCAGAATCATCCCAAATTCAAAAACGCTCAAATTGAAACTTTGGAAAAAATCTTTGCCTCTAAATCACGTGATGATTGGGCAGAAATATTTGCAGATACGGATGCCTGTGTCAGCCCAGTACTGAATTATGAAGAAGCCGCAAATCACCCTCAGAACTCTGCAAGAGGTGGTCTGAAATCCGTTAACGGCATGGTTCATCCGGGCGTCGCTCCGAAATTTTCGTCCGATGCCGAACCAGAGACTTTCGAAATTTGCGATAAAGGTGAGGATACAAGATCTGTATTACAAAGCGCGGGATATCCTGACGACGTTATAGAAAAGCTCTTAGGTCAGGACGTCATTTTTGAGAATAAGGGCTAGCATTTATCACGCGCACACGAACTATTTTGGGTAAAAACTTTGAGTATCAAGATTGAAGATATTGAGACTGAATTTCTTGTGCAATATCGTAATAAGCTTGAATATTTGAAGGTTTAACGTAATAGGCGTTCGCCCCGCATTCTTCTGCCATTTTCATATCTTTCGCATCTGCTGAACCTGACAACATCACAACAGAACGGTCTTTAAAATCTGGATTTCGTCTAATAGATAAAAGCACTTCAAACCCGTCCATACCCGGCATTCGAACATCGAGTACAATAAGGTCTGGCAAGACCTCTATAATTTGGTCAAGTGCATCCTGACCATTCGAAAACTCAAATAATACCAAATCTTCAATATTTTTATTCAATGCTCTTGCGATCATTAACCGATCAAAATCTGAATCATCTACTATTAATATTTTTCCCATTTTCTATTCGCCCACTCTGGTTAAACACGAGCTGAAAACAGCTCCCACTTTCTTCACTTGGTAAAAATTTTATTGTGCCGCCATGTAATGTGATTATGCGCTTACAAAGTGCCAATCCAATACCAGACCCTTCAACCCCCAGATGAGGTTTAGCGCGGCCAAAGAGATCAAATATATGCTCTGTATCTGATTTTTTTATACCCATGCCATTGTCAGAGACTGAAATGACCCAAGTCCTTGCTTGTGCAAAGGCGGAAATATCAATTCGTAAATCTCTTTCAGGACTTCTATATTTGATCGCATTTTCAATAAGGTTGCTAAAAACCTGCCCCAATAATGCAAAGTCACCCTTCACATTGAGAGGTTGGCTTGGAAGGTTCAATATACCGTTTATTTGCTCTAGCTCAGGTGCAAGACGCGTCCACGTTTCGTAAATCACATCGTTGAGATTAAGAGTTTCCAGCTCTAGGCCACCAGGCGCAGCACGCATAAACTTCAAAAAACTCTCGATCAAAAGTCGCATATGTTCGACACCATCTCTGATATCATCCAAGTTTTCTTTTTCGCTACACCTCAATTTATCATTAAGTCCTAAGCTCAACATCTCTGCCGATAATCCAATTTTCCGCAAAGGTGCTTTGAGGTCATGAGAGGTTAAGGACGTGAAATCGTCTAAGTTCTTATTTATAGCGCTTAGAAGGTCTTCTTTCTCTTTTAGCTTTGTTATGTCTGTTGAAACAACAAGTAGGCGTTTCCCGGATCCCGTATTTTCACCCACATTAAAAGGGATTTTATCGGTCTGAACCCAACCCGGTTCACCGTCATTTGGGGTAAACAGCTCAACAATTCCCAAATAAGGCTCACCAGAGTGAATAACCTTTAAATCATCATCATGATATTTCTTTGCCGCGTCTCCAAAAAGATCATAGGTGTTTTGACCTTCGACGTCTTCGACCTTCAACCCCATAGAACTGGCCGCAGCCTCATTAAGGTGTAAAATATTGTTTTTATCATCCTTATGCCAAATCATTGCAGGCACGGCATCGATAACAGACCGCAATTCAGCGCGTACACTCAAAAGTTCTTTTTGTCGAGCTTGCGTGATTTGACCTAAAATGACTTCATGCGTCACATCTCGACCAATAGACTGAAAGGATTCAATTGACCCATCTGGCCTAAAGATTCCAATATTCGTCCAATTGATCCAACGGTCTGCCTTATCTTTATAGGTGAACCTCTGCATAGAAGTGAACTTAGGCATTTTCGGCGTAATCTGCGAAAGGATCACTTCCGCATTCGCGAGATGTTTCTGAGGTAAAAACTCTGTAAACTGCTTTCCCAGAAAATAGTTTACAGTCCCACCAAAAAAGTTGGCGCACGACTTGTTCAAATAGATTAATGTTCGCTTTGGGTCGTACCTACAGATCAAGTCTGGATGGACATCAAGAATTGAGTCTAAAAAATTGGTCACACGCCCAGGCCCCTCTTTCATCATCGTTGAAAGCTCAATCACTTATGTCTCAATAGCTTTAATTTATTTTTAAATTCCTAGAAATTACTTTTCGACCCCATTTGAAACTCCGTAAAGGCGCACTAGAACCGTGCAAATACGTAAGAATAATTGTCTCATTGAGGAAGAACTTTAATCCTAATTGCATTAAAAATTTAAGAATCTAGTTGAATTAACAATCTCTTTGCCTTTCAAGGTTAGGGTGGACTTTCGGCATAATGTGTATAAAATTCACGCAATTAGCAGATGTGAGTTAAGCACAGTACCGCACAAATGGGCGCCTTTTCAATGCTAAGTAAGAAAACATCCAGGATTAAACTTAATACCAAGACAATTGGGGATTTTCTCGATGTCGGGTTAATTAGCACAAACTCTGAAGGTAAGATTACCGGCTCAAATTCTAAAGTGATGGATTTATTAGATCTTAGTCCAAGAGACTTTTTAGACATAGGAAGTTATAGAGACCTGTTAACAGCCTTGGTTAGCCGTGGTGATTACGGAGCTAAAGACGTAAAAAGTAGTGTTCAAAAAAAACTTGATAGAGTTAATTCTCATGCGAAAGCTGCAACGCCCCAAAACCCCGCAAAACTTGATTGTCACTACACATTACCCAATGGGAATGTCTTACTTGTAAAAAAAATAATCGCGCAAGATACTAGTCTTTTAATTGCGATTACGGATGTAACCAAAGAAACAATCAGAGAGCAAACCTTGCTTGCAGCATTGGAAATGGGAAGCTCGGGATATGTCTATCATTGTTTTGCACAAAATAGATCCCGCTATCACAGCGATTATTTCACAAACATTTTAAACTCGGAAGAAAAAAAACGTCTTAAACATGACGGCTTTTGGACACTTATTCATCCCGATGACGTGGACCGCGTAAAAGGTATCTGGCAGCAAGTTAGTTCGGATGGGACAACACAAAAACTCTATATACGCTGTATTACTGAAAAAAATGGACAGGTTTGGTTCAAAGCATTCTTCTGCCCTCAAGTCTCAAGCTCGGGCACTGTGACAGGCATTACGAGTTATTTCACTGATGTAACTGAGACCCTTTCGATCGAAGGGGCTCTACGCATGTCAAAAAAGAACCTAGAGAAAGCCTTACAGCTAAAAACTGACTTTATATCCCGCGTAAGCCATGAAGTCAGAACCCCTATGAATGCCATGGTTGGAATTGCGGATGCCCTCATCAACCATCACAACGATCCCGCCATCACACCTAAATTGCAACTTATACAAGACTCTTCCGTCAATATTCTTCGTATTCTTGATGAAACTCTGGATTACGCAAAATTGGAAGCAGACGAAATCAAAATTGATCCCCATCTTGCAGACCCAGCAAGCGTAGTGACGCGCGTCTGTAAACTTTGGCAGGAAATTGCTAATCGTAAGTCTGTAACTTTGAAATATAAAATTGACCCCAGCGTTCCTAAAAATATTGTTTTTGACGCCCACAGATATGAGCAATGTTTAAATAATCTTGTCTCTAACGCGATCAAATTTGCTGAAGGCGGAAAAGTCGACGTCTTACTGACCCGCCTGAAAAAAGGAAATAATCCGCCGCAACTTGTCTTAGCAGTAAAAGATACAGGCATTGGGATGACGCCGGATCAAGAAAGAAACCTGTTCGAACCTTTCAAACAAGCAGATCATACGATCGCAAAACGATATGGCGGCACAGGACTTGGAATGAAAATCACCCGAGACATTATCGGCCTTATGGGCGGGAAGATTTCCGTGAAAACAGCCCCAAATAAGGGTACAATATTTATGATTGCCCTGCCCTTGGAACAAAACACACAACAAAGTGCGCTGACCGCTCAACTCGGCACTTTGCCGCCTGTTAAGTCTCCGAAGCGAGCGCCCGCGCCCGCGCAAACCATTAAGACGAAGCCTGCGCCTAGGCTTGCGCTTGCACCTAAGGTCACGGCCATCAAGCCACCTATTAAAACCGACAATATGGAAGATTTACAGGCTTTAAGCTCAAGATCACTGCAATCCCGTAAGAAAATGACGCCTTTAGCGACTGGTTCAGACTTAACGGGACGTATTATGGGTCTTGGAAAATCTGAACCACAAATCAGAGCACCTAAAGAAGACACAAAACCGTCTAGTCCTTACGAAAACCTAAGGGTCCTTGTCGTAGACGATAATGCGACAAACCATCTTGTGGTTCAGTCTCTCTTAGAAGGTTTAGTTGGTACGATATATGTTGCAAATAACGGTCAAGAGGCCTTGGATGTTTTAGAAGTCAAAGACGTAGATGTCGTCTTTATGGATATCCACATGCCTGTCATGGACGGCATAGAAGCCACATTGGCGATAAGAAATAGTTCGGCCCCGTGGTCAGGCGTACGCATCGTCGCCCTAACAGCCGACCCGCTTTATCAGCAAAAGCGCCTCTGCATGAATATTGGTATGGATTATGCGTTGGCGAAACCTGTGAAACTTGCTGATTTACGCGAGGCCTTGGACGCAACAGGTGAAATCGAACCGTTAGAAATGCGTGAAAAAAGAATGGCCTCAGCTTAATTAAGACCGTTTAGAATTTTAATATTTCAAAAATAAGGCGTGCCAGTTGCGTCAATATCTGTATTGTTTCCAGAAATGATTGGGGCCAATATTATGTCAAATTTTAAAACACTTTTACTTTTTTCAGCTGGCATTTGCGTAATGACCGCCTGTCAGAAACCTCAGAGTGAGGCTGCGCCGATTGTCACGAATAACTGGTGCATATCTGGCGGCCCAATTTACACGGCCCTTGACGACACGCCCACAGCCACAGCTATTGCGGTGAATAATGGCAAGATCAGCTACGTCGCAACAGACGGCGAATCCCTAGACTGGTGTGATAAATTTGCAGGCCGCAACCCTCGCAATCTTAACTTGGACGGCAAGGCCCTTTATCCAGGCCTAACAGATGGACACGCGCATTTACTCGGCATTGGACTGCGCGAAATGACGTTTAATCTGGACCAAGTAAAATCTATCAAAGAATTGACGTCCGCACTCGCTGACGTCGTCGCCGAAACGCCAAAAGGTGATGTCATCTATGGCCGAGGTTGGATTGAAACGCATTGGCCCGAAAAACGCTTCCCTTCACGTCAGGATCTTGACTCTGTCGCGCCCGATAATCCAGTTATCCTAGAACGTTCAGACGGGCACGCGGTCGTGGTCAACTCACTGGCTTTAAAACGCTCATCCATCACAGCGGCGACAGAAGCCCCCTTTGGCGGCGCTATCAATTTGGACACGGACGGGCAACCCACGGGCATGCTCATTGACAATGCCGGTAAACTTATCGAGGGCCTCATGCCGACCCTAACACCCGAACGCAAAGCAGAAGCCTATAAAGTCGGTGCGGCGCTCTACGCCAAACGCGGTTGGACAAATATTCATTCAATGTCAGTTAACCCCGATGACACGGCGCTCATCACTTCGCTTGCGAAAAAGGGCGATATTAAAATTCGAGTTTATAATTCGATTGATCTTCTCGATGGGCGTTCTATGCCCAAAATGACACGTAAAACAATTGAAACCGACGCGCGCATTACGACCCGCGCTATAAAGCTTTATGCCGACGGAGCCCTCGGTTCACGCGGGGCGGCCCTACTTGCACCCTATAGCGATGATCCTAAAAACTCTGGTTTAATGACCTTAAAAAAGGATACAGCGCTGCCTATTCTAAAGGCCGCCCTGCGCAACGGAACGCAGGTCAACACACATGCCATTGGTGACAAAGCTAATCAGCAAGTCTTAGATTGGTATGCTCAAGCAATGGCAGAAGTCCCTGCGACTGAACGCCCGTTTAAAGAACCGCGCTGGAGAATAGAGCACTCCCAAATCCTCAGCTTAGACGACATCAACCGATTTAAATCACTGGGCGTTATACCCTCTATGCAACCCTCTCACGCGATTGGTGATCTACACTTCGCCGTCGACAGGCTGGGCAAGCAACGCCTCAAGGGCGGTTATGCTTGGAAAAGCCTGATCGAAAGTGGCACTGTCATTATCGGTGGTTCTGACGCGCCTGTCGAAGTGGGTGATCCCCGTATTGAATATTACGCAGCGGTCGAACGCCGTGATCAATCCGGTTATAATAATGAGGCATGGTATCCAGAAGAGCGTGTTAGCCGTCAAAACGCGCTAAAGATGTTTACTGCATGGCCCGCTTACGGTGCGTTCCAAGAAGACTCTCTTGGGACGATAGAAGTCGGCAAAGAGGCTGATTTTACAATATTTGAAACAGATATTATGACGATCGATGCGAAAGATATTTTGGAGGCCAATGTGGCGCTGACTATAGTTAGCGGCAATGTGGCTTACGAAGCGCCTTAGGGTCAATCCAATACGTTCAAGGCACTAATAAATGCCTTGAAACATTAGGCTAATCGCGGAAGTTTTTAAACTGAAATGGCTGCTCATACGGCAAGCCTTTCACAAAGGCGATGGCCTCTTGAAGGTCATCGCGCTTCTTACCCGTGACCCGTAATTCCTCGCCTTGAATAGAGACTTGAACTTTAATCTTAGAGCCCTTGAGCTCTTTGACGACCTTTTTGGCCAGCTCTTTATCAATACCTTCTTTAAGCGCGATATTTTGTCGAACCGACTGTCCTGCGGCCGGTTCAACTTTCTGGTAATCCAATTGACCGGGTTCAATGCCACGTTTTGACAAATTGCCCCGTAATATTTCATGCATTTGCTTAAGCTTCAGATCATCATCTGCAAAGATTTTAATCGCGCCGTCAGAATGTTCGACCGTCGATTTTGACCCTTTAAAATCATACCGCACGGTAATTTCGCGCGTCATGTTTTGAATAGCATTGTCGACCTCAGCGAGGTCGACTTCTGAAACAATGTCAAATGAAGGCATAGCTTAGTCCTTAGGAAACTTTCGTGTCCACATTAGTATAAGCTCTCAATTCCTTACGAGCAACCTGCATACGGTGAACCGCGTCAGGCCCGTCTGCAAAGCGCAAAGTACGCATACCCGCATACATGGCCGCAAGCGGTGTATCTTGCGATACGCCTGTACCACCAAACATTTGCATCGCTTCGTCTATGACTTTCAACGCCATGTTCGGAGCGGCAACTTTGATCTGTGAAATCCACGGCGCAGCGGCGCGCTTATCGCCTTGGTCCATCATCCACGCGGCTTTTAGGCAAAGAAGACGCGACTGCTCGATCTCAATACGGCACTGGGCAATAATATCATAATTCGCGCCAAGCTTTGCAAGCGGGCGACCAAAGGCCGTCCGGCTAAGCGAGCGCTTACACATCAGCTCAAGCGCGCGTTCGGCTTGTCCTACGGCGCGCATGCAATGGTGAATACGGCCAGGGCCGAGGCGGCCTTGACTGACTTCAAATCCGCGACCTTCGCCGAGCAAAAGCGCATTTGCTGGCACGCGGACATTTTCAAAACGCATATGCAAATGACCATGCGGCGCATCATCATTACCAAAAACCTGCATCGCGCGGACCTTCGTAATACCCGGAAGATCGGCTGGAATTGCATACATGGAATGCTGTGAATGGCGCGGCACATCGCCGTCACGCGGGGCCGTGCGCGCCATAAGGATATAGACTTCACAACGCGGATCGCCCGCGCCTGATGACCAATATTTCTCTCCGTTAAACACCCACTCATCGCCGTCTTTCACGGCAGAAAATTCAAGGTTCGTCGCGTCAGACGAGGCCACGTCAGGCTCTGTCATCAAAAAAGCAGACCGAATTTCGCCGTTCAGCAATCCACCTAACCAACGGTCTTTGTGCTCCTGTGCGCCGTAACGCTCAAGCACTTCCATATTACCTGTATCAGGGGCTGAACAGTTAAAGACTTCTGGTGCAAGCGTGCACCATCCCATTTCCTCAGCCAGATAGGCATATTCAACCGTTGAGAGGCCAAACCCGCGTTCTGAATCTGTGAGCCAGAAATTCCAAAGCCCCATTTCGCGGGCTTTCGTTTTCAAGGTCTCGCGGATTTCAATCTGACGGTCTGTAAATTTAAAACGATCGCCCGCCTTGCCGACTTCTGAATGGTACTCGTGATCCGCTTCTAAAATTTCGTCTTGTACAAATTTTCGAACTTTTTCAACGAGCGGCTTAACGCGCTCTGACATTCCAAGATCCATAGTCATAAAGTCTTCCCTATCTTTTATTTATTATGTGTACGCTCATTTTGAGCAAAATTTAGTAGCCCGCCGTTTTGGCAATCTCTTCCATATGGAAATGCGTATCGCCAAACAATTCTTGCGTCACGCGGATACGTTTTAAATAAAGGCCAATATCATATTCATCCGTCATGCCGACACCGCCGTGCATTTGAACGCCCTCAAGGCCTGCGAGCTTTGCGACTTGGCCAACTTTGGCCTTCGTCATTTTCGCGTATTCAGACGCTTTCGGATCTGCCATGTCCAAGGCAGACAGGCTGGCTAGAACTGCAGATTTTGCAATCTCAAGCTCTGTATACAAATGAGACGAGCGATGCTGCAAAGCTTGGAAACGTCCAATTTCCGTTCCAAATTGTTTACGCTCGCGAATATAATCCGTTGTTATTTTGAACGCTTCTGAACTCGCGCCTAACATCTCGGCTGACACTATTGCGCGCCCAACAGAGAGGACCGCCTCAATCGTGTCCATAGCGCCGTCAATTTCACCGAGGACTGCGTCCGCTGTGACTTCAACGTCGTCAAATTCAAACCGCGCCGCATTGCGACTATCGACCATTATTGTGCGCTCTGTCGCGAGGCCTTGGCTCTTAGGGTCTACTAGGAAAAGCGTCGTTTTGCCCTCACCTGTTTTTGCGGCAACAATCAGTTGATCCGCGACGTGACCGTCAATCACCATAGCCTTCGAGCCATTCAGTTTGAACCCGTTACCAGACCGTTCCGCCGTCAATTCGATCTTGGACGGCGCATGTTTGCGACCTTCATCAATTGCAAAGGCAAACAATGCGTCGCCGCTGGCAATTTTAGGGAGCCAAGCAGATTTTTGCTCGGCTGTTCCCGCCTTTGAAATCGCACTTACTGACAAAACGGCGGTCGATATAAAAGGTGACGCCGTCAGGTTTTTACCCATTTCAACAGCGACCAATCCAGCGGCCATACAGCCCATATCCACTCCGCCGTGCTCTTCATCAATTAAGACACCCGCAAAGCCCATATCGGCCATTTCTTTCCAAAGGCCGCGATCAAAGCCCGTCTCATCTTGGCCATCGCGCAAGGCGCGCAAAGCTTTAACAGGCGCTTTATTTGCAAAAAAGCCTTCGGCGCTTTCTTGCAGCATTTTTTCGTCTTCATTTAAAACCAAGGCCATGATTACGCTCCCGGCAATTGAAGGATATGTTTGGAGATAATATTTAGCTGGACCTCAGACGTCCCGCCTTCAATTGAATTACCTTTTGTCCGTAACCAATCCCGTGCCACGCGTCCGCCACCAGAGCGTTCGCTCTCCCACTCTAAGCCCTCATGCCCAGAGGCATCCATCATCAGCTCGTGACGGCGCTTATTCAGCTCTGTACCGTAATATTTAAGCATAGACGAATCCGCGCCGAGGCTCGCGCCCGCTTTCGCTTCACCAAGCTTGCGTTTCATCGTTTGGCTAAACGCCCAAGCATCAATTTCGGCTTCGGCAATTTTGGCCCGCAACATTGGTTCTGGCAATTTCCCGTCTTCGAGGCCGAGCATGCCCGCCGCGATTTCGTGCAATGGACGCGTAAGCCCCTCGCCTTGTCCGCCAATCATTTCGCGCTCATGCGTCAAAAGATATTTCGCTATCGTCCAGCCCTTATTCAGCTCTCCCATAAGGTTCTCTTTAGGAACCTTAACGTCTTCAAGGAACGTTTCGCAGAACGGGGATTTGCCTGAAATCAATTTAATCGGACGCGCTTCGACACCTTTTGTTGCCATGTCGAATAAAACAAAGCTAATGCCTTCATGTTTTTTCGCACTAAAGTCAGTCCGAACAAGGCAGAAAATCCAATCGGACTTATCCGCATAAGATGTCCAAACCTTTTGACCATTTACAAGGAAATGATCGCCTTTATCTTCGCATTTCGTCGCAAGTGCGGCGAGATCAGAGCCTGCGCCTGGCTCAGAATAGCCTTGGCACCAACGGATTTCGCCGCGTGCAATCGGCGGCAAAAACTTCAATTTTTGCTCTTCAGTCCCAAACTTCAAAAGCGCGGGCCCAAGCATCCAAATACCAAAAGAGGAGAGCGGGCTACGCGCACCGATTTTATGCATTTCTTTCGCTAAAACTTTTGCTTCTGTTTTGCTCAAACCGCCGCCACCATAGGCTTTGGGCCATGTCGGCACTGTCCACCCTTTTGCGGCCATAAGGTTCAGCCAGTCTTCTTGCGCCTGAGACTCGAAGACAAAGTTCCGTCCACCCCAGCAAAAATCATCATCACCCTTAATCGGCTTACGCATCTCCGCTGGACAATTCGCCTCAAGCCAATCGCGTGTTTCTTTCTGGAAAGTTTCCAAGTCAGTCATATCTCTACTCTTCTAAAGTGTGCCAGTTTTAATTTTATATCGCGCCAATTGCCCAAGCGCACTCGTCATTTGGCCAAATGTTTTAAAGCGCGGATTGTCTGTTTGACCATGATACGACCTGTAATAAATTTGCTGAATAATAACAGCCAAACGCCAAATACCCGCAACAAATGCCACTTGAATATTGCTCGTGTCAAAGTCTGTTCGGTCACGATAGAATTCTAAGATATCCTGCCGCGTCATCATACCGTCCGCCGTACTCGGTTGGCGCACCATGATATTCATCCACTCAGGATCATCTTTTTGAATCCAATAGGCCAGCGTATTTCCCAAATCCATAATAGGGTCACCAAGGGCCGAAATTTCCCAATCCAAAATCGCTTTGATTTGGCGCGGATCGTCAGGATTTAAAATACAGTTATCAATGCGGAAGTCGCCGTGAACGATCGCAGCTCCCGCCTCTGTATCGGGTTTATTCGCGGCAAGCCAATCACAGACATCTTCGAATTTTTCAACGTCGGGTGTCCATGACTTTTCCCATCGTCTGTTCCAGCCCATGATCTGGCGTTCGACATATCCCTCTGGCTTGCCGAAATCACCCAACCCAATGGCTTTGAAATCAACCTTATGTAGTTCGACCAATTTGGTGAAAAAGTTTTCGCAAAGTTGCGAATTTTCTTTCGCGGTCCAACCCCAATCACCTGGGATGTTTGTATGAATCAAATGCCCATCCGCGCGGTCCATAACGTAAAATTCTGACCCAATTATGCTATCATCATCTGTGTAATAAAGCGTCTTAGGGACAGCCGGAAAGACAGGCTCTAACCCCGTCATAACGCGGTATTCGCGGTGCATATCATGACCCGACTTTGGCTTAGTCCCAAAAGGCGGTCGACGCAAAACCATGCGTCGGTCTGGGTAATCCAAAGCGTAAGTCAGATTGGACGCGCCGCTCGCATATTGAGAGACGTTGGGCGATCCTTTCAGATCAGGCAGGACAGATTTCAGAACTTTATCGACAGCGTCGATATTTAATTCTTCGCCCTTTCGAACCTCAACTGTTGGGTTTTCGCTGCTCATTAGATTACAGAGCCACCGTCAACAACCATGCCTTGACCCGTGAAATAACTCGCAGAATCTGAGACCATAAACAAAACGGCCCCGACCATTTCTTCGGGTTGGGCCATACGTTTAATCGACAGATTATTATCCATATAATCCTGCATGCCTGGAATGGATTTCAAGCCCGACGCCAATTTCGTATCTGTGAAACCCGGCAATAGCGCGTTCACACGCACGCCCTTATGGCTATATTCTTTGGCAAAACCTTTGGTCATATTGATAAGCGCGGCTTTCGTCATACCATATGCAACACGGTTTTCGCCGGGCTGTATACCGTCAATAGACGCCACATTTACAACGGAACCGCCGCCGTCTTTAAGCATTAAAGGCATGGCCTTGCTTGTGAGGTAAAACGGGCCTTTTAGATTTACTTCAAATGTCTTGTCATAGGCTTTTACGGGTGTTTCGTGCGCAGGGCCAAAATACGGGTTTGTCGCGCCGTTATTGATAAGGATATCCAAACGACCATGCGCTTTTTCTATCGCGGCCAATACGTCATCATGCGTGTCGATTTCACCAAGGTGCAAGGTCATCGCTTCGGCCTTAAGGCCTTTTGCACGAATATCATCGGCGACTTTTTCGCAAGCTTCGAGTTTACGGCTCGTACAAATCACAGTCGCGCCGTGTTCTGCGAGTCCGTGTGCAACAGCTTCGCCAATACCGCGGCTCGCGCCCGCCACGAGCGCAACTTTTCCTGTTAGATCAAAACGTGCCATATCACTCTTCCCTTATATTTTTTCTAATGAGAGGTAGCCGAACTAAAGTGGCAAATCCTCTTTTTTAATTTTTGACTTCAACTTTACCATGCCGTCAATATAGCCCTGATAATCGGAGGCTTTGTGACCGAAATAATGTCCCACAACAGGATGTGATAAGACCATGAATTGGTCTTTTTCTATCGCAACCCGCAAAGCTTCTGCAACATCAGAAGGCTCTAACAATCCGTCTTTGCTGTCTTCGGCAAATTTCTGACCTTTAGTCATATTCGTGCGTACATATTGCGGACAAATACAGTGCGTAGAAATACCGTCGGATGTGTGTGCAATGGCCAAAGCTTCGGCAACACCGACGGCCGCGTGTTTTGTCGCGCTGTACGAAGCACTCCCAATTTGGTTCAAAAGCCCTGCCGCAGAGGCCGTGATCACAAACCGTCCTGACCCGCGCTCTATCCAGTCTGGCAATACCGCTCTAGCGGCATAGACAGCTTGCATCACATTTACCTGCCAACTGGCTTCCCATTCCGCATTTGTCGCATCAGCCGCATGTTTTGGGTCCCCAAAACCAACGCCCGCATTTGCAACAAATATATCAAGCGGCCCGTAGGCAGTTTTTGCGCCTTTGATAAACGCTTTGACGGCCGCCTCATTTGAAACATCACACGCAAAGGGGGTTGCGCCGATTTCCTCTGCAACACCGTCAGGACTTTTTAAATCAGATATTGAAACATTCGCCCCGTGCTGGACAAACATCTCTGCAATGGCTCTACCAATTCCGCCCGCTGCGCCCGTAACGGCAACGTTTTTATTTTTGAACATCATAATATCCTTACACCTAAGACTATATATAGGGCATCCATAACAGCAAGTTCTTATGCAATAAGTTGCATACTTTTTTTATCTGAAAAATATGCCATAAGGGATTATGGGGACAATATGACAGATTCCGACATTGTAGACATTGAACATTTAGCGCCATTAGACTCAGATAATATTCCTAATGCCAATCAATCCCACTTTTGCTTATCCTGCGAAACGCCTCTCTCAGGCTTACATTGCGCGGCATGCGGTCAAAAAAACGATGATATGCGGCGCTCTATATTTGTACTGGTCGTAGAGTTTTTCGCTTCAATCACTGCGCTGGAGAGCCGAATTTGGCGGACTTGGTCTACGCTCTTTTTCAAGCCCGGCAAAGTCGCAAGAGAATTTGCCAATGGCCGAAGATCACACTGGTCATCACCCGTTCGGGTTTATTTAGCCATGAGCTTAATCCTGTTTGGATTTATGAATATTACGCAAACCCACCTCTTTAGCTTGGATGTGAATGTGAAACCACGCGAAGGCGTCATAAAGCCAAGGGAAGACTTGATCGCGAAAGATCTAACTTTCGATGTCTCTACCCATTTTTTTGAAACTCAAAAAATGATTGATCGCAGAAATTTAGATCTAGATTTCGATTTGCTAGATATCAAACTCAAGGAATCTAAGAATTTCTACCTCAATATCGGCCCCAAAAGTAAAGAGGACGCACGAGAGGGTGAGGATGAGGATGATCTTGAAAGCGACTCTACCTCTTCAAGTGAAGCTATCCTCAACACGATAGAGTCTGAACTTGAGGATGTACCCTTAACAGACGAGCAAAGAAATGACTTAAAGAAAGCTGGAAAAATAACGGTTAATGGCAAAGAGATTACACGCGAAAATGCGCAAGCGTTTTTAGTAAACTTTATTAAAAAACCCGCCATCGTCACTCAGATATTTAATACGTGGTTGCCCAGAATTATGTTTATTATGATGCCTTTCACCATGCTGATTGGTGCTGTCTTCATTCGGGGGCGCGGAAATGCCCTACTCTACGATCATCTTGTGCATGCCGCATATATCCATGCGGTCGCGTTCTTCTTCATATTTGTAGGGATTATCCTTGTCAGGATTGTGCCTGACCTTAAAGTCGCGAGCAGTATATTTCTTATGCTCGCAATCTACTTACCCATCAGCTTAAAGCACATGTTTAATCGCTCATGGCGTAAAACGATTTGGACGAGTTACGGCGTAGCCACCATATATATTATTAGCATCATTTTTATACTTCTCTGGCTAACGGCTTACAGTCTTCAAACTAATTTTGCTTGAGGCCTCTGTCGGGAGCTGTAGGCGCAATATGCGAGAAGGCAAGATTGCCATTGCCTGTATTTGTCCGGACGGGAGTTTTAAAGAGTACGTTTGTATTACACTTACATATGGCGAAATCAGAAGCGACGCTCTCGCAACATAACTGCCCCCCCCCCTTTTTACATAAGAGCCTTGAGCCGCTTAAGCTAAGACCTTTAAGACCTAAACACTCAACCCTTCATCATCAGCTCAACACCACAAAGCTTGCTAAATGCCCAGATAGTGGATCAAGACTTAGCCTTTAAAGTTGCATTTGACGCGCATAGATACCTCACACGAAAAATTTTAGGCACAAAAAAACCCGCCAGAAGGCGGGTTTAAATGCTTGACTGCCGAAGCAATCATATGAGGTCGACCTAGCCGCCAAAGATTGACAATTTGCCAGCCTTTTTAGCCGCAAGATAGTAGAATGTAACGCGGTTCTTAAAGCGCTGAGGCTTCATCTGAACACAAACATCTTTAACGAGTTCGAGTTGACCCGAAGTCATACCGAGTTTCTTCGTGGCAAAGCCATCCGCAACAGTTTGGATTTCTGCTTCGTCTGAACATGCGACGAGTGAACCGTCACGTGTTCTAAGTGCGATACCGCAATAGTTCACAATCTTTTTCACGACATCTCTGTCAGCGTTCGCGTCAAACTTCTGGACGTTTGCAAGATATTTATCAAGCGCAGCATCCGCGTCAGATTTCTTAGCTGTCTTAGCTTTCGTACCTGATTTAGACTTTGATCCAGACGCCATTGCTTTTGGAGCACCGCCCTTAGCAAGACCTTTGGCTTGGCGTACCCACTCATCGCGCTGAATACGGCCGGGAATAGAATCAATGATTCCTTCAACCATTTTCACATCGCCGGCTTTCCAAGCGCCGATTTGACGGAAGTAATAAATTCCTTTGCCGTTCAAATCGCCCTCAAACTTTGGACCGATACCTTTTATGAGTTTCAAGTCATCTGGATCGCCGTCTGTTGGGCCGTCTGTATAAAGAACCTTTGGCTTCGGAGCCGCTTTAGCCTTTGGTGCAGCTTTAGCTTTTGGCTTAGGTGCAGCTTTTACTTTTGGCTTAGGCGCAGCTTTCGGCTTTGGAGCCGCTTTAGCTTTTGGCTTAGGGGCTTCAGAAATACGGCTTTCCAAATACTTGACACGTGCGGCCAAGTAACGGTTGCGCCATTCTAGAGCGTATGACTCGTCGCTATCTGCGCTATCTGCTTCAGCAGGCTTTGCAGCAGCTTTTGACGCGACGCCAACAGCTGCAGCAGTTGCCGCAGCAGCCGCAAGTTTGGCTTTCAGGCCAGAAACTTCTGTATCACGTGAACCAACGCGACCTTCAAGTTCGCGAACTCTTGCACGCGAGCCATCTAGTTCAGCACGAAGATCAGCTTCGCCCTGAGCAGAAAGTCCGCCAGTCGCTTTAGAGCGACCCCAGAAGAGCCAACCGAGTAGAAGACCTAAAAGGCCCAACAAAAGCATGGGGAGCCATGCAAAACACATTATATAGGAAATTAAATTACTCATTTTATATGTCCCCCTTATTCGGACCGTGTAACGATAAATTCGATACGACGATTACGCGCCATACCTTCTGGATTACTATTATCGGCTATAGGTTTAGCTTCGCCAAAACCAATAGCCTTCATACGTGTGATATCAACGCCGTTATCAACGAGGAATTTGACAACCTCGTTCGCGCGAGCTTCTGACAACCACTGATTATACTTTTCAGAACCATCAGCGTCCGTGTGACCTTCGACTCTAATGCGGAAATCACCACATTGTGCGCCAGCAGACGCTAAGCGGATCAAAAGATCGAAACTCTCAGCACCACGGATTTGCGCTTTGTCATACTCAAAGTTGATTTTATTATCGCCTTTAAGATCATTGAACAGTGTTTGACATACAGTCTCTGATTTGATTTCGCCGACATTTACAGCTGTAGCTTCTGGAACTGAAATATTCGCCGCACCTACATAACCACCTGGTAAACCGCTAGCCCATGCATTGACGCCGTCACGTGTTTCAACATCACCTGCGAAACCTGTAATAACTGTACTATTGTCTTCCATATTCAGACGACCACGCTCTAAACCTTGCAGTGCCGCAATACCTGAAACAGCCACTCCGCCCCAGGCACCATTCGGTGCACCCGCTGCGAGCGTTACTTTATTATCAGTCACACGACCTGGAAAAAGACTTTCAGCTTTTGCTAAAACAGCCATACGGTCTTCTTCAGACTGTACATAACCATCCAATAAAACTGAACCGTCTTGACCTTTAGTTGCATTGAAAATGTAAGGTGAAGCAGTCGCCAATTTCATAACGTCGAATTTATTTTCAACGGCATGCCATGAGCCTTTCTTATTCTTACACTTTTCGCATTTCGCGCCTTCAGCCACTTCAACCGCGCGCTTAGCAGCGGCTTCACTAGGTGCATTTCCGACAAGGCGGGCAACATTGCCACTCATGTCAACAGATGCAAAATCTAAACCGTCCGCTTTAAGCGCATCAGAGACTGCATCACCCATCATACTCGAATGATGTTTTGCACTCCATGGCCCAAATAAAGACAATATTAGTGAGACTAAGGCGAGGATTAAAATCCCCCAAAACCATTTTATCCCCATTACGTTCCCTCCCTCCAACAAATTCTGGAACTATTCGTTAACCCCTATATGAAACCCAAAAGCTATGCAATGGAGCAATACTGTAGAAAAATGACTTACCACAGTGATTCAAATCATAAAGGGGGTATTATATGTGTAAACTTAGCGTTGTACGCGCTCTAAGGCTTCTTGATACTCATTCTTCATCGAATCAACGATCTCTTGCATGGATGGTGCGTCTTTCACAGACCCCACACCTTGCCCAGCGCCCCAGATATCTTTCCACGCTTTTGCTTCTTGATTCCCGCCTGATCCAAAGTTCATAGTCGACTTATCCGCTTCTGGCAGATTATCGGGATCCATGCCGGCCTTTTCAATTGAACCGCGCAGATAGTTTCCGTGTACGCCTGTAAACAAGGATGAGTAGACAATGTCTTCGCCAGATGAGTCGATAATTTCTTGCTTATAGGCTTGTTCGGCATTGGCTTCTTTACAGGCAATAAAACGTGTCCCGATATAGGCAAGGTCTGCCCCAATAGCCAAAGCGCCTGCAACAGCGCCGCCCGTTGCAATCGCGCCTGAACATAAAAGCGGTCCATCAAAGATTTCTCGAAGCTCAGGTATAAGCGCAAAGGGTGACAACCGACCTGCATGACCGCCCGCGCCCGCACAGACCGCGATCAAACCGTCTGCATGCATTGAAAGGGCTTTTTTCGAATGACGCATATTTGTAACGTCATGCAAAATGATACCGCCATAGCTATGTGTGGCATCATAGACCATTTTACTCGCTTGAAGGCTTGTGATGATGATCGGAACCTTTTGACGTACACAAACTTCCATGTCGTGCTCAAGGCGATTATTTGAAGGATGGCAAATTTGGTTCACCGCAAAAGGCGCGACCTTCTTGTCCGGGTTTTCTTTTTGGTATTGATCAAGCTCTAGCTTGATACGAACAATCCACTTTTCAAGTTCTTCGGCTGGGCGCGCGTTTAGCGCGGGGAACGACCCCACAATACCCGCCTTACACTGGGCGATCACAAGTTCAGGACCCGACACTATAAACATCGGGGCCGCAATCACGGGAAGTTCTAGGTTTTGTAAAATCTCAGGAAGCGCCAAGGGTAGTCCTCACTCTTATTAATGTTAAGTTCTATTGTTGGGTTTACTCATAGCCATAAGGCAGAATGTCAAGTTTCGTTTATAGTAATACTGTCATACGAATATGGATATCTAATCGCGAAAATTTGAATCCGATTCACTTGCAATCCATGCCATGGCCGCGAATGCCGCAACATTTTGTGCCATAGCTTTAGGATCAATTTTATCAAACGTATCATCAGCCGTATGGTGAAAATCGAAATAATCCGTACCATCCTGTTGCAGTCGCATCGCAGGAACACCTTTAGAGAACATAGGTCCAATGTCCGGGCCACCATTCGTAGGCTTATCCCCCATAGTTACACCTAAGGGAGATAAGACTGCCGCTATGTCACGCAGGACAGCCTCGCCAGATGCGCCTTTTACACCAGAGCGGACTTCGTAAACGCGTTCAGCTCCAAAATCTGATTCTGTTGCCAGCATATGATTTTGCAAATTGTCCGCATGCGCCTCTGCGTAAGCATAGCCGCCGTGCAGACCGTTTTCCTCTGCCCCGAAAGCGACAACACGAATGGTGCGCTTTGGTTTTAGGCCAGAGTCTATAATGACTTGTGCTGCGCCTGCGCTGATCCCGATACCAGCCCCGTCATCAATCGCGCCCGTACCGGCGTCCCAACTGTCCAAATGTCCGCTAATTAAAACAATCTCATCAGGGCGCTCTGACCCAATAATATCACCCATTACATTACCAGACGCCAGCTCACCCAAATCTTCAGGCGTCATGAGAAGGTTTAACGTCACCTCTTCGCCAGACACTAATATACGCTCGAGCTGATCTGCGTCAGGCGCAGATAAAGCCCCGATAGGAATATTTTTGACCTCGTCTGAATAGCGCATTTGTCCTGTATGTGGGAAACGGTGCGAATCTGTACCGACAGAACGAATAACCACAGCAAGCGCGCCGCGTTTTGCAGCCTCCGTCGCGCCAGAGCGACGTTTACGATTTGCAGGGCCGTATCCCGCCCCGTCTGGGGCCTTATCCATACGTCCAGAAATAAATACAATCTTTCCGTCAAGCCCCGTTTCAGGCGCCGATTGCAAATCTTCAAATGTTGGGAAATAGGCAACAGGACCCGTAAATCCGTTCTCTGGCGTGGCAACAGACCCACCCAAAGCTGTTACAAGTAAAGGCTGAGGATACGGCGAAATGATCTGGGCCGTCTCTAATCCGCGTTTCCAACCGGGAATTGTGAAGGGTTCAACACGTACATTCTCAAGCCCTAAGGATTTAAACTTTTTAACAGCCCAATCGCGCGCACGGGCTTCTGCTTCGCTCCCCGCCTGCCTTGGGCCGATCTCGGTGGTTAGAGATTCTGTAATAACGTATCCATGACGACCAGAGTTCGCGGTTGAGATTAGCCCTTTAACTTGAGAAAGCGTTTTTGCGTCCAATGAATTTGCTGCGACAGACTTTGTTTCTGTTTTCGAGACGGACGCATTATCGACATCACTTGATTGCGTAGCTGGACTGCACGCCATAAGTATTAAAGCGAGTCCCGTACCCAGAAGATATCCCTTAGTCATTTTCATCTCAAAACCTTTTTTAAAGAAGTCTGCATGTTAAATTTCTACTGGGTGTTAGACCGTTCACACCTGAATCTTCAAGTCATTTCCTAACCAAGTGTAATGCCCGAAGAAAAATTCTGGTCATTCCCATCTGAATATGATTGAAACAGCTCGAAATCATTTACCTCAGGGAAATAAGTCATGGCACGGAAATTTCTAACACTCGCAACAACTTCATTGGTCGTCTCAAGCGCATTCCTTTTAGGATGTCAGCAAGGCGAGACTGAAGTTCGTGTCACCAGCTCCAAAGACGCTAAGATCAGCACGGCCGATTTGTCGCGCCGTATTGAACGACTTTCTTCTGACGAATTTGAAGGCCGTGAACCCGGAACGGCGGGCGGGATTGCCGCAAGCCAATATATAGCGGACGAGATGAAAGCGGCTGGCCTTATCCCAATGGGTAAAGACGGCAGTTATTTCCAATCCGTCGAGCTTACTAATGCAACAATAGCGCCCAGCTCATCCCTAAAAATCTCAAATGGCGACACAGTATTGGTAGATGCAGATCAATCTAGTAACCTTGTGTATTGGACGAAAAAACTCGCCCCGACGCAGACCGTTGAAGACAGCGAGCTTGTATTTGTTGGATACGGGACGGTCGCGCCCGAATTTGGCTGGAATGATTATGCAGGTCTTGATGTAACAGGAAAAACTGTTGTGATGCTTGTCAATGATCCGGGGTTTGCAACGAAAGACGACGCCTTGTTCAAAGGTAATTCCATGACTTATTACGGTCGCTGGACATATAAATTTGAAGAAGCCGGTCGCCAAGGCGCAAAAGCCGCAATCATTATTCATGAAACGAAACCTGCAAGTTATGGATGGGACGTGGTATCTGGCAGTTGGACAGGCGCGCAATACGACCTCGTGCGACCAGACGGCGGCGCGTCTCGCACCCCGATCGAGGCCTGGGTTCATTTAGACAATGCCAAAGAGATGTTTGCGTCTGCAAATCTAGATTTCGAGGCTTTAAAAAAACAAGCCGAGAACAAAGACTTTAAAGCCGTTCCGATGTCAGGACTAAAACTCAACGCAACGGTCAACCAAACGGTACAAACCGTTAAGTCGCGCAATGTTGCAGGCGGCATTATAGGCACAGAGGTCCCTGATGAGTATGTCCTTTATATGGGGCATTGGGATCACCTTGGCAAAAAACCAGATATGATAGGTGACAATATTCATAACGGCGCCGTTGATAATGCGACAGGTACTGCGGCCATTATTGAAATCGGCGAAGCGTTTAAAGAAGCGGGCGCCCCTAAACGCTCCGCAATATTTGTGGCTGTCACGGCAGAGGAATCAGGTCTGTTAGGCTCAGCCTATTACGCGGAAGACCCGCTTGTCCCGCTCGAAAAAACAGTCGCAGGTGTTAATATTGACGCCATCCTCCCGCTTGGCGTGACAAAGGATATGATTGTTGTCGGTCACGGCGCATCAGAGCTTGAAGACAGACTAAAGGACGTTCTCGACCCGCGGGATATGTATATCGTCCCAGACCCGAAACCCGAAGCGGGCTATTACTACAGATCAGATCATATCAGTCTGGCGAAAAAAGGCGTGCCTATGCTTTATGCGGACGGCGGTGTTGATCATGTTATTAATGGCAAAAGCTTCGGCGAAGCCTTTGCCAAAGAATATAATGAAGAGCGGTATCATAAGCCCTCTGATGAATTTGATAACAGCTGGGATTTGACAGGCATCCACAACACTACAGAAATCCTCTATGAACTCGGATATAATTTGGCCAATAGTGAAGACTGGCCAAATTGGTATGCGGGGACAGAGTTCCGCGCCTTGCGGGATCAGATGCGCAATAAATAGGACCTAAACGTGACGCAATCTGGGCAGAAAATTCGAATAAAGTTTTCTGCCAGAACGGCTTATGATCAAGATCCGTCTTTATGGACTTGCCTGTTTACGGGTCGCGTACCCGAGATTGGGAATTGTGTTTTCACATTTGATCCAGACGATGAAAATTATGATTGGTTTGTGGTCTATGAAGACCTTATCCCCCTTACGGGTGAAAAGCGCGGAAACCGTATCGAGTCCCTCGCCTGTCATAAAGACAATACGCTTTTTATAACGACAGAACCGACCTCGATAAAACATTACGGCCCGAATTACCTACGGCAATTTGGACACGTCATGAGCGTGCAGCCGCACAAGATTATTAAGCACCCAAACCAGATTTTTCAGACGCCGCCTTTGCGGTGGTATTATGGCCGCCCCCTCGGCGACGACGAAACAGATTTTACTTCAATCGATGAATTTAGAGCACAGGAAAACGTCTCAGAAATTGAGCGTGTCTCCACTGTTTGTAGCACAAAAACCATGACACCCACACTCGCCCAGAGGTTTGAGTTCACGAAGACTTTAAAGGCCTTACTCGGCGAGGAATTAGAGTGGTTTGGGCGCGGTGTCAGACCTATCAAAAACAAAGCTGAAGCCATGGATAATTTTCGCTACCATATTGCGATTGAAAACCATATCGAAGATCATCATTGGACTGAAAAAATAGCCGATTGTTATCTCAGTTTCAGCCTACCTTTTTATTACGGGCCCAAGAATATCTCCGATTATTTTCCAGAAGATAGCTATATTGAAATTGATATTTTTGATGTCCACAAAAGCGCAGAGATCATCAAAATAGCCCTTGCGGAAAAAAGTTACACAGACAGATTACCTGCAATTTTAGAGGCCCGTACGCGGGTCTTAGAACGCTATAACCTGATGCAAACCATTGCGGAATGTGTACAAGCCCATCATAAAAAATTGCCTGTCACCTCTTTAAAAACGATCTGTGGCCGACATGCTTTTCGGCGCAAACATCCTATGTTGCACCTCTCCGACATTGTACGCGAAACGCTCTATAAAAAGGCCTCCTAACCCAAACGCCGAAGCGCACACGCTTTGCCTAAAAAAGCAACCTATACCCCCAATCCTGTGCAGACACGCGTTAAAGGTGAATAGTTTTATATAAACTCGATATTTTAGTAGGAATTTTTGGAGGAACTCCGCATAGTAGAGCAAATTGAAACTGACGACCCAATCTACCCAATTGACGAGACCAAAATGCAAATGACGAAAATTCTGCCGACTTTAAATTTTAATCGCACATGTTTTGCGACACTGACGACTTTGTCGCTTTGCCTCAGCGGTGTCACGGCGTTCGCAGACGGGCCAGCCGGCAGCCCAACCGATCAAGTTTCCAAATTTCGTCAATTGGAACCTGACCTCCCTACACCTAACGTGTTTCGGACAGCGTCTGGCGCCCCCGGTCCAGCCTATTGGCAACAAGACGTAGATTACGTGATTGATGTTAAACTTGATAACAATAAACAACGTCTCATAGCGTCTGAAACCATTAGCTACACAAACAATTCACCCGACACATTAAACTATCTCTGGGTGTCGCTTGACCAAAACCGTTTCAAGTCAGGCTCGCTCGCGCTGACAAGCGAAATCGCCTCTGCCGCAGGCACACGCCGCGACAGTGCAGGGTCTGGCGATAGCTACAGCTTTAGTGCGCTACGCCGCGCCCAAGCGTTTGAAAAGCAACCGCATGGTTACGAAATAAAATCTGTCAAAAACGATTCAAATCGGAACATGAATTACACAATCAATGACACAATGATGCGCATTGATTTAGACACACCTCTTGCGCCTGAAGGCACGATAGAGTTTTCAATATCATGGGCGCATAATATCATTGACGAGGCCGCTATTGGTGGGCGCGGTGGATATGAGCATTTCCCAGAAAATGACAGTTATATTTACGGCATTGCGCAATGGTTCCCACGCCTGGCCGCCTACACAGACTACACGGGTTGGCAGAACAAGCAGTTTCTTGGACGCGGTGAATTTACGCTTGAATTCGGCGATTACGAAGTCAACATCACCGTACCCTCAGACCACATTGTTTCTGCGACGGGCGTTTTAACAAACCCAAAAGACGTTCTGACCGCCGAGCAACGCGCGCGCTTGGATAAGGCCAATGATAAAAAACCCGTCTTTATTGTCACGCCAGAAGAAGCAAAAGAAAACGAAAAAAATACGGCCAGCAGTTCCAAAACTTGGAAATTTAAAGCCGAGAACGTGCGCGATTTCGCATGGTCGAGTTCAAATAAATATATCTGGGACGCGATGAAGTTTGAGCAAGACGACGAGAACGTTCCCGAAGTTCTGGCGATGTCGTTCTACCCGAATGAAGCCGAGCCAATTTGGTCTCAATATTCCACACACGCTGTCGTCCACACGATGGATGTGTATAATAAATTTTCTTTCAACTATCCCTACCCGACTGCGCAATCTGTCAATAGTTGGGAGCGCGGCGGCATGGAATATCCCATGATTACCTTTAACGGGTACCGCCCAACAAAGGACGAAAAAACAGGCGAGATCACTTATTCGCGTGGTATAAAATACGGCTTGATTGGCGTGATCATTCACGAAATTGGACATATCTATTTCCCGATGGTCGTCAATTCAGACGAGCGCCGTTGGACATGGATGGATGAAGGCTTGAACAGCTTTCTTGAATATTTGGCGGAATATGAGTGGGAAGAAAACTTCCCGATCTCGCGCGGCATGCAAAACCCACTCGACCAAATCTCGCAATATATGACAAGCTCCAACCAAGTGCCGATCATGACGCAGTCTGATAGTATTTTGCAATTCGGCCCGAACGCTTATTCCAAACCTGCGGCGGCTTTGATTGTGCTCCGCGAAACCGTTATGGGACGCGAGCTGTTTGATTTTGCCTTCCGCGAATACGCAAACCGTTGGAAATTTAAACGCCCAACACCTGCCGATTTCTTCCGCACAATGGAAGATGCCTCTGCCGTTGATCTGGATTGGTTCTGGCGCGGATGGTTCTTTGATACAGACCATGTTGATATGGGCATTTCGAGCGTCCGCGAATATACGATTTCTTCGCAAGACCCCGAGGTCGAACTCAAGAAAGACCGCAAAGACGATATTGTAGATCGTCCAGAAAACATTACGCAAAGACGTAACCGGGAAGAAGGCCTGAAAACGCGCCTGTCTAAGTTTAAAGACTTGAACGATTTCTACACTGAAAACGACAAATTTACGCCGACAAATAAGGATAGAAATAAGTATAAATCCTTCATCGACGGGTTAGACGATTGGGAACGCGACGCGTACGAAAAAGCCTTAGACGACGGGAAATTCCTCTACTTTGTTGATTTCGAAAACATTGGCGGTTTGATCAGTCCTCTTCCCCTAACCCTGACATTTGCGAATGGGAAAACGGAAGAGATGATGGTCCCTGCTGAAATTTGGCGTCGGGATTCGACCTTTGTCACCAAGCTTATTATTCGCGACAAAAAGATTAAGTCTATTGAACTTGATACTGCCCATCAAACGGCGGATGCGGATTATAATAATAACAGCTACCCACCCGTGATTAAGCCGTCTCGTATCGAGCTGTACAAATCATCGCGCACACCCAAAAGCCTGATGGCAGATATGCTTGTCGAGCTTAAAGGCGAAGATAAAGACGACGAAAAAAGCGGCAAATCAGTTCCATTAACAGACGCAGAAAACGCGTCAGACAGCAACACAGGATCAAATGATAATGCGCGCGGTTCAACATCTGATAACTCCAAATCTCAAGGTAAGAAAGACCTGTCAGATGCAGATAAATCGGCCCTGCGTCGCACGCTTGATCGCTTGATGGGGAATAAGTAAGTTCCGTAAATGGTCCGTCGTCGTACACTTTTAAAGACCCTCCCTATTGGCTTTGCCAGTGGGGTTGTAGGCACAATGAGCGGCCCAACGATCGCCTTTGCGCACAAGCAAAGACTTTCCCTTACACAAGTCGAGTGGAATAAGAGGTCTGAAACCTTAGACGTGACCCATAGCTTTCATATTCACGAGGCTGAGAACACGCTCTACGAGGCAGGTCTGATACGGTATCCAGACCTCACAAAATTAAAATCTCGCGCCATACTCGCGCTCTATATAGATACCCGCTTTACGCTCGCTGTGGACGGATCAAAAAAACTGCCGCTTGAAATCATTGGCGCCGAAATCGACGGGCAGAGCGTTTATGTCTACCAGCAAGTCCCACTTGAGACTGTACCCAAGCGCCTGATCGTCTCGGTTGCGATATTTCGTGAATTTACCAAAGAGCAAATAAATAATGTTGACGTTAATCTGAATGGGCAAATCCAATCTCTACAGTTTCGCGGCGATGACGGCCCAAAATCTGTGACGGTCTAATCAAAGCATCGATTTGTAAAAGACGCCGCTAACTTAAAATCGGACTTGCCAGCGCACGCGACAGGGCTGATAAGTCTATATGCTTACTGTACACCATCTCAATAACTCCCGTTCACAACGTATTCTTTGGCTCCTGGAAGAGCTCGAAGTGAAATACGATATCAAACATTATGAGCGTGATCCAGATACAAGCCGCGCGCCTGCAGAGCTGAAAGCCATTCATCCGCTAGGTAAGTCCCCAGTGATTGTCGACGGCGACAATGTGATTGCTGAAACAGGCGCAATCATTGTCTATATCCTTGATACTTACGGCAAAGGACGCCTCCGTCCCAAAGAAGGGACTCAAGAATATATTGAATATGTGCACTTCCTTCATTTTGCCGAAGGCTCGGCCATGCTGCCGCTTTTGCTCGCACTTTATACGGGCTTTCTCGGCGAGGCCGCGGCGCCGATTACACCGATGATTATGAACGAGATAAAAGGCGTTCTAGATTATTGCGAATATCAACTTATTGGGAATGAGTATTTTGCAGGCGACGAAATGAGCGGCGCAGATATTCAAATGATCTTCCCGCTCGAAGCGGCCAAAGCCCGTGGACGCCTAAAGGGTTATGAAGCGTGTCTTGAATATGTTGATAAAATCCACAAACGTCCTGCTTATCTTCGCGCGCTAGAGCGCGGCGGCGATTACGCTTACGGGCCGAAATAGCGCGCTCCATCGAGGCACGCTGACATGACGGCTATCCCTTTTCATCTTGCTTATCCCGTTAAGGATAAAGAACAAACGCGCGCGTTTTACAAAGACATCATTGGATGCACTCAAGGGCGCGAAGCCGAGACATGGATTGATTTTGACTTTTTTGGTCATCAGGTCAGCTTCCACGTCAAACCTGAAAGTTTTTCAAACGCAGAACCTACAAATCTTGTTGACGGAAAAGACGTCCCCGTCCGTCATTTCGGTGCCGTCCTGCCATGGGCCGATTGGCAGGATTTAAAAAATCGCCTCATTGCAGATAAGACAAATTTTATCATTGATCCCTATGTTCGGTTTAAAGGCAAAACAGGTGAGCAAGCCACCATGTTTTTCCTAGATCCAAGCGGCAATGCGTTAGAGTTCAAAAGCTTTAAAAACCCAGACGATCTTTTCGCGACGTAACCCCAAAACGATGACTAAGGGAGTGGGATAAATTCGGTATCATCCCCAGGTACAGTCGCAAATCGACCTGCTTTCCAATCTGCCTTTGCTTGCTCAACGCGGTCTTTGCGCGACGAAACAAAATTCCAATCGAGATAACGGCGTCCTAAAGAGGTTCCACCAATAATCGCTAATCGCGTCGCCCCAATGGCTTTAATCTTTTTAGCCGTTGGCGAGAGTACAGACATGGAATTTATTGGCGATGTCTCGCCGTCAATTTGTGCCTCGCCTTGCACGACATAGACTCCGACCTCATCAGATGTGGGTACGTCAATCTCTGCTCCGTCAGACATTTCCGCTTCCATATAAAGCGTGGGTGAAAACGTTTTAACAGGCGATTTCAGACCGAAAGCCTCGCCCATCATAACCCGCATGGTTACGCCGTGTATTGTCGACGTTGGGATATCACTATCAGGCGTATGATAAAATGCGGGGTCTATTTCTTCATACGCTTCGGGCAGAGCCATCCAGAGCTGCAATCCGTGTAATTTATAACCTGTTTCTCGCAGTGCGTCGCGCGTACGCTCTGAATGGGTAATCCCAGACCCCGCCACCATTAGATTTATCGCGCCGGGATGTATCGGAAGCGAGCTCCCCACACTGTCCCTATGATAAATTTCTCCCTCAAAAAGATAGGTCACTGTCGCAAGATTGATATGGGGATGCGGGCGCACATTCATACCCTGCCCCGGTTCGAACGTCACAGGGCCGAAATGATCAAAGAAGACCCAAGGCCCAATTGCGCGTTGCTGCACTTGCGGGAGGGCGCGCCTCACCTTAAAGTCACCAATATCTTTTTCTTTAGGTAAGATTTGGGTTTTAATTGGCCCCGTATTTGACATAATCGATAATCCGTAAATTGAAGGTCAGAGATATGATAACGTTATATGACTACGCCGCCGCGCCAAGTCCACGTCGGGCGCGCATTTTCCTCGCAGAAAAAGCGATTAAATATAAATGCATTCAAGTTGATATCCGGGCAGGTGAACAATTAAGCGACGCTTTTAAAGCCGTAAATCCTCGCTGCGCCGTGCCTGCATTGGTGACAAAGGACGGAGATACAATTTCTGAGAACCTTGCAATCGCGTCTTATCTTGAAGAGCTATATCCCATTCCGAATTTGATGGGCAAAACACCGATTGAGCGCGCAAATGTCCTAGAATGGAATTGGCGGTGCGAATTTGAAGGCTTGTCGGCTATTGCAGAAATCCTGCGAAACACCTCGCCCGGCATGAAGAGCCGCGCCATGACGGGCCCGCGAAATGTTGAACAATTGCCAGCTCTTGCAGAACGCGGTGTCCTCCGTTTGGGACACTTCTTTGAGGACTTAAATGCGAAGCTCTTCAAGACAGAATTTGTGAGCGGCGATGCGTTTTCTCTCGCAGATATCACTGCCGTCGTCGGCATGGATTTCGCAAAATGGGTCAAACAATATCCAAGCGATGACCTGACCGCTCTTCACGCATGGCATGCAAAAGTCGCAGCCCGCGACTCTTACAAAGCCTAGACCTCTTGCCCTAAGTTAAATCAAGCCTGCCAAAGGCGAACTTGGGTCTGCATATTTCTTGCGGGGCATACGTCCCGCAAGATACGCTTCGCGTCCCGAAATCACCGCATGTTTCATCGCGCGCGCCATACGAATTGGGTCTTTGGCCTCTGCAATTGCTGTATTCATCAAAACGCCGTCACACCCCAGCTCCATTGCAATCGTCGCGTCTGACGCCGTGCCAACGCCTGCATCTACAATAATCGGAACGCTAGACTGTTCAATAATTAGGCGAATATTGACGGGGTTTTGTATCCCGAGTCCCGACCCGATCGGCGCGCCCAAAGGCATGATCGCTGCGCACCCCATATCTTCAAGCTTACGCGCGAACACGGGATCATCCGAGCAATAGACCATGACTTCAAACCCTTCCGATATCAGCATTTTCGCCGCGCGAAGTGTTTCTTCCATATCGGGATAAAGGTGTTTTGGATCAGACAAAACTTCGAGCTTAACCAAGTCCCAACCGCCCGCTTCACGCGCAAGGCGCAATGTTCGGACCGCGTCTTCACCTGTAAAACAGCCTGCGGTATTTGGTAGGTAGGTTACGGATTTTGGATCGATGAAATCCACCAGCATAGGCTCTTTGGGATTACTAATATTTACGCGCCGCACGGCGACTGTGACCATATCTGCGCCTGACGCCTCAAGCGCGCGCGCGTTTTCAGCGTAATCTTTGTATTTGCCTGTTCCGATAATCAGGCGCGATTTAAATTCGCGACCCGCCACAATAAGTGAGTCTTGTTCAGTTTTTTGGGTCATTAACCGCCCCCTATAAAATGTATGATTTCAAGCTTGTCGTCATCTTTTAACATGGTTTTGTCAAAGGTGGACTTTGAAACAATTTCTAAATTCAACTCTACCGCAATCTTTGCGCTCGGAAGATCTAAAGCTTCAATTAGTCCAGACACGCTGAGGGGATCAGGCAGATCATCAATCACGTCCCCATTTACAAAAAGTTTCATAATGTGTCGCCCATTACGTCTTTGAAATTCTACGCCTGAATAGAAAATCTATTTAGGCGAAATGGATAAAGTATCCAAAAAAAATATCCAAATTTACAGGCTTGTCGCCTCGCTGTAGCCTCGTTAACATAGAAAAAACGGAATGTTCAATGACAAAACCCATCTATATTCTTAACGGTCCAAACTTGAACTTACTCGGAACCCGTGAACCTGAAATTTATGGTACGCAGACCCTAGGTGACATTGAAAAAGCGTGCGAAAAATTCGCGAAAGACAAAGGTCATTCAACCCTGTTCAAGCAATCAAATATTGAAGGCGAATTGGTCAATTTCATCCAAGAAGCGCGCGAAAAAGCATCCGCAATTATCATAAATCCAGCCGCCTATACGCACACGTCAATTGCGATTTATGACGCGCTCAAAGCCTGCGCCCTACCAATCATCGAAATTCACCTCTCGCAGCCCGCTGCAAGGGAGAGTTTTCGGCGCAGATCCTATGTTGCAGAAGCTTCCACAGGCACAATTAGTGGATTTGGGGCAAATTCTTATCAATTAGGGCTACGCGCCGCGATTAATCTGCTACAAGACTCGAAATAAAAATAGAATTTAAACATAGAGAGAAACTATGGCGACCAAATCAACAACATCGAAGCCAAAGACAGCTTCGAAATCGTCCCAAACCCCTGAAACCAAGCTTGTTCGCGAGCTTGCAAAAATTTTAGAAGACACAAATCTGTCTGAAATTGAGATGGAAAAAGGGTCGCTTAAGATCCGTGTCGCCCGTCATTCAGGTCCTGCAATGGCGGCCCAACCTCTCCAATATGCTGCCCCTCTTGCGCAAGCGCCGTCCCCGGCAGCATTACCAGCATCCACGATTGAAGCGCCCATGAGCGACGGTATAGAAGATTTCAGCGCCCACCCTGGTGTTGTTAAATCCCCAATGGTCGGCACAGCCTATATTCGGCCAAGCCCAGACGCTGATAGTTTTGTAAAAGTCGGAGATTCGGTCAAAGCGGGCGACACGATTTTGCTCGTCGAGGCCATGAAAACGTTTAATCCGATTACGGCAGAAAAATCTGGTAAGATCCAGAATATCCTTGTCGAAGACTCACAGCCCGTTGAATTCGGCGAACCTTTGTTTGTCATCGTCTAATGTTTAAAAAAGTTCTGATAGCCAATCGCGGTGAAATTGCCCTTCGCGTTCACCGCGCCTGTAAAGAGATGGGAATTGCAACCGTTGCAATCCATTCCGAGGCCGACGCGAATGCTATGCACGTTAAGCTCGCAGACGAATCCGTGTGTATTGGCCCGGCACCTGTCGGGGAAAGCTATTTAAACATTCCGTCCATTATCGCGGCCTGCGAGATCACCAATGCGGACGCGGTTCATCCCGGTTACGGATTTCTATCCGAAAATGCACGTTTTGCAGAAATCGTCGAAGCCCACGGCATGGCATTTATCGGCCCAACGGCAGAACATATCCGCATTATGGGCGACAAAATCATGGCAAAGCAGACCGTGGCAGATGCGGGCATTCCCGTTGTCCCCGGATCTGACGGCGGCGTAGAAACGCTCGAAGAAGCGCGCGAAGTAGCTAAAAAGGTTGGCTTCCCACTCCTTGTGAAAGCTGCCGCAGGCGGCGGCGGGCGCGGCATGCGCCTTGCGAAATCTCCTGAAAAACTCGACGAAGCTCTGATGGGCGCACGTCAAGAAGCCTTGGCAGCATTTGGCGACGGTGCAGTCTATCTTGAGCGTTACTTGACGGGCCCACGCCATATTGAAATCCAAGTCATTGCAGATACACACGGAAATGTTGTGCATCTCGGGGAACGCGATTGCTCTCTGCAACGTCGCAATCAGAAAGTCCTCGAAGAAGCCCCCTCGCCGACTTTGACCTCTAAACAGCGCGATAAAATCGGTATGATTGTGGCAAAGGCGATTAAGAAAATCGGCTATCGCGGTGCAGGTACGATTGAGTTCCTTTATGAAAACGGCGAGTTTTTCTTTATCGAGATGAATACACGTTTGCAGGTGGAACATCCTGTGACAGAAGAAATTACGGGTATCGACCTTGTGCGTGAACAAATCCGCATCGCGAATGGTGAGAAACTCTCTTTCACTCAAAAAGAAGTGACCTTTAAAGGCCATGCAATTGAGTGCCGTATCAATGCCGAACATCCACGCACATTTGCGCCCTCTCCAGGTAAGGTACTGGAATTTCACGCGCCCGGCGGTATGAACACACGTTTCGATAGCGGGCTGTATGCTGGATATACAATCCCGCCCTATTATGACAGCTTGATCGGGAAACTGATTGTATTTGGTAAAACCCGCGAAGGCGCAATTTTGAGACTGCGTCGCGCGCTTGGCGAGATGGTCATTACGGGTGTCGAAACAACAAAGCCTCTTTTTGAGGAACTCGTCGAGGACGCAGACTTTTTGTCTGGAGATTACAATATTCACTGGCTTGAAAAATGGTTAGACGAGAAAAATTCTCAAAGCTAATCTGAGCGCAATCTATGCAACGCTTTGGCCCTGAGGAATTATTAGAGTGTTATAAACGCGGTGTCTTCCCTATGGCAGATAGTCGTGATGACCCGCGCATTTTTCTACTCGATCCTGAAACGCGGGGTATTCTTCCGCTCGACGGATTGCATGTCTCGCGCTCACTTAAAAAATTCATGCGGAAGACGCCCTTCCGTGTGAGCTTTAATACGGCCTTTCCACAAGTGATTGCTAAATGCGCCGAAATGGCACCAGACCGCGATAATACTTGGATAAATGAAGGCATTGAGCTTCTCTACTCACACCTGCACGTTATTGGCAATGCGCACTCGGTCGAGGTTTGGGACGATGATATTTTAGTAGGCGGACTTTACGGAGTGTCCGTTGGCAGCGCATTTTTTGGCGAGAGCATGTTTTCGCGACGGACGAATGCGTCCAAAGTTGCGCTTGTTCATTTAGTCGAGCACTTAAATGCGTGCGGGTTCACCTTGCTCGATACGCAATTTATTACAGATCATTTGCAAACAATGGGCGCGATAGAGATTAGTCGGGAAAACTACAAGGCGCTTTTAAAAGTGGCAATCAAAAGATTCCCGCATTTTGAATTTGGGCATTTAACGACTGGTAACGCACTTTAACCCCTTTGCCTGAAACTATTGGCGAATTGTGCTTTCTGTACTGTCTTCGAGCTCAAGATCAAGCTCAACCTTTGGGACATTACAGTCCAAGACCCATACGTCATAAACGGCGTGCTCTAACGCGGATACGGCAGGTTTAGAGGACAACATCCACCCTGAAAACAAACGTTCGCCGTCGATTTTCTCGCCGCGTCCATCCATACGATTATCAGATATTTGTAAAAACGCATAGGTCTCAGGAATTTCTTCGGGCGGGCGTTTTTCGCAATGTTTCACATCAACGGTCAATGAGCCGTATTTCAAACTTTCACCGATTTCGACCGTATAATCTTTTGTTGTCGCCGTAACTTTATCAAGCGTGCGCAAGACAACAGACGTGCCAATAAGGTTTTCTGCATATGCAGGTGCGCAGACCGCGATTAAAAATACGGCCGCAGAAAGAGACAAGACGGGCCGCGCCTTAAACTTAGGCATCGGGAGACCACGCCTCATAATCACTTGCCACTTTGGCGCGTTCGCCGCCACGGTCCAAGCTACCTTGAGGTTTGTGCGCGTAGACCGTGCCCGTTAAATTTGGCTGATGGTCTTTTTCCCAAGATTGGCGCGCCATTGGCACGTCACTCGGCGCATCGTCATACATATGGTGCAACCATCCGTGCCATTCAGGCGGAATACGGGACGCATCAGCATAACCCTTATACGTGACCCAACGGCGCTTACGGCCCTCATAACCTTCGCCGCGTTGCTGATAATAGGTATTGCCAAATTCGTCTGTTGCGATCTTATCGCCTTTTCTTACGGCCAGCAGCGTCCCAAAGGTCGCGCCGTTCCACCATGTAAAAATGCGTTTAATGAAGTCCATCTTCAGAAACCTTTTTTGGCGCAGAAAAATCGCGCTATTGAACGGCCCTTATGCCGCGACTCACCCTGTTCGTAAAGTCAGGATATGTCCAATTTAAGGCAGCACCTGCATTCGGCTAATCAAAATCACGGACTTTCCCACGCAAAGACTTCACCCGCCCGCGTTCCGCTTTCTTTTTAAGGCGCTTGCGCATGGCGTTTCCGCTAGGGCGCGTTGGAATACGGTATTTTTGACGCTCAAAAGCTTTTGACAGCAAGTCTTTCAAACGGCTCAAAGCTTCGTCTTTATTGCGGGCTTGGGTTCTATGGTTTTGGGCTTTGATGACGACAAGTCCCGCCTCAGTCACACGACTATCCCTTAACGATAAAACCCTATTGATCTGCCACTCGTTCAGAACTGAGTTATGAATATCGTAGCGTAAATGAATGGCGCTACTGACCTTATTCACATTCTGCCCCCCCGGCCCTTGGGCGCGAACGGCAACAAGTTCAATATCAGAAAGCGGAATAGCAAGACGTGGAGAAATTTTTAACACGCTCGCCTATAACACATTATACGCCGTTATACGAGACGACTTTGATTTAAGGCCGCGGCAATAAACCCTGCAAACAATGGATGCGGCTCAAATGGACGGGACTTTAACTCTGGATGATATTGCACGCCAATGAACCAAGGGTGGTCTGGGATTTCGACGATTTCGGGCAATATACCATCAGGTGACAGCCCTGAAAACACAAGGCCAGCCGCCTCTAATACATCCTTATATTCGACATTGACTTCGTATCGGTGACGATGACGTTCTTCGATCTCTAATATGCCGTATTGCTCGGCTACGAGCGAGCCTTCTGTTAATTTAGCAGGATAAGCCCCTAGACGCATTGTGCCGCCAAGGTCTGTGTCTTTTGTGCGCTCTATACGCTCATTGCCTTTGGTCCATTCTGTCATGAGGCCGACGATATTTTCGCCCTTTCCGCCAAATTCTGAACTACTGGCATTTTTCAGGCCAGCCATATTCCGAGCCGCTTCGACAACAGCCATTTGCATGCCGAGGCAAATTCCGAAATACGGAATGTGGTGCGTCCGCGCATAATTGACCGCTTTTATTTTGCCTTCCGTACCGCGTTCGCCAAACCCGCCAGGTACAAGAATGCCGTGCATGCCTGTCAACAATTCAGTCTGATCTTCCCCTTCAAACGCTTCTGCTTCAAACCAATGGATTTTAACTTTGACGCGGTTGGCGATACCGCCGTGCACCAAAGCCTCTGTAAGAGATTTATATGCGTCGGGAAGGACTGTGTATTTACCCACAACGGCAATATTGACCGTGCCGTCAGGGTTATGAAGGTTTTCAGATATATCTTTCCAGCGCGTTAAATTGGCTTCGGGCGGGTTTTCAACGCCGAAATGCGCCAAGACTTCACTGTCCAAGCCTTCTGCATGATAAGACAAAGGCACGTCATAAATTGAGCGCGCATCGAGGCCTTGAATGACAGAGCTTTCGCGGACATTACAAAACCGTCCGATTTTACGGCGGTCTTCGTCAGATATAGGGCGATCCGCGCGGCACAGCAGGATATCGGGCTGAATCCCGATCGAGCGGAGTTCCTTCACACTGTGCTGGGTCGGTTTGGTTTTCATCTCTCCCGCCGCTTTGATAAACGGCAAGAGCGTGACGTGAATATAACATGTTTGGAAAATTGGTAATTCTTGACGAAGCTGTCGCAGAGCTTCAAAAAATGGCAAGCCTTCAATATCGCCGACCGTGCCGCCGACTTCGCAGAGCACAAAATCAACGTCGCCTGCATCTGATAACACAAAATCTTTTATCTGATTTGTGACGTGCGGAATAACTTGAACTGTCGCGCCGAGATAGTCCCCGCGACGTTCTTTTTCAATGATATTGGAATAAATGCGGCCCGTTGTAATATTGTCAGATTGCGCCGCAGAGACGCCGGTAAAGCGCTCATAGTGCCCAAGGTCCAAATCTGTCTCGGCCCCGTCATCGGTGACGTAAACTTCGCCATGTTGATAAGGGGACATTGTCCCCGGATCGACGTTCAAATAAGGGTCAAGTTTTCTGAGGCGCACAGAGTATCCACGCGCTTGTAACAAAGCCGCAAGCGCCGCAGAGGCGAGGCCTTTTCCGAGTGAGGAGACGACGCCTCCAGTAATAAATATGTAACGTGGCATCTCGTATTATCCGTCTTTGACTAAAGAGACACCCATCACAAATTATTTGTTCTGGGGTTTCTCCGCAGTGTTTTCCGACGATTCTGGTTTTTCTGGGTCCATAGTCTCCGTCGTGACAGGCGTTTCTGGCTCTGCCGCAGGAGCTGTTTCAGATTTTAAAACATCATCACCTAACGGGTTTGTTGTTTCCACTGACTCTGGGTCTATCGTCAAGCTCTCAACCGCATTTGTATCATCAATCAAGGAAATATTTTGATTTTCTTTGTTAAGAACTATCGTAATCAGAAGGCAATTTATAATAAAGGCCGCGCCCAAAATCGCCGTCATGCGCGAAACAGAGTTCGCCGCCGACTTGCCGCTCATAAATCCGCCACCGCCACCGCCACCACCGCCGCCAATACCCAGCGCGCCGCCTTCAGAGCGTTGAATCAATATAAGACCCGTCAGAATAATACTGATGATCAACTGAATGATAAGAAGAACTGTGGACATAATGCGTCTCTAGGCCGTTTATTAAATATAGATTTCCGCGCGGTTTACCCTAACAGGCGCAGCCATGCCACCTTAAACTGGCGATAAGCTTACAAATTACAAGGGACAAGTCGGGAATTATGAGGCGCGCCTGCATATTTAGCCAGTGACGTTGCATAATTTCAAAAAACTATGAGGTTAGTTTTGTGTCTTCCGACAAAAATGATACTCTACAATTAAATATATCTAAGCACACAGAATTGTGACTTTTATCCTGCTACTTTCTCCTTATGAGAATGTCATTGGTTCCAAATCCGAATGATTCTAAGGCTTGTAATGTATAAAAAAACTATAGCGCTAATTTTGGCAACTGGGCTGATAAGCTGTAGTGCGCCAGAACATGTTTCAGTTTCAGGCTCGACAACAGTCCTTCCAACAGTTTCAAAAGCCGCTGATGCCTACCGTGTTAAAACCGGTCAGGTCATTATTGTAAACGCAGGCGGATCCGGTGCGGGGTTTAATCAACTTGCAGAAGGCCAAACAGATATTGGTATGATGTCGCGCGACATTACGCCGAGCGAACTTGATAAATTCCAGAATATCAATTTCGAAGTCGTGGCGATTGGAACGGACGCTGTCGTGCCTGTTGTCTCGTCAGAAATATATGATGCGGGGGTAACGTCGCTCACGCTAGCGCAAATCGCCTCTATTTACAAAGGCGAGATTGAGAATTGGTCAAGCTTAGGCGGGCCAGACCAAGACATCTTAGTCATTGATAAAGAAGCCAGTAGCGGGACGCGGCACATATTTATGGAATATATTTTTGGTGACAAATTTGCACTCGCCAAAGGTGCTGACCTCGTCTTAGGCGCAAATAACGAAGAACAAACGGCTTTAACTCAAAGTGACTCTGCGATTGGAATGCTGTCCCATGCTTGGATGAATTCAGATGTTATAGGTGTCGCATTAAATGACGGTACAATAAAAATTGAACCGACACTGGACAATATTCGGTCTGGCAAGTTTCCAATCACACGTGATTTAAACCTCATCATTCGAACGGATATTTCTCCAAAAGCCAAGGCTTTCGTAGATTATATTTTGTCTCCAGAAGGTCAAAATTTCGTTGCGGAATCGGGTTACGTAAAGAATACCCAATAATATGGCTGAGGCGCGGTTTCTGATACGCAAATCCTATTCGGAAAAAAGCCTGACAAAAACCTATGCGACAGCCTGCGCGCTTTTAGCTTCTGCAATCGTCATTATAATTTTGAGTGTTTTATTGTCCCAAAGCGGAAGCGCAATTTTAGACTCGGGGCCAAGCCTTCTCGGAACGGAATGGAACCCTGCCCGCAATCTATACGGTATTCTACCGATGTTATACGGCTCGATTATTGTCATGATGATTGCCATGACATTAGCGCTGCCTATTGGTATATTATCCGCTTTATATATCTCAGAAACGCTCTCTGAAAAGCGTCGTAGAGTCGCCAAAACTGCCTTAGAAATCCTCACGGGCATTCCGTCAATCGTCTATGGTCTTATTGGTGTGTCCGTGCTCAGCCTTTGGGTCGCGGATATTTTTGGGCTGCAGACAGGACGTATAATTCTAACGGCAGGATTGCTCCTAGCGGTTATGATTTTGCCGACCATAATTTCATTATCAGAAGACGCGATTTCAAACGTATCCACCCAGTACCGCGAAAACGCCTATGCGTTAGGCCTCTATAGGTATGAGGTTATCAAAGACGTTATCCTGCCCCAAGCCAAAGGCGATGTCATTGGCGCAGGGTTTTTAGCGCTAGGACGTGCACTCGGCGAAACTATGGCAGTAATGCTTGTCATTGGGTCACTCGACCGTATTCCCTCTCCAGCCTATAATATACTCGCCTCTGGGCAAACCATCACCTCAAAGCTTGGACGCGAGGTCGCAGAATCGGCTTTCGGCTCTACCCATTTTAATGTTCTGGTATTGATGAGCCTTATTTTGGTTGTACTTACATTATCAATGACGCTCATGGCCCACCTTATCTTTAGAACAACAGACGCGCATGCTTAGTCGGCACGCTCTAGATAAAAGTTTGACGGGGTTAATCCGTGTCGCATTCTATATCTCAATGGCGCTGCTACTCGGACTGATTTTCGCCATAAGCTTTCGGGGGATATCTGCAATCTCACTAAACTTTTTATTCCTACCTGCCCGAGATTTCGGGGCGTCAGGCGGTATATTCTATCAAATTTTTGGCAGTGTATTGATGGTGACTATTGCTGCGGTTTTAACGCTCCCAATCGCACTTGGCACTGCGATCTACAGCTCAGAATATATGAGGTCTAACCGTAAGAAACGAGTTTTAGAACTTACCCTCCTAAGCCTGAACGGCATACCGTCCATCACTTATGGTATTTTCGGACTCATATTATTTGTGAACGTCCTCGGCACAGGTATCTCTTGGTTAGTCGGCTCAGTCATCTTAGCGATTATGATGCTGCCAACCGTGACCCTCTCAACGGTTCAGTCCATGCGAAGCCTGCCCGTCACCTTTCGCGAAAACGGCTTTGCCCTAGGGTTTTCCCGCGCGGAAGTCATTCGGTTTATTGTCGTACCACAAGGCTTACAAGGCCTCGTAACAGGTCTACTCCTTGGCTTGGCCCGCGCGATAGGCGAAACCGCCCCGATTATGTTCATCGCGACAGCCTTTTCAGGCGTCACAGTCCCCGTCTCTGTCGTAGAACCCGTCTCGACACTGCCGACACATATATTGGCTCTGGCACAACAAGCCACGAACCCTGCCGCGCTCAAGAACGCATGGGGGGCAAGTTTTGTATTGCTTTCTATTGTCTTTTTACTCAGCTTGTCCGCATTCTATGCGCGTACACGTCTGAAAAACTTAAACCAAAGGCTATAACGAACCTCATGCCTCACACTTCGCCTCCCGCTTTAAAAGTCGTAACCTCAAACCGTGCTGAGACCGTCATATCGACTGAGAATTTCAGCGCATGGTTTGGTGAGAATTGTGTCTTATCAGGAATAAACAGTGCCATTTCCAAAGGTCGCATCACCTGTATTGTCGGCCCGTCCGGGAGTGGTAAATCAACCTTTCTTCGCAGCCTCAACCGCATCAATGATGATGTTGCGGGTTTTAGGATGCAGGGTACATTATCTGTAAACGGCTTGGACCTTACTTCTGATAATACGGACCTCACGCGCCTGCGCTCACAGGTCGGCATGGTTTTTCAAAAACCCTGTGTTTTTCCACGTTCAATCAAAGAAAACGTATTATTTGGCGTTCGCGGTCAAAAAATGTCGCGTCTTGATAAAAACAAGCTGGTAGAAGACAGCCTGCGAAGTGCAGCCCTATGGAACGAAGTCTCCACACGGCTAGATCAACCCGCCACTACGCTCTCACTCGGTCAACAGCAACGCCTTTGTATTGCGCGTGCTTTGGCCGTAAAGCCAGATATCCTTTTACTCGACGAACCCACAGCCTCTGTGGACCCGGTATCAGCGCGCGCGATTGAGGCCCTGATTTTAATGCTCCGCAACACTTACACAATTATCATGGTAACACATGACATTCGCCAAACACGTCGCATTGCAGACGACGTTTTGTTCTTTTGTGACGGCAGCCTCATCGAAAATGGGACATCAGATTTCATGTTCTCAAAAGACTGCACGGAACGCTCGCGTGTCTATTTGAACGAAGAATTTTGCGATTGTTAAGTACTAAGCCACAAAATCTCTGCAAATAATACTTGAACTCAAAATAGTTTAATGTATTAACACGATAACACATTGCAACAATTGGGCTTTATGGAAAATCCACTAAACAATCTCGTAAATGCATTCACAGGCATTGAATCAGAGCAGGAAATGAAAAACTTTCTGACTGACCTTTGCACGCCTGCTGAATTACGGGCTCTATCAGAGCGTTGGCATGTGGCACAATTACTCGACGCGGGTACGCAGTCCTATCGTGACATCAACGCCTTGACCGGCGTGTCCACCACGACTATTGGGCGTGTCGCACGTTTTCTAAAAGATGAACCTCACCAAGGCTACCGCGCGATCCTTGACCGACAAAAAACCGGAACACAATCATGACAGAACGTCTTCGTATTGCTCTTCAAAAAAAGGGAAGATTAGCTGATGACAGCTTTGCGCTGCTCAAAAAGTGCGGATTGAGGTTTGCGATACGCGGGAGCGGCTTACTTGCACGCGTAAAAAACATGCCCGTAGATTTATTATTGGTACGTGATGACGACATACCTTCATTTGTAGCTACAGGCGCAAGCGACATTGGTATTGTGGGTGAAAACGTTCTTGTAGAAGAACAACTGACACAGTCTGAAAAATTAGACGCAGAGATCGTCATGCGCCTTGGTTTTTCAAGGTGTAAACTTTGCCTCGCCTCCAGTAACAAAAGTAATATTACAGACGATAAAAGCTTAGACGGCACGCGCATTGCGACGACATATCCGGGCGTTTTAGGACGTTATCTGCATGAGAATAAGATAAATGCCAAGATGGTTGAAATGAAAGGTGCTGTCGAACTTGCGCCGAGCATTGGGATTGCCGAAAGCATTTGCGATCTTGTTTCATCTGGTGCCACGCTAGAAGCCAATGGGTTGAAAGCATTCAAGACAATTTTAGAAAGCGAAGCCGTTCTGATCAATTCAGGGCGCACGCTCAGCTCCGGCAAACAAGAAATATTAAACAAGCTTATCAATAGGATAGACGGCGTTCTTAAATCATCTGAAACAAAGTACATCATGATGAACGCACCCAAAAACAAGATAAAAGAGATCACCGCCATCTTACCCGGCTCTGATGCGCCGACGATCATTCCGCTTGCAGGCAATGATGAATTGGTCGCTTTGCAAGCCGTATGTACAGAAAATGTATTTTGGGAAACGCTTGAAGATTTAAAAGATCTCGGCGCGCGCGCCATACTCGTCCTCCCAATTGAGAAGATGATGAGCTGATGAAAACGCTAGAGTGGAATTTTCTCACGACACGTAAACAGCAAGAGACGCTTGCTCGTCCTGACGGGTTAAATGATCCAGACCTGCTCATACGTGTTCGCGACATAATGCAGGTAGTGAAAACGGGCGGCGACAGTGCCGTGCTGGAATACACAAAAGCATTTGACGGCGTAACGCTAGAGACATTGCGGGTTCCGCAAGACGCCTTAGAAGCTGCGTGGAATGCCCTGCCTCAAGACCAAAAGGACGCTATAAATCAAGCCCGGAAAAATATAAAAAAATTCCATGTCGCTCAAATGCCCAAAGATATTGAGGTCGAAACGATGCCAGGCGTGATGTGTCGACGCGAAGCGCGCGCCATTGAAACGGCAGGCCTATATGTCCCGGGCGGCACCGCACCTTTAGTTTCGACCCTTCTTATGCTTGCTGTTCCCGCCAAAGTCGCTCGCGTTCAAAGACGAATCGTCGTCACACCGCCTGCTAAAGACGGCACTGTAAATCCTGCCATCCTCGCGGCGGCATACCGTTGCAGTGTTACTGATGTCTTTGCCTGCGGCGGCGCACAAGCCATTGCCGCTTTGGCTTACGGGACAGAGACGATACCAAAATGTGACAAAATCTTTGGCCCAGGCAATGCGTATGTTGCAGCGGCGAAATCATTTGCCGCCCAAGAAGCAGGCGGCCCCGCAATTGACATGCCCGCAGGCCCCAGCGAAGCCATGGTGGTCGCGGACGACACATCTAATCCTGTATTTGTGGCTTCTGACCTTTTAAGTCAGGCTGAACATGATACTCTGGCGCAAGTGATTTGCGTCTGTAACTCAGTAATCGTTGCGCAAAACATCAAAGCCGCTGTTGAAGCACAACTCGTCACCCTTCCACGCCGGCACATTGCCGAAAAAGCCTTATCCTTTGCGCGAATTATAATATCTGATGACCGAGCGGATACGATTGATATCATCAACCGTTACGCGCCAGAGCATTTAATCCTACAAGTTGATCAACCGCGCACACTTGTCCCCGCGATTCGGAATGCGGGCTCTATTTTTCTAGGGCCATGGACACCGGAAAGTGTCGGGGATTATGCCAGCGGTACGAACCACACATTGCCAACTTTTGGGGCGGCGCGGGCGCATTCTGGGGTTACGCTTGAGAGCTTTATGAAATATATTTCCGTGCAGGAACTCACTCGCGCAGGCCTCGAAGCCATTGGCCCAACAGTAGAAACACTCGCAAACCTAGAAGGCCTCGAAGCCCATAGGCGCGCGGTTAGCCTCAGATTAGAGACACCTTCGTCATGACAGACTGGCCAAACTCCCTCGCGCGTAAAGCGATCGTCGACTTTAAGGCCTATTCGGCACGCGGCGGATCAACAGACGCATTGCACCTAGACGCAAATGAAAGCCCGTGGACGCCGCCGCCATCTGACGGCTCAGTTACTGACTTTAACCGCTACCCTGAACAACAACCGTCTGCCTTGCGCGCGCGCCTGTCCGCGCTTTACGGTGTACCAAGCGATAATATCATGATGGGCCGCGGTGCAGACGAGGCGATAGACGTCCTTATCCGAACATTTTGCGAAGCGGGCGAAGACAGTATCTTAATTTGCCCGCCTACATTTGGATATTTCGAAACAGCCGCCCGTATTCAAGGCGCGAAAGTCGTCAAAGCTCCGCTAAAGCCTGACTTTACGTGGGACGTCCCCCAGATCAATTCAGCTATTAAAGACCATGCGCCAAAGCTCGTCTTTTTATGCTCCCCAAACAACCCAACGGGCAATAGTCTAGGGCGCTCTGACATTGAGGTCCTCTGCAAAAATCACCCTGAAACCCTTATCGTCATAGACGAAGCCTATATCGAATTTTCACCAGAGGAAACAGCGCTAACACTACGGAATACTTATAGAAACTTGATTATCACACGTACTTTATCCAAAGTTTACGGCCTCGCAGGCGTGCGCATGGGCGTCTGTATTGCGGATGCTAAAATCATCGATTTACTCCTGAAAGTTCTACCGCCTTACCCCGTACCGCGTCCCGTAGAAAACACGGTTAGACGTGCCCTTTCGCCGTCCGTTATGTCCGTTCACGCGGAACGACTTGAAATGTGGAAGCAAGAGCGCGCCCGACTGGCGCGGACATTAAACGCCTCGCCTTTTATTGAAAAAATATATCCATCAGACGCGAACTTTATCCTCTTTAAAGCATCGGATACGGATGGCATGCTTAAAGCTTTGGGACAGAGTAATGTCAAAATTCGGGATTTTAGATCTAAAATAGCGGATCACTTTCGTCTCTCAATCGGAACGCCCGAAGAAAATAATATTGCCCTCACAGCCCTTAAAGCTCTGGGCAAATCTAAAACCCAAGACCGTATTGGCGAAGAATTTCGTAAAACGAATGAAACGGATATCGCCATTCGCGTTAATCTGGATGACCCCAAAACGGTCAAAATTGAAACAGGCCTTGGCTTTTTTGACCATATGTTAGAGCAAATCGCCAAACATGGCGGCATGGGTCTGACGCTGTCTTGCGTCGGGGATTTGGAAATTGATGCGCACCACACGGTCGAAGACACAGCCCTTGCCTTTGGGTCTGCCCTGAAAAAAGCTTTAGGCAATAAAGCAGGCATCGGGCGCTACGGTTTTGTTATGCCTATGGACGAAACACAAGCGCGTATTGCGATTGACCTCTCTGGTCGACCCGCCGCCGTGTTTAAAGGGACGTTTCCAACAGATCATGTCGGCGACTTCCCTGTCGAAATGTGTCCGCACTTTTTTGAAAGCCTTGCCCAAACTCTGGGAGCCGCCATTCATATTGATGTTGAGGGCGAGAATAGCCACCACATTATCGAGGCTTGCTTTAAAGGTGTTGGACGCGCGCTACGCCCAGCCTTTGCGCGTGTGGGCGGCGATATTCCGTCGACGAAAGGCGTTCTCTGATGTCACTCGTCATTGTCGATACGGGCGTGGCGAATATCTCGTCTGTGGTTTTCGCGTTTGAGCGCCTCGGCAAAACAGCCCTCGTTTCAGACAATGTTGACGTAATCAAAAACGCAGAACGTGTTATTTTGCCTGGTGTCGGAGCGGCGCCTCTGGCCATGCAAAAAATAAATGCCAAAGGTCTGGCGCCGGTTTTGAAATCTTTGACACAACCGCTTATGGGCATTTGCCTTGGCATGCAGCTTATCTTTGAAAACCTTTATGAAGGCGATCAAACAACCAAAGGCCTTGGCCTTATCCCCGGTGATGTGACCCGTTTGGACACAAAAGGACAACCCGCGCCGCATATGGGATGGAACACACTTGAACATATTGTCGATGACCCCCTACTTGACGGAGTCCGCGACGGTGATTATGCGTATTTCGTTCACTCATTTGCAGCAACACCCAGCCCGTCCTCATTAGTAACCTCGCATTACGGGTCTGAGTTTTCAGCAATTGTACGGCATAATAATATTTATGGGTGTCAGTTTCACCCTGAACGCAGCGCAGCATTGGGCGCCCGTATTTTAGATAACTTCCTAAAGGTCACGACATGATATTTCCTGCGATTGACCTTATGGACGGCGGCTGTGTCCGCCTTTTAAAGGGCGACTTTAATCAGCGCACAAATTACGAAATCTCGCCTTTAGATGTGGCTAAAAACTGCGCCGATTCTGGCGCTGAGTGGATGCACATTGTTGACCTCGACGGGGCAAAACATGGCAGTTCGTCTCAAGCAGATTTAATCATTGAAATCGCGAAACAAAGCGGTTTGAAAGTTCAAACGGGCGGTGGATTGCGCGAGCTATACCACATTAAACGCCTGCTCGACGGCGGCGTTCAGCGCGTTGTCATCGGGTCCCTCGCCGTGACAAACCCTCAAATGGTGAAGTTTTGGATTGGCGAGCTTGGCGCGGATAATGTGGTTGTTGCCTTCGACGTCAAACTTGGCGAAGACAGGGATTATTACCCCGCGACGAAGGGATGGACAGAAACCGCGACGAAAACGCTTTGGAATATTTTAGATGATTACGTTGGCTCTGGTTTGAAGACGGTTCTTGTGACAGATATCTCAAAAGACGGTGTTTTGGGCGGCTCGAATGTCGCCTTGTATAAGAAAATTCAAAAAGCCTATCCAGACCTTGACCTGATTACATCTGGCGGTGTCGGCACGCTTAAACATGTCAAAGCCCTGAAGGTCTTAAAGCCGCACGGTATCATCATTGGCAAAGCGCTATATGAGAACAAATTCACGCTTTCAGAGGCTATCGCGTGCTAGCCCGACGCATCATACCTTGCCTAGATGTGCGCGATGGCCGCGTCGTCAAAGGCGTACAGTTTAAAAATCACGAAGATGTCGGCGGCATTATTGAACTCGCTCTAATATATAGCCAGTCGGGCGCGGATGAACTGGTATTCTATGACATCACAGCGTCTGTCGATGACCGCACGATTAGTCCCGATTGGATCAAAGCCGTGTCTCGCGCGATTGATATTCCCTTCTGCGTCGCAGGCGGTATCAATTCCGTCGAGGCGGCGGGTGCGCGCCTGTCTGCGGGGGCTGATAAAATCAGTATCAATTCCCCTGCCTTGCAAGACCCCGATCTTATCAATGCGCTCAGCGCCGCTTACGGCCAACAATGTATCGTGATCGGCATAGACACATTTGAAGAAAACGGAACCTACCGCGTCAAATCCCATACGGGCGATCCCGATAAAACCCGCGAAACAGGCCGAGATACATTAGACTGGGTGCGCGAAGTCATAGAGCGCGGCGCGGGTGAAATCGTCCTCAACTGCATGAACCAAGACGGTGTCCGCAAAGGCTATGACTTGAAGCAACTCTCCGCTGTTCGAGAGGTCTGTTCTGTTCCTTTAATTGCATCAGGCGGCGCGGGAGAAGTCTCCCATTTCAAAGATGTGTTTCAAAAATCAAAAGTCGACGGCGCACTTGCTGCGAGCGTGTTTCACAAATCTATTATCGCCATCCCAGACTTGAAATCCGAATTAAAAGCTTCGGGAATAGAGATTAGACTATGACTTTAACCCTAGACGATATTGATTTTGTAAAAGGCAACGGCCTTGTGCCAGCCATTGTTCAAGACGCCCACACAGAGCAGGTTTTAATGCTGGGCTATATGAACGAAGAGGCGTTTAAAAAGACGCTTAAATCAAAGCTCGTAACCTTCTACTCTCGCTCTCGCAAGACGCTCTGGACAAAGGGAGAGACCAGTCAGAACACGCTTAAATTTGTCTCTGTGACTGTGGATTGCGACGCCGATACTTTGCTCGTGCGCGCAGTCCCAACGGGGCCAACGTGCCACGAAGGCACGACATCATGTTTCGGGGATAAAGGCCCGCAAGGTATAGGGTTTTTATCCTATTTAGAAACACTCATTGAGGCGCGCAAAACGGTCGATCCTGAGAGTTCTTATACAGCAAAACTCCTACAAGGCCCGCTTCGCCGCGCAGCACAAAAGGTCGGCGAAGAAGGCGTTGAAACCGCCCTCGCCGCTGTTGCGGAAACAAATGAAAAGCTGACAAGCGAAGCCGCTGATCTGATTTATCACACGCTCGTATTGCTCGCGGCTAAAGATGTGAAATTTAGCACAGTCCTAAACGAGCTTAAGTCCCGCCATAGCGGACCATAATTCGCAGTCTTAAAAAACCTCATAGGTTTTCGTTCCAAGTATCGGCACCCATTTTCCGTCAATATAGTGAATACCGCACTCGGTTTTATCATGGTTGCGCCAACGGCCTGCACGCGGGTCTTCACCGTCCGCGACACGCGTTGTACACGGCTGACACCCAATTGACAAAAACCCGAGCGCAAGCATGGGATGGGGCGGCAAATCATGTTTGCGCATATAGGCCGTCACGTCTTTGGCAGACCAATAGGCGAGCGGGTTGACTTTAACTTGGCGGCCGCCCGTCTCTAATATGGGCATATCCTTACGATCAGGGGTTTGATAGCGTTTGCGGCCCGTGATACGCGCCGTAAAGCCACTAATTGCCCCGTCAAGCGGCGCAACTTTTCGAATACCGCAACAGGCGTCTGGATCGGTTTCGTTTAGCGTCCCTTGAGGGTCAAATTTTTTCAGATCTGCACGGTCAGGAATAATATTCCTAAAATCCGTCAATCCAAGGTCAGAGACTAAGAGGTCACGATATCCCAAGGTCTCACGAAAATGCTTCCCTGTATCCAAGAATATAACAGGTACGGATTTATCAATCTGCGCCACCATGTGCAAAAGCACGGCAGAATCTACGCCTAGCGAAGACGCAAGGACTATTTTGCCGCCATATTCCTCGATAGAGCGCCTTAAGGCTTGTTCTGCCGATAGCCCAAAATAGGTATCGTCTGAGCTTTGCCCTGAAATGGATGTTCTTCGGGCATCAAAAACGCTGACGGCTGGGCCATTTGGGAAAGCATAGCCGCGCTGATAGGTAGACTGGAACGCATCCATCGCATTAAACCAATCCGACTCTGACTGTCGCTCAAACGTTTTACCGTCCAAGCGCACACCGTTAAAACCGCACTGCAACGCATAGACATATTGGTCTGGGATAAGCGGGCCGTCGGCAATCAACTGGCCTGTAAAGCCGTATTTTTTACGAAGTTCACGCGCGATAGAAAAACCGCGCCCATCGGTAAAGGCAGGAAAATCCACCAAGATCGTCTCTAAACTGTCGAAGTGCGGAATGAGTGTCTCTAAATCTATGTCATTGGGAAGACGCACTTGATCCTTAGAATTGCGACTCTCAAAGCCTTCAAGATCAGGAACTTGCGAGAAAATATCCTCATTTTCAACATGGCCATCTTTAATCAAAACACTCGTATAAGTGTCGAGCGAAGCGTTATCCTGCGCCATAAAGCACCTCCTTAAACGGCGCCATTCCGAGGCGTCGATAGGCATCGATAAAGCGTTCATCACCTTGCTTAATTTCTATGTAATAATCCACAAGGCGCTCAATCGCGTCGACGGTTTCTTCATATGAAAACCCAGGGCCGGTAACGTCGCCAATTGCCGCATTTTCAGAGGCGTCGCCACCAATCTTAATTTGATAAAATTCGACGCCCGCCTTTTCTAAACCTAGAATGCCAATATGGCCGACATGATGATGGCCACAGGCATTGATACAGCCCGAAATTTTAATCTGCATTTCGCCAATCGCGCGTTGACGAATGGGATCAATGAACCGCTCCGTAATCGCTTGGCTTAATGGAATAGACCGCGCCGTTGCAAGGGCACAGAAATCCATACCCGGACAGCAGATTATATCTGTAATTAAACCGACATTCCCATCAGCTAAGTTCTTAGTTTTCAAAGCCTTATACAAAGAATGTAACTCAGATACTTTAACATGCGGCAGGATTAAGTTTTGTTGATGCGTTGTCCGAATTTCGCCAAACGAATATGTCTCTGACAAGTCCGCAACACTGCGCATTTGTTCAGATGACACATCTCCTGGCGCACGGCCAGAGACTTTCAAAGAGATATTGGCAATCGCGTAACCCACGACTTTGTGATCTGCAACATTGTTTTCGACCCAAAACGCGAAGTCTTTGTCTTGATCGAGTGCAGACTGATAGCCCGCATCCACCTCTGGTAAATCCGCAAAATCAGGCCCTTTAAAGTAATCTGTAATGCGTTTGACTTCTGCGTCTGACACCGCAATTTCAGACGGCTTCAGGCTTGCATACTCGGCTTCGACTTGTTTTGAAAATTCCTCAATGCCTGTCTCTTGGACAAGAATTTTGATACGCGCTTTATACTTATTATCGCGTCGACCATAGCGGTTATAGACCCGCATTGTCGCCTCGAGGAATGGCAAGAGTTCCGCGCGCGGTAAAAATTCTTTGAGGGTCACGCCGATAATCGGTGTTCGTCCTAAACCGCCACCGACAATCACGTGATAGCCGACCTCGCCATCAGAATTTCGCAAAATTTCAAGTCCAATATCATGGGCGCGGATTACGGCACGATCCGTCTTTGATGCCGTAACGGCAATTTTAAACTTGCGCGGCAGGAAGGTAAATTCTGGATGCATGGTCGACCATTGCCGTAATAATTCGGCTGTTGGCCTTGGGTCTTCGACTTCTTCCGCAGTGGCCCCCGCATAAGGATCAGACGTTACATTACGAATACAGTTCCCAGATGTTTGGAAAGCATGCATTTCAACATCGGAGAGGTCTTGTAGTATATCAGGCACATCCGTCAGCTCAGGCCAATTATATTGGATATTCTGGCGCGTCGTAATATGGCCATAGCCGCGATCATATTTATCTGCGATCATGGCGAGTTGGCGCATTTGTTTTGCGTTTAGCGTTCCGTAAGGCACAGCAACACGTAACATATAGGCATGCAATTGCAGATACAGCCCATTCATTAAACGCAAGGGTCGAAATTCAGCTTCTGATAGCGCCCCTGATAAGCGGCGTTCGACCTGCCCGCGAAATTGCTTTACGCGGTTTTGAACAATGTCGTGATCGAATTCATCGTAACGATACATGTATCTACTCTCTTGGCTTACTATTTGGGTTTAACTCGAACGCCGTATCGTAACTTGGCCCCTTTACACGGAACCGCTCGCGGTAACGTGAGGGCAGACCCGTTTCAGCGCTCACATCGATAAAGTATACGCCGACAACAAGGTTGGTATCCGTATCTCGGTCCCCAATTGTTTGCATTTTTTCAATCACGTCCGCATCTTCGCTTAAAAGCGCGTCTGAAAAATCACGCGACCATTCAAAATCCTTTGTGAGCCAGACATTCAAGCCCTCGCGAAGCTCATTCGCTGTCAAAGACTGAGGGCCTTTGCCTTTATGCTTTAGCGTGCTCATTGGGCCGCCTCCCATAATTCTGAAATAACAGGCATGGCCTGCCTCGGCGTATAACCCACAAGTAGGATAGCAGGGCCTTTTATGCCGTTTTTTTCAATAGACAGCGCCAAATCCCCAAGCGTTGTTGTGATAATCAACTGATTTTCCCGAGACGCGTTTTCTACGATTGTGACGGGTTTTGAAGATTGCGCGCCGTGCAAAAGGAGCCGCCCTTGAATAAATCGAGACGCGCCCACACCCATATAGATCGCAGCACGTCCCCCATGTTTCGCGAGCGTGTTCCAGTCATGTTCGGCAAAGCCTTTTGCGTCATGCCCCGTCATAAGAGTCACAGACTTGTTCGTCCCGCGCGTCGTGAGCGAGGCGCCTATTTCTGCTGCTGCAGCGGCAGCTGCGGTGATTCCCGGTACGATTTCATAAGATAATCCTGCTGCGCTTAAGGCATCCAATTCTTCGTCGGCGCGTCCAAAGATTAAAGGATCGCCGCTTTTCAGACGCACGACAAATAAACCCTCTCGCGCTTTTTCAATCAGAATTTCGTTGATTTCGGATTGGGGTTTAGACACGCCGCCCGGTTCCTTGCCGACATAAATATATTCTGCTTCGCGGCGACCAAAGTCTAAAACGCCCTGACTAATCAAACGGTCATAGACGATCACATCCGCTGAATGCAGTTTTTGCCGCGCGGATAAGGTCAAGAGGTCAGGGTTCCCGGGACCTCCGCCAACAAGCACGACGCGGCCTGCCGTGTTTTGCGGCATATCTTTGCCAAATTCTCCCAGAGCGTATTCGACTTGCGCTGTCAGGCTTTCCTCTGACACTCTGATTTGAGTGTAAAGGTCTTTTGTGCCAAAAATACCTGCCCAAAATCTTTGCCTATCTGATAAAGACGGAAGACTTACCTTCACATGAGCCCGTAATTCATTGATTTTTATCGCTAATTTTCCAATAGTAGAGGGCAGTTTCGCTTCAAGGTCAGTTTTTATCGCACGCCCAAGGCTTGGACTTTTGCCTTCTGTCCCAATAGAAATTGTAACAGGAGATCGGTCCACAAGGGCGGGTGTGATGAAATCGCAAGCATCTTTTTGATCCGCAGCGTTCACTAATATTCCCAGAGCGTTTCCGCGCTTGGCAAGCTCTGCATTAACATCGTCATCTTCTGTCGCCGCATATAAAAGACGCGCACGCGAAATATCTTCATCTGTAAGAGCGCGTGTGTGAAGTGTCACACGGCCCTGCTCTGCCCACCGTAAAACCTCGTCGCCCGTCTGCATTGAGAATACATGTAGGTCTGCATCCGTTTTTAAAAGCGTCCGTAGTTTTGCTTCTGCCGCGCCCTCGCCTCCGACAATTATTATTGTCTGGCCTGACGTATCAATATGGACGGGAAGATATCGCATAATATTTGTTCGTAATGAGCGTGATTTTGAAATCACTTGATTAAACTTGCTGTTCTATATATAGAACGATTGAACAGAATACCAGACCCTGAACGCAAAAATTTGAAATAATATGGCTCGCCAAAAAAGACAACCTTGCCCAAAAGCAGACGCCCTCGCCCAAAAGCTTGGGAAGACGATACAACGTCTTCGTGTTTCTGATAATATGTCACTTGGTGAATTATCAGAACAATCGGGTGTTGCAAAATCAATGATTTCTCAAATTGAAAAAAACGAAACCAATCCAACGCTTGCAACACTTTCCCGCCTCAGCTCCGCCTTAGGCACGAGCGTAGAGGCTGTCTTAGCGTCTAATTCTACGGGATCTGCTTTACTGGAAAAAACGCGCGTGAAGGACACACCTATCTTAAAGAGCGAAGACGGCCTTTGCGAACTTCGCATTATTGGCTGGATTGATACGGTAAATTGGGTGCAATGGTATGATTTTCGGGCCGAACCACTTGGTCGACTCGAAAGCTCTGCGCATCCCAAGGGGTCTGTTGAAAACCTTACCCTGCTTTCAGGACATGTTCGCGTCAGTATAGGCGACGAGGCATGGGAAGCGAAAACGGGCGAAACCCTGCGCTACAGGGCGGATCGCGACCATATTATCGAAAATATAGGGCCAGATCCCGTTCACGCGACGATGGTCAATATCTTGGCCCACTCAGTCCGCACTGTCAGCTAGCTGTTTTCCCAGCGCAGCTTTTTAAAACAAACTTACAACTAAGAAACAGACTTGCGATTTAGACCGCAAACGCTAGAAGCAACGTCACGACAAAATACAGGTGTTTCAAATGAAGTATCACTCCCACAGCGCGAAAAACCTGACTGCAGATTTCAGCGACGCCCTTTTGGCAAGTCTTGCACCTGATGGTGGACTTTGGATGCCAAATTCAATTCCAAAATTTGATGATAAGACCTTAACACGTATGGGGGCGATGTCTTTTGCAGATTGCGCGGCGGAACTCTCGCGGTATTTTGTCGATGAGAATTTCTCTGACGAAGATTTATACGATATCTGCCAAGACGCGTATAATTTTGACGTCCCAATCAAGACAGCAGACGGCATAGTTTTAGACCCTGCCCTGCCGGAAGATGAAGACCATTATTTTCTAGAATTATTTCACGGCCCAACCCTTGCCTTCAAAGACTTTGCAGCCCGCTTTATGGGTCGGAGCGCAAGTCACATTATGAACAAAAGCGGCGAGAAACGCACAATACTTGTGGCGACTTCTGGCGATACTGGCGGCGCCATTGGAGACGCCTTTTTGAACCAGGACGGTATAAAGGTCTTTATACTCTTCCCCAAAGGCGGCGTCAGCAAAGTCCAAGAACAACAACTTTGCACAATGGGTGATGAAAACTCAAACATCAAAGCGATATCGGTCGACGGAACTTTCGACGACTGCCAAAAACTTGTTAAAGAGGCTTTTGGAAACAAAGAGCTTACGGAAAAACACAATTTAATGTCGGCAAATTCGATCAATGTCGGCCGCGTTATTCCCCAAAGTTTTTATTATTTTTGGACAAGCCTCCAGATTAAAGCCGCACATCCAAGCCAACCCATCGTTTACAGCATACCTTCTGGAAACCTTGGCAACCTCACGGGCGGACTCATAGCGCGTAAAATGGGCGCGCCAATTGAACGTTTCGTCATTGGCAATAATGTCAACGACCCTTTTGTAGACTACCTCGCCAGCGGTATCTATACACCCAGAGCCTCTGTGCCGACACTCTCTAATGCTATGGATATTGGACGGCCAAATAACTTCCCAAGAATTTTAGATTTATTTGGCGGCGTTTTTGAAGACGTGCAAGAGGCGTGCTGGGGCGCGTCCTTCACAGACCACCAGACAGAAGTCCATATGCAGAAAGTCTTTGAAGAAACAGATTATGTTATGTGTCCCCACACGGCCGTCGGACACTTAGCTATGAGCGCATTTGAACAAGATATTGATGAGAAATTTATTCGCATTACTGTTGCAACAGCCCATCCCGCGAAATTTAAAGACAGTGTTGACCGTATTCTCAGTCGTGATACGCCTTTGCCTGCCCCGTTGCAAGCGGCCATGAATAAGGAGAAGCGCGCCCATATCATGGAGCCGACCCTTTCAAACCTTTCGAATTATCTCAGCTTTCACACGGAATGATTTTATCTCGAAAAGAGTTTGAGTCACGTTATGACGCGGATCGATTGAAAATCGCATTTATTGGCATGTCCAATATTGGCAAAAGCTATACAGCGTCGCGCCTACAATCTGTCTATGACTTTAAATCTATTGAAATTGATGACCTGATCATTGAGGCCTTGGGCGAAACGTCAATGGCAGGGTTTGCGGCGTGGCAAGGTCAACCTTATGAAGACGGATATGCGGCGCGTGAAGCGCGCTCAATTGCACTCGAAACACAAGCCGTTTCCCAAGCGCTCTTAAGCGCAACGCGCAATACCCTTATCGATACGCCCGGCAGTGTAATTTACACAGACACATCAGTCCTCAAGGCTTTAAAAAATGAATGCCTCATCGTCTATATTCGGGCGCAAGAGGCAGACATTGAACGCTTGAAACGTGATTATTTTGAGAACCCCAAACCGCTTGTATGGAAAGATTATTACAAGCCTGATCCGAAACTAACGGATTTCGAAAACATATTGGCCTGTTTCCCAGACTTATTGACCGCGCGGTCAAAGGCCTATGCCGCGCTTGCGGACATTACTTTGGATGCGGATTTTATTATAGATCCTGACACAACGCCGAAAGATCTGTTTTCGGCACTCTTGCCGCCTATTCAATAGAGCCGGCTTTTAATCTCAGACCTTTAGCACATAAGTATTTGCCCCATAAGTATTACCCTGAGACTCTTACCCTGAAATTATAAGAGGCGTGATTTCACAAGGTTTGCGAGGAATGCGACGTGATCTGTTCGGTCATTCAGACACGGAATAAAGCTAAACTTTTCTCCGCCGTGCTCGTGGAATATCTCCCGCGCTTCAATCGACATTTCCTCGAGTGTTTCCAAACAATCGGCTGCAAAACCCGGTGTCAGCACACAGACCTTTTTTATGCCCTTAGCGGGCAAAGCCTCTAATGTCTTATCTGTATAAGGCTGCAACCATTCTTTGGGACCGAATCGAGACTGGAATGTTGTTTTCAAAACATCTTCGCCATACCCAGTTTCTTCCCGCAACAGAGCTGTGGTTTGGTAGCACTCGTCTTGGTACGGATCGCCTTCATCAACATAACGTTTTGGCAAACCATGATATGATGCCAAAATCACATCGGGTGTCCAATCCAGTTCCGCGACATGTTCCTTCACACTTGCACCCAAAACTTTGATATAGTCAGGGTCAGAGAAATACTCGCGAATAAAACGCAGCTCTGGAATGTCCCGTCGACCTTTAATCGCATTCGCGACACCGTCAAAAACTGACGCCGTCGTTGCGCCCGCAAATTGCGGATAGAGCGGCAAAACACCAATATGTGTGCAGCCATCCGCCATCATTTTATCAATAACGTCGGGGATAGACGGGTTGCCATATCGCATAGCCATCTCAACTTGAACGTCCTCGCCTAAAATTGTTTGAACACTTTCAGCTTGCTGACGGGTTATTCGTACGAGCGGCGCTTCGATGCCCTCATGGCTATCGCCCAGCCCCTCTGGTTCTGACCAGATACTCGCATAAGCTTTGGCCGAGCGCGCGGGTCGAATGCGCAAAATAATACCATGTAAGATAGGACACCAAATCCAACGCGAGGTATCGATCACACGATGATCGTGTAAAAACTCGCCCAAATAGCGACGGACGGCTTGCGGGGTCGGCGCATCGGGCGAGCCTAGATTTACCAATAATATTCCCTGCTTTTTCTTACGCAAGGTTGAGTTTTGATGCGACATATTGTGTCCTTTTGGCCATATACTTATTTCGAAACCACTGAAATTTACAGGCATCTATTGACGTTACAATCGGGATGGGTACGAATGAAACAAAGATAGACTATCTTCAAGATAAAAGGGCCAAATTATGCGTAACATTTCGTCACTGGCACTCAGTGCTTCTCTAATAGTTCTCGCCGCCTGCTCTGGCAATGTTGAAACCGATTCACTGGCATCAGAAACGCTCCAGACGGTTAAAGAAACTGTGACCCCAGCAAAAAAGGCTGAGGCCCCTGCCCCTAAACCTCCAACAGTTCAAGAGGCGAAAGAATTTCTTGAGACCGCGGAAAAAGAGATCGTAAAATTAAACGAATATGGCAACCGTGTTTACTGGGTAAACGCGAACTTTATAACGTATGATACGGACTGGTTGGCGGCAAAAGTCGGTGCAGAGTTTTCTATCCTCTCAACGAAACTTGCTAATAAAGCCAAGCGCTATAACGACCTGACTTTGCCCGCAGACATGCGTCGCAAATTGGACGGATTAAAGCGCGGAAGCAATTTCCCCGCACCCGAAAAAGAAGGCGCTGCGGAAGAATTGTCAAACATAATGACAAAGTTGCAATCTACTTACGGCAAAGGGTCTTTCAATTATAAGGGAAAAGACATGGCGCTCGGCGAGCTGTCAGACATTATCGCGACCTCGCGTGACCCCAAAGAATTAAAGACAGTCTGGGAAGGCTGGCGCAAAGTCGCGCCCCCGATGAAAAACGATTATGCGCGCATGGTTGAAATCGTCAATGACGGCGCAAAAGAACTTGGTTACGCAGATACAGGCGCATTGTGGCGGGGTGGTTATGATATGCCCGCAGATCAGTTCACCAAGGAAGCCGACCGCCTTTGGGGACAAGTTAAGCCACTTTACGAACAGCTATACTGCCATACGCGGGCTTCATTGAACGAAGAATACGGCGACGAGGTTGTGCCTCTTGATAAGCCAATGCGGGCCGACATCCTTGGTAATATGTGGGGCCAAAGCTGGGGGAATGTCTATGACCTTGTTGCTCCAGAAGGCGACGCAAAAGGTGTAGATGTCACAAAGCTTTTGATTGAAAAGGGCTATGATCAAAAGAAGATGGTAAAAACGGGAGAAGAGTTTTTCACCTCACTTGGATTTGCTCCCCTGCCCGATACATTTTGGGAACGCTCACTCATAACAAAACCCGCAGATCGCGACGTCGTCTGCCATGCCTCGGCTTGGGATCTTGATGATAAAGACGATATCCGTATCAAAATGTGTACCAAAATCACTGGCGAAGACTTTGTTACAATTCACCATGAACTTGGCCATAATTTCTATCAACGCGCGTATAAAAACCAGCCCGTCTTTTACAAAGACGGTGCAAATGACGGCTTCCACGAAGCCATTGGCGATATGATCGCGCTATCTATCACACCAGACTACCTCGTGAAAATTGGCCTCTTAGACGAAAAAGACATACCGGGCGAAGACGCAGACACGGCTTTATTATTACGTTTAGCGATGGATAAAATTGCGTTTCTACCCTTTGGACTGATGGTCGATCAATGGCGTTGGAAAGTTTTCTCTGGCGAACTTACGCCTGCGGAATATAATTCGGGCTGGTGGGAGTTACGTGAAAAGTATCAAGGCCTCCGAGCCCCTGGCACGCGTCCGTCAAATGCTTTTGATCCGGGTGCTAAATTCCACATTCCTGGCAATACACCGTATATGCGCTATTTCCTCGCCCATATTCTGCAGTTCCAGTTCCACAAAGCGGCCTGTGATATCGCTGGCTTTGAAGGTCCGCTCCATAAGTGTTCAATATATAACAATAAAGAAGTCGGCGCACGGTTCAAAGCCATGATGAAGATGGGTCAATCAAAGCCTTGGCCAGATGCGCTAGAAGCTTTCACTGGTACTCGGAATATGGACGGGTCAGCGATCATCGAATATTTTGAACCTCTAATGGGATATCTTGAAGAACAAAATAAAGACCGGACATGCCAATTATAACTCAAATATAGCCTTCGCGCCTCAGAAGTTAACGAGGCGTAAAGGATTTTGTTTGAAACATCTTTCATGACTAATGTTGATGATGTCTATTCTCAAGTTCCGGAGAGCTCCGAAAGCTCGCCAAACTTGCACACAGTTCTAATTGCGACAGACGCGCATGCTGCGTCCCTGTCTGTCGCAGACTACCTCGAAAAAATCGGGTATAATGTGGATATTGCCGTTTATGACGGTGAAACCCTCAACGTATCAACAAATATAGAGCCGAATGCCGTTCTATGTTATTTTTCCGACGCGCTCGAAGACCTGCCGCTTATTTGCAAAGCAATTAGAGCTCGCTACTCTAAACGCATGCCGCCGCTTATTGGCGCTGTCAGCGAAGAAGGCGCTGTGGACTCCGAACTGTTTGACTCTGTGATTTTTCCACCTGCGCATCATTCCCAAATCGCAAACCGCGTAAACTCCATGGTGCGTTTACAGGAAATGGAAGTTGAAATCGCCCTTAGGGTTGCGACTTTGTCCGAATCCTTTGGCCTGACGACAGACCTAAAAGACAGCATGGCGAGCATACGCTACCGCATTCTGTTTATTGGAAAAGCCTCACCCGAATTTATGGTGATTATTAATGCGCTGCAAAAACGAAATGTAGAAGTCGTCGCAGCCTTTACCTCTTTCTCAGCCTTTGATTATTTACACGAACATAGCTTTGACGCGGTTGTTATGAACGCCCTAGAAGGCAATGAACCCGCCTTGACCATTGGCGAAACCATGCGCAGAAATTCAAAGCTCTACCACGTACCGACCCTGTTTTTGGTCAATGAGGATAGCTTTACCGATCACGAACTTGCATTTGAGCGTGGCGCACGCGACATTATTTCTGCACGCTCTCCTGAACCTGAAATTTCTGGCCGTATTTTAGAGCTCGCAAATTATCACCGTATCCATACGCAACTCAAAAAAGAGTTTAGCGGCTTAGGCGGCGATACATGTTTGGATATACCATCAGGTGTATTTAACGCCGCCTTCTTTAAGGCGCACATGGCCCGTGTCTGTAAATATAACACGTCGCGGAATACGAATGTCTCTGTCCTGACATTGGGGCTTACACACCTTGCAGGACCTGACGTACCGCAGATTAATATTGAGCGCGCTTATGCACAAATCGGAAATATGATTAAAAACTTAGTCCGCATGCACGATATCGTCGCGAGGCTTGAAACGGATTTATATGTGATCGCATTTGCAGGTCTGCCAATGCAGCTTACAAATAGTATTCGTGACAGGGTAATGGGCATTGTTGAGTGCGCAGGATTTGAATCAGGGCATCCTGACATCAAATCTTTCACTGTCGGTATGCAAAGCCAAATCTCAACCCTCCGCCTAAATGAAGACAGTGATCTGTTTATACAGCGTGCACAAGACGCGTTAAAAATAGAAATGTTCCCAGTAGATAAATCAGCTTAGACGCTTTCTGAATTTACGCGTAAATCCCTTTAACTCGCAATCAAAGCTTTCACAGCCCGTTCTGTACCGCTTAAGCGCGTTTCTGGTTTATCGAAACTGCCCGCGACGAAAATTGTTTGGTCAGGGCGAAGCCTCCAGCCATTACCTTTCGTAATCGCAAGCATAATCGTGGACGGGTCGGTGACGTCCTTGTGACGTATAGTCATTACAACGCCGCGCGGACCCGCATCAACCTTTTCAACATGCGCCTGACGACATAAGCGCTTGATTTTCATCACTTTTAGCAGTGAATTGACTTCACTTGGCAACGGCCCAAAACGGTCAATCAGCTCTGAGGCAAGCGCGTCGCCCTCGCGGTCATCTTGGATTTCTGAAATACGTCGATAGGTCGTTAGTCGTAGATTTAGGTCTTCAATATAGCTCTCAGGTATCAGGATCGCGACCCCTACATTGACTTGTGGTGACCAAGATTGGTCGGTCTGGACGTCCCCGTCATTGCGAAGCTCTGAAACGGCCTCTTCCAACATATGTTGATAAAGCTCAACCCCAACATCTTTGATATGACCAGACTGCTCATCCCCTAGAGGGTTGCCACCACCGCGCATATCCAAATCATGGCTGGCAAGCGTAAATCCAGCGCCAAGCGTATCCAGCGACTGCAAAATTTTAAGCCGCTGCAAGGCGCCTTTCGTGGCAATATGCCCTTCTGGCATTGTCATATAGGCGTAGGCGCGCGTTTTTGAGCGCCCGACACGTCCGCGCATTTGATAAAGTTGCGCAAGACCAAAACGATCTGACCGAAAAATCACCATTGTATTGGCGGTTGGGATATCAATCCCGCTCTCAATAATCGACGTTGAAATCAGAACGTCATATTCCCCGTCGTAAAACGACGTCATGATATCTTCTAAAACCGTGCCTGGCATCTGGCCATGCGCAATCACATATTTCACTTCAGGCACATGCGTTGTCATGAACTCTTCGATTTTGGGCAAGTCGGCAATACGCGGCGCAATAAAGAAGCTCTGCCCGCCTCGGTAACGCTCACGCAGAAGCGCCTTACGAATACTCACAACATCAAACGGCGAGACATATGTCCGAACGGCTAAGCGGTCGACAGGCGGCGTCGCGATCAGGGATAAATCCCGAATTCCCGACAGTGACATTTGTAGCGTTCGCGGGATCGGTGTCGCGGTCAGGGTCAAGACATGTACATTTGCGCGCATTTGTTTGAGGCGTTCTTTGTGTCCCACACCAAACCGCTGTTCTTCGTCGATAATCATCAAGCCGATGTCTTTGAATGCAACATTTTTGGCCAGAAGCGCATGTGTACCAATGACAATATCGCACTGCCCATTTGCCATAGCCTCTTTTGTCAGGCGGGCCTCTTTAGTCGAGACAAGGCGAGAGAGTTGTCGCACATGAATGGGCCAGCCACGAAAACGCTCGGTAAATGTTTTATAATGTTGCCGCGCAAGGAGGGTCGTCGGCGCAATAATTGCGACTTGCTTACCCGACAACGCCACCGCAAACGCGCCGCGTAAGGCGACTTCGGTTTTACCAAAGCCAACATCGCCGCAAATTAAGCGGTCCATAGGCTTGCCGGAGCTTAAATCACCCAGCACATCCTCTATCGCATTGAGCTGATCATCGGTTTCAGAATACGGAAAACGCGCACAAAATTCATCATAAGCCCCTTGCGGCATTTCAATCGGCTCTGTCGTCCGCATTGCGCGTTTGGCAGCAATTTTAATCAGCTCGCCCGCCATATCTTGTAGGCGTTTCTTGGCCTTGGCTTTTCGGGATTGCCACGCCGCACTGCCAAGTCGGTCGAGCACTTGTGTCTCAGACCCCGACCCGTAACGCGATAGAAGCTCAATATTTTCAACAGGCAGGTAGAGCTTGGCATCGCCTGCATAGACAAGTTCAAGGCAGTCATGCGGCGCGTCTTGGACGTCTAGGGTTTTTAGGCCTAAATAGCGCCCCAGACCGTGATCAATATGAATAATGAGGTCACCAGGCTGTAAAGCCGACGCTTCTGAGATGAAGTTTTTAGCTTTGCGTTTGCGGCCCCGATTGACCAGACGATCCCCCAGAATATCTTGTTCTGAAATGACGGCCAGATCGCCAAAGATAAACCCTTGCTCGATGGGTAGGATAATGCGCTTCATCGTCCCAAGATCAGCGGAAAGCGCTTTTGTGCCTTGGCGCTCTAGTCGGACACTTAATCCGTGATCTTCTAAGACATTGCCAAGTCTTTCGGCCGACCCTTCTGTCCACGCCGCAATGAGGACGTTTTTCTTAGCCGATTTTAAATCGCGGACATACTTAACCACCGCTTCAAATACGTTCACGCCTTCTGTACGTAGTTCTGGCGAGAAACTTCGGATGGCTTGCCCGCCAAAGTCTATTAAGTTTTTGGCCTCTGGCGGAATAAACGGCGTGTGCTGACGACAGGCCAAAGGTGCCGTGACCTCTTTCCAAGCACTGTCCGCCAAATAGAGCGCCTCTTTCGGAAGGGGGCGAAATAAACCTGCCGTTTTTGTCCTGTCACCTGACCCTGTATCACGCGCCTCAACACTGGCCTGTCTTGCGCTATGATAGTCTTCAATAATGTCCCAGCGCTCTGAGCGCGCTTCGGGCAGGAGGCCATCAAAAACGACTAAGCTGCTTGGCCCGACATAATCAAAAACAGTTTCCAGAGAGTCGTAAAAAAGTGGCATAAAATGCTCAATGCCTTGGGGTCTGATGCCTTCGACAATCGTCGCATAAATAGGGTCTTGGCTGACGCCGCCGCCAAATGTTGCAATATAGTTTTTACGGAATTTCGAAATCGAAAGATCGTTAAGGAAGACTTCGCTGACAGGCGCGAGTTGCGCAGAGTCGAGCTTTGAAATTGTCCGCTGTGTTTCTACATCAAAACTTCGAATACTTTCCAGCTCATCTCCGAAAAAATCAAGACGGATCGGCGCGCTTGAACCCGGTGCAAAAACATCAACAAGACTGCCGCGCAGCGCGTAATCCCCGGCTTCCATAACGGTTGACGCGCGTGAATAGCCGTTCTGCGTCAGATAATTTTGTAGAGATTCGCGTTTTAGCGTTTGGCCCGCCTTGGCATAAAACCCAGACGCCCGTATGACATCCTTAGGCGGTACGCGTTGCGTGACAGCGGAAATCGTCGACACGATAATGAGCGGCGTTGTCGGGTCGAGGCTGACCAATGAAAACAGAGTCGCTGCCCGTCTGGCCGCAAGGCCTTGGCTCGGCGAGACACGATCAAAAGGCAAGCAATCCCATGCGGGCAAATTCAAGACAAGAATTTCAGGTGCAAAGAACCGACAGGCCGAGATAAAGTTTGCGGCGCGGCTTTCGTCGCGTGCGATAAAAATCGCGCGCGCGCCTTGCCCGTTTTTAATCCGTAACTTCAACGCGCGCGTCACGACAAGCGCGTCCACCCCGTCGGGGATGCCAGCGGCCATCAAGTCAAGCTCTGGGCTTACATATCGGTTGAGTTGAATAGCGGACATTAAAATTCGGGCGCGTAATCCTGCAAACGCTTTAAGAGCGGCGTATCAAAATAAGCAGGAACAGTCTTTTTTCCTAATATCCAGTCATATATATCATGATCTTTTTCAGACAATAAATCCTCAAACATAGACAGCTCCGCCTCTGTTAAGGTCGCCATATAGCGTTTGGCAAATCCGCCCAGTATTATGTCGGCCTCTTTGAACCCCCGATAGTTTGAGCGGTATAAAAGGCGCTTGCGCCGTATATCAGATGAAGTGTCATCCATGATATGTTCAAATCCAATGTGAAATAGCCTAAAACGCGCATGTCTTACCGCGTCAAATTCCACCTGTCACTTGCGACAAGATGTTTTTATGTTCAAATAGGGGCATGTCCATTCGTCCAAGTGAACTTAATCCGTATTTTTCCGATGTGACCTCGCTTTCAGGTGTGGGGCCGCGCGTCAAAGAAAGCTTGGGCCGCGCTATGGGGACACGGGTCAAAGACCTCCTGCTTACGCCGCCCTCGAGCCTGATTGACCGCAGCAATCGACCTAAGATTTCAGAAGCCCGCCAAGGCGAGATTTGTACGTTTAAGATTATAGTTGGACGACACACGCCTTCCAGCAACCGCGCCCGTCCTTATAAAATCAAAGCTTACGACGAAACGGGCGAAATGCTCCTGACGTTTTTTCAGGCCCGCGCAGACTATTTGAACCGAATACTTCCCGAAGGTTCGACGCGTATCATTTCAGGCAAAGTCGAAGTGTTTAATGCGGAATTGCAAATGACTCATCCTGACTATGTCGTGACACCTGAAAACAGTGACGACCTACCGCTTTACGAAACGCAATACCCGCTGACGGCGGGACTGTCGCAAAAGGTCGCCCGCAAAGCCGTTTTGAACGCTTTGAAAACAGCGCATGATTTGCCCGAATGGCTTGATACGCAAATGCTCGTCGCGCAAGAATGGCCGAGCTTTACAACGGCTTTGTTGCATTTACATGCGCCCACACACCCTTTTGATATTATTGCGAATGCCCCGTCGCGACAACGCCTTGCCTATGACGAGCTCCTTGCCAAACAACTCGCTATGGCGCTTGTGCGGGAAAACACCCGTCGAGACCAGGGGCGCAGTTATGAATCCAAGGGTCAATATGTGCAAGACGTTTTAAACGGCGCCCCGTTTAAACCCACAGGCGCACAGAGTCGCGCATTTGCTGAAATTGCAGAAGACATGCGCTCCCCTTTTCGAATGGCAAGGCTCCTACAAGGCGATGTCGGCGCGGGTAAAACCTTTGTCGCAGCCCTTACCTGCGCGCATGTTTGCGAAAGCGGGGCGCAAGTCGCCCTTATGGCTCCGACCGAAATCCTAGCACGCCAACATGCGGACACACTCAAAGTTTTGCTTGAGCCTGCAGGCCTGACCGTTGAAGCCATTACAGGACGCGATAAAGGCAAACCCCGCGCGGCACTGCAAAGCGGCCTAGAGGACGGTTATATTGATGTGGTTGTCGGCACGCATGCGCTCTTCCAAGATTCTGTCAATTTCCATAATCTCGGACTTGTTATAATTGACGAACAACACCGTTTCGGCGTTCACGATAGACTGAAATTGACTCAAAAAGGGAATAAGCCAGATCTGTTAGTTATGACTGCAACGCCTATCCCGCGCACACTTGCACTGACCGCTTACGGCGACCTTGACGTGTCAAAGCTCGACGAAAAACCCGCAGGACGGCAAGAAATTCAAACCCGCATTCTGCCGCTTGCCCGTCTTGATAATGTGATTGACGGCATAGGGCGCGCAATTGAAGCGGGCAATCAAGTCTATTGGGTGTGCCCACTCGTAGAAGATAGCGAACTGGTCGACCTGACATCTGTTGAAGATCGGCATCGTCAACTTACGGCCGTTTTCGGCGAAGGCGTTGGCCTGATACATGGACGACTACCGGCCCAAGAAAAGGAAGCAATTTCCAAAGCGTTCAAAGCAGGCGCGTATAAAATCTTGGTGGCAACAACCGTGATCGAAGTCGGCGTCGATGCGCCTGATGCCACAGTCATTGTCATCGAACACGCTGAACGTTTTGGCCTCGCACAACTCCATCAATTACGGGGCCGTGTCGGACGATCAGACAAAGCGTCAACTTGCTTGCTCCTCTATAAAGGTCCGCTCTCTGTGAACGGTAAAGCCCGTCTTGAGATTATGCGAAGCTCGCAAGACGGATTTTTAATCGCGGAAAAAGACTGGGAATTACGCGGCTCTGGTGATCTTTTAGGCGCGCAACAAAGCGGGTTACCGAGCTATAAACTTGCAGACCTTGATAAGCACAAAGCCTTGCTTGAAACTGCCGTTCAAGACGCACGTCTTTTAGCACAGACAGACCCCGCGCTCGAAACGCCGAGAGGGAAAGCCGCTCGCATTTTATTATATTTGTTTGAACAGGACTTTGGGATTGAGCTTATGAAAGCGGGTTAGATTTTATTATTAACATTATTTGCGACTGTCACCAAATCCTGCGCTTCGTTCGATGAGACCATACCGCCCGAGATAATCATTTTAGCGCCCTCTTCTGGCGTCATGTCTAGAATTTTAATATCGTCCTTTTTCACAAATAGCAGAAAACCAGACGTCGGGTTGGGCGTTGTCGGTATGAAGACACAAACATAATCCTCGCTTAAATGGTCTAGCGGTGCACCGCTTAGATCTGCTGTTACAAACCCGATCGCCCAAAGTCCCGGACGGGGATATTGCAAAAGACAGACATCGCGAAATGCGCGGTCTTTTTGTTGCGCCACAGTCGTCACAATTTGCTTCAAACCACTATAGAGCGGACTGACCACAGGCACGCGGTTTAGAAGTTTTTCGCCCGATTTAATCACGGCATTCCCGATAAAATTAGATGCAAAAACGCCAATTACAAAAAGCAGAAGGACAGCTATTATTAAGCCGAGGCCGGGAATATCAAATCCCAAATATGTTCTGGGGTTCAGAATAGCGGGTAAAAGCCCAATAACATTTTCGTCAATTTTTTGAACAAGCCATGACACACCCCAAATTGTTATTACAATCGGGAGGGAAATAATCACACCTGTAAAAAAACGATTTCGCAGCCAGCGCGCTAAACTGGTTTTCCCACGCGGCGTTGTGTTAACATTTTCAGTCATTACGAATCCAAATCATAAGTTTATAAAATCAACAGACCTGAGCGCCCAAAGCCGACAAGAGTTATTTCTGAGGGCTTTTGTTATAATCGTGACAGTGTCTTATACGATTATACACCCTGCGTTCTAATGCGGTTTATCCCCAATCGGCAAGAGCTGAACCGCCTAAGCCGTAAAATAATACATAGCAGATCAAAATACCCATCCTAAAACATATTATAAGAACTCAGATGAAAAGCTTGAACCGTATGTTGAGCTTTGTATAGTCAGCGCATTATTGGAGACCTTTATGGCGTTTAACTCTGTCCTCGACCTTATTGGGAACACCCCCCTTTTGCGCTTAAACGAAGCGTCAAAGCTCACGGGATGTGAAATCTACGGCAAAGCCGAATTTTTAAATCCGGGACAATCGGTCAAAGACCGTGCGGCCTTGCAAATTATTCGCGATGCAGAGACCAAGGGTCACCTGCAACCCGGCGGCGTTGTTGTCGAAGGTACAGCGGGTAATACAGGCATTGGCCTGGCCATGGTCACAAGCGCATTGGGATATCGGTGTAAAATTGTTATGCCCCGAACGCAAAGCCAAGAGAAAAAAGACGCGGTCCGGCTTTTGGGTGCGGAACTTATCGAAGTCGATGCCAAGCCGTATTCTGATCCCGGTAATTATATTCACGTTTCGGAACGTCTGGCCAAAGAATTAGCAGAAAAAGAACCAAATGGCGCACTTTGGGCCAATCAATTTGATAATACGGCCAATCGCGACGCGCACATATTGACAACTGGGCCCGAAATTTTTGAGCAAACAAACGGCAAGGTCGATGGTTTTATTTGCGCCGTTGGCTCAGGCGGCACACTTGGCGGCGTGTCTATGGCGCTAAAATCCCGTAATCCCAAAATACAAATCGGCGTTGCAGACCCTTACGGATCTAAAATGTTTAAATACTACACAGAAGGTGCCTTAGAAACAGAGGGCGATTCGATTACTGAAGGTATTGGCCAAGGGCGTATCACAGCGAATTTGGAAGGCGCGATTGTCGATAAAGCCTACCGCATTCATGACAAAGAAGCCTTGGAAATCATATTCTCGCTCAATCAACTCGAAGGCATCTGTCTTGGTGGATCATCTGGGATAAATATTGCAGGCGCGATACATATGGCACGCGAGATGGGACGCGGACATACGATTGTCACCATTCTTTGCGATTACGGCCAACGCTACCAATCTAAAGTCTATAATCCAGAATTTTTACGCGAAAAGAAACTCCCTGTTCCGTCATGGCTTTGCTAAAATCGGAAACATTTTCTCTATGACCCTATTGTCTCAACTCAGCTGCCCAAATCCAGACCCTTTAGTTGATGTGGACTGGGTACAACACAATCTAAGTGCTCTAAAACCCGTTGACGGCACATGGGTCTTGCCAAATGACGCGCAGAAACTTGCGAAAGGCGCTTTGCCTTCTGCTGTGGAATTTGATCTCGACAAAATCGCGGATACATCGTCACGATTTTCGCACATATTGCCTTCAAAAGAAGTTTTTGCAAAAGCTGTGGGTGATATGGGCATATCAGAAACCGACACGGTCTTATGTTATGATCGCCACGGTATGTTTTCTGCGCCGCGTTTGTGGTGGACGTTTAAAATGTTCGGGCACAAAAGTGTTTATATATTGGACGGCGGCTTGCCGGCTTGGGTTAAAGCAGGTTTTTCCGTCGAGGACGCATTTTCGAAACCAAATGCGGCAATCACATATTCGCCGAATATGTCGCTCGCAAAAGTCACCAACCTTAACGCCGTAAAATCCAGTATTGGAAAAATCCAAACTGTCGATGCACGACCGTCAGGCCGTTATGACGGAACATCCCCAGAGCCTCGCGCAGATCTGCGTTCAGGGCATATTCCCCAAAGTCTCTCATTGCCTTTTGGCAGTTTAAAAACTGCGGATGGATATTTTAAACCTTTAGACGAACTTGCAGAACGCACGGGTGCATCTGGCATAGATCTGACTGCGCCTATTATTACGAGTTGCGGCTCAGGCATCACAGCGGCAGGCCTTGCCTTCACGTTTCACAGGTTAGGCGCGCGAGATGTTTCTGTTTACGACGGGTCTTGGGCCGAATGGGGCAGTAGCCGCGCACCTGTCACAAACCCATCTGCGAATTAAGGTCAAAACATATGCGCAATGATGTGAAAAAAGAAACGTTATTTGCGCATTTGGCGCGGCCCGAGCCCGATATCGGCACGGCTGTTAATCCAAGTATTTCGCGCGCATCGACGCTCTTATTTAAAAATGCCGAAGACCTCTACCGCACAGATGTTCGCGGCTACGGCCGACATGGCAGCGAGGTTCACGACGAGCTGCAAAAGGCCTTTAACGCACTTGAGAACGGCGTAGGCACCTCTCTTGCCCCCTCTGGCTTATCTGCCTGTACTTTGGCGATCTTGTCTATTGTGAAATCTGGAGATCACCTCTTGCTCACCGATAGCACGTATGGCCCTGTGCGGTATTTTTGTTTAAATTTTCTAAAGTCTATGGGTGTTGAAACCGAGCTTTACGACCCGCGTATTGGCGCAGGTATAGAGGCACTTATTCGGGATAACACCTCAGTTATTTGGCTCGAAAGTCCGGGGTCTTTGACGTTTGAAATTCAAGACCTCCCAGCAATTTCAAAAATTGCGCGCAAAAAAAATGTCGTAACAATTATTGATAATACATGGTCGGCAGGCCTGACACTGGCGCCGCTCTCACTCGGGATTGATATCAGCGTACATTCTGCGACTAAATATTTCGGAGGACACGGAGACGTTTTATTTGGCGCGGTCATCAGCTCTACGAAAACCCTCGCAAATAAAGTCACAAGAACCGGAAAATATTTGGGATACGCAACCTCGCCCGACGACGCCTATCAAGTCCTGCGCGGGTTTCGGTCCGTGGTCGCGCGTTTCAAACACTCAGAAACAACATCAGAATTTCTTGCGGAATGGCTTGAAACCCATCCAAAGGTCCTAAATGTTTTGCATCCTGCGCGGCCAAGCCATTCTGACCACACGCTTTGGAAACGAGATTTCACGGGCAGTGGATGTTTATTCTCTATCGTCTTGAAACCCGTCTCAGCGGAAGTTGTGAACGCCTTCATCAATGCGCTCGAGCTTTTTGGTATTGGGTATTCTTACGGGGGATATGAAAGCCTTGCGATTCAATGTGACCCGCAACTAACCCGAGATATTACACCCAAGCCAGACGGTCCGTTAGTTCGTTTTGCGTGTGGCCTTGAAAACATGCACGATTTAAAAAATGATATTGAAAACGCGCTGAATGTCCTTCCCTAAAACGGTCAACCACAACGGTACAAAACCTTATTTAAGACGAAAACGCGTCTGGCTTGGGCTCTTCCTAATGAGCCTTATATTGCTCTTAGCGTCGTGCAGTACAACACGGACGATTTTACAAACCGCCCCGTCCACCCCCAAAGGCGCAGCCGCCCTGCCCGCGCTTATCATATCTGACCAAGAGACATGGGAGGCCACGACTAAACCTGTTCTGAAAGATGCGCTTCAGAGCCAAATATACGGACGTTTTCCAGAAAATTTACACCTAAACCTTATCCGTTCAACGCAGACAGACGGTCTGTCATTTGACGATACTGCTAAAATAAGTGTCGATACTCTAAGCTTACAGAACACTCTAAACGGCGAAACATCAGAATTTGATTTAGTGATCGTCACACCAAATACAGATCAACCCGTGCGGGCGCTCATCATGATGCAGAGCTTTTGCCCTGTTGAAGACGTGGTTCCACAAGCAGATTTTCCTAATACCCGAACGCATGAATTTTCATGTCGGGGCGACGGATTTTTAAACTCCGTTTTTGGGTATTTTTTTGGACGATATATCGTCAGCCCACCCATTAAAATGCTTATTGAAAGAGGTTACGCTTTTGCAGTGATGTATCCGCCTGACTTTATTCCAGACACCTCAGAACGCGGTGTGGCGCGCTTGAGTCGATTTTTCTCAACACAGGCTGCTGAAACTCGAACACGCGCCGTTATGGCTTGGGCGGCCCAGTTCTCACTGACTTCTGATTATTTGAAAACAAAAATACCCGATTTAAAGACAATCGCTTACGGACATTCCCGTTACGGTAAAACAGCCCTCGTCGCAGGCGCTTTTAATGAAAACATCGACGCCGTGATCGCCCATCAATCCGGTACGGGCGGTGCGTCCTTAAACCGTGATAAAGCCGGCGAGACGGTTTTAGATATTTCAGAGCAATTTCCGCATTGGTTCCTCGAGCGCTACACAGATGCCCCGCAGGAATTTGACCAACATCATCTTTTGGCCCTTACCGCGCCGCGGCCTTTCTTACTCGGGAATGCCAAACGCGATGTCTGGTCTGATCCAGAAGGCGCTTTTCGCGCTGCGCAAGGCTCAAATCCAGCCTATGCTATATACGGCAAAACTGGACTTTCTTCCAAAGAACTAACGACGTTCATACCCGATGACGATATCGCGTTTTGGATAAGACCCGGAACACACGGCGTAGTAGAGGAAGATTGGCCCGCTTTCCTTGAATTTTTAGACGCTCACTTTACTGGCGAAACACCCTCGTCGCGCTAAATTCGACTGTATGATAGAGGGCCAACAGGTGTTTCGCAAACCTAAAAAACTCGAATTTATAATCTTTTAAGATGTTGAAAGGTTTGCTCTAAATAATCAAAAAAAGTGTTTGAGCCCTTTATATTACGATCACTTTTTCATTATCTGCTTCATCAACGCCTTTGAAAGCATAGCAGACCCTTTGGAATTCAGATGATCATCATCCGCGTAAATCGAGTTTTGATTTGCTGTATGAAAACAGCGATTGGTACCGCAAAAGATGTCTACAGGATCAATAATACTGACATTATCTAGGGGGGCCAATTTGGCCACTAAATTGCGAATATCCTTATCCCGCTCAATATGTCGTAGCTTAAGTGTCGTAACTTTATCAGACGCACTCGTATTTACGAGCGTTGCGCGGGCTAGTCTATTTGGAACATGCCATGCAGGTTCAGGAACAGATAGCACAATGACGACCCGTTTATTCGCTTCTAACAGCGCATTTACTGTCGCAAGGATATCAAATTCGACTTCACTCTTGCGTTGGTCTTCGCTTTGAAATTTCAGCTCATTTCTGGCATCAATGGCTGGACTCGGAGGGCCTGACTCATGAGCGCCTTCACCATTATCAAAACGTTTCCCAGAGAAATAAAGACTCCACCGCGCAAAAAGAACAACCGTTTCGATCTCCTCGTCATTCACAAGAAAATCAAAAACCTGCCTATTATGAGGCAAGCAGGTTGCCAAAAACATTTGGGTGGTAAGGTTTTGACTTGGCGGGCACGAAACATGACTTAAATCTAACATTCCGACATTTTGTCGGCCGAGTTCATTTCCCAACTCTGTTGAAATTGCCATTGCATGACTATCGCCCCATAGAGCAATTTTTACATTATCGCTCTGTCCTAAAACACAGGCCTCTTCAGGCGTTCTCGGTTTTGCAGGCGTTGCCATACAGCGAATATTTGTTGGATTAAGGTCGGCTGACGCTTCAAGGAATAAAGCGCCCTGCTTGGTTAAACGATCAGGAAAGCCGTTTTTGTAGGTTCCCCCCCCCCCAAGACAAGCAAGCCAACTAATCCAATAGCGGATAGGGCAAAAATCTTTTTTGCATCGAACACGCGCTTATTTCTGAAAGGGGCTTCCACATATTTCCAGCTTATATATGCGAGGATTGAGCTTAGCAGGATTAAAACTATATAATGGGTTTGCGTGAGTCCTTCAAAGCTTCGTATCCGAGCAAATGCAAATACGGGCTGATGAATAAGGTACAAGCTGTAACTCAGAAGTCCAATTTTCACAAAGGCCTTAATTGAAAGAAATTTACCAATTAAATTTTGTGTCGACGCATATCTTATTACCAACGCTGTACCGACACATGGCAAAAGAGCCGTATAGCTTGGAAACGGGGTCATTTTATCAAAAAGAAACACTGCGCAGAAAATCATTACGAGACCAAGCACTGACAATCCACTGTCGATGCGCTCCTCAAATTTATTCAATTTCGGCGGCAAAAATGCTAAAATAGATCCAATGCCTAACTCCCAAAAACGAAATGGAAGCAAGTAAAAGGCTGAGTTCGGATCTTTGGCAGTATATAATGCAGAAGCTATTAGGCTCACGAAAACGAGTCCGCTTACAATAGCCAGCATGAAGGATTTAGACGTTCTAATTTTATATAGAATGACCAATAATACTGGAAAAAATACATAATATTGCTCTTCAATAGCGAGAGACCAAGTATGGATGAGCGGCTTTAATTCAGTCGCAGCCCCAAAATAACCAGTCTCTTTCCAAAAAAGAAGGTTTGAAATAAACAAAGAAATTGAAAAAATACTTTGAAAGAAATCTTTTAATTCAACTGGCAACATCCAGAGATATGCAAAAGGCACACACGCCAGAACTATGAAAAACAAGGCGGGAAGAATACGCCGCGCCCGACGTTCATAGAAATTCAAAATACTAAAACGTTTTTCACAAAGTTCAGTGTAGATAATATTTGTTATTAGATAACCGCTAATCACAAAGAAAATATCGACACCGACGTAACCGCCGGAAAATAAAGCAAATCCCGCGTGGAATAGTATAACTGGGATAACGGCAATAGCTCTTAGGCCATCAATTTCGGTTCTATATTTCAAACTGAACCCTTGTACTTGGCAGACCCGGCAGGACTCGAACCTGCAACCTGCCGCTTAGAAGGCGGCTGCTCTATCCGGTTGAGCTACGGATCCGTAAGATCGCTACCTAACAAGTTTTTCTAATGCGTCCAAGGTAATTTTCTATCATATGAAAAATTATCTGCATAACTGCGCGGAATACGTTTTACTTTTTGCGGTTGAACAACACGGTGCGGAATATTGTTTGCCTTAGCATATGCCACAGCATCTTCGAGCAACTCGAATTGAAGGTTTAACTGACCAAGAACGTTTGTTGACCTGTATGTTCCCGTCAAAGCGTCCAATTCGCGTTTAGCAGTATTCGCAAACTCTAAGACCCAAAAATTTGAGTTTCCACGACCCGATTGCATAGCAGACGGGGAAGGTTGATAAATTTTTGCAAACATAAAGGCTCTTAAAATGTGTTTCCGCCCCCTTATAAAATAAGAGAGACCCGCAATACGTAAAACTTAGGCTTCAAATAGCCTTGATTTCAGACTGTGTAAATCATCTTAAGCCAGATTAGAGGTCTCACCCTTTGTGAAAGGCTGAATTCAGATAATTTTTTACATCTTTCAAGGTCTGTCCAGGTTTTGGCGCTTCGGATTGGGCACGAATGGATTGGATTGCGGCAGACGCGCCGTGATTAGCGGGTGCAACATGACCTTGATTCGCCCCGTCATGGGATCGGTAAGTTGAATTAGCAGACGCACGCTGGCTTTGCGAGACCGGATTCGCCGCCTGCTTGTAATTTGGACGTGTGGGCACACCACTTGTGTCTGATTCACGACTATAGCTTCGTGTGCGCCAATTATTAAACACTTGGCCCATGAACTCAGAGGTTTGCTCGCCCCCTTTCCATTTCTCAGAGAATTTCGCGCTGGAACTATGCGGACGATACTCTGCGGGCAATGTGTTTAAAACCACGCGCATCGGTAAGTTTACAGATTCGCCAAATATCATCGCTTCCGCAGTACCAAGTGACGGCAGGAAGGAGAGAAGATTCGCCGCGCCGTCAGGGACGGCAGCTTTGACAAAATTTTGGTCAAGTTCATTTGATAGCCGCATAGAAAAGATTGTTGAACATTGCGAAAGCGTGGACGGCTCAAGCTCTGAGGGTCTTTGCGAGACAATCGCGAGTGAAACACCGTATTTACGACCCTCTTTCGCAATCCTGGAAATCGCAGCCCGTGTAGATTTAAACCCGAGCGATTGATCGGCAGGAATATATCTATGCGCTTCTTCGCAAACCAAAAGGATTGGAATTTTACGTTCACTCCACATAGCAAGCTCAAACGCCAATCGGCTGACGACAGATACAACGATGTTGAGCGCCTCTGATGGTATCCCTGAAAGATCGAGAATAGACACAGGCCGTCCCGCAACAGGAATACGGAACAATTGACCACAAATGTCTTCAATACTGGCCGGCGAGGCCTGATTACGAAAAACAAATTGGTAGCGGGGGTCCAATAAAAGTGCCTCAATACGACGCTTTAGGCGCTTATACGGCGCAAGGTTAGAGTTGTTTTCCAGACGTCCCATTTGGAAATCAATCAATCGAATCATATCACGAATACGGTACGGAACGGGCGAATCGAGCGAAATATGGGACGCCGCGCGTTGCAATTCTTTTTCATCAAGTTTTGTCTCAGTCGACAAATCTGAATTTCCACGAGACCGTTCATAAAGCTGTTTCGCCTTTAAAATAACTTCGGAGAGAATTTCTTCTTCTTCCATTGCGTGATCTTCGATCTCACTTGCAATAAGCTCCATAGTTTCCGTGAAGTTGAACATCCAAAGCGGCAGGTCCAATTTATCATTACGGGTGACATGGGCCTTATTGCCAAAACTCTGGGAATACTCATTATGCGGGTCAAACAAAACGACATGACCATAAGGGTTATCTTTCAATATTGCCTGCATAATCAAGGCCACCGTACAGGATTTACCTGAACCCGTAGAACCGATGATCGCAAAATGTTTGGATAAGAGGTCATCTATCCGAACTTCCGCTGTAATATTACTGTCTTGCTGTAATTTCCCAACTTTAATACTGGCCTCACCACGCGTTGAGAAAATTAATTCTAACTCTGTGGGCAACATGTTCATGACCGCTTCGTTTAAGACAGGAAATGAGCGTACGCCGCGAAAGAACTTAGTCTGACGCGTGGTCTGATTCGTAGAAATTTCGCCCATAATATCCAGTCGTGCCAAACATCCGTCATTCATGCCCTCTTCGTCTTCGGATCCAATTTTCAAAGACGAGACCATCGCGACAACAATCGAGTTTGTTGTGATGATTTTTAGCACAGTGCCCAATTGAGCCAAATGCAGCTTATTGCTTCGGATAATCGATTTATTAATCGAGATCATGACCATGGAAGACCCAACAGACATAACGCGTCCGATTTCTACTGACTGATGCGCCTTATGAGGAACTGAGGGCGCGCGGGTCGTGGCATGATTTGCTGGGGTCATATAGAAATCCAAATGCTGATTTCTTTAGAGTTAACACAGAGTGTCTTATCAAAGGCTTACTGTAACCTCAATACACGCGAAATGAACTCGCCGTCACTTTGCGCAGACACTCCGTAGTAGACACTCCGTAAACGTCGCGCACAAAAAAAGCGCCAAAAGGCGCTTGATTTGATTTTTCAATGGTCGGGGAGGAGGGATTCGAACCCCCGACCCCCTGTTCCCAAAACAGGTGCGCTACCAGGCTGCGCTACTCCCCGCACTGAAGTGGCGCTTTTTAAACATTGAAAGCAAAAGCGCAAGCTTAGTTTTGCTACAAAAGACGATTTATTGGCTTTTTTCCGCAGTTCCAAAGAATTCATGCTCTATAACGTCACCAGGAAGGATGCCGAGCGCCTTTGCCCTGCCCCCAGCCACTTCAAGAACCGCCGCAACGACACCCTCAGATGATGCACTGCGCAAAGTATAGGGCTTATGAGAATGTTCGATCTTTAAAATTTTACCGTTTGAGCGCACAAAAATCACATCTAGAGGAATCGGTGTGTTTTTCATCCAAATCGTCTGAACACCCGGCTCTGAAAATTCAAACAACATACCATCATCCCCTTGGAGGGATTCTTTGAACATATATCCGTGGATTTGCTCTTCGCGAGAATCGGCAATTTCAACATTAAAAACGTGACGGCCTGTCTCTGACGAGATGGTCAACAGTTCTTTGGGGCCAAAGTCTACGGGATTAGGGTCACCCGATTGTGCAAACGCCGCCAATGGAGCAAATATCAAACAGGTTGTTAAGAATAGTGTTTTCATAAACATCCTATAGCGGAGCTATTGGCCTACGCCAATGCGTTTTGCACGCCGAAACCTATTTTCATCACATTTTAGAAGGACGCTACGATCAGATGTGCTTTGGCAGTCCCTAGGGGAATCGAACCCCTCTTTCCAGGTTGAAAACCTGGCGTCCTAACCGATAGACGAAGGGACCACTTAAAGCAGCGCTAATCTAGTAGCGAAGCGGGATATATAGGCGTGAGCGTGGGCTGACAAGTGCGATTTTTGAAAATATGACAATATTTTTCATTCAAGCGCCTTTCAGTTAAATTTAACATCAGAAATCGGTCTTTTTTCACCCATTTTCTAAAATTTTTCTGATCCGGATTAAATCTGAACGGCTTTACAGCAGGTTTAAGCACTCAACCTTATGTCAATCAGTTGAAAGTCGACCTTTCTGCGGCCTTTCCAATTGTCTTCGCGTATACGTCCCGCAATATCGACCCTCGGCGCGTCTGGCCTCAGCAATATATCTGACAAACCCGTTTCGTCGGCTCTGAAACAGATCCCTGCCAGCCGTTCGCCCCCTGAATTTTCAAAACCACACCGCACATGGCCGCCGCGTAGACGTTCTGCGTAAGTCACCCGCATTTCGGAAAAGGCAAAAACGGGTTGCGGATTCCCCGCACCGAATGGTCCAACAGATTTAATGATGTCACAGAGTGAGAAATTGGCCGCAGGCGGCGAAAGCCACGCATCGACCGATAATGAGAGGTTTAAGCGCGCGGCTTCAACATCATCTTTCAGACTGTCGCACATAAATGTTCTAAAAGCCTCTAGCTTTTCAGGGTCAATAGACAGGCCGCCCGCCATTTCGTGTCCGCCGCCACTCAGTAACAAACCCGTTTCCTTTGCACGCACAATCGCCGCGCCGAGGTTTACCCCCTTTATCGAGCGCCCAGAGCCTTTGCCCAAGGTCTCATCCGTGCCTGAACTTGTTGAAGCTAAATTGGGCAAACCAATGACTATTGCAGGTTTATCAAAACGCTCTTTTAACCGGCCCGCAATGATACCAATCACACCGGGATGCCAGCCCTCCATAGCCACAATAATCACGGGATCATTTTCGCGTTTATACGCCTCAATAAGAGATTCTTCGAGAATTTGGTCTTGAAGTTTTTTTCTATCTTCGTTCACACGGTCGAGTTCTGCGGCATGCGCATATGCCAATTGCACGTCTTCCGTTGATAGCAGCTCCGCGCCCATATCAGCCCGTCCAATACGCCCGCCCGCATTGATACGAGGGCCAAGAACAAATCCTGCATGATAGGTCGTGAGCGCGCCTTGTGCGCCTGCGACGTCTGCCAAAGCCTCAATACCGGGATGGGCGCGTTTAGATAAGACCTTTAAACCTTGGCCCACAATCGCGCGGTTTAAACCCGTCAAACTCACGACATCACACACCGTCCCTAAAGCCGCAAAACCTAAGTATTCTAACAGGTTAGGTAAGTTTTCTAAACTTCTTTTTTTAGCTTCGCGGTTTAACCCAACAAGCGTCATAAAGGTTACACCTGCCGCCGCCAAATTCCCTAAACCGCTTGTATCATCCTGACGATTGGGGTTCACAATTGCGAGTGCAGGCGGCAGCCCGCCCTCCATTAAATGATGATCCAGCACCACGACAGGCAGCCCCATAGCATGCGCCGCTTGCAAGGGCGCATGCGCCGCCGCGCCGCAATCTACTGTGATAACCAGGTCTGTACCTGTAGCTTTTAAATGTTCAAAAGCTTGCGCTGACGGGCCGTAGCCTTCTGCAACACGGTCAGGTACGTAAAGTCCAAATTCCACACCAAAGGCCCGCGCCCACCGTATCAATTGCGCCGCAGAGGTTCCCCCGTCCACATCATAATCTGCAAACACCGTAATCTTTTGTTTGGCTTGCATGGCGTCTAGAATTACGCTGCAGGCTTTTTCCATATCCGCAAGGGCAAACGGGTCGGGTAAATAGTCCTTTAAACGAGGTTTCAAGAAGCTTTGAGCGTCTTTTGACAATATGCCACGTCCTGCCAATAATCGCGATGTGAGCGCGTCTAATCCTGCTTCTTGTTCTAGGGCTTGGATGCGGGTTTCGTCCGAACAACGGTCCGTCCAACGCAATTTTCGAACCGACAAATGTGGAGTTGGCTCAGCTTCAGGGCTATCGGAGGCGCGTTGGGTCAGGGCTATACCGGTCGGTCAGAACGTAAACGTTGAACAGAGCGATCAATAGAACTCATCACAAGCGTTTCGGTTGTGACACGCCCGTTTTTAAATCGAACCCCGTCCAAAAGACTGCCCGGCGTGACACCCGTTGCAACAAAGATTGCAGGCCCAGCCGCCAAGCCATTTAAGTCATATTTTTGGTCCAAATTGTCAATTCCAAGTCGACGCGCGCGACCAATTTCGTCGTCATTCCTAAAATGCAAACGCCCCTGCATTTGACCGCCGACACATTGCAGAGCCGCAGCCGCGAGAACGCCTTCAGGTGCGCCGCCTTGGCCAATATACATATCCACTTGCGTATCTGGGTCTGTTGTATTGATAACGCCCTGCACATCGCCGTCTGTAATTAAAAGAACACGCGCCTTAACATTTCGCAGCTCATCTATGATGGAACTATGGCGCGCTCTGTCCAATACACAGACCGTTAAATGTTCAATGGAAACACCTTTGGCCTTTGCTAAAGCGCGAGCATTATCTGCAGGAGAGGCATCAAGGTCGACGATTCCTGCCTTATACCCTGCACCAATAGCGATTTTATCCATATAGACATCTGGCGCGTAAAGCATTTGCCCTTTTGGAGCGAAGGCCATCACAACCAAAGCATTGGCCATGGCTTTTGCCGTCAAAGTTGTGCCTTCTAACGGATCAAGTGCAATATCAATTTCGGGGCCGTTGCCCGTGCCCACTTCTTCGCCAATATAAAGCATAGGCGCCTCGTCGCGCTCACCCTCGCCGATCACAATACGACCCTGTATATCCATAGCGTTTAAAGCCGTGCGCAATGCATCGACAGCCGCCTTATCTGCAGCCTTTTCGTCGCCACGACCGACAAAATAAGAGGCCGCAATCGCCGCCTTTTCAGCCGCCAAAGCGGCTTTTAATGCCAAGCCTGCATTAAAACCTGCATACACACTCATACTCACTCCAATACCCTAAGAGGTATAATCTATATCGATTGATTGTTTAACTGGCAAAAAACCCTTTGAGGTTACGGGCCGCTTGGCGAATCCTCTGCTCATTCTCTACCAAAGCAATGCGAACATAGCCCTCACCGTTTTCGCCAAATCCGTTTCCGGGTGAAACGGCGACATGAGCTTTTTCCATAACCTGTTTGGAAAATTCGAGAGACCCTAAATCTTTGAACTTCTCTGGAAGGGGCGCCCACGCAAACATTGACGCATCAGGCGACGGGATATCCCAACCAATACGTCCAAAGCTCTCGACCATGACATCTCGGCGCGCTTTATAAATTGCACGCGCATGTTCCACACAATCTTGCGGCCCGTCGAGCGCCGCGCAGGCTGCAACTTGGATGGGCGTAAACGCACCGTAATCCAAATAAGACTTCACGCGTGCCAGCGCCGCAATCAAGCGCGGAGACCCGACAGCAAACCCCATACGCCAACCCGCCATAGAATATGTTTTTGACAAAGAGGTTGTTTCAATGGCGACATCTTTTGCGCCTTCGACTTGAAAAATAGAGGGCGGCGGATCACCGAAATAGATCTCTGAATACGCCAAATCAGACAACACGATAATGTCATGTTTCCTAGCTAAGGCTATGATTTCTTTATAAAATTCAAGATCTGCTACATGTCCCGTTGGATTTGACGGAAAACATACGACAATCGCCATAGGCGGCTTATCTGCCTTTTCGAGGGCCGCTTTTACGCCGCTCAAATATTCCTCAGATGTAATGGCAGGAATACCCTGAATTTTTGCACCCGCAATGATAAACCCGTAAGCATGTAAGGGGTAGGATGGGTCAGGTGCGTAAATCACATCACCGGGCGCGGTAATCGCTTGCGCTAAATTGGCGAATCCTTCTTTGGATCCGATCGTCGCAATCACTTCGGTTTCAGGATCGAGCGTAACATCAAACCGTCTTTGATAATATCGTGAACACGCTTGCCGTAAACCCAGAATGCCTCGGGAAACAGAATAGCCTGTCGTGCGCGGTTTTTGGACGGTTTCGACGAGCTTATCGATCACATGTTTCGGCGTTGGTAAATCAGGATTACCAAATCCAAAATCAATTATATCTGTCCCGTCTTTGCGAAGCTTCGCCTTCAGCTTATTGACTTCCGCAAACACATAAGGCGGCAGTCGTTTTATACGGTAAAATTCTTCTTCTTTTGAAATATCCACAACGCTCTCCTATTGTGGGTCGTCGAGTTTATAGGCTCTGACACGCGCTTTTAACGCTTGAATTTCTGCAGGCGAGAATGGCGTGCCACTGACTTCGCCTTGGGCCGCGTAAGGATCATCTATTTTTGCAAGGATATCGCGGGCAGCCTTATCCCATTCCTTAGCACTCCGCAGATCATCTGGCGTTTGCGGCGCATCAGAGACTTTTGGATAAGCTTCAATATTACGTGTTTCTTCCAAGAATTCTGGGAATTTTACGAAATCAAGCTTCGGCATTTTAACAGTGGTACATCCGCTACATAAAATTGCAGCAAGTCCAAATGCAGTTATAGAAATACGGCGTTTCATATGAGTCTCGTTTAAACAGAACATCTCAGAATAAGCATGGGCCTGTTTGCAAAAAAAATCATCTAAAATTATGGAAAAACAACACCCAGACAACTTAACCCACGCACCCTATGGGAAAATCGGCGAAATATTTAAGCCCAAGGTTTCATCCCAACCTTGTACAACATTATAATTTTGCACAGCTTGACCAGATGAGCCTTTCGTCAGGTTATCAATAACTGAAATGATAATCGCACGTCCCGAGACGCGGTCTTCGAAAATTCCAATACGGCACATATTACTACCTTTAATGTGGCGCGTCTGTGGGACGATACCCTCTGATTCGACATAAACAAAAGGCTCGTCTTTATACCGATCAATATAAGCTGCACGCAAATCATCAACCGTCTGCCCCGCATTTAACCTTACATAACATGTCGCGATCATACCCCTGTTCATAGGGATTAAGTGCGGTGTGAACGAGACGCGCACATCACCGCCCGTGACGCGGTTCAATATCTGGTCAATTTCTGGCGCGTGGCGATGCGTGCCAACACCGTAAGCATGTGCGCCGTCTGTAAGCTCACTATAATTTAAAGCCACACCTGCTTTGCGCCCTGCCCCTGTGACGCCAGACTTTGCATCAATGATGATTTCAGTCGGATCAATTATTTGAGACTCCAAAGCCGGCAAAAGCGCGAGCAAACTACAGGTCGGATAACATCCGGGACAGGCGACCAAAGACGCGCCTTTAAGGGAGTCACGGTTAAATTCCGTGAGGCCGTAAACCGCATTTTTTAATAAATCCGTGTGATCGTGGGAGCGTCCATAAGTTGAGGCATAGAGCGCAGGGTCACTCAGCCGAAAATCAGCAGATAAGTCGATTACGGTTTCAACATCACCCGCAATTTGTGCGATTGTGTCTTGGCTCGCCCCGTGCGGGAGGCACGCAAAGGCTACGTCCACACCTGACCACTCCACATCATTCCATTTGACAACATCCGGCAATCCCATAGGCGCAAAATGCGGATAAATTGATCCAAAACTCTGCCCCGCCCGACTATGTCCCGTAAGCGCAACAAGATTTAATTTTGGATGATTGAGAATTAGGCGCACAGCCTCTGCACCCGTATATCCAGATGCGCCTAATATCGCGACGTTTTTCATATTATGTTCCAAAACCAATTATTCCCAAAACCTATTTATAAAAGAGAGCTTTATAAAACACAAAAGGCGCCTCGATATGCTCGAGACGCCTCTTTAAACAATGCCGAAATAATGGCGTGTTTCTTAACGCTTCGAGAACTGGAAGCTCTTACGGGCTTTCGCCTTACCGTATTTCTTACGTTCAACAACACGCGAGTCGCGGGTCATGAAGCCAGCCGCCTTTAGAGGCGGACGCAAAGCAGGCTCATAATATGTTAGAGCTTTAGAGATGCCTTGGCGGATCGCGCCAGCTTGACCTGACAAACCGCCGCCTTTGACTGTCGCCATGACGTCAAAAGAGTTTACACGGTCAGTAACTTGGAACGTCTGTGCGATAATCATGCGAAGAACGGGACGTGCGAAGTAAACTTCCTGGTCACGGCCATTGATTGTGATTTTGCCATTACCCGGCTTAATCCAAACACGGGCAATAGAGTTCTTACGCTTGCCTGTTGCATATGAACGGCCAAGCTCGTCGATTTTTGGCTCTGGCAGAGTTGCAGGATCAATCGCGGCAACGCCGCCCTCAGTTGTCGCTGCAGCACCGCCGCCAGCCATAACGCTTTTTAGATCTTCAAGAGTATTGGTATCAGCCATGTCTTAAGCTCCCTTGGTATTTTTGACACTCATGGACTTGAAGTCGATAACTTCAGGCTCTTGAGCTGAATGTGGATGCTCTGATCCCGCATAAACGCGAAGATTAGAAAGCTGTTGACGTGCAAGCGGGCTTTCTTTTGGCAACATACGTTGAACCGCTTTGCGGAAAACGCGCTCTGGGAAACGGCCATCAAGGATCTTATCCGCTGTGCGCTCTTTCAAGCCGCCGGGATAACCTGTATGCCAGTAATATGTTTTCGCATTACGTTTATTGCCTGTGAAGACAACTTTTTCAGCATTGATGATGATGACATTATCACCACAATCAATATGCGGTGTGTATTTCGGCATATGCTTGCCGCGTAGACGCATGGCAACAAAAGTGGCGAGACGACCGACAATAATGTCTTCCGCATCGATCAAAATCCACTTCTTGTCGACTTCAGCAGTCTTTAAGAATGTTGTTTGTTTCATTTTGGCCTCTATGGGTAAAAGTGGTTTGCACGCACTTTTGTAAATCTGTCCCCGTTTTAGGGATAGCAGTAACTAATGGCAGAGCCGCCCGACGTCAACCGCAAAAAACCATGACCTTGGTCAATTTACTCAATAAAAACAACATCTTAAAAATACGGTATCATTTTACCGTATGGATTACGCCCTCCCCATCAGCCTTATCTATCAAATCTTAAAAACAGACGCAGATTATTGCGCCTAAGACAGATAATTTTACGCGACCTTTTACAGAGTTATGCGTATGACACAGTATGACGAAAAAACATATATCTCTAAAATCCGCTCTTATCCTATCAATCGCGAGCACACTTGCACTTTCGGCATGTGGTAACAGCGCGTCGAAAAACGCACAGAAAACGGTACCATACGAAGATATTGATCCTGATTTCAAAATTAGTGTGACAACAGACTTTGAAAGTCCCACGCGCATTTCAAAAGCCGTATTTTTGCCAAACCTAATCGCAGGCTGGGCCTCTCAAATCGTCACAATCGATACTGACGGCGCATTATTGCGAACACAAATGGGAACGCTCAAACCTGTTGAGTTTGAAACGGGGCCGTATATCGACATCCACGGATTAGGGCGAAAGGGAGAGCCAGGTGTCTTGCTTGCCCTCACCGATGATAACCGTCTGCAAGCTTTTATTGAGAGCAGTGATGCGGGCGATTTCACGCGCATTCCCGTGTCGATACCCGATATAAAGATTAAACGGTTTTGCAAAACGGATGATTTCGTAACCCCGCAATTTAGCGTTTATACTGATAAAAACGAAATTGTAACACTCGACATCATGGTCGAGGAAAATAAGCAGGTCACGATCCACTCAAACGACACCGCAGAGGCCCTTAATTGTTATAAAGACAAACTTGAATTTGGCCTTTCAAACCAGACACCCGATCAAAATTATTTGGTTATCAATCCCAATGTTAAAAACCCGCATTTGCGCCTTGATTCGAAAGCAGAGACAAAATTCCTTGAAATTAAAGACGGATTAAGCATTCGGGGCATTAAAGACCCCAATTCAATTGCTGTGACAGATATAAATTTAGGCAGTACATTTAGCCAAGGGGCCATACTGATAACAGACAGGGATAGCGCGCGGTCTGTGCTGATTGCTTGGGATTATTTTACAGATGTCGTAAATGCAGAAATGCCGGACTAGACTCTCTACAGCTTAACACTCTAGGATTGATTGAGCCGAGACAAGCGCGCGACATTCAACGTGAATAAAAACACAAGTATCGCCGTAAATTGATGCGCGAGTGCGAGCCATAAAGGCGCGGCCATCAATAAGGCCCATATGCCCAACAGCACTTGGACAGCGAGGATAAGCAATGTCCATACCATGGCGCGGCCAATACGGGGATTGACCGTTTTTGCGCTGAAAAACACCCAAAGCGCGACACCCAATAATATATACGCCAAAAACCTGTGGTTAAACTGTATCGCGGCGGTGTTCTCAAAAATGTTTTTCCAAAACGGTGACATGATACCGTAGCCGCTCGGAATAAAGTCTCCGTCCATCAAAGGCCATGTATTATATGATTTACCTGAATGCGTGCCCGCCACAAATGCACCGCCGACAATCTGTAAGAACACTAAAATAGAAAGGAAGCCGGTACGTTTTGATAAAACCATACCATGCAAACGCCTCGGCCAGCCCTCTTTTTGATCCCGCCAGAGCCAGAAAAGCGCGCCTAAGATAATAAATGCCATGCCTAGATGTGTGGCTAATCTGTATTGGCTCACATCGACACGGTCATTGACGAGGCCACTGGAGACCATCCACCATCCAATCCCGCCTTGAATACCGATCAAGATCAGAATTGAGAAAAACCGCAAACCATGTCCGAACGGCAATTGTCGACGGAATAGAAAGAAAAAGAAAGGGAGTGCGTATGCAAGGCCGATGAGCCGCCCTAATTGACGATGCGACCATTCCATAAAATATATAAACTCAAACCCTTTGAGATCCATGTCAGGATGCTCCGCCATAAATTCAGGAATTTGCTTATATTTTTTAAATTCAGAGAGCCATTGCGCGTGACTAAGCGGAGGCAGCGCGCCCGAAATGGGTCGCCATTCCGTAATAGATAATCCTGAGTTCGTAAGGCGCGTCGCACCCCCTAAAACAATCATGGCGGCAACCATGATGACCATTAATCCCAACCAAACCCCAATACTCCTTTGGGTGTTCGTGGAACGGCTTGTCGAATTTCGGAAACGCGTCATAAATTTAGAGTATAAGGTAGCGTCGCGAGTTTCAATCAGCGAATATAAATTCAGCGATTACGTCGCAATCAAAATGCTACACCGAATTTTTATAGGTATAATTTTAGGAAAAGAATGGTCGGAACGGCAGGATTTGAACCTGCGACCCCTAAGCCCCCAGCTTAGTGCGCTACCAGACTGCGCTACGCTCCGACGATTTATACAGCGTTATATGACGGGGCTTTGCGAGGCGCAACACGCAACATACTAGCTATCCAAACTTTCTTTAAAGGCGACCCATTGAGACCTAAGGGTCTTAAGTCGGGCCAAGGCGTCTTGGAGCTCTTTTTCGGATTCTAATTCAGAGTGATGCGCCGCGCTCGGCGCATTATCTTGCTGAGGGATAATTTTATCTGTTTTGCTTGCGTCCGCACTTATGGGTTCAGGCGGAGCCTCGTCTTTTGCAAAGGGGTGAAAAAACGGTTTGCGCGACGGTCTCGGAATAAACGGGACAATTCTATCCGAGTCGGTTTTCGTGTCCTTTGAATCCAACGCGTCCACAGGAACGCCTTTACTGATCCCGTCAAGTTCAGAACCCGCTTTGAGCTCTAAATTCTTACCGTCTTGATTTGGGATATGAGTATCGTCAAGATTATCATCGTCCGAAACATATGTCTCGGCCTGCTTTGGTTTGGCATCCGCGATCCGTTTGGGTATCAGGACCGTGTCCGTAATATCTTTGTCTTTTGCAGCCCGCTCGACAGATTGCCCCAAATCAATAACGCGTTGCGGCCCCTTCATGCGTATGAGTTTTTGTACATCCTTAATCGGGTGCTTCTCATCATGAAGTAGGATTTTTATACCGCGCAGAAACTCAATGTCTTCGGGTCTATAGAATCTGCGTCCACCACCGCGTTTAATGGGTTTTATTTGTGGGAATTTGGACTCCCAGAATCGCAAAACATGAGGCTGGAGGTCAAGTTCTCCTCCAGCTTCACTTATTGTGCGAAATGCGCGTGTTGTTTTCTTCTGCATAAAATTCGGTCCAAGAGCTCATAAACGAGCTAGATCGAATCGCAGTGTATCACGGTTTAGGTGACAATGCCGAATCGACGCGTTCACGTAAAACTTGAGAGGGCTTAAAGACGAGTACACGACGGGATGTAATCTGCACAGCTTTCCCTGTTTTAGGGTTCCGCCCAACGCGTTCGTTTTTATCCCGCAGAGAAAACGTACCAAAACCTGCTAATTTAACTTTTTCACCCTTTAAAAGAGCGTCAATTATATGGTCAATCACGCTTTCAACAAGTTGAGCGCTTTCTGATCGAGAGAGCCCGATTTCTCGGTACAATGCTTCTGCTAAGTCAGCACGTGTTACTGTACCTGTACTCATGACCTCTGCTCCCCCTTTTGATGTCGCGTATATAAAGCAAATAACTATCTAGTAACGCAATAAAAAAATAGTCTCTGACTGTAATTTTACATGTATTAATAGGGGGTTAGAGGCGAATAAGCGCGGCCCCCCATGTAAACCCACCGCCAAATGCCTCTAACATAACCAAATCACCTGACTTTATGCGGCCATCTGATTTGGCATGCGCGAATGCCAAAGGCACAGAGGCCGCCGACGTATTCGCATGAAACTCAACAGTTGAGATTACCTGCTTAGGGTTGATTTTCAACTGTTTTGCAACCCCGTTCAGTATTCGTTGATTCGCCTGATGCGGTACAAACCAATCAATTTCTGAAATCGGCACACCCGCTTCTCTGGCACATGTCTCCATAGCGGATGAAATATCGCGCACAGCGTGCCGGAACACTTGATTTCCGATCATACGCACATGACCTACGGTCTGGGTCTTTGACGGCCCCCCGTCGACATAAAGCAATTCCCGAAAGCGACCGTCTGAGCGAATAAAGGCATTCAAAACGCCGCGACCTTCAGATGTGTCTTGGGCGTCACTTTCCTCTGCCGAAAAGATAAAGGCCCCCGCCCCGTCGCCAAACAAGACACACGTCGTGCGGTCTTCCCAATCTAGAATTCGGGAAAAGGTTTCCGCTCCGATCACAAGCACATTTTTTGCGCTATCGGTACGAATCATAGCGTCCGCAAGTTTGACGGCATAAATAAATCCACTACAGACCGCCTGAACATCAAACGCCGCGCCGTGACGTATTCCAAGCCGTTCTTGAACAAGTGTTGCGGTAGCTGGGAAGGTGTAATCTGGCGTCGTCGTTGCCATGATGATTAAATCAATGTCGTGCGCATCCATATTCGCATCAGCAAGTGCAGATTTAGCAGCCTCAAACGCAAGATCAGAAGTTGTTTCGCCTTCCGCGGCAATATGGCGTTGTCCAATGCCTGTTCGGTCCCGTATCCAACTATCAGAGGTTTCTACTGTATCTGAAAGCTCCGCATTCGTGACAACACGTTTGGGAAGATAGCTCCCGACACCTCGAAAAATAGACCGTATCGCCATTATGCAATGAACCCAATATTATCATCTTCATCGTGCAAACGCGTCAGCGTTTCCTCGATTTGCTCTAAAAAGTTACTCTCAGCCAAGCCAACCGCGATTTCAAGCGCATTTGCAAACCCGATTGCATCTGTACCGCCGTGACTTTTCACAACGATACCGTTTAATCCCAAAAACACACCCCCATTAGAATTGCGCGGATCAATCCGTTTCTTCATTTTTTTAAGGGCATGCATATTTAAAAACGAGGTAAATTTTGACCACGGCGTCCCTTGCAGAGCGTCCGATAGAAACTTGCCAACAAGCTTAGCCGTGCCTTCAGCCGTTTTCAGCGCAATATTCCCTGTAAATCCGTCCGTTACAATAACGTCTACGGTTCCCATCGCAATGTCATTTCCTTCGACATAGCCGACATAATTTAGATCAAGCTCACTTTCAGACAATCTCTGATGCGCGGCTTTAATTACGGCATTCCCTTTCAGGTCTTCAGTCCCGACGTTCAAAAGTCCGACAGTCGGCGCTTCTTTTTTATAAATCGCTCGAAAATATGCTTCTCCAAGCACAGCAAATTCTGTCAATTGCGCCGCGTCGCATTCAATGTTTGCGCCTACATCAAGGACAACACACATACCGTCGACGCGGGGCCAAGAGGCTGCAATTGCAGGACGCTGCACACCGGTTTTCATACGTAATTGCAATTTGGACATCGCCATAAGCGCGCCCGTATTGCCCGCAGAGACCGCCAAAACGGCTTCGCCCATTTTTACAGACTCGATCGTGTTCCACATGGACGTGCCTTTGCCCCGCCTCAAAGCCTGCGAGGGTTTGGTATCCATATCAATGAAGGTTTCAGTATGTTTGACAGTGGAGCAGGCCGACGTCTTTGGCGCGAGTTCAAATAAAGGCGCGAGTTGGTTTTCATCACCGTGCAAAATAAACTCAACCTGCTCGGACAAATCCCCATGCGTCAAAAAATGCTCTATGCCCTGTATGACAATTTCGGGCGCATTATCGCCTCCAAAGGCATCAATCGATAAAACTGGCTTTATTGACATATAGATAACTTCCCACGAGTTTCACGAGTCCGCAAAACCATAGGGTCGTATACCCTACCCCAGAGCGCTATTCTATAAAAACCTGAAAAAAATCAGACGCCTACCCTGCTGATAGGCTTTTAAAACTCTGAAATTTCAAGCTCTGCCATAGCTATCTGGCCTAAGGTTTTGGAAGATAAACCTTTGGACCAAAGCACAGTATATCTCGCCAGCTGCTTTATGAAATCATCCTTGCCAGGCACAATTTCGCTTTTAGAGAAAAGGCCCTTCTGCAATGCCGAAATCAAAGCCACATGCGGTTCTGCCTCATGCAGAGCTGCGTCATAAGCTTTCAAGCGCGTGTAGAAAAGCTTCATCATTGGCTTAATACGCTTCGCCACGCCTTTATCCGAAATTCCCTCTTCGCGCATCGCCACATCGAAATCATCCTTCATGGCATCAAAGATGGACTGCGAAAGACGTTTTCCATCTTCGCCAAATGGACGGATCGCTTTCAGAATCACCGCAATATTAAGCGTCAAAAAATCGATGCGGCCATCATATGTATCTGGAACCTTACCTTCGCCATAGAACACAGGGTTACGCGAATGCACGCGTACCGCATCGTAAATACGCTCGCCGTCGCGCTTTAACGCACTGTCTTTACCTAAGAGGCGAGAGAAAATTCCTGCCATGTCCACTCCATTAAATTTCAGTATCCATCTTGCATGATTGGCAGGCATTATGTAGGTCAAACTTATATTTTTAGCCAATGTTGGACGATATGACGCGAACCCTTTTGAAATCTGCCCTTATCCTTGGATTTGGCATTGCGCTTTCTGGCTGTAACCCCGTTCTGCGAACCCATGGCTATATCGCAACCGAAGACAAGCCTCAGGCCGTTGAGCCACAGTCCGATACCAAAGCCAGCGTTCTCGCAAGACTTGGTAATCCATCGGTAAGAGGCACATTCAGCGAAGAGCTAGAAACAGACACTTGGTATTACATGACAAGTGTACGTCAACGTGTAGCATATCTACGTCCCCTCGTCGAAGAGCGAACAATCACCGCGATTTCTTTTAACGAAGATGGTCAGGTACAAAAAGTTGCAGAATACGGAATAGATGACGGACGTTATGTGAACTATGTTGACCGTAAGACACCCACACGCGGCCGCGAACTCTCTGTCCTTGAACAAGTCTTTGGTACAATTGGACGACTTCCGACAGAACAAATTGGCGGTCAACGCGATATTCCGGGCGGCGCAGGCGGTCCAGGTGGCAGTCGTTAAATCATTTAAAAATGCTTGAAACCTGACGTATTTATCTCAACGATTGATCCATCAGGCTTTAAAACTTTTACACCAGCGCCTTTTATAGCCGTTCCTATTTTCGTGACTTGCACACCGCTTTGCTCTGCAGTGGTTTGAATGAAGCTTTCATTTTCAGGACTTGCTAGGAATGCAAGTTCATAGTCATCCCCCGCCGAAATTAAATCCTCTAAATGATTGTTTTTATTCGCATCCAGCCAAGTTTGGCCTGAGGGCGAAACTGGAATTTTATCCAAATCTAAGTTTAATCCAATACCGCTAGCTTTTGCGATATGACCCATATCTGAAATTAATCCATCAGAGATATCCGCGCACGCCTTGGCGTATTTCCGCAAAGCTTTACGCAATATCAAAAGAGGTGTCGGTCGAAAATACGCCTCCTCCCACATCCAAATGGCTTCCCCGCTGGGTGACATATTCAAATCTTGACCTAAGACAAGCTTTAGACCTAATGCCGCGTCGCCAATTGTGCCTGTCACCCACACATCGTCTCCGACTTCGCCCCCTGAGCGCGTCACCATCTGACCGTTCGGGACAAGACCTATTAAGGTCGCACTCACGACCATGGGCCCCGTTATAGACACGGTATCACCACCAAAGAGTGAAAAACCAAATGCCTCTTGAACTGTTTTCAAGCCCTTGGCGAAAGCCGGAAAATACATGTCTTTATCGACCGTTTTGGGCCAAGCAATTGAGAGCATATATCCGATAGGTCGGGCGCCTTTTGCCGCTAAATCAGAAAGGTTCACGCGCAGGAGTTTTTCCGCCGTATCCGCGCCCCAATGTCGGTTTGGAAAATGTACCCCTTCGACCATTGTATCTTTGGTCAGGACTAAATCGAACCCAGCGGGTGGCGTATAGAGCGCCGCATCATCTAACAAACTTAGACCTTCTGGCCCAGCGAGAGGCGCGAGGAACTTGGCTATGGTATCAAATTCATCCATTATCCGAATCGGGCTTAGCTGTAGAAACCGTCGCCGCCAAACTAAATTCAGCTGTACGGGTTTTTTTAGCAATTTTATCCAAAATGCTGTTTACAAAACCCGCTTCTTTTACGTCAAAGAAATCAGCCGCAATCGATACATATTGATCTAAGATCACAGGTGCTGGAACGTCGGGACGGCGCAGGATCTCGTAACATCCCGCACGCAGCAAAGCTCTGAGCGTTTTATCCAATCGGGACATTTTCCATTTTTCGGACAAAAATGTTTTAATTTCGACGTCTATTTCTTCTTGGAAATCAATGACGCCTTTGACAAGGTCTTCGAAAAACTTCTCGTCCACGGCGACATAGCCTACTTCTTCTTCGTGGCCGAAACGGTGGTTTAGAAATTCAAAAATAACGGTCTTCGACGGATTGCCGCTAATATCCATTTGATAGAGCGCCTGTACGGCTGACAGACGCGAGCGCCGACGCAAAACAGAATGTGGGCCGCCCTTCATTACGAAGATAACTCTTGGCGAATTTTGATCATTTTCACAACGGCATTCGCGGCAAAACCGCCTTTGTCTTTCTCGCCTTGCTTAGCGCGCGCCCATGCCTGTTTTTCGTTTTCAACAGTGATGATGCCGTTTCCAACCGCCAATTGACGATCTACCGCTAAATCCATCAACGCCCGTGCTGATTCTTGGCAAACATAGTCGTAATGCGTGGTTTCACCTCGGATCACACAACCCAGCGCGACATAGCCGTCAAAGCCAGAGTCAGCGGCCTCTGCATATGAAATCACATGCGGAATTTCCAAAGCCCCCGGCACCGTCACTTTCGTGATTTCAGCGCGGGCCTCTTGCAGCGCGCTTAACGCGCCCTCAAGCAATGCATCGGAAATACCTTCATAATAGCGGGCTTCAATAATAAGGATTTTCATAACTATTTCTTCCCACTTATAAGCGGCGTAATACTGGAGACTTTCAAATCATAGGCCTCAAGCCCGATGATCTTTGGCATAACATGCGTAATCAATGTCATGTCACGAACCCCTTGATCCACAAGGATTTGCGCACCAACACCGTATTCACGAATGGTCTGCTCTTTTCGGTTTACTTGGCTTTTATTGGCACCGAGGCGTTCTAGCAGAGTATCAATACTCCCTTCGCGAATAAGAACCAAAACCGAATGACCTTCATGTTTGGCGAGCTGTTTCATAGCATCCCAAATCAGGCCTGATCTCGGGCTCTCTTCGTATAAAATATCACCTGCAAAGTCGACTTTGTGAACCCTCACAAGTGAGGGCTCATCAGGACTTGGCGTGCCTTTTGACAAGGCAACATGTTCCAAACCATCGAGGAAATTTCTATAGATGTGAATTTTAAAATCATCGCCGTTTTGAGACGTAAAATCACTTGTCGCGACATGTTTGACAAAGTGATCTTTTTCCATGCGGTAAGCCACAAGGTCTTCAATCGTTCCGATTTTCAGCCCGTGAAATTGTGCATATACGACAAGGTCATCAAGGCGCGCCATTGTGCCGTCATCATTCATGATTTCGCAAATAACGGCTGACGGGTTAAGGCCTGCCATACGCGAAATATCAACGGACGCTTCGGTATGGCCTGTGCGGACTAATACGCCGCCGTCTTTGGCAATAATAGGGAACATATGTCCGGGCGAAACAATATCATCAACGCGCGATTTTTGGTCAATCGCCGTCAAGATTGTATGCGAGCGGTCCCCTGCACTAATCCCTGTTGTCACGCCTTCGCGGGCCTCAATAGATTGCGTAAACGCCGTTTCAAACCGTGAGCGGTTATCTGCTGACATATTTGACAGGCCCAGCGCGTCAGCCTTTTGTTGCTCAATTGCCAGACAAATTAGGCCACGCCCAAATTTGGCCATGAAATTAATCGCCTCAGGTGTCGCGTATTGCGCGGGGATAATCAGATCGCCTTCGTTTTCGCGGTCTTCGGCATCCACCAGAATATACATGCGCCCATTTCTGGCATCTTCTATAATTTCTTCAGGAGTCGCCAGATTATAAACCTGTTGAAAGCTCGTCTCGTTTAATTCAGTTGTCATATTACGTCTTCATATGGGCAAGGTATCGCGCGACATAGCGTGCAATGACATCAATTTCCAGATTTACTTGGTCGCCAGCGTCAAGTTTACCCAATGTTGTCATTTCTGCTGTGTGCGGAATAATGTTTACTTCAAATTCTGACCCTTCAACTGCGTTCACCGTTAAAGACACTCCGTCAATCGTCACACTCCCTTTGGGCGCAATGCCAAAGGCTAAATCTTCTGGGGCTTTAAAACGAAAGTTCAAAGAGCCCGCGATTTCGCGGCGAGAGATCACAGTTCCGACCCCGTCAACATGGCCTGTCACAATGTGCCCGCCCAGTTCATCTGCGCCTGTCAAAGCGCGCTCCAGATTTATACGGTCACCCACTTTCCAAGCGCCCATTGTCGTCTTAGACAAGCTCTCATCTGAGACATCAAATCCGTACCAATCAGGGCCTTTTTCAACGACCGTCATGCAAGCGCCAGAATGACTGATGGACGCGCCAATATCTATTGACGGCACATCATAAGCGCACGTCACGTCCATACGCGTATCGCCCCACTCACCCCCCGTTTCGCGGCGAATGGCTTTGACAATGCCGATATCTGTAATAATTCCAGTAAACATTTTATCGTCTCAAATATTGTTCGTGAAGATCATCACCAAGTTCAGTAATTGAATTTCGGCTAAATCGTTTCGAGAGGCTAAGGTCTTCAAGACCTAAATCGCCAATCCCGTTACGTCCATCGCCGCCAAGGATGATGGGCGCGCGAAACCACTCAATTATGTCGACCGCGTCCTGCTTTAAAAACGAGGCTGTCAACTGCCCTCCGCCCTCAAGCAAGAGTCTGTCGACCCCGTTCGATTTTAAAATCTCCAAAGCCGTTTCAATTTTCAGACCAAACATATCGCGCTCAATCGCAAAGATCTTCACGCCTGCTGCTTCCATGACGTCAACATTCTGAGTCGCGTCTTTATAGCAGTAAATCCAAACAGGTGTTTCGCGGGCTGTTAAAACTAGATTTGACTTCGCTGACGTCCTGAGTCGGCTATCAAATATAACACGTATGGGATTATCCAAACCTTGTAGGCGGGTCGTAAGTTGCGGGTTATCTAAGACAGCAGTATTCGCGCCCACAGCAATGGCATCATTTTGCCCGCGCAAACGCCGTCCCGCCTCGCGCGATTTCTCGCCCGTTATCCACTCGGACTGACCATTAGCCAGCGCAATTTTACCGTCAAGAGAGGTTGCGATTTTCAAAGTAACGTGCGGGCGAAGAGCCATCTAACTCTCAGTTGTCCCGTTTTTCTTACCCACATCTAAGCCCATATCTTTCACGAGGTTTTCTTCCTCGATGAAGGCTTCGAAATCTTCTGTCGCACGGAAGTCACGATAAACAGAAGCGTATCTGACATAGGCCACCTTATCGAGACGGGAAAGACCTTCCATAACCAGCTCGCCGACTTGGTCAGAGGTAATATCAGAATTACCCGCACTTTCGAGCTGGCGCACAACACCGCTGATCATTTGTTCGACACGTTCGGGCTCTACAGGGCGTTTTTGCAAAGCAATCATAATAGATCGCGCGAGCTTATCCCGATCAAACGGCACGCGCCGACCTGTCTTTTTAACAACGGTCAATTCACGCAATTGCACGCGCTCAAATGTTGTAAACCGTCCGCCGCAAGACCCACACAGACGTCGACGTCGTACGGCAGAACCGTCTTCGGCCTGTCGGCTATCTTTGACCTGAGTGTCTTCGCTATTACAGAACGGGCATCGCATAGAATATATCTAAGGCCTTGCGCGGGATAAAACAATTGTTTTGACACGCTTATACGTCAGTCATTGCCATTAAACCTAATTGGCGGTCTTCTACCCTAGACGTTAAACTCATCTATTTATATATTTACACCACAAACACTTAGACTAAATAGGCCACCGTACAAACACTTAGACTAAATAGGCTACCGTCATGGGAAAACGCGAAGATAATAAACGTATAAAAGCGTTACAAAAGGAAGTGAACGACGTATTCAAATCCGCAATGAGAGGGACGGGCTGGAAAACAAAAAGTCATACAGCCTTTCGGTGCGTGAATGATAATTTTTATGAGACTGCAATCACAGCTGGCGTCGATATCATCGAAACTGAGGCCCATATCCGCATCTATGGGAGAGCTTACGCAAAACCAATGGCGATTGATCCAATTTATTGGGACATTGCTGAACTCCCTGACAATAAAAAGAAACCTCTATCCTTTCGGGCGTGGGCTGCATTTAAAGTAGAGCCAGCCATGTTCTCTGAGACGACCTTAATCGAAAGTTCGATAAAGAGTGCGGAACAGGCCGTCGAGATATATTTGAATTGGCAAGCCGACCAATTTGAAAACATGAAAGAAAAAATGGAGGCCCAACCCTTTAGCGAACTCTACGCATCTATGGCCCTCTCAAGGCATAAGCCTTCATTTTACGCAACGGGGCTGATCTGCAGCCATATTGCAGAAGGTAATCCTGAAAAAGCACTCGAAATTGCGCGCAAATATGCGCCAACAGAATTAAAAAACCTTTTTCACGCGGGCGACCCCAATCACCGTGTGAATTTTTACGAGCTTACAATCCTGCATTTGACGGGAAAACTCCCGTCATAAAGCTAGGCGGAGAGGCTGTCATAGATCGGAAAGCGTTCTGTCAAAGCTATGACGCGCTCACGCACGGATGCTTCTACCTCTGAATTTCCCTTAGGATTTTCCGCAAGCGCGTCCAAAATTTCGGCCATCAATTCACCAATCAATTTGAATTCTGCAACACCAAAACCGCGTGTGGTTCCCGCAGGCGACCCGACACGAATGCCGGAGGTGATGGTGAATTTCTCTTTATCAAATGGAATACCGTTTTTATTACACGTGATATAAGCGCGTCCGAGGGCTTTTTCAGCGGCGTTGCCCTTAACGCCTTTTGGCGAAAGATCAATCAAGGCGAGATGCGTATCCGTCCCGCCTGTCACCACAGCATAACCCGCTTCCACCAAGGCCTCAGCCATCGCTTTACAATTATCGATTACCGCTTGGCTGTAGGCTTTAAATTCAGGCTTTAACGCATCGCCAAACGCCACGGCCTTCCCGGCAATCACATGCATTAAAGGCCCGCCTTGCAGGCCCGGAAAAATTGCGGAATTAAATTTCTTTGCAAGCTTTTCGTCATTTGTCAAAATCATACCGCCGCGAGGGCCACGCAATGTTTTATGTGTCGTTGTCGTTGCGACATGGGCGTGCGGGAACGGGCTTGGATGTGTGCCGCCTGCGACAAGGCCCGCAAAATGCGCCATATCAACATGAAGATACGCGCCGACTTTGTCTGCAATCGCGCGGAAGCGCGCAAAATCAATTTGGCGAGAATAGGCAGAGCCCCCGCAAATGATAAGTTTTGGATTATGCTCTACTGCCAAGGTTTCGACTTGGTCATAATCAATGAGGTTTGTGTCTTCTGTTACGCCGTAAGCGACTGCATTAAACCATTTCCCCGACATATTTGGCGGCGCGCCGTGGGTTAAATGCCCACCTGATGCGAGGTCCATTCCTAGGATTGTATCGCCCGGCTGTAAGAGCGCAAGGAACACACCTTGATTGGCTTGAGATCCAGAATTGGGCTGAACATTGGCAAAGCCGCAGTCAAATAATTCACACGCGCGGTCAATCGCAAGCTGCTCTGACACATCGACATGCTGACACCCTCCGTAATAACGTTTGCCCGGATAACCCTCGGCGTATTTATTTGTAAGAACAGACCCTTGGGCCTCTAGCACCGCTTGCGAGACAATGTTTTCAGACGCGATCAATTCGATCTCGTGCTGTTGGCGTTTTAATTCATCCTGCATGCTTTTGAAAAGCTCAGGGTCACGATCCGCTAGGCTCTGCGAAAAATAATTGCCAAGATGGGCTGTGCTTTGCTTGTTTGGGGCGGTGCTCATAAGAACCTCTATGAATTTCAAAGAAATGATCTGCGTTTGGAAAGAGGTCTTAATATTATCGCGGGTGACTCGCAACGGAAATTAGTCCGCGCAAAGTAGAATTACAAAAAGACGCGTCTAGCAGTTAAATCACTAATTATTTAAACTTTGCAATCTGTCATACTTCTGGTCGACACGAGACAGTATGTAACTTACCACGACCAAATTCTAAACCTTCTCACAGGCTTTATATCATGGGTAAACGTGAAGACAAAAAACGCATCAAACAGATGCGAAGCGAAATTGAGGCCGAGATAAAAGAGCGGTTAAAAGGCTCTGCATGGAAAACAAAGCACGCACGACCGTTCCAGTCTATTGGTGATAACTTTTACGAATCAAACCTGAGCTGTAAAATTAGAATTATAAATGACGCCCCGAGTATAACCGCTTTTGCGGGCTTTGCCGCGAAACCTCTGGCGATTGACCCGCTTTACTGGGACATTGCTGAATTATCCGAAAATAAGAAAGAGCCGCTCTCATTTCGGGCGTGGGCCGCATTTAAGACAAGACCCGCCACATTTCATTCACGCACAATAGCAACAGACATTCACCAAACCGATGACGTCATTACAGCTTACCTCAATTGGTTAGATATTGAGTGCCCAAAAATTCAATCCCGTATGGAAGCTCAGAAATTCAGCGAATTATATCTATCACTGCAAAAAAATGACCATCCAGACGCAAGCTATGCCACAACGCTCATATGTGCGTATCTGACGGAAGGTCAAAAGGAAAAAGCGCTTTCAATTGCCCAGAGCTTCGCCCCAACGGAATTTAAAAACCTCTATCACGGCGGCAATCCCGACCACCGTGTGAATTTTTACGAGTTAGCTATTTTGCATATAACGGGTGAATTACCCACGCAGACCTAAGGCCTAGAAAAACGCCTGATGCCCTGTTTGCGCGCGACCCAATATAAGGGCGTGAATGTCATGCGTCCCTTCATATGTATTGACCGTCTCTAGGTTCATAGCATGGCGTAAGACATGATATTCCTCGCTAATACCGTTGCCGCCGTGAATGTCGCGGGCTTCTCGCGCAATGGCGAGTGCTTTGCCGCAATTATTACGCTTCATCAAAGAGATAGATTCGGGCGAATATGCGCCTTTATCAAGCGCACGACCGAGTGCGAGCGAGCCGTTAAGACCCAATGCAATTTCCGTCTGCATATCCGCAAGTTTCTTTTGCACAAGCTGTGTCGCGGCTATCGGCTTGCCAAAAACAATCCGCTCCATCGCGTATTCACGCGCGGCGTGCCAACAAAACTCTGCTGATCCCATCGCGCCCCAGCTAATGCCGTACCGTGCTTTATTCAGGCACGAGAATGGCCCGCGTAGGCCTTTGACATTCGGAAGGATGTTTTCCTCGGGCACGAACACATCGTCAAACGCCAGTTCACCCGTAATCGACGCACGCAATGACATTTTGCCTTTGATCTCTGGCGTGGTGAAACCCTTCATACCACGCTCTAGGATAAACCCGCGAATAACGCCGTCGAGCTTGCCCCAAACCACGGCCACATCGGCAACAGGTGAATTGGTAATCCACATTTTTGAACCGTTGAGAATATAACCGCCAGAGGTCGCAACCGCGTTCGTCCGCATCGCACCCGGGTCGGAACCGCCGTCCGTTTCTGTTAAGCCAAAACACCCAATGTGCTCACCCGTGCTGAGCTTCGGCAGATATTTCTTCTTTTGCTCTTCTGACCCGAACGCTTCAATTGGATACATGACGAGAGAAGACTGCACTGACATCATAGAGCGGTAGCCACTATCCACCCGTTCGACTTCGCGAGCGATTAATCCGTAGGCCACGTGGCTCGCGCCGCCGCCGCCGTAAGCTTCATCAGTCATAACGCCGAGCAGACCTTGTTCGCCCATTTCGTTAAAGATTTCGCGGTCAAAGCGTTCTTCGCGATTGGCTGAGATCACACGCGGCATAAGCTTGTTCGTGCAATAGCCCCGAACTGCATCGCGGATCAGACGCTCATCTTCTTCGAGTTGATGATCAAGGAAAAGAGGATCCGCCCAATCGTGTAAAATTTTCTCAGCTGTTGATGTGTCGTTCAGGGCCATAAGGCACTCCTAATTTTAGGTCGTATAATTTAGAAATCAGGCTTAGCCGCCTATAACATGTTTACGTTGGTCTTCTATGCCCATTGAAAGAACATATGGAGCGCTCTCTTGTCGCGCTTTAAATTCTGATTTGGACGAAAGCCCCTGCCAGTTTTGCGCAATCAAAGTTTGGGCCACAGGTGCGCCCAAAGTCGTTCCAGGGCCGAGGACGATAATCACGTCTGGCGCAAATTCTTTGACACCGACTTCAACGGCCTTTGAAAAATTAAAGGTCTCGTCAATCTGTCGCCCAAGCGTGTAATCATAAAGCGCGTCTATGTCTGTGCTGTGCGGCGACCAGACATTGCCGACGCCGTCAATTAGGGGGACTGTCGGAGTTGTAAACATATCTGCATTTAGAGCGTCCTGCGCGAGCGAGCGACACTGCGAAAGCAAGGGACTGTGGAATGCGGCATGCCCGCGAATTTGAAACGGAAAGCGCGCGTCTTTTGGCAAGGTTGAAAGCGCGTGCTTCAAGCCCGCCTCGCCAGCCGCTAAAATCGTCATACCTCCTAAGTGAATAGAGGTGTAAATATCGGGATGCTCCAGCACGCGTTCAATCGCGGCGCGCTTTAGGCTGTCAGATTGCCATTCATCGTTAACTCCTGAAAAAACAACCTGCCCGCCTCGGCCATGTTCGGTCATTATGCCGCCCATCTTATTGACCAGTTTCGCGCCGTCTTCATGGGTCAGTGCCCCGCCCGCAGCCAGAGCTAAATACCATCCCATTGAATTTCCAGTTACACCAATAACGTCGTATAAGTCCTTATTAATACTCATGAAATCAGAAATAGCGCAGGCATAGATTAGCAGGGACGCATTATCGCCTCGGCCGTGCAAACTTGGGGAGAAACGATCCGCCCCGTCTAATTCAGAAATTGGGACTTGCCCCGAATCGCGTCGAAGGTCGTCAATCATTTCGATAAAGTCAGACTTATCGGAATGATGGGTTTTAAAATATCCAAGCTCTGCAGCGTTATATGTGCCGCGCCCTGGACAGACGACTAAAGCAGATTTCTTCTGAGAGGGTGTTTTTTGGCTCATAACATGGCCTCCACTGCGGCCCGAATATCGTCCTCGCTTGGCATGACGGCATAGGCCGCATTCCCAAGTGGAATGAAACTGTCGTGGCCCGTAACGCGTTTAATCGGCACGTTCACACCCTGCTCTGACAATCGCGCCATAAGCTCTTCTGACACACTGCCTGTTTTACGGCATTCATCAATAATCAAGATATTCTGACACGGATACACCGCATCTAAGATCGCTTCAATCGGCAGAGGGTTGAGCCAACGCATATCAATGACACGAACCTTGTCCGAATAATCGACTAGCGCTTTGCGCGATAAATAATAACCATTTCCATAGGTTAGAACACAAACCTCGTGTCCTTTACCGTATTGATGTATATCCCCAAGCGTAATCGTCTCGTCTGTATTTGGAAGCACATAGGGCGTCGTCCAAGCCTTATCGCCTTCGATTAAATCCGTGGTATGATAAAGTGCAATCGGTTCCAAGAACACGACAATCCGCCCCTCTTCATGCGCAAGCCGTACTACTTCGCGGAGCATAAGCTGTGCATCCCTTGGCCCTGACGGACAGGCCAAAATAACCCCCGGAATATCGCGCAGTACGGTGACGGAATTATCATTATGAAAATGCCCGCCAAAGCCGCGTTGATACCCCAAACCCGCAATTCGTATCACCATCGGATTGGTAAAATGCCCATTTGAGAAAAACGACAATGTCGCCGCCTCGCCCCGTATCTGGTCTTCGGCATTATGCAGATAGGCCAGAAATTGAATTTCAGGGATAGGAATATACCCTGTTTGCGCCGCGCCAATGGCAAGGCCCAAAATGGTCTGCTCATCCAGTAATGTGTCTTGCACACGCTTTGGCCCAAAGGTCTTTAGCAAGTCCATCGTGACGCCGTAAACACCGCCTTTACGCCCCACATCTTCACCGAAAATCAGGATGTTTTCATACTGAACCATAAGCTCTGCGAGCGTGCGGTTTATCATTTTACTCAGCGTCAAAGGTCGCCCGTCCGAAACAACCCCTTTTTCTTTGAGCTTTATCTCAGATGGTGGACTTACAGGACTAAGAGATTGAGGCGGCGCAATTGGCGCCATAATGTCTTCTGCGGTTTCAAGTTTGGGCCGCAAAAAAGAGGCTTGTGCCACGCGGTCAACGCGCGCGCGCATGGTCTCGTATGCCTTTAAAATATCATCCGCGCCCATGATTTGACGAGCCTGTAAAAGCGCCGTGGTTTTTAAAATCGGGTCTTGTTTTTCTATAGTTTCAACATCCACAAGCGGGGTGTATTTGGCTTCAATATCCGCCCCCGCATGCCCCATTAAACGCACAGTTTTGAAGTGCAAAAATACGGGCTTGCGACGTGTTCGTGCGAAATACAGCGCTTCGCGTGCACCGCGCAACGCATCCAATATATCCGTACCGTCACAACTTATGTATTTAAGCCCTGGACGACTGCGATAATTGGCTTCGATCCACCCCTTTGGGGTGCGGACAGAAATGCCAATATTATTATCTTCGCAGACAAAAACGAGCGGCATAGGCGAACCTTGGTAAGACGCCCAACACGCCGCATTTATAGCCCCTTGTGCTGTCGAGTGATTGCTAGATGCATCGCCAAAACTACATAGAATAACCGCGTCTTTAGGAAGTGTGGATTGCCCCAAACAAATGGCATGCGCAGCACCAACCGCTTTGGGCAGATGGGACGCAATCGTGCTGGTTTGCGGCGGGGTAAATATATCTGCCCCGCCAAGCACCTTATGACGCCCGCCTGATACAGGATCGTCAGAGCTCGCGGTAAACGATAAACACATGTCCCAAAGCGGCGTGGCCCCCTCAACAGCTTTGCGGCGTTGAATGCAAAACGCGGCGTCTCGGTAGTGTAAAAATGCCATATCCGTTGGGCGCGATTCGATCGCAAGCGCCGCAAGGCCTTCATGACCCGAGCTGCCAATCGTGTAAAACGTCTGACCCTTAGTTTTTCGCGCCATGAAATCGAGGTGACGGCTCATGATTTGCGTATCGAAAATATCGACTAAGACTTCGGGTTTGATTTCAAAATCACTAATCGAAACAGTATGTCCGACAGCCCGTATAAGCCCGTCAGATTTCATCGCGTTTATAAAAGCTTCGTCAATTTTTGCTGCGCGATCAAACATGGGCACGCGCCTTTTTCGTATAAGGGATTTCGCGTTTTAAATGATCGAGTTTCTTTGGAGATTGCCAGTACCGTAAGCTCTCACCCTCTTTGATTTTCAAAGCGTTTTGCGCCGTAGAGGTCATGATTATGTCCGTGCCGATCGGGTTACCTGTCGTTACAATCGCCCGAAAATCAGATATGCCGCCTGCCGCGATTAAAGTCGTATACCCTTCAGATAAATCATTTGAAATTTTCACCTGCGCGCTCTGGCTACTCATAACGGTCCGGATGGTGTCGCGGTAGACCGACATAATCGGCCCCGCGTCAAAGAGATCAATCGTACCCGAAAAGATAAACCCTTCGCTTTGCAAAAGGCGCATAGCGCTTATCCCTGTCTGGTGCGGATGCCCGATGGAGGCGCGCACATTGGCAGGCAAATCAGTCGTCGCAATTCTGCCGATTGGCACAATATCCCCAAGCGCGTTCGGGTCACGATCGTAATATTGCGCGTCCGCGTCGAGGAAGCTCATCTCAAGCTTTTCTTGAAACATATAGTCATAAAGCGGCGATCCCTCTGGCCCGCATATACCGCGTAATTCTGCAATAATCGTTTCCCCAAACCGCCAAGGCTCTGTCGCGATCAACATATAACGCACTTTAGCAAGGTAGCGCCCTAACCCCTCGGCGCGGTAATCAGGATGGAGGAAAAGAGAACCGACTTCAGTCGCGCCCGTATAGCGACTCGAGGCGATCAGGTATTCATCTAAACCATCCCCTTTAATGTCGAAATTTATAAATGGGCTTTCAAAACCAATACAGGTTTTAACCGCCGCGCATCCGATCAAGGTGTCATTTTTAATTTCGTACAAGCCCATTAGATATTTATGCGGCGTATCAATGGGCTTCTTACCTGCAAAGCTCTCGACCGAACTTTTTATATAGGCTTTCAGATAATCAAGACGCGGTTGCAAGCTGGACAAACCGCCTTGTGAAAACTTAACCAAGTCGAGCAATTCTTGCGCTTCGTTCAACTGAACAGGACGGATAAGATACGTCTTTTCCGCCCTATCGAGTGATGAAATTTCGGTTTGCAAATGCATATCTTTCCAATGATTAAACACACCTTAGTATAAAAAAGCTTTCAATATAAGGCTTGAAAAGTACACTTTGATAAGTATTATTTATCAATATGAAAGATATTTATGTCAATTCGACTAAATCCAAAAGATAAGCACTTGCTTGAGCTATTGCGCGAAAATGCGCGGAGCAGCATTACCGAGCTCGCCCAGAAACTCGGCGTGTCCCGCTCAACGGCTCAAAAACGCCTAGAGCGGCTTGAAATTGACGGTATTATTCAAGGCTACACGGTCAAACTCAGCTCTGAATTTTTAGATCAAGAAATCAAAGCGCATGTCTCAATCACGGTCAGCCCACGACGCACAGCAGATATTATCAATGCCATGAAAGCCTTAAACGGCGTGCGCGCAGTGTATTCCGTCTCTGGTCCCTATGATTTAATTGCTGAAATTGCGGCGCTTTCAGTCACGGAACTTGATCATATAATTGACGGTATCATTTCAATAAAGGGCGTGGAACGCACAGTGTCTTCAGTCATTCTTTCGACGCGGCTAAAACGCGAAGCCTAAATTAACCGTCCAAAACCTTTTAAAAATCCAAGTTGACAGATCGCCCTTGCGCTGAGTATAGCGCATGTGGGCCTCGCTCCCCCACTGGAGCGCACTTTGATAGACGTACAAAAACGCGTCCTTTGGAGAATATATAATGACAATAGTCACCAAACCGGCTGTAAGGCCTGTTGACCCGCGCTTTTCTGCTGGGCCAACGAAAAAGCGTCCTGGATGGTCTTTAGAGGCCTTGTCCGACGCAGCGCTCGGGCGCTCCCACAGATCCGCCCTCGGAAAAGCCAAGCTTAAAGAACTTATTGACCTAACGCGCGACGTCTTAGAAGTCCCCGCAGATTACCGTATCGCGATCGTTCCTGCCTCTGATACAGGCGCCGTTGAAATGGCCATGTGGTCAATGCTCGGCCCGAAAGGCGTCGACGTAGCCGCGTGGGAAAATTTTGGCAATGCATGGATTACGGATGCTGAAACTCAGCTCCCGCTAAAAGATTTGCGTATTCTAACGGCCGATTACGGACAACTCCCGCCGCTACACGATTATACAGGCGATCGCGATCTCGTCTTCACATGGAACGGAACAACAGCTGGCGTCCGCGTCCCGAATGCAGATTTTATTCCCGCTGACCGCGAAGGCATTACAATTTGCGACGCAACATCCGCCGTATTTGCGCAAGAATTGGATTGGCCCAAACTCGATGTCGTGACCTATTCATGGCAGAAAAACATGGGCGGCGAAGCGGCCCACGGTATGATTATCCTCTCGCCGCGCGCTGTTGAACGCCTAGAGACTTACACGCCGCCTTGGCCCTTACCGAAAATCTTTCGCATGACGAAAAAAGGTAAAATTGACGAAGCTCTATTCCAAGGCTCCACGATAAATACGCCTTCACTTCTTTGTGCCGAAGATCACTTGGACGCTCTGAAATGGGTCAAATCCAATGGGGGTTTGCAGTTCATGCACGACCGCGCCGATGCAAATGCACAAGTGCTATACGATTGGATTGACCGCACACAGTGGATTGAAAATTTAGCAGAGAAAAAGGAAGAACGCTCAAATACAGGTGTCTGTATGAAGATCGTTGATCCGCGTTTCGAAGCTCTAGATTTGGATGCCCGCGCAGCCTTTGCAAAGAAAATTGTCACGCTATTAGGCGCTGAAAACGTCGCGCTTGATTTTGGTTCCTACCGCACGGCCCCTCCGGGTTTCCGTATTTGGGCATCGGGCTTGATTGAAAAATCAGACCTCGAAGCCCTGACGCCTTGGCTCGACTGGGCATTTGAAGCTGTTTCTGCCGAAACCTTCCTTGCTTAAAATCGAACCAAATTTCGTCAAATTTGTAGACGGATGGATTTGGTAAGATATGACAGATTCCGAGAAATGTGGTTTCATGCGGGAACTCGCGCGTGAAATAAAAGACCATCACCCTCTATGGGGCATAGATGTTCTGCCCTTCGCGCAATGCTGGGCCTCCGATGGCTTTATTGCCAGATGGTTGGGTCGCTGTCGTTCACCTAACATGGTCCATGCGCCCAGAAAGCGAAGGCTATCCTAGTCTTATAATGTTACCCTCTACCGAGGCCGCTCGTCGGTATTTTTAGCGTCAAAGCTGAAACTATCCAGCCCCCTCCCTATTCTAAAAAGAAGTATTATGCCTAAAGTTTTAATCGCTGATAAAATGTCCGTCTCAGCCACGGAAGTTTTTAAAAGTCGCGGCATTGACGTCGATGTCATTACGGGTCTTTCAAAAGACGAGCTTATTAAAATCATCCATGACTATGACGGCTTGGCCGTGCGGTCATCCACTTCGCCCGACGCGGAAATCATCACAGCCGCCAAAAATTTAAAAGTCATTGGCCGTGCAGGAATTGGCGTCGACAACATCCACATTCCAAGCGCCACTGATCGCGGGATTGTTGTGATGAATACGCCTTTCGGCAATGCGATCACGACAGCCGAACATGCGATTGCCATGTTGTTTTCTGCCGCCCGTCAAGTGCCAGCCGCGTCTGTGCGTACACAAAACGGCGAATGGCCGAAATCAGATTATAAAGGCGTGGAGTTATTTAACAAAACACTCGGCATTATCGGATGCGGAAATATCGGGGCTCTTGTTGCAGAGCGCGCATTAGGCCTAAAGATGAAAGTTATAGCCTTTGACCCCTATTTAACGCCAGAACGTGCCGTAAAACTTGGTGTTGAAAAAGTCGAACTCGATACATTATTCAAACGTGCCGACGCCATTACTTTGCATACGCCGCTTGTCGAGAGCACTAAAAACATCGTTTCCAAAGAGCGATTAGCTATGACCAAAAAAGGCATTATTATTGTCAATTGTGCACGCGGCGGATTAGTCGATGAAGAGGCACTAAAAGAGGCTTTAGATAGCGGACATGTCCGCGCTGCAGCGCTTGATGTTTTTGCGGTCGAGCCTGCAAAATCCAATCCCCTCTTTGGCACTACGAATTTTATTGCAACGCCGCATCTCGGCGCATCGACCCTCGAAGCACAAGAAAATGTTGCCGTTCAAATCGCGGAACAAATGTCTGATTTCCTTCTGACTGGGGCCGTCTCAAACGCTTTGAACACACCGTCAATCACAGCCGAGGAAGCCCCGCGCCTAAAGCCTTGGGTCGACCTAGCCGATAAGCTCGGCACGATGATGGGACAGCTTTTACATGCCCCCGCCAAAAGCGTTGAACTGACGTTTAAAGGTAATATCACGCAGCTGAACACAAAACCTATGTCGGCGGCAGCGTTAGCAGGTCTTCTAAAAACGGCTATGCCAGAGGCCAATATGGTGTCTGCGCCGTCACTCGTCAGAGAGCGCGGAATTGAAGTCAAAGAGAGCTATGTCGAAGAAGCCGAACGCGCCGAAAGCCTTATCCGTCTTATGGTTGAAACCGAAGAACGGAAATTTGCAATTGTCGGCACGATATATCGCGGCGAAGCTCGTATTGTGCGCCTATTCGGCGTGCCTATGGACGCAGCGTTCACCCCACACATGCTCTACGTTCGAAATGAAGACCGTCCGGGTTTTGTTGGCAAGCTTGGTAATTTGCTCGGCGACGCTAAAATTAACATTGCAACATTTTCAATGGGACGTATGGATGTCGGCGGCGAAGCCGTGTGTTTGGTGGCCATTGACGGCGGCGCATCCGATCAGACACTTAAATCGATAACGGATTTAGAACATGTCAAAATCGTCGATCTTGTTTCGCTCTAGCTTACAATGATATAAAACTGTCAAATAAAGCCCAGCATTGAACATGCTGGGCTTTTTCATGACGGAACACAGGCGAATACCCCCAATTTATCTTGAATTGCGAGTCGTCATGACGCCCGAAACCCACTAAGCCTTATAGACGTCAAAGAGTAGATTCTGTCGACATTCATACTCAGACGTTTCGAACGTTTGAGAGAATTTACATTCCGGCGCGAAATAAATGCGCCCTTTTGCGCGTGAGGTTTACCGTGGCTAATGTTGTTGTCGTAGGGTCCCAATGGGGCGATGAAGGAAAAGGCAAAATTGTCGATTGGCTCTCCAGTCGCGCAGATGTCATCGTCAGGTTCCAAGGCGGCCATAATGCGGGTCATACCTTAGTCGTTGACGGTACAACTTATAAACTTTCCCTCCTCCCGTCTGGGGTTGTGCGCGGCGGCAAGCTCTCAGTCATTGGCAACGGCGTCGTGCTTGACCCTTGGGCGTTTTTATCAGAAGTCGAGCGCATCAAAGAACAAGGCGTAAAAATATCGCCTGAAAATCTACAAATCTCAGAATCAACAGCGCTCATTTTACCGATACATTCGGAGCTTGACGGTATTCGTGAAAATCAAGTCGACGGTATTAAAATCGGCACGACCAAGCGCGGTATTGGTCCCGCTTATGAAGATAAGGTCGCACGTCGCGCCATTCGCGTCTGTGATCTTGAAGATGAAACGCATTTACTGAGCCGTCTTGAAAACCTGCTGCATCATCATAATGCGTTGAGACGCGGGCTCGGCGAAACGGAAACGGATCCGCAAACGCTTTACGAAACACTTCTAGAAGTCGCGCCAAAAATCCTGCCTTTCATGGCGCCAGTCTGGCACACATTAGACGAAGCAAACCGTGCAGACAAACGCATCTTATTTGAGGGCGCCCAAGGCACAATGCTCGACATTGACCACGGAACATATCCCTTTGTCACCAGCTCGAACACAGTGGCAGGCCAAGCCGCCGCTGGGTCTGGTATGGGTCCACGATCGCTAAATTATGTTTTGGGCATCACCAAAGCCTACACAACACGTGTCGGCGAAGGCCCGTTCCCAACAGAATTGTTTGATGATATTGGTCACCGCCTCGGTGAACGCGGACATGAATTTGGAACCGTCACAGGACGCCAAAGACGGTGCGGTTGGTTTGACGCGGTTATGGTCAAACAAGCGATTACAACAGGTGGCATTACAGGGATCGCGCTCACAAAGCTTGATGTTTTAGACGGCTTGGCCGAAATCAAAATTTGCACAGCCTATAAATTAAATGGCAAAATTGTTCGTCGCCTCCCATCAGGTACAACGAACCAAGCCTTAGTCGAACCTATTTACGAGAGCCTTCCGGGGTGGACGGGTTCCACACGCGGTGCGCGCTCTTGGGCAGACCTTCCGGCAGAAGCCGTAAAATATGTCCGTCGAGTAGAAGAGCTGATCGGATGTCCTGTCTCTATGGTGTCAACCTCTCCAGAACGCGAAGACGTCATCCTTATGCGTGACCCGTTCAAAAGTTAGATTGATATTAAATCGTCTCATAATTTGGATTGGCCCCTTTATTTATGGGCTTTTGGTTTTGGAGATGGCGCGGTATTGGATCTCGCCTGATCCAGAGAACACAGATCGCCTGTTAACGCTTGCCGTCATGATGGGCTTTGAATTTATTATGGTTCATTCGGGCGTCTTCATGGCGGTCATGCCCAAGAAAGTGTCTCTGTTTTTCTTAATCCCCGCTTATAGCCTATTTGCACTTGCTATGAATTCTATGGTGCCTGGAAATTCAATACTATGGCTCTATTTCGGCGTCGTATTGGTCCGCATGCGGTTTGCATTTTCAAACCCAAAAGGGCCAGAACTCCAAGCCGCGACTACAACAAGCCTTTGCGCGGTTTTAATCTACTTTATTCTCTTAGTGATTTTTGCTTTGGGGGCAGAGGCTATTCCGAGACTCGGTTTGACAGATACGTTTCTAATCGAGAGCGGATATCGCGCGAGCATTACCACAGGCGGCTTATTTATCGACACGCCACACGTGCCAATGGCCATGGGCGTCGTTTATTTCACACTGCTGGCCTTCCTCGAAGTCTTGATATTTAAACACATCAGCCCTCCCGCGAAACAAGGCGATTGACGCTTTCATAAATGACTGCGAGGCATGTCTATGTCCGTAAATTCCGATTCCTCAAATTTCAAATTACTCGCTATCTTTGCTGGAATTTTAATTTTTGTTTGGGGCAGCGCCTATACAATGGTCGGCATTGGTGTGGATTACATCTCGCCAATATGGCTCGTGGCGTATCGCCTCATCATTGGGGCCTGTTTAGTCACGGCTTATGCCTTTATCAAAGGCCACCGCTTCCCAAAATTGAATGATCGCCGTTGGCCTTGGTATTTATGCCTTGGGATTACAGGTTCAGTGCTTCCGTTTTTCCTGCTCTCAACAGGTCAAAAGACAGTCGATAGCGGGCTGACCTCAATCCTTGTTGGAATCATGCCCATCTTGACGATTGTTCTCGCGCACTTTTTCACCGATGAAAAACTAAATGCGCGCAAGCTTTTGGGCTTTGTTATTGGATTTATCGGGACAGTGATTTTGTTTATCCCCGATAGTTTTTCGCTCGAACTTGTTCAAGATTGGAAAGCGCAGCTCTTAATTATAGGCGCGGCGATTTGCTACGCTGTGACAACAGTGGGGGCCAAACGCGCCCCAGAGACACCGTCCAGTATTGCGGCCGCTATGATGTTAATTATGGCCGCCTCGATTGGTCTTATTGCCGCGCTTATATCTGGGGTGCCTGAGGGCGTGCCGCCCCTGCCCGGACTTTTATCGATCATAGGACTAGGCGTTGGCGCGACAGGACTTGCGACAATCCTCTATTTATATGTGATACAGCTTTCAGGCCCAAGCTTGATGGCCCGCATTAATTATTTCGTTCCAGTCGTATCGGTCATTTTAGGGGTTTGGTTTTTACATGAACCCCTCTCATGGCGGATTATCTTATCCTTTATCATCATTCTGATAGGGGTCGTAATTTCGCGGAGCGGCGTAAAAGCGGCTAAACCTATTTAAGGTCTTTCAGGGCTGCAAACGGGTTATTCGTATTGGAAGGCTCAGTAGGCTCTTCGCCGCCAAGCACTAATCCGTGATTAAGCGGCCCGTGCCCTTTTCCAAGTTTCGGCGCGGTGCGTATACCTTCAAAAACAAAATCCCTTGCTGATAATACAGCTTCTTCTAGCGGCGCGCCCAGTGCCATTGCGGCCGCCACAGCACTTGCGAGCGTGCATCCCGTCCCGTGTGTATGGCGCGAATGAAGACGTGGCCCTGTCATATGGCTCGTGCCGTCCTCAGACACCAGAATATCGACTAAGACTTTGCCGCTTAAATGCCCGCCCTTCATGAGCGCCGCATAAGCGCCCATCTTCAGGAGTTTCGCGCCCGCAACAGACATACCGTCCGTATCGTCTATTTTCAGCCCCGTCAAAATTTCGGCTTCGGGCACATTTGGTGTGATTAAATCGCACAAAGGCACGAGCTTAGTTTTCATGGCCTCAATCGAATCCGCGTCCAAAAGGCGGTCGCCACTGGTTGCGACCATAACAGGGTCAAGCACAACAAATGCGTCAATATCCGTGATTGCCTCAGCCACGACATTGATAATATCCATATTGCCCAACATGCCGATTTTAATTACGTCTGCCCCAATATCAGAGAGGCAGGCCTCAATCTGTGCTTTCACGAGCGCCGCAGGCATCATTTCCACTTCGTGAACACCCACGGTGTTTTGCGCCGTCACGGCAGTAATCGCCGTCATGGAGTAAGCCCCAAATGCGGCGCAGGTTTTTATGTCGGCCTGTATCCCCGCTCCGCCGCTGGAATCAGATCCTGCGATAATGAGGACGCGGCCAATAGAATTAATTGTAGTCATACGTCCCTAATTAAAAAATGAATTTCGTTGTCATAGAAATAGAGATTATTGGAATTAATATACCAAATATAAAGCATAAAAAACCACAAAAAAAAGCTACTCTAGCATAAATCATTATCCGAGCAGCTGTAAGCGAAGCCGATTTCGTAAGACTTAGTTGAGGTGTAACCTCGTCAAAATCTAACTTAAAGTTTTTCGAAAATTCTGATACTGAAAACTTTTCAATATCTATTTTTTGCCTCTCCAAATTCATTCTAATGCTTTGAATCACGCTCTGTATATTCCCTTTGGTACGGTAATATGTTTCTAAGTGAGATAGATTTCTGAGATAAAATACTAACCCAGAAGCAACTGAAACTAATCCGACAAGAAACAACCACAAACTTGGAACTAAGATTAATAAGTCTTGTCTTGGCAGGCTATTTGATACGAAAGCACCAAAACACAAAACTAAGCCAGACCCATTAGCTACTAAAAAAGCCGTTACTAATCTTTTTTCATACTCAAGGTTTTCTTTTTTTAAATCATCTGCAAATTCCCAAAAGCTTTCACTCTTATATCTTGTACTGACAACAATTTTGTGAAAACTCTCTAAATTATCCATTCTCTAACGCCTCCCAAACTTTCAACGCTTGAACCGTTTCTGCAACATCGTGTGCGCGGAGTATATCTGCGCCGTTCGCGGCGGACCAGAGCGCGCTCGCGAGTGAACCGCCGAGACGGTCATCAACAACACTTCCGTCAATTTTACCAATAAAGCTTTTGCGCGAGGTTCCCATCAAAATTGGGCACCCGAGCGTTTTGAAACTCTCAAGATTTGCCAAGAGAGACAGATTATCACCGAGCGTTTTTCCAAATCCAATGCCGGGATCAATCGTGATATTGCGCCGCTCAATCCCCGCAAAGTCTGCGGCGTCTATGCGGCGTGCAAGCCAGTTTTTAATATCGCCGACCGTATCACCGTAAACGGGATTATTTTGCATCGTCGCAGGGGAGCCTTGGATATGCATCAGGATTAGCGGGCATGCGAGATCAGCGGCAATCGCCTCTGAACGCGGATCATATGTCAACGCCGTCACGTCGTTCCAAATGTCAGCGCCCATATGGATGGCCGCTTCGGCAACATTAGGTTTGCGCGTATCAATGGATATGAGCGGCTCAGAATCAAGGTCACGCATGGCTTCGCGTAGAGCGGCAATGACGGGGACTGTGCGCCGTATTTCTTCTTTGATGGAAACGTCTTCGGCACCGGGCCGCGTGCTTTCGCCTCCAATGTCGATAATGTCTGCGCCCTCGTCTATTAGCGCAAGCGCCTTTTTAACAGCAGAGTCGAGATCAGCATTACGCCCGCCGTCGGAAAAACTATCCGGCGTGACGTTAAGGATACCCATGATTTTTGGACGCGTAAAAGCCATGTCTCGCATTTACGCATTCCCGCACTAAAAACAAGGGGCTTTAGCGTAGCGTTCTCTGCCAAATAACAATCGGGATTAGAAAATAAGCCAGTGTTACGATCATGACACAGCTCGTGTAAAATGGGAGCTGTGCAAAGGCGCTCTGAAAGTCGGGTGTAGATGAAAATATTCTGTACCACCCAAAGAAACACCCCAATAGCGCGCCAAAACAACTTAACAAAATGCCAATGACAGCGCCGTTGAATTTAGGACGTCTATAGTCATCAAGAGCACGTTCCGAATTGTCTATAGTACGAAATGTCTCAGGTGAAACATCAAAAGCCGCCGTCACAGACTTCCAGCTCTCAATCGATGCAGATTTAGAGTTTTCCATACGTTGTAGGGTTCGAACACTCACACCCGAAGCCAATGCCAAGTCTTCTTGTGTCCAGAATTTTTCTTGGCGAAGGTGGAGAAGTTTTTTTGAATTAAAGTGATGTGTCATATATCTGTTTTACACAATCTTATCTGGCTTTGACCACGACAAACTCACGACAGATACAAAAAACCCTCCCAGATGGGAGGGTTATAGAAATTATGTCTCTGGCTGTGCGTCGCCTATCGGGCGAGGCTTTCGCGTTGTCGGCACGGCCGAAACAGACGGCTTAGCAGATGCATCTGGACGCTTTGGTTTAATCCCGTCTGATAGAAGAACTTCGATTTCATCACCAGAAAGCGTTTCATATTCTAATAACGCCTCGGCCAATGCGACCCAGTCTTTTTTCTTCTTCTTCAGAATATCACGAGCCTTCTCATGCGCTTCTGTCACAAAACGCTTGATTTCAGACTCGATCAGTTTTGACGTTTCAGGCGAAATCGCAGAGCCGCGTCCAATTCCAGGATGGAAGCTTTGCTGATCTGTATCCTTATAAGCAATTGGCCCAATGGCGTCGGACAGACCCCATTCCGTCACCATTGCCGTTGCGATACGCGTGACTTGTTCGATATCCGAACTCGCGCCAGATGTGACTTTGTCATATCCAAAGTGGAGTTCTTCCGCCGCGCGTCCGCCCATTGCCATCGCCATACGAGCGATCATCTCTTCACGAGACTGACTGATCTGGTCGCGTTCTGGCATATATTGAACCATGCCCAAAGCGCGTCCACGCGGAATGATTGTCGCTTTATGAATTGGCAAACTGCCCTTCATATTTAAGCCAACAATCGCGTGGCCTGCTTCGTGATACGCTGTCATAGCTTTTTCTTCGTCAGACATTGCGAGTGTACGACGTTCCGCACCCATCATGACTTTGTCGCGGGCATCTTCAAATTCACGCATTGTAATTTTAAGTTTATTCCGACGCGCAGACAAAAGTGCAGCCTCGTTTACAAGGTTTGCAAGATCAGCCCCCGAAAATCCGGGTGTACCGCGTGCAACATATTTCACGTCAACATCTGCCGCAATCGGCTTGCCGCGCATGTGGACGCCCAAGATCTTTTCGCGACCTTGAATATCTGGATACGGGACTTCGATCTGGCGGTCAAAACGACCTGGACGTAAAAGGGCTTTATCGAGGACGTCAGGGCGGTTCGTGGCCGCAACAATGATAACGCCTTCTTTACCGTCAAACCCGTCCATTTCAACGAGGAGTTGGTTAAGCGTTTGCTCGCGTTCTTCGTGACCGCCTGATGTACCGACACCCCGGTGGCGACCAACCGCATCAATCTCGTCGATAAAGATAATACACGGCGCATTCTTACGCGCATCCGCAAACATATCGCGTACACGCGACGCACCCACACCGACAAACATTTCGACGAAGTCAGAACCTGAAATCGTAAAGAAGGGAACCCCTGCTTCGCCAGCAACAGCGCGCGCAAGAAGTGTTTTACCCGTTCCGGGAGGGCCGATCAAAAGTGCGCCCGTTGGAATTTTCGCACCAAGGCGCGTGAATTTTGTCGGGTCGCGAAGAAATTCAACGACTTCTTTCAAATCTTCTTTGGCGGATTGAACACCAGCAACGTCATCAAATGTGACTTTGCCTTGATGTTCGGTCAAAAGCTTTGCGCGTGATTTACCAAAGCTCATGGCGCCGCCGCGTCCACCGCCCTGCATAGAGCGCATAAACATAAGCGCGATACCGACGATTAAGATGAGCGGAATAATGCTCACAAAGAAATTCACCATAGGATTGGCGCGCTTTAGAGGCACAAATTCATACGTGACATTATTGGCTTCAAAAAGCTCCGCAGGCTTATCGCTATAGCGTGCGCCAACAACAGAGTAAGGCTTCCCTTCTGTTGTCGTGCCCGTAATGATCCCTGAATCGCTATCGATTTTACCGGTCTTAATTGTCCCAGACTCAACCTCTTCTGTCAGTTGAGAATACGTCATCTTATTATCTTGTGCGGGTTGCACAGAATTTTGAGACACAGTTATCATTACAAAAAACATTGCAATGATGAGTGCCCACATGGCTATATTTCGCATCGACATATTCATAGCTTTTCTTTCGCCTTTAAGGAGCTGTAAGACTGTATACTTGTAACATATAGGAACGTCTTAACAAAACGTAAGTCCCCCCTAAGTGTAATTTGTTTAATATAGGATATTATAAAGCGGATTATTGCAATTGCGCAAAGAGTCGCTTGTGAAATAATGCGCAAATACGCACGCCATTCGATTCATACGGCCCAATCGCATGCGCTGTTCCGTCTGGATCAAAAAGGACAGGCAGTGTGGGGCGAGCGGAAGCAGGAACAGATAAGAGGTCTGCTTGCAAAGTTTTAGGCAAGTGCGGCGTTAGTTTATAGGCGGGTTTGACGCTCCACCCCGCTTGCGTACTTTGGACCTGGTAACGTCCATCCCAAATTTTAGGTCTAAGGTCCAATGCCGTCATAGTTAAAACGGGCGGTATGCCTCTTCGTCCTTTCACGGCCACCATATCGCGACTTATCAAATACCCCAACATATGTGCCTCGACTTTACTTCCTGCCAAAGTCACGGCTTTAAAATCGCGCGCTTGCATCTGAGCAATGACGGTTCGTAATTTGGTGCGGTCTATTGGGCCGCCAGTCCCGCTTACGGCTCTTATACACTGAAACAAGAGCTCTACGGGGGGGACACTTTTCAAAGTAATATACCCCAAAGCGTCGACATGCATTTTGTCTTCGGCCCAGTTGCGCAGAAATCCGCGTTCGGTCGCTTGACCTTTATTCAGGTCTGCGACAGGCTCAAGCAAGATATCTTGCATTCGCGGATGTTCCGAAAGATATTCGCGCGCCTGAATACGTGAAAATGCCAAATTCGAATTACTGACGTCCTCAACCCATTTGAGACCATGCGCTCCATTATAATCGCGAAGCTGTTCCCGTGAAATATTCAATAGCGGGCGCAGGACTGTGACCTCGGCCAATTCAGGCCAGAGAGGCGCATATCTCGCTACGCTCATACCACGTGCGCCACGCCAATCCGTATTGCGACCATAGCGCATAAATAAGGTCTCGGCTTGGTCATCTTTCGTATGCCCTGTGACAAGGTATTTAATACCCACTTGACGACATTCCTCACCGAGTAATCTATACCGCGCACATCGAGCCTTTTCTTGAAGCCCTGTTTCAATCGACAAACCCTGTGTCGCCCACGTTAAAACTCGCGTGTCATATCCTAAACTCTCAGCAAAGGTTTTGGCCGCGTTTGCTTCTTCCTTGGACCCTGCCCTCAATCCATGATCGACGATCAATGCCAATGACTGATGCGCATAGTCGCGCATGGCATAGAGCAGCGCGGTACTATCGCCGCCACCTGAAAAGGCTATTGCAAATCGCGTGTCCGAAAATTTAGAAACTGGTCGTATTTCACGAGAATCTAAGCGCGTCTTAGCTTTTGAAGGCGCGCTTATAATCTCGTTTGTTAATTGCTTTTGCAGCGCGTCAATTAAACCCTCAAAGTCAGGGTCCTTATGCTGTGATACCTTGTTCTCAGGTTTTAGCACCCTGTACGGGCGGCTTCCAAGCGGGCCTTATCTCGAACGCGTTGCGGCGCATTTGGGTATTGCGACGGAAAGCTAGACAGCGCCTGACACGCTTCCGCTGTTTTCCCCAAAGCCCGCAAGCTCGCAGCAAGGCCGACCATAGCGTCAGGCCCTTTTGCGCCGTCGGGCGCTTTACGCATAGACTTAATATAATGATCTGCCGCATCCGCATATCCGCCGCGCACTGAATAGGTTTCAGCAAGCCAAAAATTCACATCCCCCGCATCTTCTGCATCGGGATTAAAATCTAAATATTGACGAAAGCTAGATTGAGCGCCGAGAAAATCGCCTTCGGAAAGTTTACGGCGACCCTCTTCTGGGAGGCTGGCAATCTCGTTATAATCTCTTTGCACTGGAATTGTGGCCTCTTTGAAGGTCGGCGCATTTGGGACTTGCGTTAAATTCGTAGGCCCCGCCTCTGACCCGACTAATCCTGAATCAGCGTTAAAGTTATTCTCTTGCGTAATGGGCGCGTTCGTATCGCCGTAAGTCCGTGGCTGCGAAGACATAAAAGGTTGAGGCGTTTGGGCTTGCTCACTGGCGACTAAATCAACCGCGTCCAAGTGGATTTTTATACGGTTAGATAATGTTTGCATGGCGGCAACGTCTTCAATTAAAGCCGTCACTTCATTGCGCAAATTATCGCGCTCAAATCTCAAACGTTCGATTTCACCCGTCAGATTTCTTTGCGAGGTTTCAAGCCCGTCTAGACGTTGAATTAACCGCTCTGCGGCTGGATCGCCCGTTAACATGCGTTTTTCCAACGTGCTGAGACGTTGCGCAAGCGCTGCATTCTGAGCTGCAAGTTCTTTTTTACTTTGCGCCTCGGCTGGCGAACTTAATAAAAGAACAGACATTATTAGAATAATAAAAATATGTCTCATAAGTTTATCCAAAAGTGTTTAACGACAATTCGCACGCTATCACCCGATTAAAATACGGAGGATGCGTTCAAGCCAGATGTCAAATTCGTGTGTACATTTCTATTTCTTGCCCAACCTTCATCATTTGAACGGGCATCCACTGGACGCTCCTTACCAAATGATACAGATGTCAGTCGTCTCGGGTTTACCCCCAAAGATATAAGATAATCTTTCACACTGTCCGCCCGACGCGCGCCAAGCGCGAGGTTATAATTTCGTGTACCGCGCTCATCTGCGTGCCCCGCTATCACCGCCGATACATTGGGGTAGAGTTGCAACCATTCCGCTTGACCGCGCAGGACATTTCTCGCCGTCTCATTCAAATCAAAACGATCATATCCAAAATAAACGCGGTCTTCACCCGATCTGTAAATAAAATCCTCTAAAGACCCTGGCACGGGTGCATTCGTATAATCCTGCACTTCGGCCATAGGCATCGCCTCTTGCACGGGCGGAAGATAGGTCGGAGCCTGCGTAACGGGAGCCAGTATTTGTTGCGGCGCGGGTTCGGGTTTCATGGGCACCACGTCTGGTGTCGATGCGCAGGCACTGATTAAACCTGTTAAAACGACAATAAGAGACTGTTTGAGTGTGATGCGAGATTTAAACATGAATTTTCCTTTTCCCCGAATTTATACATTTATGTCTGAACGTTCCAAATAAGGCTATCAAGCGATTTCACACTAAAAGTATTTAAACGAATTAACAGCTTAACGTTTGCTCACATTATACATATTTTTTTTCTATTGATAAATTGCGGTTAAACTATGGCCAAATGGGCGCCTGTAAAACAGCTACGGCAAGACCGGCGACCATGCGGGATCTGACGCCGCACCGCGTGTCGGAAGTTTTTGTAAATTACGCCCTGTCAAATCAACAGACCACACTTGGCTTTTGCCGCTCGTGCCGCGTGTTTCACGACTAAACAAGATGACCCGGCCATTTGGCGACCAAACAGGGCTTTCATCCAAAAAGCTTGTGGTTAGATTACGTTCGCCCGACCCGTCAGGCTTCATCACGCCAATAGAAAACTCACCTTTATTGCTTTTTACAAATGCAATCAGGTCGCCGCGTGGTGACCAGACAGGTGCAGAATAGCGTCCCTTGCCAAAGCTAATACGTTTCACTGAACTGCCATCAGATTTCATCGTGTAAAGCTGCGGGGATCCGCCTCTGTCAGAGTTAAACACAATCTTGCGTCCTGTCGGACTATAGCTCGCAGAGACATCAATTGCAGGATCTGAGGTTAGGCGGGACGTAGAGCGCGTCGCCAAATCCATACTATAAATATCGCTATTGCCCCGACGCGAAAGCGTCATGATAACCTTATCCCCTTTTGGCGAAAAGTTCGGCGCAAATGTCATTCCGGGAAAATCTCCCAAAAGCTCTCTCTGACCACTGGCCAGATCAAACATATACACATGCGGGATAAGCGCCTCATATGACAGATAGGCAATCTTTTCACCATTTGGAGAAAACCCCGGAGTCAAAACAGTGTTTGACCCCGTCTCTAATAGGCTCTTATTTGCGCCGTCTTGATCCATAATGGCGAGGCGTTTCTTACGATTTAGTTTTGGTCCTGTTTCGTCAATATAAGCGATGCGACTATCGAAATATCCCGCCTCACCCGTCAATTGCTGATAAATCGCGTCAGAAACTTTATGCGAGACACGGCGCCAATTCTCAGGCGTTGTTGAAAAGCTAAGCCCTGTCATTTGTTGGCCTTTAAAAACATCCCAAAGTCTAAACTCCACACGCAATTGCGAGTTCGAGACTCGAACGATTTGTCCTACGACTAACGCTTCCGCTTTGATGACGCGCCAATCCGCAAAAATAGGCTGATAGCTGATATCTAATTGCCCCGAAATAAATGAGGCCGGGTCGAGTGCCTTAAACAAGCCAGAACGCGCCAAATCATTTCTCACAACTTCTGAAATATCGCGCCCAAGCGCCGTAATTTCAGGATCGCCACCCGAAAAATCAGGAATTGCAATCGGCATTGGATCAATATTGCCTTTTGTAATATCTACCTTTAACTGGGCCAAAGCAGACGGGGCGCACATCAGAATGACCATGCAGAGCAGAGCCGCTAAGCGCCTGAGAAGTCCGTGAATAGAATTTAGCATTTTTTGTCTTTCTAAGTATAAGCCAAACCTTAAAGGCGATTGCCCTAAAGTTCTGGCCGGAAACTTAATTCCATATCTTTCCACGACGCGTATTTATCCTGCGGCAGGAAGTCATAAGGTGCACATTTTGACACCGCACGCAAAGCTCGTTCTGCAGCGATCTGCACATAAGGGTCGCCGCTGCTCGCTATTTTCATGCGATCAAGCAAATCAACGGCCTTTACCGCCCCGTCTGGAAACAATTGCACCCTCACGCGTATAATTAAATCTTCCCCGTTTCGCGCGTCCACTGATATGCGCCAACATTCATACATGCGCGCTCGCAACGCATCGACTTCGCTTATGCTTAAATCTGTTTGCAATCCCGCCCCGTCGCGGGCCGTCTTCGCAAATTCATATTGCGCAAGTTCGGATTGCAAGGCCTGAGGTTGATTAGCGTCAGGTTGCGCCGACCGCGTCTGGTCAATCAGGGCCGACATGCGGTCGAGATCAAAACTGGGTTCTTTTGGGGCCTCTGCGACTTCGACAGGCTCTGCCGGTATAGCGTCTGCGACAGGTTCAGTTGGCGGCGCTGTCTCGGGTTCCGACGGAGACGGTTGCACTTCAACCTTTTCAGGCTCCGCTGTTTTAATTGCGACTTCGCTCGGCGTCTCAACCCGCATTGGGAGTTCGGGTTTTTCAATAGGCGGCGGCGCTACGGCGGTCTTTGCCGCACGAACATTCGTAAAATCAGAAACAGATACGATATCGACAGGGATAATCTTGCCTTCATCAACGGTTTGGACAGCGCTGGAAAACGCGAACATGCCACCGAAAAGTCCAAGACAGTGCAGAACAAATGAAAGAGGCCAACCCAGTTTCACAATAGCGCCTATTGGGAGATCGGGTCAGTCACCAAGCCAAGATTTGAGAATCCAGCTTGATTCACCCGTGCCATGACTTTCATCACAGACCCGTAATCGCTCCCTCCGTCGCCTCTTAGATAAATACGCTCATCATAACCATTGGCAGAGATTGCGACGAGGCGTGTCGCGAGGTCATCCAGTTCAATTTGTGTGTCTTGCAAATAAATCAAACCCTCTTTATCCACGGAAATGGTAATGGGTTCTTGCTTTGACGGCATAGATTTCGCGTCCGTTTTTGGCAATTCAACAGGCACGCCCACCGATAATAAAGGCGCGGCAACCATAAACACAATTAAGAGCACAAGCATAACATCGACGAGAGGCGTTACGTTAATCTCGGAATTTAACGACCGACGTTTTCGTCCACGTCCGCGCCCGCGACCTCCGCCTCTTGATGATGACGCTCCCATTCCCATGACTATCCGCCCTTGCTGATTTTACGCGAAAGTATCGCAGAAAGCTCATCTGCATAGCCTTCAAGACGGCCTGCATATCGGTCTAAATCACTTGAAAATTTGTTATAGAATATCGTCGCGGGGATCGCGGCTACAAGACCCAAAGCGGTGGCAAAGAGCGCTTCGGCAATCGGAGGGGCAATAACCGTTAAATTCGTATTTTGCGAAACGGCAATGGCGCGGAACGCATTCATAATCCCCCACACAGTTCCAAACAATCCGATAAAGACAGAGGCAGACCCCACGGTCGCGAGGACCATTAAACCGCTCTCGGCCTTTGCGATTTCGCGGTTTACGACAAGGTTCATGACGCGGTCTATACGTTCGCGTGTAGATAATACGGACATTTCTGTGCGCGGCGTCGTACGGCTTTCGTCCCATTCTCGCATTGCGGCAGAGAACACACGCGCCATAGGGTCACGCGTTTCTTTTGACAGTCCGCGTGACAGCTCGTCCAAAGTTCTGCCCGACCAAAAGGTTTCTTCAAAACTGGCCGCGCGTTTGCGCAATAGATGAAAGCTTATCATTTTATCTACGGCAATCGCCCATGACCATAATGAGGCTAAAATCAGCACAAGCATGACAGTTTTAACAACCCAGTCTGAGTTCATAAATAAAGACCAGAACGAAAAATCACCCGACGCCACAAGGCCAATTGTCGAAGTCCCAAAAAGTAAGTCAATGAGCATCATAGCCAGAAATTTTCCCTAAACGTGTCGTTCGCCGATTTTACAACTCTATTGCACAGCAATAGACTCACTTAACTTAAAGTACATAGCGCCATGAAAGGCTAATTAACAGCCCGTAAGATAGGGAAAAAAACAGTTGCGAACATGGCCCTGTTTCAACGTGTACAGTAAATCACGTCCTGTTTAGAAATTTACGATTTCGTCAACAATAAGAGAGTAATAGCAGTTTAAGACATATTCTTGCCACTAAGTGTGATAAGGTAGTTCCAATCATTGGAGATAATTATGAAATTAACGGCCCTAACAGTTACAGCCTTGCTCTTACCTGTTGCCCTCACCGCATGTGCGACCGCGCCAGAGCCTATTCCTGAAGCGATCGTCATTACGCCAGAAATCGTTAGAACATGTGCGCCTATCTCAGCCCTGCAACGAATTGTTGTACCCGCAGAAACCAAAGTTCAATATGCGATTACGATGATCGATAACCCGCCATATGACCCGATCGAGAGTAAGGTAAAACAGACCCGTGTCGTAAAACCTGCTGAAATTATTTATGTGAGTTCTGATGGACGCCAAGTGTTTGACATTTGTGAAACAGTTGAGCTTGGCCAGACAGGTCCAGGCGTTGGCGAACTTATTCCCAGTTAACGCCTAAAGATTTCGCGAGGGCTTAGCTCCCGCGTGGATACGGCGTTCCAAAGCGCTGCGCATAATACCGACCGATATCACGGGCATTGTTGATAAAACGATGCCCGTTTTTTTGCATTATTCCAGCGTCCTCATAGTTCGGGCTCGCGTCTGATAAAACCAAAGTCGGACAATTCTGATTTTTATCGCCCAGCAAAGCGACGATTTCTGTACGCGGTTTTTCAATGGGTTCGTAGACGATTTCAACGCTCTCTTTGATCGACGGGAAATAAGATAATATCCCCCACATCTCCGCGCATTCAGGACAATATTCACGGCGGTCATTATCCTCAAACCCCGGCGCGAGCAGGAAAAGTGTGTCTTTAAGTCTATTCATTTTAGTTATATCGCTTTTTTATATTTGAATTTTATTTTTCTCTGGCGGGTTTATAAGTCGGACAATCCCGCGTAAATCCTATTCCGCCTTCTTGCACATCCCGTTTTATGCCGCAGGTTTTATTTACACCGTGCAGCATATCCCAAAGGGGGCCATCTATCGTTAAAATTCCGGGGATGAGAACGCGTCCGTTTTCACCCGCGAGTTGCACCCCTAATCTTTTTAAAATCTCATGTTCACTCATTCCGTAAAACTCAGATGACATTCCACTATCTGCATGGTTGGGCGTCCACACTTTTTGCGTTTCGGTTAACATGAAATCTTTAAACACGGCCTCGCGAAGCGATTTACAATCTTCTGACAAAGACCTCAGGCAATCAATATCTGCCGCCCAGCTCTCTTGTAAATTCTGCTCTGACAAAGGGGGCTCTAACGCCCAACGGGACGGAATATAGGGTTTTGAGTTTTGAACATGAGGTGTTGTTTGGGTTGTCCCAAGAGCGCCTTGGCTTTTTCCGGTCTCGCTTTCTAGTAAGAAGTCCCTTTCTAGTAAAAAGGGCGGATTAGGTTGCGACTCAATTTTATCTGGCTCAGGGGTTTCTGTATCAGGCGTCGTTACAAGTGGCAGGTCTGACTGTTCTGTATTAGCAGGAAGAAATTTGTTTTCGGGTTTTATCGGCGGAGACGGCACGGGATTTGTCACAAATATTTCTGTACGAGCAAGCGCCTTCTGAGTGTCAGGCGCTCGAACCAGAATAAAATTTTCAATAACTTCAGGAATTAAATTGACGGGTAGCTCTTGCGGATTTGATCGCGAATTGAAGACGTTCCATATAATGGCGTGTACTAATAATGAAACAATTGCGGCTGATAGGTAACGAAGAGATGGGGAACCTATACGCTGCGCCCGAGCTGATATGCTCCCTGCCCAATGTCCCCCCAGATATTCCATCACTTAACTGAGTGAGTTTTTAAATTATATGCAACTTAAAGACTCGCAATCTACGCGACAGGGTTTCGTAAGGTTACGGCAACATAAAAGGTTACGGCAATAAGAACGGAGTTAGCCTTGCCATCATTTCCTTCGGGGCGCGTTTGGGACGACCATCCAGATCAATACACGCGGCTTCTGAGTCTGCGGTCAGCAAAAGCTCTTCTCCGCGGTAGATTTTTTGCGTCACCATCAGGCGCGCGCCTTTGAAACTGTCATACGTCGTCATAACAGACAGAACATCATCAATTTTGGCAGACCGTTTATAATCCAAATTTATTTTACGAATAACAAATGCCAGCGGCACGTCACGCTCGAGTAACTCTGCATGTCCCACACCTGCAAGGCGGAAAAATGAAGAGCGCGCGCGTTCTAAAAACCTCAGGTAATTAGCGTAATAGACCACGCCTGAAAAATCTGTGTCTTCGTAAAACACGCGTATAGGATAGAAATGCTGTCGCCCGTCAAAATACCCCATGCTGGGCAAGTCTTTGGGATCAAGTTTCGAATCATCCATCGTCCACCTCCCCTGCGCTTAAAGGGTTTGGCTCAAACAAGGTCGGGGCCAATGACACAGCAGGTGCATTTAATCCTAAATGCGCAAAAGCACGCGGCGTTGCCACACGTCCACGCGGGGTACGTTGTAAAAACCCTTGCTGAATGAGGTAAGGCTCAATCACATCTTCTAGCGCGTCGCGGGCCTCTGATAATGCTGCCGCCAAAGTATCTGCCCCAACAGGACCGCCGCTAAACATTTCGCAAAGTGCCGAAAGATAGCGCATATCTTGGCGATCAAGACCAATATCATCTACGCCTAAACGTTTCAGCGCCAAGTCCGCCGCAGGCTTATCAACTGTCATATGGCCTTCATGCTCTGACAGGTCGCGCACGCGACGCAATAGACGCCCCGCCACACGCGGCGTGCCGCGCGCGCGACGCGCAATTTCATGTGCGCCTTCTGGCGTCATAGACATGCCGAGCTTACCCCCGCCGCGCAGGACAATCTTAGTCAGCTCAACGGTATCGTAAAACTCAAGGCGTATCGGAATCCCAAAACGGTCGCGTAAAGGCGTCGCAAGAAGCCCTGCCCGTGTCGTCGCGCCGATCAGTGTGAAAGGCGCCAAATCAATTTTAATCGAACGGGCCGCAGGCCCCTCACCGATGATCAAATCAAGTTCGAAATCCTCCATGGCGGGATAAAGGACTTCTTCGACGACGGGGCTAAGACGGTGGATTTCGTCAATGAACAACACATCGCGCGGCTCAAGATTTGTTAGCAGCGCCGCCAAATCCCCAGCCTTAGATATTACAGGGCCAGAGGTCGCGCGGAAATTCACACCAAGCTCTCGGGCAACGATTTGTGACAATGTTGTTTTACCAAGCCCTGGCGGGCCAGACAGTAAAAGGTGATCCAAAGGCTCAGACCGACGTCGCGCGGCCTCAACATAGACTTTCAGGTTTTTAATTGGGCCTTTTTGACCGACGAAATCCCCAAAGGATATAGGTCGCAGAGCCTTATCTCGACCATCGCCGATTTGGGGTTCATTTGATATGATACGGTCTTCATCCAAAATCTTGTATTCCCATCGACGTTACCCAACGCCTATTGGCTTAACTCTTTCAAGGCCGCTTTTACAAGTGAATCAAGCGCAGGGTTTTCAGTAAACCCGTTAAACGCCGAAGACACGGCCCGCAAAGCGTCCGATTGGCCTATGCCTAAATTTGAAAGCGCTGAAACGGCGTCATTACGGAGTTGCATATCCGATAGGCCTTCATTGCGGTCCGCTTCACTTGGCGTACCGCCGCTCGGCGCTGTAAACACAGGTTGAAACCCGCGACCCACGGGCGGCGCTTTGCCTGCAAGTTCTGTCGCAATCCGCGTTGCTAGCTTTGGCCCGACACCGCTCGCGCGAGAAAAGGCGGTTTTATCGCCGAGGCTCGCGGCAGATAAAACTTCGCCCGGCGAGAGAATATCTAAAATCGCGAGGGCCGCTTTTGGGCCAACACCTTGGACAGATTGCAGACGCACATACCATGCGCGTTCTTCTTCATTATGGAATCCGTAAAGTGTAATCGCGGTTTCGCGCACATGAGTTTCGACATGTAGGCAAACCGTTTTCCCAATTTCGAGTGCACCGAGCGTTCGCGCGCCGCATTGCAATAAATACCCGACGCCGCCAACATCAATGATGGCTTCGCCCGTCCCTGCCATCAGGCAGGTTCCTGTCAGCATTCCGATCATGAAACCGCCCTTAACTTTGCGCCCGTCACCGCAACACGGTGGGCGTGACATATTGCAATGGCTAAGGCATCCGCCGCGTCGCCCGCTTTCACGCCGCATCCTGGCATAAGGACGTTCATCATGTGCGCGACTTGCGCTTTATCCGCTGTCCCCGTCCCGACGACAGATTTTTTAACAGAGCGCGGAGAATATTCCCCGACACCCAGACCTGACAGGCTCGCGGCCAGAAGGCAGGCCGCGCGGGCATGCCCCAATTTAATCGCGCTCGCCGCATTATTTTTCATAAAGGCTTCTTCGACAGCCGCTTCCGCAGGGTCATGAAGACGCACAATATCGGTGATCGTCTCGAAAATCTCCCTGAGACGTAAATGTAATTCCATTTTGGTATTGGGCCGAATGACGCCGTGTCCAATATGGCGAAGCTTTGTGCCTTCGCACTCCACCACGCCCCACCCGCAAGCAACGAGCGAAGGGTCAAGACCAATGATACGAATCCGATGTGACATAAAAGAACAGTAGGCGAACATTTAGTTTCTGCCAAGCGGTTTTGCGTTAACAAAACCTTTACGGGCAGCGGCGTCACCCATCCTGTCACACAGTCGCCGCATTTGAACAGCCCATGCCTTATTCGCGCTTTAATTGTCCAAAATCAGCATATTAAAATCCTAATTCCGCCCTCGCCTTGCCGCTTTCAACGTCTATCAAAAGCTAACTTAATTAAACACAGGATTTGCCACATGTCTAAATTTTTAAAAACCGCCCTTGCTTCTGCTATCTTTGCGGGCCTTTGCGATTCAGCCTCAGCCCTTGAACTTTATTCACCCGTTGAGACGAACTTTACAGACATTTCAAAATTGGTTGAAGTTGATGTACCTCTAAATACGAAATCCGATTCGAAGCTCGCGGCAAAGTTTGGCGTGGCCCGTCTGGACGGTGGTCGCCTGATTGCCCTGCCCTTCGGCGAAGAAGAAGATTGGATTTTTCTCGACCGTCGTATTGATGCCTCGTTTGAGCCGATTAGCATTAGTGGCTATCTAAATAATGTTCCCGAAATCCCAATGAACGGACGCGATACAGATAATAAATTAGACGAAATCCGCCTGACCGCCCAAGATCAAAAGCTGGATTATGTGATCGTTTACGGCGTGGATAAAACCAAACGCAATGCCCCCATCGCAGAAGCGCGGATGATCGATACCTATTCAGGTGTTGAACTCGGCAAGGTGACAGCAGAGCGCGACGAGATTGAATTTAATATCGGCACGCTCGCTGACCGTGTCGGAGATATGGTCAAGCTCTACACAGATCAAAAAGCGTAAGTAAAAGACATAAAAAACGGCCCTGATAAATGTCAGAGCCGTTTTTTAATTTCGTATAAGATTGAGCCTATTCTTGCTCTTCAAGCTTTGCGAGCGCTGCGTCTGACATTTCAAAATTATGAAACACGTTCTGCACGTCGTCGCAATCTTCGAGCGCGTCCATCAAACGCATCACAGACGCCGCTTGATCTGGATTATCAATATCGTTTTGAGCTTTCCAAATCAGATTGATAGATTTCGCTTCGCCAAAGGTTTTTTCAAGTTCAGCAGAAACAGAACCCAAATCATCGCGTTGCGTGTAGATCGTATGAACAGGTTCGTATTCACTATAGCTATCTTCATTTGGCGGGTCTGTTTCTACATCGTCCGCACCTGATTCGATGGCCGCTTCCATCACAGTGTCTTCATCCGCAACGGGCAGAGGATATTCAATCTTACCCACAACATCAAACATAAAGGCAACAGAACCCGTTTCGCCGAGTGCTCCGCCGTTCTTAGAAAATGCCGTCCGCACTTCCATCGCCGCGCGGTTTTTATTATCTGTCGAAGCTTCGACAATAAATCCGATACCGCCAGGGCCAAAGCCTTCATAGCGAATCTCTTCATAATCTGCACCTTCTCCGCCTGCACCTTTAGAAATCGCGCGTTGAATATTGTCTTTGGGCATGGATTGCCCCTTGGCATTATTAACGGCCAAGCGCAGACGCGGGTTCATATCGGGGTCTTCGCCGCCAAGCTTAGCCGCGATTGTGATGTCTTTTGAAAGTTTTGAAAATAATTTCGAGCGGGCTTTATCCTGACGGCCTTTACGGTGTTGGATATTTGCCCATTTAGAATGGCCTGCCATGCAGTCTCCTATTTGCAAAATAAGTTGCCCGTCTCTTAAGGGATAGCGTGCGAAGGTGCAAGGCAGGAGGTTTATATCACTCCCAATTTTACAAGAGCGTAAACACGCCTATAGCACGCCTAAAAACTATGCCTCGGTAAATCATATAATCGCTCAAATGCACGAATATCAATTCGAATGTCCTCAAGTTCTGTTTCTGTACGCGCCTCTTTTTTGCGGAGACGTTTAATGTCGCCTGCCATCAAATCCGTTTCGTCATAGCGTGAGCGTATGCCGTAGAGTTTTTCGCGTTTATCATTGTAGCTCGCAATCAGAGACTCGCGTTCTTGATAAATTTCGTAACGTTCTCGCCCTGCATCATACCCCTCTGCAAACCCGTCTCCAATACCGCCTGCACAGACTTGATTGAACTCGGATCCATTTTCACCAAGTGCAAACCCGTTTTCATACGTGCAATAAAGCTCGACCCCGTCGCGGTGTCCGCGCAGGTAATCCGTAGTATTCACACTAAAACCATACTCAGAGCACGTATCGGCATATTTAGAAATTCGCGAAGAGGATTCGCCGTCAACGCCGTCCTTATACCCGCGCTCCAACCAATTGCCCGAAGCACATTGATCTTCTGAAACGGCAGCACATCCGCTCATCACGCTGAGTGATAAAAGAATGCCCGAAAAAACCAAGCTAGACTTAAGAAATTTATTCAAATTTGTCATTTTCTGCTCCCGTTTTTTACAAATATACCAAATCTCAAATGAATTTTCTATGAGTTCGTGATTTATCTCTTATTCATATACTATCAAATTCGGTCACAATTTTCACACGTGCATTACAGCTTGCGACACGTCCCGGCCCCCTTTAGACAGAATACATGCGACTCTCTCATCAAATTCCAGGCAGTACACCTCATAAAACGCCGCCAATCGGACTCGCACTTGGCGGCGGCGTTGCGCGTGGCTGGGCCCATATTGGCGCGCTGAAAGCCCTGACAGAAGCCGGTATCAAGCCCGACATTATTGCGGGGACGTCTATTGGCGCGGTGGTCGGCGGCGCCTATCTTGCGGGTAAGCTTGATGTTTTAGAAAACTGGGCGCTCTCTTTAAATCGCCGCCGCATGATGAGCTATATGGATTTACGGTGGGGCGGGTCAGGCCTTATGCGCGGCGAACGATTAGCGCGCGTGCTAAACCATTATCTCGGCGATATAAATATCGAAGACCTTGACCGTAAATACGCCGCCGTTACATGTGACCTTCGCACTGGATATGAAGTCTGGTTACAACACGGCCCCCTCGTGCCCGCTGTGCGCGCCTCTTATGCCCTGCCAGGTGCGTTTGAGCCGGTCAAAGTTGACGGACGTTTTATGATTGACGGCGCGCTTGTGAACCCTGTGCCCGTTTCGACTTGCCGTGCCTTGGGCGCACACATCGTCATTGCGGTAAGTTTGAACGGCGACGCATTTGGCCCAATTGGCAGCTCTCATGAAATGCAACTCGACGATGACGATCCTGATCTTTTAGACCCCTTTGCACTCGCAACGCATTCTTTGAATAAATTGCGGCCAGATAGACTCTTACTCAAAAGCATGATGGGGCCTGCAACGGATAAAAACGGCATGCCTAAAATGGGTGCGGTCATGATGGGGACATTGAATATCGTTATGGACCGAATTTCGCGTTCGCGACTCGCCGGTGATCCGCCTGATGTGTTTATTGCGCCGCGTATTGGCCATATCGGGATGATGGAATTTACCAAAGCCGCCGAATTGATAGAGCGCGGATATAGAGCCATGCAGCACGAAATTCCGCTCATCCAATCTGTGATTTCGGTTCTCAGTCAACTTCCCTCACAGAAATCTTCTTACGCAGAGGATGACACAGAAAATAAAATGTCTAAAAAAACCGACGAATAAATATATTGCTTTGCCCCTTTTAGGCGCAAGCAATAGATGGCGCAGCAGAATCGGACTAGTCAAACTATAATGAGTTTTGATAATTACATTGAAAAATCTGGGAATACTGCGAATGATAATGCGCCTGTGGCGGATTACTTACCCGCACACCCGAACGGACCCCAGAACGATTCATCCGTTTTTAAAAAACCTTCGTCCCAATATACGGGACTTTCAAAACGGGTATTTGGTCGTAAAGACAATAAGTTTGGCCACATAAAAGACGATAACGCTTTACATTATACCTCAGAAAACTTTGATCCTGAGCTTTATCAAAATAACTCGCCTATCCTCGACCTTGATGAAAGTGTTACGCAACGCACCTCCGTCAAATCTGAAAAACGTGATGAAGGCATGGGCCTTGCGGTCTTGATATGGCTCGGCTCCATAGCCGCACTGGCTTGGACGTTCTTCTATGACATAGCCGGCAATCAACAGCTTTTGGCAAGTGTCGCCTTGATTTGGACGGGTCTGTGGGTCGGCTATCTTGGTCAAGATCGCCAAAAGAGCCATTTAGGAGACTTCGGGACATTCACCTCCATTTTAGGATTTATCAGCGCGCTGATGGCGGCTTCGATGAAAATGAATATTCCGCTTTCCCTTGCCGATTGCATATCTGTCCTAACGATTGTCTGTTTGATTTGCTCGCTCTTGGCGGGGTCAAGGATCGCCTTAATCATGTCCGCCTGCTCTGCGCTCCTCGGCGTATTTCTGCACTTTCAAGGCCAAGTCTCGCCCTATGCAATGATCGCATTTCCGGCCATCTGGTCTATGCAACTCTATCAAGCCTCTAAATTACGGTCATTCCTCGCAGCCCTTGGTGTGATCCTAGTGGGCTATTATTGGATATTTGGGTTCACTTACGAATTTCTACAAAATGGGAGCCTCAGTACAAAATACGCGACCACATTGATCTTCCTGTTTGGGGCCTTCCAATACCGCGCTGGCAAAGCCGCAGCAGATGAGCATGCGCCCTATGCTATGATCCACATGTTACTTGGCTGGTGTATTGCCTGCATTGGCGCAATGGCGACACAAGCGACTTGGATTTACCCTGACTTAGAGATTTGGACACAATTCTCAGCCCCGCAATCCCTTCCCTTACTTTCAAGTGGTTTCTCAGCTTGGACAGCCCTTGGCGTAATTTTGATAATTAGTATTTTCTTTGCCAACCTCGTTAGGTGGAAGAATAACCGTTTGGCCCTGTCAGGCGTGATCGCGATTACGCTCTTATGTGCGATGTTTGCTTTCACCACTGTTTTTGAAACAGAAGTCCGCGGCGAAATATTGAAACTCTCGGCCTTTTTAGGCGATCATCACATTGGTTTTGCGATGGGTGCGGGTGTTATTGCCAGTGCTGTGGCAATGGCTGTAAACGGCGCGCGCTGGCAAAAAACGAGCATGATGTGTACTGCCGCAATCATCCTTGGGGCGCAGATCATCCTCTTAATCAATCCAGAGTTTGTCACTGTAAATGATGCGAGTGTCTTTGGCTTTCTACTCTTGGTTGCGCTTTGCGTGACAACGGCGCTTTCGGGTCGGTCTATTGGAAAACGCGTAGATCATGAAATCCGCGAAGACAGACTTAACGCGTAATAGAAAACCCTGAACTATTCGCGCGCACCCAAAGCGGTGCAATCACTGCCCCGCCTATATATCCTCCCAGATGCGCCGCCCATGCGATGGCAACGCCGAATATAGGTTCGGCGATCACTAAGATCATATTTATAAACATCCATCCCAAACCAAATGAAATCAGTTTAGACCGTCCGCCCATCGCCCACGCCGCAGTCGCGAACAAAGCAGACGCGCCGCCTGACGCACCGAGCGCGCCGACTTGCGTTCCGCCAATCGCCGCCCATTGCAGCCATTGCGCCGCGCCGCCCACGCAAACTCCGATCAAAAATATAATCAGAAATTTCAACTCCCCTTTGGCAGGCCGCCCCTTAGCCGCCGCCTGTAATTTTGCCCCGCGTATTGTGACAACGCCAAAGGCGACGATCATACCCGAATTTGTTAAAACATGGGTCCAACTGCCATGTACAAAGCCGTGACCAAAAAGAGAGAACACTTGACCAAAGACGCTTCGGCCAACAACATCAATCGGCATAAGTATGCAGGCCGTCACAAGGCTTGAGCTGAGAGATCCCGGTAAGTAAACCGTTGCCGCATAAATAATGATAAGGATAAAGGCAATCCAAACGGGTGCGCGTTCGGCAATGTTAAACATAGGTTCTCGTGTCATGAGGCTCTCTACACTTCGTTCTGGCCCATATAAAGTAAAATTATCTGCCATTGCATTACATTCCAGCTATCGAAATTTGTAGAATCATAAAATATTATGTCTTTAGATTCGGATGGCAGAGTTTATGATTTCTGGCGAAACATGGTTCGTACAGGTAGATACCGTAATTTATGGTCCGTATACGACGGGACAAATGCATGCGTATTTGTCTGAAGGACGTGTCTTACAGACGTCTTGGGTCTCATTAAATCCCGGCCCGCCCTTTAGACCCGCGCATGCTTTCCAAGCTCTCGCGCTTATGTCTCCGCCTGTGACAGAAACTTATGCCCCACAACGCGTTCAAAGTCCTAACCATTTTGGGATGGATATTTATGAACTGACGGACCCTGTCGATCTTGAACTTACGCAGTCGGTTCCAGACCTTGGCCCGCTTTCGACGCCCGCACAATATTCAGAACCTGCGCCGCACATGCGCGCGCCCGCGCCAATTTATGATGTACATATTCCAGTGCCCGTCTTGGGCGCGCCTGTGACGACCGCGTTCTCTGCACCGGCTCAACCCACGCCCTTAATAGCTGTTCAGAACCATCCCAGAACGCTTGAAAGCGATGTACCTAAAAGCCATGTGGTCGCTGAAAATGAAATATCTGAGACTGAGATATCTGAGACTGTCATTTTAATCATGGCAGAAATCAGAGCCGAAAATTCAATGGCATTCCTGAAAGCCTTGCAGCTTTGCGGCATTGCAGAGCGAATAGGCGAAAGCATCTGGCTTTTGAGAACACCGCACACGGCAAGCCAACTTCGCAATCGCCTTAGCCACACAATTGGAGACAGTGACAGGCTGTTTATTATGGATAGCCTAAACGGTCAGACCGCTTGGTTTAATATTGGGTCTGATATGGATAGCCGCATTCGTAATTTATGGAGTGGGAACTAAGCGCACCTAAAGTTTAAGGCGAGACCTTTTTCAAACCTGATTTGAATCTCTGCGCGTTTTTGACATACATATCTGCATTCATACGCAACATAGCCTCTGCGCCCTCTGGAAGCTGTTTAACAACACGGCCCGGAGACCCCATAACGACAGAATTGTCAGGAATTGTTTTATTCTCAGCAATCAAACTATGCGCGCCAATAATGCAGTTTTTCCCAATAACCGTACCGTTTAAAATCGTCGTCCCAATACCGATCAATGAATTGTCGCCTATTTTGCACCCATGCAGCATGACCTTATGGCCGACAATCACGCCTTCGCCAATTTCCAAAGGCATTCCAGGGTCAGTGTGTAGGACAGAATTATCTTGAATATTTGAGTTTTTCCCAATCGAGATCAGGTCATTATCCCCGCGCAGAACCGCGCCGAACCAAACGGATGAGCCTTCGGCCATTTCGACATTACCAAGCACGGTCGCGGTGTCGGCCACCCATGCATCGTCTGCGAGTTTTGGTTCAACACCGTCTAGGGAATAAATGGCCATTAGCCGAGATCATCTTGCAGAATTGAGATATTCAAATCATAGGAAATATCGTCAGGGTCTTCATCATCAATGTATAAAAGCCCAAGAATTTCATCATTCAAATAAACTTCGACACTGTCTTGTACCTTGCGCGGCTTAATTGTGATCGCTTCTGTCGCGAAACGCGTACACAAATAATTTCTTATACTCACGATTTGTTCTGGGGTCATAAATCTCTCCAATAAGGCGGGTTAGAACCCTCGCCTTTAAATTATATATTTCAGTTAAAGCGTATGGTCCATTTGACCCGCAGGGTTATCACAACATGGCCCGCCAACAGGTTTAGCAGGAACGCCTGCCACTGTGCATTTTGGTTGCACGTCTTTTAGAACGACTGAACCCGCAGCAATTTTTGCCATATCACCAATTTTCAAATTCCCAAGGACACTCGCACCAGCGCCGATCAATACGCGGTCTCCAATTTTCGGATGACGGTCTTGGTCTGCTTTACCCGTGCCGCCCAAAGTGACGTTTTGCAAAATAGAACAATCATTCCCAATGACCGCCGTTTCGCCCATTACAAAGCCTGTCGCGTGGTCGAGCATGAAGCCGTGACCAATCCGCGCCGCAGGATTAATATCCACGCCAAATTTCTCTGAACTGCGGTTTTGTAAATGAAAGGCTATCAAATCGCGGCCCGACTTAAATAAAGCGTGCGCGCAACGATGTGTTTGAATAGCCATAAAGCCTTTAAAGTATAAAAAGCACTGCAAATAGGTTTGGCATGCAGGGTCACGCTCTTTGACGGCCAAAAGATCCTTGGCCGCATATTCCACAATCAAAGGATCAAGCTCGATCGCTTCGGATAAAACCCGACGTAATTTTAGCGGCGTAAAGTCTGGGGTTGCAAGTTTTTCTGACAAGTGATTGACAATCGCGTCACCCAAAGATTTTTGCTCCAAGATCAAACCATGCAGCAAAGACGACATCGCGGATTCCTTGGTAGCGTAAGCCGCGGCTTCTTTTTTCAAACACGACCACACGCAGGCGTCAGGGCTTGTGTCTGTTGCTAGATTAATATTGCCCATGCTTGGCCCTCCTGACCTCATCACCGAACGATTGAAACAAAGCGCGGCAAATAAGACTTACCATTTACAAATAAGGTGACTTGCAAAAAATTCAAACTTATTTCTAAATTTAAAAAACTGCGGCGCACCACATACCTATCGCGTGTTCCTGTCGCGTATCAAAAAAGCACTTAACCCCGGCCCCGATACGGCGGAACGCCTTGATCGGGTATCCACAAACCCTCCGGCGCTTTGCCGTATTGATAAAACACATCAATGGGAATACCGCCCCTCGGATACCAATATCCACCAATGCGAAGCCATTTCGGCGCGATTTCTTTGACCAGCCTTTGCGCTATCCCCGTTGTACAGGCCTCGTGAAAGTCGCCGTGATTGCGGTAGCTCCCCAGATAAAGCTTGAAAGCCTTACTTTCTACAATCCAAGCGTCGGGACAATAATCGACCACAAGATGCGCGAAATCGGGCTGTCCTGTCACAGGACATATAGACGTAAATTCGGGGGCCACCAGACGCACCATATAAGGCTCTTGGCACGGATTTTTTACGCGCTCTAACACCGCATGTTCAGGCGAGGTCGGTAAACCTGTCTCTGTGCCTAATTGGTCGAGTTTTGCGTAACGGTCAGTTTTTAGATTTGTATCTTTGCTCATGCCCTGCGGGTAGCCCTATTTTCCCCGCGACACAAGAGGTGGAGGGTTTAGAAAGGGTCAGTTTCGAAATCAAACGCCCACCTTTCACCTCCACAATTTTATACGTGAAATGCGACACCAAGATTACAACGAAAAGATAAGGCAATAACAGAATATCCCCGCCTAAGCCTGTCGCGTTCCATTCCACTCCAAGGAATTTTGGGGCGATCCGCTCCGCAAAAATATTAAACGCAATCGCAATCATAAAGTGCGTCATATAAATTGAGTAAGAGATTTTCGCCAGATAGCGAAATGGCCGCGCGCTCAAAAGGCGAGAAATCAAACCGCCATCAAATGAAAACACCAAAATAAACCCAAGGATAATGGGCCCAACAAAAAACTGTAATTTACCTGGGCAATAAATAACAAAACTTGCCCCGATCAAAACGGTGATACACTCAATGACCGTCAGTTTCGGTAGAGACCAAGTCTCTACGATGTTTTTTATTTTTCTATGCGCGAATGCGGCAACACCGCCCAGTGTAAACCCTGCAATACAGCGTAAAGCGCCGTAATCATGGGTGATGTTCATATCGGGCTTTTGCGTAGAAAGCCCAGCATATATCAAGAATGACACCCCCGTCAGCACGACATAATGCCAAAAGGTTTTAGGCTTTAGAAACAGGATGAGAACGGCAAACACGGCGTAAGTAAAAAACTCGACACTTATTGTCCAACTCGGCGCATTAAATGTTAATCCGTCATGAAACCCGAGCGAGTGCAGAAGGAAAACATTTGACGCCAGCGTCCCCCACCCGTCCAATGCGCCTTCGTGAAACGGCAGGATTTCTCCGACTTCTTGTTCTGCAATCCCGTTACTGTGTAAGAATATCCTAAGCACGCTATAGAGCACGAGCAAAAGCAACGTAAAAAGGTGCAAAGGATAAAGCCGCGCGAAGCGACGCTTCATAAAGGTCAGTGTCGAACGGAAATCAACGATTTTATCCTTGTACAAATAAAACATCAAAAATCCGGACAGCGCAAAGAACAAATCAATGATAACAGGGCCATTATTCAAAAATGCCGTTTGATTGATGTTAGACAGCCAAATCGTATGATACGCAGCAACCACAAGCGACAATGAACCACGATAGCCGTCTAGGGCCGCAAAATAAGTGTTTGAAGGGTTTTTTGTCCGAGCAAAACGACTTTTCTGTGCTGCTGACGAAATATCGTTCATGATGTCCTTGATATATTTCGTTTAGCCGAAAGCGTGTTGAGACCTCATTAAAACAGGTATTAACAAAAATATGATTAACTATTCAACTTTTGAGTGTTAGTCGAAACGCCTGTAAAATCATACGCCTAACAGGCGCACACGCTCTATCGGGGAATATTATGAAATCACGCGCAGCCGTTGCTTTTGAATCTGGAAAAGATTTGGAAATCGTTGAAGTTGATGTTCAAGGCCCGCAAGCGGGCGAAGTCTTGGTGGAAATTAAAGCGACGGGTATTTGCCACACGGACGCCTTCACACTTTCAGGCGATGATCCCGAAGGCGCCTTCCCTGCTATTCTTGGCCATGAAGGCGCGGGTATTGTCCGCGAAGTCGGCGCAGGCGTCACGTCCCTTAAACCCGGCGATCATGTTATCCCGCTCTATACCGCCGAATGCCGTGAATGTGATTACTGCCTGCACCCCAAAACGAATTTGTGCCAATCCGTGCGTTCGACCCAAGGTCAAGGTTTAATGCCAAATGGCACGTCTCGCTTTTCTTATAAAGGACAGCAAGTTTTGCATTATATGGGCTGTTCCACATTTTCGAATTTTACCGTACTGCCCGAAGTCTCTCTGGCTAAAATTCGCAAAGACGCGCCGTTTGATATGGCGTGTTATATTGGCTGCGGAGTCACGACAGGCGTGGGCGCGGTGATTTACACAGCTAAGGTCGAGGCCAATACACGGTGCGTGGTCTTTGGTCTGGGCGGTATTGGCCTGAACGTTATTCAAGGCCTAAAAATGGTCGGGGCGAAACAAATCGTCGGCGTTGACCTCAACCCGGCCCGCGAAGCTATGGCACGGAAATTCGGCATGACGGACTTCGTGAATCCAAGCGAAATTAAAGGCGACCTCACGGGTCATATTGTCGACGTGACAGGCGGCGGCGCTGATTATACATTCGAGTGTATCGGCAATGTCGACGTAATGCGCGTGGCACTCGAGTCGTGCCATAAGGGTTGGGGCGAGAGCATCATCATCGGCGTCGCAGGCGCAGGCAAAGAAATCAGCACCCGCCCGTTCCAACTCGTCACAGGACGTTCATGGCGCGGCACAGCCTTTGGCGGTGCAAGAGGCCGCACAGATGTGCCCTCAATTGTTGACATGTATATGGATGGACGCATCCAAATCGACCCGCTTATCACCCACAAAATGCCTTTAGAAAAAATCAATGACGCGTTCCATTTAATGCATGAGGGCAAGAGCATCCGCAGTGTTGTGGAGTTTTAAATGACCATAATCTCCCAAAACCATATGTTTGGCGGCGTTCAATATGTTTATGAGCACCGCTCTATTGCTAATGATTGCGATATGCGGGTTGGGGTTTTTATTCCCCACGGCGCAAAGAATGCCCCTGCCCTTATTTTCCTCTCTGGCCTGACGTGCACAGAACAAAACTTTGTGACCAAGGCCGGCGCGCAACGCGTCGCGGCTGAGCTCGGCATGGTGTTAATCGCGCCCGACACATCGCCGCGCGGCGATCACGTGCCCGATACAGAGGACCAATATGATTTTGGTAAAGGCGCGGGGTTTTATCTTGATGCCACAGAAATGCCGTGGATGAATAATTACTCTATGGAGACCTATATCCGTGATGAGTTACCAAGCTGGATTATAGGAAACTTGCCCGTAGATATAAACCGTATCGGTATATCAGGGCATTCTATGGGCGGGCACGGCGCATTGACGCTCCACCTAAAAAACCCAAATACATTTAAAACCTGTAGCGCGTTTTCACCCATTGTCGCACCAAGCCAAGTGCCATGGGGACAAAAAGCCCTTAAGGGATATTTAGGCGATGACACAGGGCAATGGTCCGCCTATGACGCGACCGCACTTGTTACTAACGGCAACACATCTTCCGCTGAAATCCTTATAGATCAAGGTCTGGACGATCCGTTTTTAGACGAACATTTGAGACCGAAACTCTTTGCCGCAGGGTGTCGCGTGGCGGGACAAAATCTCAACTTGCGTCTGCAAGAGGGCTATGACCATTCTTATTATTTCATCGCCACATTTATCGAAGACCATATCCGCTTCCACATGAAAAACCTGTAATCTTGGAACCTTATCACCGCCCCTCCGTTAATTAAGTATACAAACTAAGGATAAACATTATGGATAAAGAACATCTAAAAAGTGCTGGTAACAAACTCGCAGGCAAAGCCAAAGAAGCTTTGGGCGAAGCAACAGATGATAAAAGCCTAGAGTTAAAAGGTAAGTTGCAGCAAGCCAAAGGCGATGCGCAAGATAAAGTGGGCGACGCGAAAGACGCGCTCGATGAAGCGAAATCAAAAATATAAAGACTAATGATCAGCTCGATTAAATTCGGGTGATTTATTTTAAACCACTGCGCCACACGCAGTGGTTTTTTTATGCGCAAAAGACAAGCGCACCCGTCTTAATTTGAGTTTTATATATATCTATGCGCCCAAGCCGCGAGGACGTGTGCGACATATTCCGCGTCTTTTGGGTTTTTAAGCAGAAGGTGATCGGCGCGGTCAAGACTGACGAAGCTTTTTGGATGACGCGCTTTACCGTAAATATGGGCGGCATGCGCTATGTCGACGACCTTGTCTTGGGGTGAGTGGAAAATCATCAAAGCGCGGTCGAGGTCTTCGATTTCAGCGGCTATATCATGACGCTCAATATCTTCAAGGAATTGCTCCTTAATCACAAAGGGACGTCCGCCGAGTAAGACTTTCGCTTCGCCCTCCTCCTCAATTTCTTCGAGTTGGTCAGCAAATTGATGGACAATATGTTTGGTATCACACGGCGACCCGATCGTCGCGACAGCGTTACATTCAGGAATTTCACTCGCAACTTTTAAAGTCGCAGTACCGCCAAAACTATGACCAATCATAATGCAAGGCGCTTTGTAGTGCTCTCTTAGATAGGCTGCGGCATTCCGAATATCCGCGCAATTTGAACTGAAGTTCGTATCCGAAAAATTACCTTCAGATTGCCCCAGTCCCGTAAAATCAAAGCGGAGCATACCGTAGCCGTCTTCGACCAAAGCTTTTGAAATTGTTCGAACAGGTTTTAGATCTTTGCCGATGGAAAACCCATGCGCGAACAAAACCCATGACCGAACCTCGCCATCATCTGGATAGTCAATTTTTGCTGAAAGTGCGTCGCCAAATGCGCCCGTAAATGATATTTTTTCAGACTGCATTTGAGATCTCTACATTGATGAACACTTACACTATAAGGGAAGACTACATTTTAAAAGGCCTTACGAAACGCCTGAATAAATGTGTCCAAATCTGAGTAAGGCAGTTGATTAATTCCGGCTGCTGCAGATCGCCCACCCCCCGTTGGGAATTGGAGCGCTAAATTATCGGCCCCAGAGCGATTTGACAAAGGTGCGCGAATGCTCACAAGGTAGCTCTGATCTTTCGCGTCTTCCGTTAAAATGGCGTGGGCTTTGTCAGGGGTCTTCTGCGCCAGATCGTTCCCAAACACGCCTGAAATACGACGAGACCCTGCGGCATCTGGCAGGACTAAGACACGACCAGACGTGGTTTCGTCGAGTGTCTTCGCGGCTTCTGCATTCGACAAATCAGTCTCGTAACCATTTTCCAAGCGCGCATAAATATCTGTGCGGCTACCTAAAAACTCCATGGGCGTTTTATAAGGCAGGAGGTTTTTATAAAGATCAGCAGGGTGGAATAAGAGATCATCCACTGACCCGCCATACCCATTATAATTTATAAGCATGCCCAAACGGTCAAGCGCGTCGAGCGGCAGGTCAAGCCCCTCGGCTTTGGCGCGCGCAAGTTTAGGGAAATTATCCCCAAAAGCGGCTGTCACAGCCCACGCGCGGTGCGCGCCTTCAAGGCAGTCATCAATGAGCATGGCTGTGCATATTTCAGGAGACGTATCAATGACTGCGTTCAAATTGGGATGATCAGGGATATCGCCTGCATTGTGATGATCGACGTAAAAAACAGTCGCGCCTGCATCTAATATACGCCGCAAATCATCGCCATTCGACTTCATAGAGATATCGAGCACGGTCACGTCGTCTCCAGTATTCGGCACGACTTGGCTTAAGAGTTTTATGTCGCGTTTACGGCCCGTGACAAGCTTCGCTTCTGGCCTTGGGTCAGATAATCTGAGTTGCAGGAGCGAGAGGATACCGTCGGCATCCCCGTTGAAAACGTCAAACGTTGTCACGATTCAAACCCTGATAAATACCCGTTCTTTTCGAGATATTTCACAATCATTTCTGCCGCCGCGTCTGCTGACGTTTTGACGGTATTGACCTCAATCTCTGGATTTTCAGGCGCTTGATATTCAGAATCAATACCTGTGAAGTTTTTGATCTCGCCTGCGCGCGCTTTGGCATACAGACCTTTTACGTCGCGTTTTTCAGCGACTTCCAAAGGCGTGTTCACATAGATTTCAACGAACTCTTTTTCATCGAGCAGTTCTCGCGCCATGTTCCGTTCCGCGCGATACGGGGAGATAAACGACGCCATTGTAATAAGTCCCGCATCCACCATCAGACGCGCAACTTCGCCGATACGGCGAATGTTTTCAACACGGTCTTCTTTGGTAAACCCAAGATCACGGTTCAAGCCGTGACGCACATTATCACCGTCGAGTGTGTAAGTATGACGTCCAAGGTCGAGGAGTTTTTTCTCTACCAAATTCGCAATGGTGGATTTTCCCGAACCCGATAGGCCCGTAAACCAAAGGAGCACAGGCTTTTGGTTTTTTTGCTCTGACCGCACGGCCTTGTTGACGTCCAAGTCTTGCCACACCACATTTGAGGCACGGCGCAGGGCGTAATCAATCATCCCAACCGCAACAGTCTGATTGCGCTGTTTATCAATCAGGATAAAACTGCCCGTATTGCGATTGTCTGAATACGGATCAAAGGCAATAGGTGCAGAGAGCGAGAGTGTCGTAACACCGACCTCATTCAAGCCCAGAGTTTTCGCCGCAACTTCGGAAAAATCATTCACATCCACACGGTGTTTCAGATTTGAAATACTGGCAGGCACAGTTTTATTTGTAGTCTTTAATAGATATTGCCGACCCGGATACATTTCGCGTTCATCCATCCAAAGGATATGCGCTTGGAATTGATCGGCCTGTTCAGCAGGGTGATCTTTGCGGCAAATGATATCGCCGCGCGAAATATCGATCTCGTCTTCCAACGTCAACGTCACGGCCATATCTTCGACAGCGACCTCTTTATTGCCGCCATAAGTCACGATTTCTTTGATCTTGGAGCGCTTGCCAGACGGAATGACAATAATTTCGTCACCAACAGACACTTTGCCCGAGGCAATCGTTCCAGAAAATCCACGGAAATCCAAATTAGGACGGTTCACCCATTGCACGGGCATACGGAACGGCGCATCAAGCGAAGCTTTGTCGACGTCTACGATCTCGAGATATTCTAAAAGGCTCGGCCCTTTATACCACGGGGAGTTTTTAGACTTGGATGTGACATTATCACCGTCCAGTGCCGACATTGGGATACAGGTAATATCGGTAAACCCAAGGTCTTTGGCGAACTCGCGAAACTCGACTTCGATATCGTTATAAATACCTTGGTCAAAATCGTTCAAATCCATTTTATTGATCGCAACAACGACGTGTTTCACGCCGAGGAGCGAGACAATAATTGAGTGACGACGCGTTTGTTCTTGGACGCCGTAGCGCGCATCAATCAAAAGAACAGCCACGTCCGCGGTCGACGCACCTGTCGCCATATTCCGTGTATATTGAACATGGCCGGGTGTATCGGCGACAATGAATTTGCGCTTATCTGTCGAGAAGAAACGGTAGGCGACATCAATCGTAATGCCCTGCTCTCGCTCTGCCGCGAGGCCATCCACGAGAAGCGCAAGGTCAATCTTGTCGCCTTGTGTTCCAGACTTTTTACTATCGCGCTCAATTGTTGCGAGCTGGTCTTCATAGATCAGTTTCGAATCGTAAAGCAGACGCCCAATTAAAGTCGATTTTCCGTCATCGACAGAGCCGCACGTAATAAAACGTAGAAAGCTTTTATTCTCTTGCGCGCTCAGATAAGCGTGAATGTCTTTGGCAATTAAATCATCCATATGGGACATTAGAAATACCCCTCTTCTTTTTTCTGTTCCATTGACGCGCCCACATCAGAGTCGATGACTCGCCCTTGACGCTCGGACGTTGTCGTCAGGAGCATTTCTTGAATAACGTCTGGTAATGTTACGGCCTCTGACTCGACCGCGCCCGTTAGAGGATAACAGCCAAGCGTTCTAAAGCGCACCATTTTTTCTTCAATCTTATCATCCGGCCCAATCGGCATACGGTCATCATCAACGAGTATAAGCACGCCGTCTTTTTCAACGACAGGTCGTTTTTTCGAGAGGTAAAGCGACGGAATATCGATTTTCTCTTTGTAGATATATTGCCAAATATCCAGCTCCGTCCAATTAGACAGCGGGAAAACGCGCATGCTTTCGCCTTTATTGACGCGCGTATTGTAGATGTTCCAAAGCTCTGGGCGTTGATTTTTTGCGTCCCAACGGTGGGCTTCTGAGCGGAACGAGAAGATACGCTCTTTGGCACGAGATTTCTCTTCGTCGCGGCGCGCGCCGCCAAAGGCTGCATCAAACTTGTGTGCGTCTAAGGCCTGCTTCAAACCTTGCGTCTTCATAATATCCGTGTGGACGGCAGAGCCGTGTGTAAACGGCCCCACACCGTCGCGGACACCGTCCTGATTAATATGCACAATCAAATCCATACCGACCTCTTTGGCGCGGCGATCACGGAACGCGATCATTTCTTTAAATTTCCATGTCGTATCGACATGCATTAAAGGGAATGGCGGTTTACTCGGATAGAACGCCTTCTCTGCCAAGTGCAACATGACAGAACTGTCTTTCCCGACAGAATAGAGCATAACAGGATTATCACATTGCGCCGCAACTTCGCGCATAATGTGAATGCTCTCAGCTTCGAGGCGATCCAAATGCGTCATATTCAGCGAAGAATTGACCGTTAATTCAACTTCCATTTTAGACAATTTTACGCGCGCTTCGTCCAAAGTTTTAAGCGTACATTGCCCGCCTTCTTTTAAACGCGACAGACCTTTACCGTCATTGAGAAGTTTACGAGACACGGTCGATAAGCTCTGCCCGCTCTCTTTTGCGAAAACTTCAGCTCTCGCAACAAAATCAGTAATTAAAGACATATAAAATCGGGACAAGTCCCACACCCTGTTTGCAATTGCCCTAGAAATAGGCGTTAATTTTAAGAAGTAAACCTAAAATCACAATTTTATGGGATATATCCCACACACTTTTTTTGAACACCACATTTGCTTGAAGAAAAATAATGTTGGAATGACGTCGACTTAGAAGGTAACTACTCAATTATGGATCATATTCTTCATAGTTATTACATTGACAAAATGGGCAAAGGGACAGAGCTCCCGCATGAAGGCTTGATGGATAAACATGTCGACGAAGGTTATATCTGGATTCACATGCACGGCCCCGCAGAGGCGACAAAAAAATGGCTGACCGATGACCGCACAGTCGACAGTGTCGCAACTCGTGTCCTGCTGTCTAGTGATGCCCGCCCTCGTACGATTGCGCATGAAAATAACATCCTCATCAATTTACGCGGCGTCAATTTGAACCCAGGCAGTAAGCCAGAAGACATGATTGGCATTCGATTTTTTGTCGAAAAAGACCGCATTATTTCTGTTGAACGCCGTCCCCTTAGGGCCACAAATGATATTGCCCAAAAGATCAAAAAACAAAAAACGTCGATTACGCCGGGCGGTTTTTTGGCCAGCTTTGCGCTTACTCTTGTGGACCGGATGAACCCGACAATTGTGGCACTGAATGAACGCATAGATGAATTAGAAGAAAAAGTGGACGGCGACGAAGTGGACACGACGAGCTACCGCGAAACCTTGTCCACACTCCGCCGCGAAGCCATCATGCTAAGACGGTATTTGGCCCCGCAACGCGACGCCCTCAACACGCTCGCTTTGCAAAACGTCGATTGGATTACAGATGATGACCGTCTGCGCGTACGCGACAGTGCCGACCAAGCCACGCGTATTACAGAAGAATTAGAAGCCATTCGCGAACGCTGCGCCATTGTCAAAGACCAACTTGTCGATCAACGCGCGGAACAGATGAACCGTAATATGATGCTCCTGTCTATTGTGGCGGCGATTTTCCTGCCACTTGGCTTAATCTCGGGTATGATGGGCATAAATGTCGGCGGCATGCCGTGGACTGAAACCAATATGGGATTTTGGTATGTTACAGCAATTGTTGTTATTGTCGGCGCGATACAGCTATTGGTATTTAAGATTTTGAAATGGTTATAGGCGGGAAATAAAAGCGTTCTTCACCTATGCAATATACGTCTATATTTCACGCAATATAGTCCCAAAAATTGGAAGAAAACCCTCCATTTTTTGGGACTAGATTTTAAGAGATGCGTAAATTACCTTAACAAACTACGGGCGTATTTTGTATAATAAATATCCAAAAATTGGACGAAGATTGTCCATTTTTTGGGACTAAATAATCAAGATACAAATTACGCTAAAATAGAGTCTTGAGCGCTTCTCCGTCATAGGATTCAAGCTCATCCATACGGCCTTCTTTGACCTTTTGCGCCCAGAACGGATCATGCAGGAGTGCACGGCCAACCGCGATCATATCAAATTCGTCGCGGTCCATCATACCAATCAAGCTATCTATAGACGCTGCAGTTGCGCCCTGCCCAGCAAAGGCTCCGAAAAAGTCACCGTCAAGGCCAACAGAGCCGACAGAAATCGTCGGCTGGCCTGTCAATTTCTTGACCCAACCTGCAAGGTTTAAGGTAGAGCCTTCAAATTCAGGCTCCCAATAGCGGCGCTGTGAACAATGAAAAATATCGACACCCGCATCTGATAATGCACCTGTAAACTCGCCGAGCAATTCAGGCGTTTCCGCAAGCCTTGCCGTGTAGTCTTGTTGCTTCCACTGGGAGAACCGCAAGATAATTGGCATATCTTCACCCACGGCTTTGCGGCAGGCTTTGATAATTTCTTGAGCAAAATTTGTCCGCTGAACAAGAGAGCCTCCGTAATTGTCCTCGCGGCTATTCATCGCTTCCCAGAAAAACTGGTCAATCAAATAACCATGCGCGCCGTGAATTTCGATCGTATCAAATCCTAAATCTTTGGCGTGTCCCGCAGATTTCCCAAACGCAGAAATCATATCTGCGACGTCTTCGTCAGACGGCACAAAGGCCACATCCTTGCCTGTATGGGTTTGACCCGACGGGCTATCGGACGGCACATCAGGGTGCGGGCCTGTGCCCGGCTTACGCGCGAGGCCAACATGCCAAAGTTGCGGCGCGATTTTACCGCCAGCCTTGTGCACAGCGTCGCAAACATTCTTCCATCCCGCAAGCGCGTCGTCTTCGTGAAAGTTTGGAACTTTATCGTCAAATGAAGCCGCCTTGCGGTCAACCGTTGTACCTTCCGTCACTATAAGCCCGACATCCGCCTTGGCCCGTCTTTCATAATATTCCACGACGTTCTGCCCCGGCACACCGTCTGGTGAAAAAGAGCGTGTCATAGGCGCCATGACAATGCGGTTATCAAGGGTCAAACCCTTGTGCGAGAAGGGTTTAAAAAGGGAAGAAGCGTCCATAAAGTCTCTCAAAGAATTAAATTTTTCACCAAATTTGAAGCCTCGCCATTCAGTCCTGAATAGCGAAATCACAAATTAACTTAAACAATAAAAAGTATGACGGAATAGCCACTTTTATATGCACAAAGTTGCATATAAAGCTTGACCTTCCAAGTCCAAATTCGGATATAAACGCCATATTTAGAATGAATACCTAATTCACAAGCGGTTTCTTTGAAATCTCGCACGAATTAGTCTAGTAGAAGATCGTCGAGAACGCGCAGTTGAATTGAAACTTCGCAATTCTTAAATCTGAATGCAAAGATCCGCTTATATAAAGGAAATGTCATGACTGACGCTTATATTTTTGACGCTGTAAGAACACCGCGCGGCAAGGGCCGCTCAGACGGAAGCCTTCATGAAGTCACTGCCGTAGAACTCTCTACCCAAGTCCTCGCAGCTCTCCGGGATCGGAATGATCTAGACGGTTCAGAAATCGAAGATGTGGCCTTTGGTTGCGTCTCTCCTGTTGGTGAGCAAGGCGCGGTGATTACCCGCACAGCCATCCTCCAAGCGGGCTTTCCAAATTCAACCTCTGGCATTCAAGTTAATCGTTTTTGCGGTTCAGGCCTAGAGGCGTCAAATATCGCCGCCGCCAAAGTTATGGCAGGCGAAGTTGATATGGCAATTGGCGGCGGTGTCGAGTCTATGTCTCGCGTCCCAATGGGCAGTGACGGCGGCGCAATGGCGACCGACCCTGCTGTGACCTTCCGCAATTATTTTGTACCTCAAGGCGTCAGCGCCGATTTGATTGCGACGAAATATGGTTTCTCGCGTGATGATCTGGATGCCTATTCTGTTGAGAGCCATAAACGCGCCAAAGCAGCATGGGATGAAGGCCGATTTAAGAAATCAATCCTCCCCGTCAAAGACGTCATGGGCGTCACAGTTTTGGATCATGACGAAACCATTCGTCCCGACACGAACATGCAGTCGCTCGGCGCGCTCAACCCCGCCTTTGCGATGATGGGCGAAAACTTTGGGTTCGATAATGTGGCGCAGCAACGCTATCCTGAAGTTGAAAAAATCAAGCACGTTCACCATGCAGGTAACTCGTCAGGTATCGTTGACGGCGCGGCAGGTGTCTTGATTGGTAATAAAGAAGCGGGTCAACGTGTAGGCTTGAAGCCGCGCGCCCGTATTCGGTCTATGGCGTCCATTGGCTCAGAGCCAACAATCATGCTGACAGGCCCAGAACTTGCGGCGCAAAAAGCACTAAAGCGTGCGGGTATGAATTCTACGGATATTGATTTGTATGAACTTAATGAGGCCTTTGCGGCTGTTGTCCTTCGCTTCATGCAGGCAATGGATGTCGATCACAATATCATGAACGTCAATGGCGGCGCGATTGCGATGGGCCATCCGCTCGGCGCAACGGGCGCTATGATCCTCGGCACTATGGTCGACGAGCTAGAGCGTTCAAACAAAGAAACAGCATTGGTTACGCTTTGTATTGGCGGCGGTATGGGTATCGCGACCATTATTGAACGCGTTTAATCAAGAATTAGAGGGATATGCCCATGACTTATAAATCATTTAAAATCGATATCGACGCAGACGGCATTGCTGTTATGACTATCGACGTTCCAAACCAAACTATGAATGTTTGGGACGAAAACCTGATCACAGAATTTCCAAAATTCATCGACACATTTGTATCTGACGACGACATTAAAGGTCTTGTCATTGCGTCTGGTAAAAAGAACGCCTTCCTTGCGGGTGCGGATCTCCGCATGCTCGAAGAGCAAACACCTTCGCGCACGAAAGAGTTCTTTGAACAGTCTATGATGCTGACACGCGCTTTGCGTAAAATGGAATCGGGCGGGCATTCTCCCCGTCAAATTGCAAAAGAAGGCAAAAAGGCGAAACCTGTTGCCGTGGCCCTCGAAGGTCTCGCCCTAGGCGGCGGTCTAGAGCTTGCGCTTGCGTGTCATTACCGCGTTGTCGCAGATAATCCAAAAATTCAGCTCGGCCTTCCAGAAGTTCTCGTTGGCCTCCTGCCCGGTGCAGGTGGCACGCAACGAGTGCCGCGCCTGATTGGTTTGCAAAACGCCGCTATGATGTGTGCACAAGGTAAATCCCTCAATCCAAAGACGGCTCTGGCGCAAGGCCTGATCCACGAAATCGTCGAACCCGGCAAAACAATTGAAGCCGCCAAGACCTGGGTGAAAGCCAACCCGAAAACACTTGCCCCTTGGGACGTGCGCGGATTTAAAGTACCAGGCGGCGCAGGCAGTATGCACCCCAAAGCGGTTCAGTTCTTCATGGCGGCGAACGCTATGGGTCTACAAACCACAAAGGGCAACTTCCCAGCGGTCGAAGCGATTATGTCCTGCCTCTATGAGGGCACAATGTTGCCGATTGATACGGCGCTCGCAGTTGAGGTGAAATATTTCATCAACTTGCTCAATGACCCCGTCTCTAAAAACATGATCCGTACATTGTTCATCAACAAACAAGCGGCTGAAAAAGGCGCAGGTCGCCCAGACAGCGTTCCAACTGTTGAAATCAAGACCGTCGGCGTCCTCGGCGCTGGCCTTATGGGATCAGGCATTACGCACGTCACGGCAAAAGGCGGCATGAATGTGATTGTCCTCGACCGCACGGAAGAAGACGCGCAAAAGGCTATCGCCTATTCACAGAAAATCATCGACAAAAAAGTCTCCCGTGGTCGTATGACCAAGGAAAAAGGCGAAGCATTTATGGCGCGGATTACGCCAACAGCGAATTATGATGATTTGAAAAATGTTGACCTGATTATCGAAGCCGTGTTTGAGCGCCCAGATGTCAAAGAAGACGTGATCAAAAAGACAGAAGCCGTTATCGGTAAAAACGTTGTTTTCGCGTCTAACACGTCAACGCTTCCTATTGGTGGATTAGCAGTGCATTCAAAACGCCCAGAGCAGTTCATTGGCATGCATTTCTTCTCACCTGTTGAGCGTATGCCGTTACTTGAAATTATTCCGCACGCTGGTTCAGGCGATCTCGCGCTTGCGGCCGCATTTGATTACAACAAGAAAATTCGCAAGACGCCTATCGTTGTCAAGGACGTGCGCGGGTTCTTTACGAACCGCGTCTTCCCGCCATATGTAACAGAGGCCTCACTCATGATTACTGAGGGTGTGAGCATGGCACTTATTGAGAATTGCGCGTTGAAATTCGGCCTACCGATTGGTCCGCTCGCCGTATCAGACGATACAACGCTTAAGCTCGGTTATGACATCATGAAAGCGACCCAGAAAGAAATGGGCGACAAATATGTGCCAAGCGGCACAGAAGAGTTCATGGAAAAAATGGTGATTGATCTCGGTCGTTCAGGCCGTCGTTTCGGCAAAGGGTTCTACAACTACGACGAAAAAGGCACGCGCCTGAACCTTTGGGAAGGTATGTCAGAGATTTACCCCCTTGCAGAAAATCAGCCAACGCCAGACGAAGTTATGGAACGTTTAATCTATGCTCAATTGACACCAACGGCGCTTTGCTTTGCGGAAGGTGTTGTCTCTGATCCGCAATCGGCGGATCTCGGCGCGATCTTTGGTTGGGGTTTCCCTCCATGGACAGGCGGCCCGCTTTCCTACATCGAGACGATTGGCCTAGATGCGTATATCGCGACCTCTGATATGCTTGCGCAAAAACACGGCGGACGGTTCTCGCCACCTCAAATGTTTCGCGATATGGCAGAAAACGGCGATACACTTTATGGCGGTAAAAAGCCGTCTAAGACCTATACTAAATCTGCATTGCAACGGCTACTCGAAGTCGACGTTGTAAAAATTGCGAATTCTATGGGCCTCAGCGCAAGCGTCGATGATTTGAAATCTGCAACAATCGCGAAGATTCTCAAAGCTCAAGAGGGTAAAGCCGCGGCTTAGATAGTGGACAATTCAACAAGTTGAGCCGCCTTCGGGCGGCTTTTTTGTTTTTTGTTGTACAAAGAGCGCACATTGCGCTTTATGTGAGCCTTGAAAGACGTCTAACACGCGAGTCTGCTTGACGTTTATAAAGCCAACCTTATGGTGCCACGCAAAATGCGTCATTTATTAAACATCTCAATCTACTCAAGGAAAATAAGCTTTTGAACTCCAATACCGATATTGAAGAGATTCCTGCGGATGCCCCCGTCGACATTACTTTCGCCGAGCTTGGCCTTGACCCAAAAATTCTAAAAGCCCTAGATGATATGGGCTATGTAAATCCAACCCCCATCCAAGCCCAAGCCATTCCGCACGCTATGAAAATGCGTGACGTTTTAGGTATTGCGCAAACAGGTACAGGGAAAACGGGCGCATTCGTCCTGCCGACCATGCACAAATTGGCCAAAGGTCGCGCCCGCGCCCGCATGCCACGTTGCTTGATTATTTGTCCAACCCGTGAACTCGCCGCCCAAGTGGCCGAGAATGTGGAAATGTATAGTAAATATCTCAAGCTTGAAATGGCACTCCTTATTGGCGGTGTTTCATTTGGTGACCAAGATAAGAAACTTATGAAAGGCGTGGATATTTTAATTGCGACGCCGGGACGACTGCTTGATCAATTCGAGCGCGGAAAAATCTTGATGACAGGCGTCACGACACTCGTGGTCGACGAAGCTGACCGTATGCTCGATATGGGGTTCATCCCAGACATTGAACGTATTTTCAAAATGACACCGTTCACGCGCCAAGTTCTGTTTTTCTCGGCCACGATGCCAAATGAAATTAAACGCCTTGTCGATCAGTTCTTGCATCAACCCGCAACCATCCAAGTGGCGCGTCAATCGACAACTGCCGAGACCGTTACACAACGTATCGTCCGTATGCCAAGCTCGGATTCTAAGCAAAAGCGCACAGCTTTGCGTTGGGTCATTGACAATGAAGACGTTGATAACGGTATCGTCTTTTGTAACCGCAAAAAAGATGTCGATATCGTCGCGAAATCATTGTCAAAGCACGGTCACTCTGCGGCCCCTATTCATGGCGACCTGCCCCAATCTGAGCGCACGAAAACGCTCGAGGCGTTTAAAAACGGCGACATAAAAATGCTCGTCGCCAGCGATGTCGCCGCGCGGGGATTAGACGTCCCGTCTGTCTCCCATGTCTTTAACTATGACGTCCCGACTCATTCCGAAGATTATGTCCATAGAATTGGCAGAACAGGTCGTGCGGGCCGCGAAGGCGACGCCATCATGTTTGTCGCGCGCCTCGATCAAAAATATTACGATCAAATCCTAGACCTGATTAAGGTCGAAGCCATTGACGAGTTAAAAATTCCTGGAATTGAGAACTTTGAAACAGGTGGAAAAGGACGCGGACGTAAAGGCGATAAGCCCAAAGGCCGTGGCCGTTCAAATGATCGTAGTGATCGCGGAAGAGGCCGTGGACGGTCAAATTCACAGGACGATGCACCAAAACAAAAGGCGCGCGAAGAAAGCCCCAAAGACGACACGACTGAGGCAAAACCAAAACGCGCGGGAAGCCGTCGCGCTGCGCCGAAACGCGATAAGTCTGAAGTCACGTCAAACGCGCAGACAAAAGAACACTCCAAAGAGCACACTCAAGACCGCACTCAGGAAAAAGCCCAAGAGCCTTCGCAAAAGCGCTCTAGAACACGCTCGCAATCAAAAGCAAATCCAAGGTCACAAGCGAAACCAAGGTCAGAGGCTAAATCTGACACAAGCACACAGCTTAGAAATAGCGATAATGACCGTGTCCGCGCCAAAGAACGCAATGCGGAGCGCGACGGCACCACACAAAACAAACATCGTCACGCGAATAAAATGCCAGAGAATAAGAAAGCAGGGTTTGGCGAAAGCGTACCTGCATTCTTTAATTCGAGTTTAAAAAACGAGTAACCCCCCCCCTAAAAAAGAGCACATACGAGATACGCGCAGGCGTCTTTGATGTTCGCGACGAAATCGTCGCGGATAGACATTCGCGGGGCGGCCCCTTCGACGGAAACCGTATTAAAAATAATGTTTTACGAAGTGAACAACCCCGCGAGGACATAGTTTGCGCAGTCCAGGACCAGTGATGGATCTACCCGGTCAACCAAAGTACGTTCGGACGCGACAAGTGCGTTAAATCCTGCCCGTTTCCGAAAATGCCCAACCGCCACAGAATCAAACGCATTCCTGTCCAAAACGGCATGA
>ENA-ORXM01000085-ORXM01000085.1-marine-metagenome-genome-assembly--contig:-NODE-85-length-169601-cov-72.598735_pt1 | contig 169601 bp, 129 predicted proteins | sample MGYA00237867_ERZ511480 | MGnify/ENA primary metagenome ERZ511480 (study PRJEB26309, sample SAMN06266103) | marine metagenome | isolation source: Algal blade | place: United Kingdom:Sidmouth, United...
CTGGTGCCTTCGGTGTTTACACAAGCGTTGCTAACTACGCTAGCTGGATTACGATTCAGATGATGTTCAACGCATAAACAAAATTAGATACCCAAACTTTACATAGATAAAGATTTACATAGATAAAAGAAGCCCTGTCGAGAGTGTCTCGACAGGGCTTCTTTTATCTATGTAAGTCCATACCACAAGTATAAACTTAGGCTGTCCATGTAAATTCTACCTGTATACCTGAGCCGTAATCGTTACCATTTCACTGTAACTGTCGGCACTTAACGCCGCACCGCCGATCAGCGCGCCGTCGATATTTGGCTTCTGCATGAGTTCAGCAATGTTGGCTGGCTTTGTACTGCCACCATAGAGAACGCGAGTCGTTTGGGCCACATCTTCCCCATATAGCTCAACCAGCATATTGCGCACCGTTCCGCCGCAGGTCTCTTCAGCCTGATCTGCGGTTGCAGTCTTTCCGGTGCCGATGGCCCAAATAGGCTCATAGGCAATCACTAATTCTTTCGCTTGATCGGCAGAGACACCAGCAAGAGCAGCTTTCACCTGTCCGCCCACAAAAGTGGCCGTTTCGCCCGCTTCATTTTGCGCCAAACTTTCGCCAACACAAACAATCGGAACAAGTCCAGCGGCAATCGCGACACGAACTTTTTGATTGACCGTTTCATCTGTTTCGGCAAAGTATTCGCGCCGCTCACTGTGCCCAATCAGCACATGTGTGGCTAGTCCATCCAACATTGCCGCGCTGATTTCTCCTGTATAGGCACCATTTTCGGCCCAGTGGAAATTCTGCGCGCCAACGGCAATATTACTATCTACCAAGGCATCTTGCACAGCAGGCAAACAGACCACCGCAGGACAGACAACGCGATCCACGCTGACAACATCATCAACCGCAGCATGAATTGCCTTTGCCAATTCGACTGCCTCGGCAGTCGTTTTATTCATCTTCCAGTTACCAGCCATCATCGGACGACGCATGGTTTTTCCTTTCTGTTTATACTTGTATACTTGTTTTCATTCACAAATTGAGGGTATCTACTACTTACTCTTTTCTACTTCTTTTAGATACTCTTCTTCTGTTAACCAATCACCGCCCTGCACTTCATGCTGGGCAACCTGTTTATTCTTGTCAAACCAAATCTGAACTTCGACCTGGTCAAAGCATCGGTTTCGCCCAGACGTATGCAGCACCTTGCGTACATAAAATGAGTGGTCACTTTCATCTGGTTGGCTCAGCTCACTCATGCGATCCACCGTACCAGCCACGGCTTCGCGGCAGCGACGGCTGTAAACATAAATGGGCAACATCCTTTCTTTGGATGCGCCACCAGAAAATAGATTAGCGAGACGGTCGAAGATTCCCATAATTAGCCTTTATCGTTTAATGCTTCTACACCGGGCAGCGCTTTTCCTTCCATAAACTCAAGGCTTGCACCACCACCAGTACTAACGTGCGACATCTTCTCATCTAGACCCGCTTTCTTGACCGCAGCCGCACTATCGCCACCGCCGATAATTGTCGTCGCATCAGATAGATCAGCCAGCATCTCTGCTATCGCCACAGTTCCCTGTGCAAAGGCGGGAAATTCGAAGACACCCATTGGGCCATTCCACACGACAGTTTTTGCACCCGCCAGTCGATTCGAAAAGTGCGCAATTGTTGCCGGGCCGATATCTAACGCCAGCCAACCATCTGGCACTTCATCCGCATCGACCACTTTCTCATTTGCATCGATAGCAAATTTGTCGGCAATACGTAGATCCACGGGCAACTGAATTAGCTCCGCAGCTTCACCTTCTAGCAGCTTTTTGGCAACTTCGATTGCCTCTGCTTCTACCAAGCTACTGCCCATATCGTGACCTTGCGCAGCCAAGAATGTATTGGCCATACCGCCACCAATCAAAATCGCATCGACCTTCTCGAGCAAGGCATCGATTACGCCGATCTTGTCGCTGATCTTTGCACCGCCCAAGATTGCGATAAAGGGCGATTCAGGATTGCCCAGCGCATTACCGAGATAGGCCAGCTCTTTTTCCATCAGCAGGCCCGCCACCGCAGTCATACGTTCGGCCACGCCCGTTGTACTGGCATGGGCACGATGCGCCGAACCAAACGCATCGTTGACAAAGAGATCACCCAGTTTGGCTAGCTCCTCGCCCATGCTTGGTTCGTTTTTAGTTTCGCGTGGATCAAACCGAGTGTTTTCTAACAGCAGAACTTGTCCAGCAGGCAAAGATGCCGCAGCCGCTTGAGCTGCCTCACCAGTTGTATGCTCGATGAAAGAGATAGGTGCGCCAAGTTCGGCAAGATAATCTGCAACAGGCTTAAGAGAATATTTGGGATTTCGCTCGCCTTTGGGACGCCCAAGGTGGCTCATCAAAACCACAGAGGCCCCTTCTTTGATTAAATAATCAATAGTAGGTTGCGCAGCCCAAATGCGGGTTGCATCGCCAACGGTGCGGTTCCCAGCTTCATCCTTGCTTATTGGCACATTAAAATCCACGCGTACCAAAGCACGTTTACCTTGCCAGTTGATATCTCTAATTGATTGTTTATTCATGCGGTCAGTTTAAACTTATACACCTTTTTCAGCAATATAGTTAGCCAATTCAACAGTACGTACGCTATATGCCCACTCATTATCGTACCACGTGATCACCTTGACCAAATCTCCATAAGCGGCGGTAAAATCAGCATCGATTGTGCTGCTAAAGCGATTGCCCTTATAGTCGCTGCTTACAAGCGGCTCGCGGCTCACGTCGAGGATCCCCTGCATTGGGCCAGCGGCTGCTTCATCAAACGCAGCAAGCAACGATTCGGTCGTGACAGATTTCGAAACTTTTGCCACAAAATCCACAACGCTCACGGTTGATGTTGGGACGCGCATTGCCATACCATCAAACTTACCATCTAGCTCGGGCACAACTAGCGCAACAGCCTTTGCAGCACCGGTTGTAGTGGGAATAATGTTCATGGCTGCGGCGCGTGCTCGACGCAGATCTTTGTGCATTGTGTCCAAGATGGCCTGACCATTTGTGTATGCATGGACGGTTGTCATCAGACCTTGCTCAATGCCGAAAGAATCGTTCACAACCTTGGCAGCAGGGGCCAAACAGTTAGTAGTACAGCTTGCGTTGCTAATTACATGATGGTTAGTTGCTTCGTATTTTTCGTTATTGACGCCCATACAAATCGTGATATCTTCGCCCTTGGCAGGTGCGCTGATGATAACTTTTTTAGCTCCGGCACTAAGATGAAGAGATGCCTTTTCGCGCGCCGTAAAGATGCCCGTGCTTTCGATGACAATATCAACACCCATGTCGCCCCAAGGCAATTTGCTTGGATCGCGCTCGCTCAAAACTTTTAATCGATCACCATCAATAATAATGTCAGTTCCGTCAACTTCGACAGATTTATCGTAAATGCCATAGTTCGTATCGTATTTGAACAAGTGTGCATTGGTTGCAACAGCACCCAGATCATTTACCGCAACCAGGTCAAACTGACCCTTATAATTGTCAATTATTTCTTTTGTTACTTGGCGACCTATTCGGCCAAAACCATTAATGGCTATTTTTGTAGACATTTTGGGGATATTTCTCCATTTTTTAAATTTAATTATACCTATAAAAAATATTGCAAAAAAAAACCTCTACCATGCACTGCTCTGGTTAAACTAGTAACCTAGCAGATAGGAAGAGGCAACTTTGCCAATACAAAGAATATAAACGCAAAAATTATTATAACACACGGAAGAAGCTAAAAGGGAATATCAAGATTGCAGCAATAAATAGATTTCCAGCGCACGTTTGGCAAGCTTATCCGAATCGTGTCGCCATGGACGAGCATCATCAACTAGATCGCCCGTAAATAGGGTGTATTTTATCTTCATATCAGCGGCATTATCCTCAATTTCGGCCTTGGCATTGTAGATACGGTTTATCTGATTCCACTCCGTGACATGCCTTGGTAAGGTGACCCACTGATGGCTTGCTGGCAGCTCTACAGTTGATTGCTGGTTTGCATTTGCAAGGACAGTCGTAAAGGCATCGCCAGCATGTTTACGCAAATGCGCCATATGATCCGAGACGCCAAAATTGTCCGTTTCGCCCGGCTGAGTCGCCACATTGCAAAGATAGATACTGGGGGCAGAGGATGCACAGATCGCATCGCAGATCGACTTGACAAGCAGATTGGGAATGACGCTTGTAAAAAAACTGCCCGGGCCAGCCACAATCAAATCTGCCTGTAGAATTGCGCGTACAGCTTCTGGGTACGCACGTGGATTCTCGGGCTGCAAGAAGACGCTCATAATCTCGCCTTCTGCCTCCGGAATCTGACTTTCCCCTTCCACAAGCATCCACTTTTCTATCTCTGTGCCGTGCTCATCTACCTGCGTATACCGCATCTCGGCACAAAGATTGACTTGCTCTAAGGTACTAGGCAGTACCCGCCCCCGTACGGCAAGCACGCGACTGCTCTCTTTTAAGCCCGATTCAAAGCTGCCCGTTACTGCCGCCATTGTAGCAATAAACAGATTACCAAAGCTATGCCCACCCAATTCGGCTTGGCGCGGCTCGTTCGAACCATCCTCATTCACATGCTCCGAAAGTGTTACCTCGTGATTGGCAAAGCGATACTGGAAGAGACGCCGGATCAACTCTTCGGATTCGCTCAATGCGGCAATATTATTGCGAAAATCGCCCGGTGGCAACATGCGCATCTGCCGACGCAAGCGCCCGCTGCTTCCGCCATCATCGGCCACCGTAACAATCGCTGTAATCGAATCGGTATATTGTCGAATGCCGCGCAAAAATTGCGGCATCCCCGTGCCGCCGCCGATGGCAACCACCTTCAGATCTGCCCATTGATTTTTGCTCTCTTCGACAGCAACCTCCGACCAGAACAATGCTTTAAATAATTGCTGTAGCAGATCCGAGAAAAAATAAATAGAGAGCAAGATGAGCAACAGCCCAATTGATACAGTGGCAAGCCCCACACGCCACGAAGCAAACCAAAGATGTGTGACACCAATGCCCAGAAAGATGCCGCTTGCTAGCCATAAAGTTAGAAGTATTAAACGGCGTCGTGTAACCATCTGACTATCCCTTTTGCTGCGCCAGCCACTTCTGATTCAAAAGCCCAAGCGCACGTTCTATCACCTGTTCGGCTACAGCTTCTTTACTCATCAACGGCAGCGTCACTACATCGAATTGTTCGGGGTCGGCAGAAGCACTCAAAATCGAGACGCGATTTGTGGCGACGCCAAAGCCTGCATCGGTCGCGCTTACATCATTTGCCACAATAAAATCGAGCCCCTTTTTCAGCACCTTCTTCTGCGCATTCGCCAGTAGATCCTCCGTTTCGGCGGCAAAGCCGACCACGACATTGGGCTTATGGATCTGCGCGCGCTGTTCCTTAACTGCCACCAAAATATCGGGATTGCGGGCCAACATAACCGCGTCTAACCCGTTCACTCCCTTTTTGATCTTCTGGGTCGCCCTCTGTGCTGGGCGATAGTCCCCCACCGCGGCAGCCATGAGCAACAGGGTGGCATCGCGACACTCGGCCAACACGGCATCTAACATCTGCTGCGCGCTCTCCACATCCACCCGTTTTGCACCAGTTGGCGTTGGCAGGCTTGTGGTCGTAATCAGCGTGACCTCGGCCCCACAATCTAGCGCGGCCTGTACCAGGGCGATCCCCTGCCGACCAGTCGAATGGTTTGTGAGAAAGCGCACCGGGTCCATCGCCTCGCGCGTGCCGCCCGCTGTCACCACTACTTTATGCCCCATTAACGGGCCGCTCTGTGCCAGCAGATAACGCATCTCGCCCAGAATTGTCTGCGGCTCGCTCATCCGTCCCATAGCGACCAGCCCCGACGCAAGGTGCCCACTTTCGGGGCCAACAATGGTTGCACCGCGTGCCCGCAACGTGGCTAGATTCTGCTGCACGGGCGGGGCCGAAAACATGCCCCCATCCATTGCAGGCGCAACCAATAATGGACATGTAGCGGCCAACGCCGAAACGGTGAGCAGCGAATCCGAAAGGCCGCACGCCACTTTGGCAAGCGTGTTGGCCGTTGCAGGCACAATCGCCAGCAGATCAGCTTCGTGCGCCAGACCAACGTGCAGCACGTGTGCCTCGTTCCCCCACAGGTCCGCATCGGTGTACGCGCGGCGGCCCGTAACCGATTGAAAGGTGAGGGGTGACACAAAATTTTGCGCGCTCGTGGTTATGATCACGTCGACCAGCGCGCCGTTTTGTGCCAACTTGCTCGCCAAATCGGCCGTTTTATAGCAGGCGATGCTGCCGCTGACGCCGAGCACAATGCGCTTATCTTTAAGCGGGTTCATTTGGCATTCAACTCATAGATCATGCGTAGCCCATCAAGGGTTAGCCACGGCTCAATAATTTCGATGACGTCTGTTTCGGCTGCGATGATTGGAGCGAGGCCACCGGTCCCCACGACTTTGGTCTTTTCGCCTAGTTCGGCTTTGAAGCGCGCCACCATGCCTTCGACCAAGCTGACATAGCCAAAAAGCAGACCAGACTGCATGGCGTGGGTTGTGTTGCGCCCAATGGCCGAGGGTGGGCGATCGATGGCAACTTTTGGCAGAGCGGCGGCTCGTTCGTAGAGTGCGTTGGCGGAGACGTTGATCCCAGGAACAATTGCGCCCCCCAAGTATTCTCCCCTTTCGGTGACTGCTTCGAAGGTGGTGGCGGTGCCAAAATCCACAATACAGAGCGGCCCGCCATAGCGTTTGAAAGCGGCCACTGCATCTACGACTCTGTCTGCACCAACCGCGGCCGGGTTATCGTATAAGATTGTTAAGTCGGTCTGCATCTGTCCATGAACAGTCAGGGGCTCGTGGCCCAGATAGCGCGTACAGACTTCTTTCCATTTGTTGGTTAGTGGCGGTACACCCGATGCAATGGCAACGCCCTCGACATCGTTTGAGTCGAGGCCAGCATAATTGAAGAAAGCCAGGAGCTGCATGGCATATTCATCCGGCATCCGCTCGTGATTTGTATCTAAGCGCCAATGTGGGCCAAGTGTGGCTGCGTCGCCGCGGCCTTCATAAACGCCAAGCATGGTGTTTGTGTTGCCAACATCTATGCAAAGTAACAAGTCTCTTCTCCTGTTTTTGGGCTGTGGGGTTCGCGTCTGGTGGTATGTTCAGTTGTATGTCGTGGTAGGTAAAGTTTTTACCTAACCCAAAATATACGCCATTGCCGTATATTTATGGATAAAGGCAAATTCCAAAAGAGAAGGGACAGTGATAGGAAATGGCTTTAAGTTAAGGATTGTCCTTTGCTCTCAACAAGTCCGTAATCCGTGGGCTTAGGCGAAAAATTAGGGGCGGCCCCGCCGGATGTCGCAAGGCGACTGCTTCACAGGCAATAGACCCGACACTGTATGACTAAAAATTTATTCTACCTAGCAAGATCCTGCGCAATCAGCTCAGGCAGAATCCGCGGTCCATGTCGCCGCACTTGCCGACCGTGTCGAATGCCCACGTAGCCCATGCGAATATCCGCCTGACTCCAGCTAAAGCCGTAGCGCAAAAACCCAAGAATCTCCCAAGCCCACAAAATCAATACGGCCAATGGCGTAAAACACCAATACCCAACAAAAATAAATGCCGTATAATGGCGAGCGGGGTCATTATCATCAACGAGCGCTTCGGCAAACCCATCCGTACCAAAACGTACAGGCGGCTTGCCCGACATCTGCTTAAAAAAGCGCCAAGGGTTCCACACATCAGCGAAACAAATGTAACAATAATCGTAAGCTAGTGTTATTGTGAAACGACCCTGCGCCCACCAGCCTTTGGGTGTTGCGGCAGCGTGATCTTGCACATGTTGAATAAAGGCGTCGATTCCACCACGGCCATCATTGACAGGCTTTGGGGTATTTGTCACGTTTAATTGGCCTCTGCGGCCACAAGATAAAGTGAGCCGGATCGATCCGTCACATACAATTCGCCTGCTTCATCTTCACCAAAAGAGGAGAGTTGCGTCCCCGACTTCATCACCTCTGCCTGCCCCCACGTGCCATCACCATGAGGCCACAGTGCCCAGATCACGCCGCTGCAAAAGTCACCATATAGATAGACGCCACTTAGTTGGGCAAAGCGTTCGCCACGGTAAACGTAGCCTCCAGTAACGGAACAGTGTCCACTCGCGTGATCATACTCGGCTACCGGTTGAACCAAACCAGCCATATTGCAACCAGTTGAGGGAGAAAAACAACTGGTCCCTTCCATAATCGGCCAGCCATAATTGAGGGGTTGCACATTTTCGGCTGCCTGCATTACGTTTGTAAGTTGGGCATCGCGCGAAGTAAAATGGATCTCCTCGAACTTGTTCTGGCCCACATCGCCGATCCACAAATCTTGGGTCAACCGATCAAAGCTAAAGCGCCATGGATTACGCAACCCCACAGCCCAAATTTCGTCACGCACATCAACAAACTCACCGCTGCTATTCTGCCAATCCGCCTGTACCCATGGATTGTCTGCAGGAATCGTATAGGCAGCGCTTGCATCGCTCATTACATCAATGCGCAGCATCTTTCCAAGCAGCGAATCTGGGTTCTGCCCATTGCCAAAGCGATCATTCGCCGCGCCCCCATCACCGGTTCCGATGTAAAGATAGCCATCAGGCCCAAAAGTAATCATACCGCCATTGTGATTACCAGCCGGTTGCGGAATTGTCAGCAAGACCAATTCACTAGCGGGATCGGCTCGATTCGTATCATCTGCTGAACGCTGAAAACGGGAGACCCTCGTGGCCCCCTCGCCATTTGTGTAATTCACATAAAAGAGGCCACTGTTTGCATAGTCGGGTGCAAAAGCCAAGCCCAACAAGCCCTGCTCATTTCCAGCATCGCGCACTCGATCCTGTACATCTAAAAATGGCGTTGCAGAAAGCTGCCCACCATCAACAATACGCACCAAGCCAGGCTGTTCCACGACAAACATGCGCCCGCTGCCATCCCCGGCGTGGGTGACAAATACAGGGTTATTCAGATCAGCTGTGATCAATTGCAAATCAATTGCCGAACTCTGTGGATCAAATATTGTGCCAGTTGCACCAAGACTTATCTGCTCATCGGTGTTACTATCTGACTCAGTATTAGATGCAGTATTAGACACAGAATCTGATGCAGTATCAGTTATTGCAGAGCTGTCCGCTTCAGAAGTCGGCTCAGCAACAGAAGAGACCTCACTTTCAATTGGTCCGAGTACAGGGGGATTCGCAACAAAGGGTTCTGTATCTGCTGTACATGCGGTCAACAAAATTAAAGTAGTAATCAATAATATATTTTTGTATGTTTTGTTCATGGTCAAAATCGGTTCCTAAGAGTTACACCGTTCAGCTCTATCCATCGGTCGAGTGCTCATGGTTGCTTGTGAGTGTATCAAAGCCAAGGTGGGAGTGAACGGTTTCTGAGAATAGGTTAAAAAGCTCAGCTTAGCATTCGACACAACAGGGTAAGCTATACATCAATTTGTCTATAAAGCAGCGTCTATTTTTTCATCTATTTATTGTATCATACGCAAATAAAGGATTACATTAAGGGAGCCTAATAAGCTGTATTTTGGGTTGTCGGCAAACATAAGCGACGCTCACCCACTCGGCATAGTACATTGCGGCGTAGATAAATAAAACCGACGATTCGCAGTTGAGCTCTAGTCGGGTCCGTGACCCGACGATGTAGCTATTAATCTTGCCAGCTAAGCCAACCAACGGGTGTCGCCTTGCGACTGCTCCGCAGACACCAGAGCCGCTAGGAGCAGTACAAATCCTTAACATACTGACATTATATAGTTACTTAATATAGTTGCTTACGCCCAAGTGTGCTAGTCATTAAATTCTGTAATTTGTAATCTTTACTATACAATAGCAAACATATCACGAAATAGACCACAAGATAAATCACGAAAATCAATCCCGGTAAACCACAGTTCACACATTACGGGCAACAAATGACGATATAATCAATACATATTATAGCTGCCAAAAATATGTATAAGGAAGATTTTAAACTTGGAACATAACGAATTACTCATGATTGCGGGCGTCATTGGCGTCGGCATTTTTTGTCAATGGGTCGGATGGCGCATAAAGGTACCATCCATTTTACCACTTCTTCTTGCAGGCTTTCTGCTTGGTCCAGTTACAAATATTCTACACCCGCAAGAGTCGCTGGGCGCGCTCTTTTTTCCCATTATCTCTTTTGCGGTGGCGATCATTCTTTTCGAGGGTGCGCTAACGTTAAATTGGCAGGAGTTGCGCAATGTCGCATCAACAGTTAGAAATCTACTAGTTATTGGTTCGCTAGTAACTTGGATTGGTGGAACGATTGCAGCGCATTATATTGTTGGGCTAAATTGGGATCTAGCTTTGCTTTTTGGTGCGCTAATCATTGTTACCGGTCCAACCGTTATCGCACCGTTATTGCGTAATGTACGCCCAACGCATAATATCTCATCCGTACTCAAATGGGAAGGTATTCTCATCGACCCAATCGGGGCAACGGTTGCTGTGCTTATATTTGAGTTTATCGCGGCCGAGGTAGCACCAAGTGGGCATGGAAGCTTAAATGAAACATTAATCGTCTTTGTACAGATCATTGCCGTCGGCGCGATTGCGGGCATTTTAGGCGGATACTTTACATCTTATTTACTCAAAAATTATCTCATTCCAGATTATCTGCGGGACGTAACAATTTTAGCGCTGGTACTGGTTATCTTTGCGCTTTCAAATACGCTTGCCCCCGAATCGGGCTTGTTAGCCGTTACAGTTATGGGAGTCATTTTAGCAAATAGAGATTTAAAACAGTTGCGCGAAATTTGGTTCTTTAACGAGCGATTGAGCATCTTGTTGATCTCTACGCTCTTTGTCTTGCTTGCGGCCAATACTCAATTTTCCGATTTGCAACTGCTTAACTGGCCTAGTTTGATCTTATTAGCGGTTATTATTCTAGTGCTGCGTCCAATCGGTGCGCAGTTGAGCGCATTGGGCAGTACGCTCAACAGAAACGAGCGGCTTTTTCTTTCGTGGGTTGCACCGCGTGGTATTGTGGCAGCCGCTATCTCATCTCTTTTTGCTTTTGAGTTGATCGAAATGGGGTACGAAGAGGCGCGCATCATTGCACCGATGACATTTTTAGTTATTGTTGGCACCGTGTTGGTTCAGGGTGGCACAGCAAAATGGGTAGCCGAAAAGCTAGGCGTTCGAGAGGCAGATCCTCAGGGCTTTTTGATTATGGGCAGCAATTTTCTTGGGCGTGGGTTAGCCAAAGCGCTGACGGATGAGAATTTTGTTGTGCGTATGGTGGATTCAAACTGGGAACGGGCTCGCCTTGCCCGCATGGAAGGGATTGACACACTGCACGGCAATATATTGTCGGAATTTACCGAAAGCCAACTGGATCTTGGTGGCATTGGTTACTTGCTTGCGCTGACGCGTAATGACGCGGCCAATGCGCTAGCGTGCCAACATCTTAGCGAAGAGTTTGGGTCATCAAATGTCTTTCAGCTTTCACCCGAGACAACCACTACGTCAAATGTGGAAGGTGCACCGAGTCGTGGTCAGACTGGTCGACTGTTTGGCAAGCCTGATGTCACCTACGAGATGTTGATTCAGATGATTGAAGATGGCGCAATTATTAAGAAGACTTTATTAACCGAACAGTTCACCTATAAAGATTTTCAAGAGTATTATGGCGATACGCACATTCTCTTTTTGGCTCTAAAGGATGCGCGCGTGCTTGTAAATACACTCGATACGCCGCTGATTCCAGAAGCAGGTTGGACCTTGGTCAGCCTGCTGATAGAAACAAAAGACGAAGCGAAAGTAGAAGAGAAGAACCAAGCAGAACACGTCGAAATTCATGCTTAGTTTGAAAAATTTTCGCAAAAAAAAGATAGCCTCCTTTAAAAATTCCGTACCATGTTTTCAGCAGACGAAATGGTACGGAATTTTTAAAGGAAGGTACATTATCTATGGTTGCATTAAGCACATCTGTATACCGATAGCTCTTCTAACGACTGTAGCAGGCTGTGGGCGCGTGGTCACCGTAACACCGACGCCGGAACCACAACCCACAGCGACGTTTGTGCTTGCATTGCCAACGGTCGAAACGACGGCAACACCGCTGCCAGCAAATTTTACGCCTGCACCAACAGCTACACCAACTAAAGTACCAACCCCAATCGTTTACACAATAGAAACTGGCGACAGCTTACTAACCGTGGCGCAGCTATACAATGTCAGCGTGAATGCGCTACAAGAAGCCAACGGCATTCTTGATCCGCGTACGCTTCAAATCGGCCAAGAAGTTGTGATCCCGCAGCAGATAGAGGAAGAAGATGCCTTTGCAACTGCTACACCTACACCGATGCCCGCTACGGTAGAGAACATTTCGTTTGGCGAAAATAGCATCGGTGGTCTGTGGGTAATGGGCGAGGTGTTCAATAGTAGTTCAGTCCCATTAGAACAAATACGGGTGAGTTTTGTGCTGCTAGATGAAGCGGATGAGATGCTGGCAGAGACCAGTGATTTAGCAGCGCTGGATATTGTAAACACAGATGAATCTGCTCCCTTTTCAATGCTTATCGACAATGCGCCAAGGAACTTTACGCAATATCGCGTCGATTTGCTCAGTGCTGTTCCGGCATACATCGGGGGATACTACCGTGATTTAGAAATTCGCGATTTGCAAAGCCGTGGCGATGGTACTGAACCTTATACGGTGAGCGGTAGGATTTACAATTTTGGCACGGTAGAGGCGGTTAATGTTCAGGTGATTCTTACTGCGTATGATATTGATGGCCGCGTAGTGGCTGTTCGCAAAATTTTTCCCACTGATGCGGTTGTTCCTAAACTGGGCGAGACATCATTTAATATAATTATTGCGCCACAGGGTGGGGCAGTTGCAAATGTTAGCGCTGTCGCAATTGGACGACGCTTTCAGTGAAAGAAAAAAGCAGCAAACAATGAAACTTCTCATAAAAGGTCTGTTTGAGTTTGCTATTCAACAGCTTAAATTTAGAAATTTAATTTTTTTAGTGATACCACTCTGTTTGCTGGCGTTGTTGGTCTTTGGGCGGGTAGACGGCAATAAAGCCGATACGCCTATGGCTAATGGTACTAGGGCGGCCCACGCAGTGGAAGCTGTTCAAACAGTGATAATTAGTGATAATAGCTACGTTACTGATGCTAGCGCTAATAGCGTTGGTGCCACTAGTGTAGAGACAAGTATGCAACTAGCCGACCAAACGATTGCGCAGTCCGGCTCTGATGGAGCGATTACGGATGATAGTATGCAGGGCATTAGTGAGGTGGTTCGAACCCCACAATCCACAACAGAAATAAATCAAGCGCAGGTGGAGTCATCTACATCAAGCAGCGGCTTAGAGCCAGTTGTAAGATTAATCGACACAATTGCAACGGTTCAACCTTCTGGTGATAAAGCGTTGGATGATGCCGCAGCATTGGAAGTTGATCGGATTGTGATTCCGGCCATTGATTTAGATTCAGCTGTGGTAGAGTTAGGATGGCATATAAATAGAGATGCATCTGGTCAGATTTTTAGCGAGTGGGATTTTGCGAATAATGCGGCAGGGTGGCACAAGAATAGCGCTCTGCCAGGTGAAGGTGGCAATGTTGTGATGAGCGGCCACAATAATATTATGGGTGCTGTTTTCCGCGAGCTAGATCAGCTAGATGAAGGTGACGAGGTGTTTGTGTATTCTGGTGTTCGAGCGTTTATGTACGAAATTGAGCGGGTTATGGTTGTGCCAGAAGTTTATGCCGATGCAGCACAACGAGCCGCTAACGCGCAGTGGATTGAACAGTTTGACGATAATCGCATTACGCTGGTAAGTTGCTGGCCGCGTGATGATAATAGTCATCGCATTATTGTGATCGGATACGCTGTGACACGATGACGCTGGCCATGATTGGTGCAGTGGGCGGTATGGTATGGTTCTTCGAAAATGTCGTACAGCCAGTGAGATGACTGGGTGAAGTGATAGGGTGATAGGGTGATACCGTTTACACAAATAAAGTTGTGTCACTTCTTCACTTCTTTACCTTGTCATGTCTCGGATGGTACACCAATATGGCTACCAACAAATGCATAACCGATGCACGCAACATCGCCAAGTCATCTTTTCAGCGTTTTTCACCCTGTCATCTTTCGCGTTAGTATCAGTGCATCTTCGCTTTCGCCGAATTTCTCGGTTGGTGGGTAGTAGTTCTTGCGCCGCCCCACCTCGATGAACCCCAAATTCCCATACAATGCGCGCGCGGCGATATTGCTTGTGCGTACTTCGAGAGTTGCTTCTGTTGCCCCCAATAAAATTGCTTTGTCTAGAAGAACAAGCATCAATTTTTTTGCAAGTCCACGCTGCCGCCACTGTGGATGGGTCGCCACGCTAACGATGTGTGCTTCTTCGCCCAGTAACCAAAACCCACCATAACACAATATTGCTGGGGGTGGTTCAGCAAGTGATTTATTCGATTTCCCGACTGTTCTGATGGGCAATTTATTATCTGGCTGAATGGTCCAGTAGTGTCCATTTTTGTTAGTGGTTAGCTCACGCTTGAAAACGGCGCGCGACCAGTGCGTGGGAAAGGCAACTTGCTCGATCTCCATGATGTGGTCTAGGTGATCAATTTCCATGGGGGCGATAATTGTTGGGATCATAGGGGCGATTAGGGGGCTTGCAAGTATAGGGGTTGTAGATTGGTTAGGGTGTCTAGGCTCTCTTGATCGGTAGCAGAGATGCCAGCTACATTGGTGGCCAGATGGCGGCTGGCAAATCGAGCCAAGATGCCGGCCCTCCGCAAGCTGGTTGTTTCGTCTAGATAGCAGACGTGCGACAATGGCTCAACAGCGGTGCGTAGATCCTCAGTTGATTCCCCAACTAGACAGAGTGAGCAATCGGACATAGCAGCCAATGTGCGGACAAATTCATCAGTTGTTCCTGCATGGTGGTCTGCGGTGGTGGGTCGCCAGAGGGGATCTCGTTGGCTTTTTTCATGGGAAAAGAGAACCCAGTTGAAGCGTCCGCGTCCGGCTTGCAGATATGCGCAGATGGCTGCTTTTTTTTGTGTAGAGGTAGGTAGGAAAGTAGACAGAATGGGTAGCCAAGGTGCGGCGGTTATTGCCAAAGTGGGAACGCCTACGACTTGTGGCGCAGCGGGTAGCCCCAAGCCGATGCCTTTGGCCGCGCTTATGGCTATGCGCACACCGGTGAAGCTACCCGGGCCGGTTGTAACGGCGAGCGCTGTGAGTTGAGCGGGCGTAAGATTGTTTTGTGCGAGTAATTTTTGCGCGCCGACGAGTAGATCCTGCGTTTGGCGGCGGCGCGATTGCCACGTCCATTCAGCCAGAAGCTGATTGGTTGACAGATTGTAAATGGCTAACGACGCGGTTTGCGTTGCAGTATCAATAGCGAGTAGCATAGTGATAAATCTCCATAAAAATTCTTCCCCATCTCTGCGCTAAGTTGATTTGACGCGATGTTCCTGTAACATGGTGGGGAACTTTTATGGGTAACCGTACTATACCATGTTGAAGAAGCAGGGTACAAGTATATTTTGGGAGATGAAAGAGATGGCTGGTTTGATGTTAGGTGCGCATATGTCGGTTGCGGGCGGGGTAAGTAAGGCGCTTGATCGGGGTGCATCGATAGGCAGTAATGCGGTGCAGATTTTCACGAAAAACAATCGGCAGTGGGCCGGCCCAGCGATTGACGAAGAGGATGTTGCACGCTTTAAAGAAGAGATGGGCACGCAGGGGTTTGAGTATGCGGTTAGCCACGCAAGTTATTTGATTAATTTGGCAACGCCGAAAGATCCGCTGTGGGAAAAGAGCATTGCGGCGCACGCGGACGAGTTGCACCGCGCGCACGCATATGGTGTGCCGCACGTTGTGCTGCACCCCGGGGCACACACAGGCAGCGGGATCGAGGCCGGGATTGAACGCATTGCTGCGGCGCTAAATGAGATCCACAAGCGGACACCAGAATGTGACGATACGATGACGTTACTGGAAATTATGGCTGGGCAGGGCACGGTGATCGGGTCGAAATTTAGTGAGTTGAACGCGATCATTGAGCGCGTTGATGAGAAGAACCGCGTCGGCGTTTGTTTGGATACCTGTCATGCGTTTGCGGCGGGGTATGATATCCGTGATGCTGATGGGTACGAGCGGGTGATGGCTGAGCTTGAGAAGGAACTGGGGGTAGATCAGGTAAAGTGCTGGCATTTCAATGACAGTAAAGGTGAATTGGAGAGTCACTTGGATCGCCATGTTCATATTGGTGAAGGCGCAATCGGCACAGAAGGATTTAAGCTGATACTGAATGATACGCGCTGGGATGGAATTGCCATGCTTTTGGAAACGCCAAAGAAAGAAGATTTAAAGAATGATGTGATGAATCTTGAAACGCTTTGTGGGCTAATAGAGGATTCGAAGCGAGTTCCACCGGGGCTTACTACGAAATAGCGTTTGACTAATTTAATTATTAGCGTTATAAAGAGAAAGTCACTCGATAGATATCTATCGAGTGACTTTCTCTTTATAACAGTATATTTTCCGACTTTTTAGGTGCTGTTTATTGCGTTCCGAACCAGGGCAAAAATATGCCTTGAAGCGGGAAGGTCAATGTACCACCCCAAATTGGCGTCATTGTAATCGATCCGCTTGCGCCGCCCGGTGCTATCGTATCGCTCCAAATTGTCACAACAGAGATGATGTCACCTTGGCGTGGCAAATTTTGGTCCACGCGCACAACAAATGAAAGTTCATCTTTACCAATGCTGTTGACTGTTCCAAGAGTAATTGTGCAGACAGATTGCCCGTTAATTGGTTTTAATTGGTCACAGATCCATCGTGGATCGCTCTCTGCTGCCACGAATAAGGTGTGTTCGGGGACGATGGCTTGAATAACCACGTTTTCTGCGGCTAATTCGCCTACGTTTGCATATGTCAGCGTGTACGCGATCAGCTCATTAGGTTGTGCAAGCACATCATTGTCAGCAGTGTGTAGTCGCAAGTTAACAAGCGCACGAACAAGCCCAATGTCGATACTGTTGTCGACTACGCTGGATTCAAATATGATATTATCTGTTTGAAAAGTTAATGGAGCAATATCACTATCAAGTTCGTCATTATCGCCGACATCGTTCAAGGTAATCGCATATTCATCGGGCGGCATTACCCCAACCGAAAAGAGACCTGGCCCTAGAATGGCAAGCTCATATATGCCATCCTCATCAGTTACGTCTGTGTCTACAACATTGCCCTGAAAATCATAGAGGTTAACGTCGATCTCAGGCAAACCACGCTCATTTGGATCTTGAATACCGTTTGCGTTTTCATCTAGCCAGACCGTATCCCCTAGCAAAGTTGGTTTTTGGCTCACGGTTGCTTGATCGTGGTCATCTTCGCTCAAGTCGCCGTTTCCAGGGATCGAATCATTATCCGATTGCTGCACGGTAAAGACTTGCGCTTCGTTTGTATAGGGTCCTGGACCATCCATTGATACATCAATTTCCAACGTAACCCTTTGACCGGGATCTAGGTTGCCGATGGTCCACAAATGGCTAGTTTTATCATATGTGCCGGCTAAAGTTCGGTGAGAATTAAATACTAGATTCGAAGGCATTGATTCTAAAACGGATATGCCTGTTGCAACATTGATGCCTCTATTTACGACTGCTATTTCAAAGGTGACGCTTTCGCCAATAAGCACATACTGTGGCGAAGCAGTTTTTGTTAATTCCAGATCGATTGGATTCTGATAACCAAAATCTACTTCTAAAAGATTTTGACCACCTTCTAGTATGATGGTTGTTTTATTATTCAGTGTTCCATCCAACTCGTATGTTTGTGATGCATCGCCTGGGATGGACGTACGGTTGACGATAACTGTATAAGTTCCTTCAACCAGATTGCAGAAATTATAGATACCGTTTGCGCCAGTGGTGGTCGTGGCCACAACTTCATCATTTGAATCGACAAGTGAAAGCAGTGCATTGGTCACACCGCGTTCGCCTGTTTCTTGAAGACCATTTGCGTTGGCATCAATCCAGACGCGATCCCCAATACAGCCAAAGCGCTGATAGCCAAAATCATAATTGGTTACTTGTTCACCAGGTTCTAATTCAACCATAAAGCGTAGCTCGCCATTTTCGCTTACCATATTTGGTGGGTATGCAGTTTGCAATAAGCCTAATGGAAGCGTCTGTTCGTTGAGTATCAATGTATAAACGCTTTGGTATAAATTTTCAAAAGTATAGTTTCCTGTCAGATCTGTGACTCGCGTTTGAATTGCTCCTTTCTGATCCACAAGATTTAATACAACGCCAGGAATTCCCTCCTCATCAGTATCCCGCAGCCCGTCGCCGTTATCGTCATACCAAATGCTATCCCCGATACTGCTAAGTGACGGTGTGGGTGGAAGCGTGGTGGTATGAGTAGAGCTAATCGGTGGCTCTATAGTGGGTAATGGCGTTGCGGAAATATCCATCGTAGCGGTTGGTAGAGCGGTAGGCACATTGGTTACGGATGGTTCTGACGTTGCCGTCGGTTCTGGCGTTGCCGTCGGTTCTGGCGTTGCTGGCGTTGCTGTCGGTTCTGGCGTTGCTGTCGGTTCTGGCGTTGCTGTCGGTTCTGGCGTTGCCGTCGGTTCTGGCGTTGCCGTCGGTTCTGGCGTTGCCGTCGGTTCTGGCGTTGCTGTCGGCTCTAGCGTTGCTGTCGGCTCTAGCGTTGCTGTCGGTTCTAACGTTGGGACAACCGTCATAGTTGGTGTTGCGGGAATTGCAACTGTGACTGTTGGTGCGACAAGTGTCGGTTCTGGAACGGATACAAACATTGTAGATGTAAACCCTATCCACACCGCGGTCATCGTTTTATCATCTTTAGATGATGGTGCTTCGATCTGGAAACAGGCGTATGTATCGCCCACCGGAATAGTTAGGTTGACTTGTGCTATATCAAACTCGCTGCCTAAATTTCCCCCCAAGGGATTCTGTATCTTCACCACATTAGCAGAGTTGACTAGGTCAAGTGGATGATCACCTGAGCCTGTTAGATACCAAATATTATTTAGGCGGCTCTTATCAACAACACCCCCTACAATAAATTCTGTTTCTAACACACGCTCGTTATTTTCTGATCCAAATTCTCGACAGAAAACTTCTGTTTTTGGACCAAATTGAGGACCATCAGATTCGTCAGCATTACCATTGAGAGAATCTAGACCTGTTAAAATAGAAATATCGCTGACTGGACAGTCAGGATTTTCGTAGACAACTACAATGCCTACGCCATGGTTTTGGTATACGGATCCCGTGGTATCAACATCTGCGACAGAATATGTGTTCAGTCCACTTTCAACTAGCCACAGCGCATGATCAACGTAGCTATAGCTGTGCCATTGCCAAATACCACCAGATTCAAAAGACGAAAACTCCTCGGTTGCAGCAACGGTGTGCGTGCGAGGATCTGTATTATGCTGAATCTTTATTCTATTGTCGCTGCTGTATGGTGCTGTTCGACTCTGCCCACTCCAAAACCATTGTGCTGCAATGGGTGTACCTGGCACGTCGATGGTAAAAGTTTCGGTATGAGAAAAGTTACGGAGGCCAACGCCAGCGCTTACCACACATAAGTTTCCGCTTAGCGATGCGGTGCGACGATGCAAAGGCCCATTCTCGGCAAACGCATTTATTGGAACAATGTGCAAGAAGAAAAGAAGAGAACACAGTGCAATCAAACATTTCAAAGAAAACTTCATACTGACTCCTGAACGGAGTTGGTATTTACCCGTGAACTATCTCTAAAAGCATTTTTATTACTCGTAGAGTATTTTGAAAATGCTTTAGGGAAATCATAAAGTTCTAGCCTAAAAGTCTTTGCTAGAATACCAACAAACTATCTCTAATACAGTGTATTGTTCGATGTGGGCGGAAAGCCACTAGATTACACGACATCTTTGCGTATTTTGTATCGCTCCGCCAATTAATATTACTACAAACTGAGTTTTTGGAAGATCAAATATAAGCTAATTTTTGGTATATAAAGCTGATGTCAGCTATCAAACAGACGATTATCATAACATATGTTTTAATTTCGGTGTATAACAAAACTCAAGCATCAATGATTAGCGTTTTTATATATTTTTATACAAAATTACAATTTAGGGTCGATCAAGTCACAATTAGTCAAAGCTGAGGAGATTGTAGGGCCGCCATAGGTATGAGCTTAAATATACACACTGTTAATTTAGCTACAGTGAGCACGTCTAGTCGTTTCATTAACTACTGTGGGTTCGTCGCCAAAGTTGTTGTAGACGACTAAAAGTACTCATTATATGACTTAAGTTTAAATCGATGCACGGGCCACTATTACCATGAATTGAACCCTTAAAATTAGTCATTATCAGCAGTTCGCAATAAGTAACCAGTATAATATTGTGTATTCATTAGGCTGCTGAATACACAATATCGGGGATAACAGCGATGCGGATAGGCAAAATGCCCGTGGTTTCAGTGGCTGTTATCCTCGATATTGCTTAATATTAAAAGAAAAAGGCTTCTGTATAGAGCATATCTTTTAAGGATATGCTCTATACAGAAGCCTTTTTCGCTTGACAACCTCAGCGTAGATAATGTCGTGACATTATTTACGCTGAGGTATGTATGTGAATTCGATCTATACTGCTACAAATTAAAATTACACTTTAATACTTTTCTTAGTTTTAAAGACTGTACCACAGGGTGTGTAGATAACTTTGTTTGGCTAAGCGATCTAACGCCATTTACGCACAATTTGGAAGAGTCTCTAGTTCTGCATCAATGGTAAGAAAATCATATCAGTTAATAGCAGTGGTTCTACAATTACGTCAAGAGCTGTTGGAGTAAACACACCCTGATCGAGCGTGAGGTCAGTTTGACCAGCAGCTAGCGTAAATATATTGGTCTGTCCAGATGTAGGACTTGCATCGCTGTCTTGCTCAGAAGTAGTTGCATTTTGTGGACTGATTTGAAAATTGGCTGGCAAATCATAGCTAATGTAATAATCACCCGGTTGCAGATCTACAAACAGATAAAGTCCAGAAGAATCTGTAGTTGTTTGGAAAAGCACTTCGTCTGTAGATGGATCATGTAATTTTACAACAATGCCAGCAACGCCATCTACTTCGGACGGATCTTGAATACCATTTGCATTGAAGTCAAGCCAAACAAAGTTTCCAACCGAGGCAACCGCCGTTACAACAGGTGGTGGTACATAAGCAAAGTCCTGGTCTAAGTTATTCTCACCTTCGCCGAGTTCGACAGTCGATGAACTATCGTCGCCGCCATCAGGTTCGATGGAAGGATTATTACAATCAGTAGGTAACGAATTCGTATCGATCATCACCGTGTACGAACCACTTGTTAAATTCTCGAAAAGATAGATACCTTGGTCATCTGTTGTGGTTGTAACCGATACGTTTGCGTTATCCACAAGAATAACAGAAGCATTGACAATACCTTCACCTGTATCAAAGGCATTATTTGCATTCGCATCACACCAAAGTTGATTACCGATGCTGCCTAACGGCGGAGTTGGTGCGTCATATTCAAAGTCTTGATCCAAATTGTTTTGCCCTTCTTCTAGGGTTACGTTAGATGTGCTATCATCGCCACCATCTGGATCGCTACTTGAAACGTTGCAGGTTTCAGGTAGCGTTGTTGTATTTACTGCGACAGTATACTCACCAGCCGCTAACTCTAGGAATAGATATGCGCCGTCTGCATTTGTTTCTGTTGTTTGTATCATACCGGCAGCGTCTGTCAATGTAACTGTGACATTTTCGAGACCATCTCCTGTATCGGCACAAGTAATGGTGTCACCGATGCTACCAAGAGGTGCAACAGGTGGCGCAGTATAAGCAAAGTCCTGATCTAAGTTATTCTCACCTTCGCCGAGTTCGACAGTCGATGAACTATTATCTCCACCGTCTGGATCAACAGAGATGATGTTACATGTAGCGGGGAGTGACATTATATCGACCGCAACCACGTAGTCACCCGCAGGTAATTCGCTAAAGATGTAGACACCATTGGCGTCAGTCATAGTAGAGATCGGGCCACCTGCTAAGCCTGTTAGCGTAACCGTCACACCCACAAGCCCAAGGCCTGTATCGGCACAGGTAATCGTATCACCAATGCTGCCCAAGATTGGCTCTACAACAGGTGCGCTATAGCCGAAATCTTGCTCGGCGTTATCTGGCTCGTCTTCAGTCAATGTGACTGTTGACATGTTATCCGGCGTACCGTCGGGATCCACCGCAGGCACTACACATGCCCCAGTAATTGTGGCTGGATCAACTGTGATTGTGTAGTCACCTAACGGTAAATCGGCAAACGAGTATGTTCCATCTGCTGCTGTTGTCGTTGTAATTGGGCCACTATCCAAGCCAGTGAGCGTAACCGTCACATTCGCTAGGCCTTCGCCCGTATCTACACAGGTAAGTGTATCACCGATGCTGCCCAAAATTGGCTCTACAACAGGCGAGCTATAGCCGAAATCTTGTTCGACGTTATCTGGCTCGTCTTCAGTCAACGTGACGAATGACAAGTTGTCCAGCGTATCATCTGGATCAACTGCAGGAACCGTACATGTGCCAGTAATCGTGGCTGGGTCAACCGTGATTGTGTAATCACCCAACGGGAGCGCATCAAATAGGTATGTCCCATCTGCCGCTGTCGTTGTCGTGATCGGGCCACCATCTAAGCCAGTAAGCGTGACTGTCACACCCGCTAGGCCCTCACCCGTATCCACACACGTAATCATATCGCCGATACTGCCTAAGGTTGGCTCCACCACAACGGGCTCGCTGTAAGCAAAGTCTTGGTCTAGATTATCTGGATCATCTTCGGTCAGCGTGACAGTTGAGGTATTGTCCAACGTGCCATCTGGATCAACCGCTGGAACCGTACATGCGCCAGTAATCGTGGCTGGGTCAACCGTGATTGTGTAGTCGCCCAATGGGAGCGCATCAAATAGGTATGTCCCATCTGCCGCTGTTGTCGTTGTAATTGGGCCATCATCTAAGCCAGTAAGCGTAACTGTCACACCCGCTAGGCCCTCGCCTGTATCCACACATGTAATCGTATCGCCGATACTGCCAAGAGTTGGCGCTGGCGGATCGAGAGGAATAACCATTGTGCCCCCAGCCCAAAGCGCACTCATTGTTGCGGTTGGGTTGGATGGATCGGTTGGCGATTCAATTTGAAGACAAACATATGTTTCACCAGCAGGAACCGTAATGGTCGTGCCGTCGGCTTCGGTTTCATAGATATCCCACTCGGGTCCTAAAAGCGAGCCAAGCGGATCGGGAATCACCGTAGCGTTTGCATCACCTATAATTGGATCAGTAGGGACCGCACCAGTACCAGTAGTGTACCAAAGGTTATTCAATTTATTTTCATCGCCTACACCACCAACAATGACCGAAAAATCAATTTCTCGATTAATAGTAGATGTAGCAAACTCTTCACAAAGTAACTCTGAATCAGGACCAAATTCATCGCCATCCGCTGCACTAAAGTTACCTCGGAACGAATCTAAGCCCTTTCTCACACGTACTTCGCCATATGGACAATTGGCTGCATCTTCGTAGACGATGGTAATGGCAATACCGTGTGCCTCAAAATTTCCTGGTCCCGTAATTCCAGACACATCATACGTATTCGTACCAGTGACCACGTAATCAAGCGCACTATCCTGATAAAAATAAGAATGCCATTGCCACGTACCACCATTCTCTAACGAGGCAAAACTCTCACTTGCTGCAATAGTGGCGGTAGCACTGTTGTTGTGGCTAAGCGTAAAATCTGGATCACCAACGTATGGAGCAACGCGAGCACGCTCAGTCCAGTACCAGTATGATGCTATTGGCGTGCCGGGAATTTCTACTGTAAAAGTAGTGGGCACATTCGGATCAGCCTCTTCAAGGCCAACGCCAGCTGTCACGCTACAGTAATTACCAATCAGTGGCGTGCCGGGAGCAAGCCCTAACGGCTCATTTTGAGCCAATGCTGAAGCTGGTAATAGAATTAATGTCATAATTAATCCTAACACCATCAACGACAATTTATTATTTTTTTTCAATTTAACCTCCTACTCTAAGCAGCCATAGTTCAAAACATAGTCGAAAATGGCCTATACGCGTTACAATACGATAAAAGTAACATTTGATTGCTTTAACTAATAGCAAATGTTACTTTTATCGTATAGCTTAGTATAAACATCTTTAACAGGCCTATGCTTTTTGATATAACTAGCTTATTTTTATATCAGGGGGGATGCTGATTTTGCTTGGTTCGGGTAAAAACACTTATTGCTTGGATTAAATAGAGTACGATCAGAATTAAATACAATAGATTGTGATCATCCATCAAACTCAATCCCTAGAAATGTTGACGTAATTTGATTTATTTAGTTACGTGGTATTTATTTTAGGGAGTCACTATTTCCGAACTAGTCGTGCTGGCAATACTTTACCTTACTTGATAATCCGTGCAGTAAGCACGCTCTGTGCGGATTGGTTGCCAGAAATATTAGCTTTGGCTCCGCATGGGGGCGTGCGTACTGCCTACTTCTGTTTATAAATAATTTAAATATCATCTCAACATTTTGGGGTGTCAATGGTCGTTTTACACTGAGCACTTCGCCGAAGTGGACGTCCCTACTTATTGAGAAGGTGCTAAGTTAGGTTTTATAAGTGAAGTAGATTGAGTTTGATGACTAGTTGAACTATATCAATGTAAATCATTTCGTTGGAACAGTTGGTTCAACAGGCTTCAAAGATGAACCGTCATTACGCTTATTATTTTTGTTAACGTTAGGCTCTCCTACCGACTCTTTGTTATTCCCATTATTGCTAGTATGATCAGTAACTTCATAGACAGCATTGCCTTCATTTTCGGCAGAATTGCCCTCTTTGTTATCAACTGAACCATTGTCACCTATTACAGTTGGGCTTTCATCTACCAAATCAGGAAGATCAGGTTGAGCAAATTTAGGTTTTTCTAAAGGAATATCTGAGTTGATCTCAACATCTGCCTCTTCGAATGGATTATCGCCGCTTGGTGTCTCTGTTACTTCTTCAGAAACCGGTTCCTCGTTTACTGGGGCAGGAGCAGGCGCAACAATGCGCCGTATCTCTCCTGATTCATCAGTTAACTCACCATCTGACGGCTCTACAAGCGGTTCCTCGATTACCGTCTCTTTCGCTGGCAGAGGAAGAGGTGCACTTTCAACAGTAGGCAACTCCTCACCGCTCGTTCCCTGATCTGCCGATTCTGAATTAGGATTGTCGCTTTTATTTACCAAATCGTCAGAAGTCTCTGGTGTTTCGCTTGGCGAGCTGTTGTCATCAGGCGTTGGCAGCGGTGCTTTTTCAATAGGCGCATTTTGCAACCCAACTTCTGCATCAACAGGTCCCGCCGTTGCTTGAACAATTGGTGTCACTTCCGTATCAGTAGATTCATCAGCGGGCTCGGTATCATTTCCGTCGTAAACGCCTGTAGTTGATGTAACTTCTTCGGTTTCGACCATCACAACAGTCTCAACTTTCTCAGCTTCAACAACTTCCTGTAAATCAGAAAGTCTCTCTGATTCATTTTGCACCATAACAGGCATAATAAAAGAGCTGGTCTCATCCGTTGATGAATCTTTTTCAGATTGAGCCTCGTGCTGAATATTTGCTGATGGCGCAGGCGAAACCGCTGTCGGTTGTACTACAGGAGGAGCAATCGTTGGTTCAACATTTCGTTCTTCTTGATTTGAATCAGAATTACTGTCTGATGGCCCATTGTTAGATTCCTGACGCCGCGGCATGTTTGTATTAATTTCTACCGTTGGTGATACCGCCGTTGGTGGTATCGCCGCTGGTGGTATCGCCGCTGGTGGTATCGCCGCTGGTGATATCGCCGTTGGTGATATCGCCGTTGGTGGTATCGCCGCTGGTGATATCGCCGTTGGTGGTATCGCCGTTGGTGGTATCGCCGTTGGTGCGTCAGATTCATGCTGAACAGGTAACTCTAGCACAGCATTATCAACCGCTTCATTCGAATTGTTAGTTACTTCATTAACCAGAGAAGGCTGCGTTACGTTTTGATTTTGCTCGTTGCTATCGCTTGGTCCATTAAACTCAGGATCAACCCACACACCTGGATCTTGTATACTCGTCGCATCATCAGGTTCAATTTGTTCAGGAATAACAACGATAGCGGTACTGGTTGGCAATATAGGTTCAGGTGTACTCAGTGGTAAAGACGTGCTAGTAGGGAAAAGCGTAGCCGTAGGTACATTATTAATCACGTCATCAAACGTATCGTCTACCATCGATGATGTAGTTGCTACTGGAACAGTGCTTTGATCCAACGAGGGGAGCAAAGCAGGTCGATCCGAAACCTCGGGTAAATCCGTATGCTCGATTATGCCAGCATTATCAGACGAAATATCTGGAGATAGTGTACTGGTAAGATCCGAGATGCGCCCCTGTAACATTAATACAAGCGCCCCCGTAAGAACGGCAAGCACAGTCGCCACCGCAACGCCAGCTAACGGTCGAAGTATAGTTGGCATTCCAAAAAGAAACTTTCTCTGCGGAATATCCACACGCTGCGGCATAGAAAGAGCTGTATAGCTCGCATTTTGATGAGATGTCACATCTATATGGCTACTATACGTACCGTTAGTCGACTGTACGTCAAAGGCAGAACGCGTTAATTCCTTCTGCTTTGCTGCCTCGGCAATAGCCAATCTTCCACTTTCGAATCCCGCAAGCGACATTTCTGGCACAGGCAAAGAGCGCAAAGAACCAACCATCGATAGAAGTGGTTCCAACTCTGGAGCGTAAGCAGGATAAAGTGCAAGACAAGTATCTACGGACTCGCCTTTTTCAATTGCTTCAATGCACTTATCTAATATTTCGTCAAAATTCATGAGTCGATTTTCGCTAATGTTCACTGTTCATAGAACGGCCTGTAGACTCCCAAAGAACTGTCGCAAGTTTTCCAGTGACCGGTGTTGAAGAGCCTTGATGGCACCTTCACTCTTTTGCATAATTTTTGCTGTTTCGGCGATGCTCATCCCTTCAATAAAACGTAAGAGAATTACCTGCCGCTGTTGTTCATTCAACAACTTTAATTTTTGCATGAGCATATCAAAGTCAAATCGATCTTCAACCTGAGCAACAAGATTCTCTTTAGATGCTAAAGTCTCTATATGATCAATATTAACGGCTCGTTTGCGCTTCTGTTTGCGCAGCACATCAACCATTTTGTTATACGTCATGCGGTACAGCCAAGCAGAAAAAATAGCGACATTATCCTTCGGCGCAACGCGATACATGCCAATTTTTTCGAGCAAGCGGATAAAGACCTGCGAGGTAATATCCTCTGCAAGATTCACATCATCGACCCGAGCCATCAAATATCGAAAAACACGATCAGCGTAGAGCAGATAAAGGCCATCAAAAGCACCATCATCCCCTCCAGCCTGAGCGCGCTGAATCAGGTCAACTAATATAGACTCTTCTAATGGAGCATCGCGCTGAACTTCTGCCATGAAATCATTCTCTACTAATCACAATACGACAACACTTACAACTAAGTTACGGTTATACAAAAATTATGCGTAAGATAATAATTATCGGAGTTAGACCGCCACCAATCCACGCCAACGGACAAATATTAACTAAGCCGTTCTTTTAACGACTGCCAAACCGTTGGCTGCAATTCCTCTACCCCAATCTCTTCCTGCTGTTCAGGCAAATCGAAATAAATATTCAATCGATCATCCTCATACTTTGCGCCAGAAATATCCAACCGGGCCAACCCGATCGGCAATGAGACGTTACGCTTCCAGTTTCCAATCCGAATGACTAACTCATCAAAAACGCTGCGATGCAAATCAACCTCATCGCGCGCCACAAGCGGCAACGCCAAACTCAAAATATAGTGATCATCTCGCTTGAAAATATCTTGCGTTTTTCCTTCATAAAATATCTGCGTTGGGTCACCCACTCCGCCCTTAACAGATTCGGTACCAAAGACCGCATCAGAGACCTGCTTCAACATCTCAATCCCGGTCACCTCTTGCGCGAAGAATGGAACCTTAAAAATAGGCAGCGGCTGAAAACACTCTTTAACAAGCTCCAAATTATCCGCTTGCGATTTCTTCCACAAATCAAAATAGCTATCTGTAAGATGTTCTGGGAAAACCCGATTGCAGATCACCGCATCTACCGCATAACCATATAAATTGAGATAGGTATACGCGCGCTGCGCCTCTTTTACAACCATTTTCTCAGGGTTCAACACCACGCGCATACTGCTAATCGTTGGATCGCCCAATAATTTGGCCATTTCTTCTAGATATCCAACAAGCTCGGCAATGCTCTCAAAAACATCATCATCAGGGATAGGAATATCCGTAAAGCGCTTGGCAATCGGTCGAGCAATTTCTACCGTTCTTCGCTGGAAAGGAAAGATCTTTTCGATATACCAGCGAGCCATATCCGGAAAGCTCAAAAGCTGCAAGGTCGAACCAGTCGGTGCAGCATCAATCACAATCACATCATATTCGCCACTCTCAGCCAGATAATTGATCTGCATAAGGCTTGCCAGTTCTTCCATGCCTGGCAAAATTGCGGTTTCCTCAGCAACCAAACCATCCATACCTTGCCACGAAAAAAGTGCATTCAAATAGCCTTGTACCCGCCCCCAGTACTCATCCATCTGGTTCAAAAGATCAATCTCTTGCCCCATTAAATTAGGCGCTAGCTCAATTAACTCGCTACCGATTTTCGTATCAAAACTATCGCCCAAGCTATGGGCCGGATCCGTACTAAGTACCACCGTTCGATAGCCAAGCTCGGCACAACGCAACGCAGAAGCAGCACTGATACTAGTCTTGCCAACGCCACCTTTTCCCGTATATAAAAGAATTCGCATAAATTATTAGAGCCTCAGTTTATCTTTTTGAGTAAAATTATAAAATTTGCCCATTAACACCAAACTCTATTATTAATATTGCAGGGCAAAATAACACCCAAACACGATACAGGCTCCACAACAAGTATACTATAATCTATATACCTATTGATGGGTAACTTATAACGCAAACCTATCAAATAACGAAGATATTTAAAGGAATTTGTAAGGGGTTTTAGGCTATTGCAGAAAAATCAACTGTACATAAGCCGTAGAGAATGCCTTTTCCACATACACTTATTGTTCTGGAACAACCCTGTTGTTTATAGACAGAAAGAAAGCACTTTTTCAGCTCACAGCCGACTCTATTCCGCTCCCGATAACGAGTTGCCTGTACAAACAGATTGCGATTCTGATAATTACCTTGGCAACAAGCAGCACACGCTTGACAAGTTGTGAGCGCAGCCAAAATCGGCACCCGTGAGAGGTGGCAGGCGGGCAAAAAAAAAGAGGTGTACCCGATAAGAATTACCAGATAAACCTCTTTTTTCAACTGTTTTTTAATGCCTTGAGCGCAGTCGGTGTACTTTTCTTAGGGCTAATCTTAGCTTGAATATCGACCAGCGCTCCCGCCTCATCAATCAAAAATTGGCTACGGATAATGCCCATGTACTTCTTACCGTACATAGACTTTTCACCCCAAGCTCCATAAAGCTCCGCAATAGAATGATCGGCATCCACCAGCAACATGAAAGGCAGCTCGTTCTCAGCCTTAAATTTCTGGTGAGACTCAACACCATCGGGGCTTATTCCAACCACAATAGCATTTTTAGCTTCAATTAACGAATAGCTGTCACGCAGCTCAGTTGCTTGCGTGGTTCAGCCGCCTGTACCATCTTTCGGGTAGAAATAAAGGAGTACTTTTTTCCCCCGAAGATCACGCAAACTCACCGATTCGCCTTGATCATTTAGCGCCTCAAAATCTGGGGCCACATTCCCAATGGTTACTTCAGCCATCGTGCGCTCCTGCCATTATAGGTTCTATACTCTATTGAGCTCTATATATTCAACTCTATTCGTCATAATATGTAACATCTGCATCTTTGCGTCGATTCAAATTACCACCCGATTTCATTTGGATTTGACGCAACCGCCACCCTTGCATCACAAGCGTTCCGCCCGCAGCCAAAAGCCCAAACCCGATAGCATATCCAAAAAGCCGCGCCAACAAAAGCGGATTGAAAAGAGCAATTAAGGCAAAAAGTACTAGCATTACTCCCGGGATCATTGGAACCCACCATGGTCCGCCAGAAAATTGTTGACGATAGCCATTCGCTCGTATAAAAATTGGTCCAAAATTCCTCATAGATTCTCCATTAGGCCAGAGCAAAAAATAGATTTAACCACAGACCGCGGAGTGAGCATCCTATGGTGTGGATGAGTCAAACAGGCTCTGGCGTTAGAGAACGCCTCCTCCGGGACTTACTTTTTACTCCAACCTGCTCAAAATATCTTTCTCTTTTTCGAAAAGATCGCAGACAACAAAACAGACTAGTCGCGACGACCTAACAACATATAAGCGTAATAGGCCAACTGCGTTACTGCAGCTACCGCCGCTGCCATATAGGTTAGCGCAGCTGCATCTAAAACCTTATCTACTCCAGCTACTTCTTGTTCTGATGTAACACCCTGTGCTACCAGCAATTGCTTAGCTCGCTTACTCGCATCAAATTCAACCGGTAACGTAACAAGCGTAAAGATGGTTGCAGCCGCCATAATAATTACGCCCACCCAGGCCAGATAGTAACCAATGCCTGTCCCCATAAATGCCATGAGCATAAAGCTAACCATAATAATACGTGGTCCCCAACTGCTGCCAAATTGAGCCGCAGGCACCAACGTAGACCGTAACCGCAGTGGGCCATAGCTCTCCTTATCTTGCAAAGCATGTCCAGCTTCGTGTGCAGCTACACCAACCGCAGCTAGGCTAGAGCTGCCATAAACATCATCACTCAAGCGCAATGTTTTTGATCGGGGATCATAATGATCGCTCAGAAAGCCTTGTGATCGCTCAACATTAACGTGTGATAGGCCAGAATTATCTAAAATCCGCCGCGCGGCGTCTGCACCAGTAATACCTTTCGCAGACATTACCTTCGAATATTTATTAAATGCAGACTTCACTTTGCTCTGTGCATAAAGACTGATAAGCATCGGCACTATCATGACAACCAAATAAAGAGGATTCAACATCCCCATTCCAAAACCACCCATTCCCATAAGATTTTTCTCCAAACAAATTACTATATTTATCGGTTACCTTGAGAAATATATTCTACTTCTAGCAAAAGTAACGCTTCTATTTATTTTATTAAGAAGTATTCTATAAACCAGCACCTGTGAATATCTACTCGTAAACATAAAGTCTATAGTCGAAATCATTTATGCGATATAGCTTATAGCATTTATAACATATACAGTATAACCCAAAAAACGCATAAAAAGCATTAGAAATTAGTTAGCGTTCTGTTTGCAATAGATTACGATTTTCTTGGCAATTTGTTTCAACCAGAATACAGTATCAAAATTTAGATTGCCTTTGGCGACGCAAAATCATTGCCAAAGCGGGCTTCATCTCTTCGCTCTTCAACAACAAGCTGAGCAGCAAATAGGTAACAATCGCAATCCCTATGCCGCCCAATGCAGCCAGCCAACGATAATCGCCACCCACTGTAAGTGCCCCAAACAAACCATCTTTCAGCAAAAAGAGCCATAGCCAAACAGTACCATACATGCCCCCTGCTGCCACTGCTGATCGAAGCACAGAGGCGATCAAGAGAGGCTCATCAATACCATCCAAACGACCACGCAAGAGCCACAGCAACAGCCCCACTTCAAGAATCGTTGCAATACTATTCGCTAATGCCAATCCACCGAAGCTCAACCACTCCATCAACAACAGAGAGAATAGAATGTTTAGGATCATTGCACCCACACCAACCAGAACAGGCGTCATGGTATCATACAGCGCATAAAACGCGCGCACAACAATCTCGAGCCCTGCATGGGCAATCAAGCCGACCGCATAAAATTGCAGCGCATATGCAACGAGTTGGGTGCTCTCTGCCGTAAATTTGCCACGTTGAAATAACATCTCGATTAGCGGAACCCGTACCACAAAAAGCCCAACAGCTGCTGGAATCGTCAAAAATAAGACCATACGCAGCATCTGATTAAATGTTTTGCGCATGATTCCGTACTCTCCGGCAGCAACTTGTGCAGCAAAAGTAGGAAAGGCCGCCGTTGCAACAGATTGAGCGAAGATCCCCTGCGGCAATAACATGAGCGCCCATGCATAGCTTAAGGCACCGATACTGCCAGCCCCAAGTCCACTCGCTAATATTGTATTGATCAAAAACTGCATCTGCACAAAGAAAAGCCCCAAAACACGTGGCCCCATTAGCCTTGCAACCTCGCGCACGCCACTATCCCGTATCGACAAGTTGAGGCTATAACGTGCTCGAAAGATCCGCAGCCCTGGCAGTTGGATCAGCAGATGTAGGCACGCACCAAGAACCACGCCCGCAACTAGCCCATAAATGCCCAAGAGAGGAGCCAGCAGCCACGCCCCAAGAATAATGGCCATGTTATACAGAACGGGTGCAATGGCAGGAAGCAGAAAATGTTGCATTGCATTCAGCGCGCCCATTATCAACCCGCTAGCACCAAAGACAACCGTGCTTAGCAACATCCAACGCATAAGGTTGGCCGTTAGCTGCTGCTGTTCGAGGGTAAAGCCACGCGCAAAAAGTACCTGCACCAATGGGAGCGCAAAGATCGCAAGTATCGCCGCAAATACGAGCAGCACAACCGTTATCAAGTTCAGCACGCGACTAAAAAGCAACCAAGCCTCTTTGTGCTCAGCATCATTGTCATGCGCCCAATACCCTGCAAATGTGGGAATGAAAGCACTCCCTAATGCCCCCCCAGCCACCAGTTGGAAGAGAATATCTGGCAGACGAAATGCAGCAAGGTACGCATCATATTCGATCGAGGTGCCAAATTGAGCGCTAATTACCACGTCTCGCACAAGTCCAGCGACTCGGCTTAACACAAAGCAGACCATCACAATCAATGCCGCGTTAAAGAGCTGTTGCTGCGCGCGTTTAGGTTGTGATGATGACGCACCCGAAGAATGTGATATCCCTGATTCAGTAGACATTCAAAATGATAATTCCCTATTGCACAGAGATGAACATATGTGCTAAAATGTGGTTTACTTGCACTTGATCAGAATTTTCATAGTCTAATTCATAGAAGACAGTAGATGCTAATTACTGCTGTTTTATAAAAGTTCTGTCTTGAGTAGTTTATGTTGAGTTTTCACCAAATTTTCGCGCGATACTAACGCCGCTGTAATGATACATGTGTAAATACAGCTTAGTGAAATATCGTTTTTTAACAGAGGATATTGATGTCTGGTACATATTTAGCTATTAGCGCTTGGCGAGAAGTTTTGGCGCGCAGCCTAGATGGATTTGAAGCACAGGATAATATTAGCCCCGAGTGGTTAATTAACCCGGCAACCAAACGGAAGCTTAAACTGGATCGCTACTATCCTGATGTTGGTCTTGCTATTCGCTTTGTAGGATTAACGGCAAAGGGCCAAAAACGTCAAAGCGACTGGGAAGCTCTAGAAACAGAGCAACGTGACCAAACCCGTGTTGAGCTATGCAAAATTAATGGCGTTCAGCTGGCCATTATTGATCCAAATGAGGATCCGGTAAAGCAGTTGGATCGATTTTCGCGAGTGATTCATGCCGTGTATGAAATAGCAGCAAGTAGCCCCCGTCCAAAAAAGCGCGTTACGCAACTGAAGAAGGCCAAAAGTTTTTTGAGTGATCTACGCGGCCGTTTATCTAAAAACCCGGAACAAGTAATTTCTAGCCTAGCGGAAAGCTGGCGAGACCGTGAAACAAGCATGGCCGCAACGTTACAGGCATCCGGCGCAAAAACGCTTTCAAACAGCAATGGCTCGGCGAAAAAGATTAAAGCACTAAAAAATCTTTCTGTAAATCAGCGTGTGCAGCATAATCACTTCGGCGAAGGGGTTATTACCGCAATTAGTGGTAAAGAGGCAGAATCGACCATTTCGATTTTATTCGATGGTGCTGAACAAAAGACATTTTTAGCCTCTCTTGTGCTCGACAAACTTGGTATACTTAAAGAGCAATAATTATGTTGCGACTGTGACTAATATATAATGTTGTAAGCTTGTTCCTACACAGGAATATCGCGGCGGTTATTTGTTTATGTTTAACCATGAAACAGCTTGAGCGGTTATCAGTTTAATTGCATCGGGATGTACCATGTGAGAATAAAAAGGGGCGTTACGAAATTATTTCGTAACGCCCCTTTTTATTCTTATCTAACTTTGTGTCTTTTCAACAAGGCTACCTTGCATACGGTTCGCCGGTATATCCCGCTGCGTAATTAGCATCAGCTTCAACTTGGCTGTCTTGGTGCATACGAAGAAGAAGTGCTGCTGTCAAACGGGTGTTTTCTTCAACCGCTACGCGCAGCAAAAGATTTTCTCCTGCCGAGTAAAGCAAGAGCCAAGAGAGCAAACCGCTTAAAAAGAGAACAATTCCAACAACTAAGCCAGAGCCATCTGCTAACAGATCGGATAAGCCAGGAATAGGCAAGCTATCTATAAATGATACCAATGGTGGCACAGAGCTAAGGGCACCCGCAATAATACCAAGCACAATAGCTAGAACAAAAATAATCCAAGCTAGAACTTTTAATAGAGTTCCTACTAGACGAAGCACACCAAAACGCTTGGGTACGGCCATACTATTTCTCCTTAAAGTACCTATTGACACAATACAATAGGTAGGTTTATTTTCCCATCATGACAAGAACTTTCAACGCTGTCTCTTCTATCACGACATGGACTTATTTTCTAGGGTTGTTCCAAAACATGTATAAGTAAGCATTCAGTGGCATTAAGTTATCAACTTTGCCTCTAAAAAATCCAACGTCACTTATATCTAATTTGGGACAACCTCATTTTCTATAATTGTATGCTATATAATATGGCCAAACTGTGATTTATGCCAACTGAAAATAGAGGGTGCTAAAATATTAGTGCAGTTCTCTATAAGTAAAGCTGATCTATCATTTATCAGACTTCATGCTTTTTTGAGGATTTTTCGCTTTTTCTTTGCTGCTTGAATCACTGCTGCTTGAATCACTGCTGCTTTTAGTGGTGGATTCGCTTTTAGTATCAGTAGAAGCCTTTTCGGTTTTACTTTCGCTTTCACTATTACCATCACTCTTGGATTCTTTATCAGAGTTTTTATTATCTGACGCTTCTTCCTTGCCTCCACCTACAACAGTGTCTTTTGATTTTTTACTATCATTAATATACCACCCACTTCCTTTAAAGTGGATAGCGGGCAACCCCATTTTGCGTTGAACGTCATTTGCCTTACAGGTGGGGCAAGCAGGCGATTCAGTTGCAGAAAATGAAACAATCATTTCAAATTCGGAGTCGCAGCTCTGACAAACGAACTCATATAACGGCACAGTTTATACTCCTAATCATACATATACTGCACAACCTCGTAAATAGCATGGCGCTCATTTCACAAAGAAACTTAATTCCTTCGGTATATGACCGACAAAATCTTTTTATCTATGGCAGTGCTCAGTATAATTTAACACGATGGTTATCATGATGCTGCTAACAAAATACAAACATGATTTTATGGTAACAATATCTTAACTGGTGAATTTTAGGCTATTTTAGTTTACGTCGTAAACTGTTACCACGTTAAAGTATAATCAAGCAGACACATATTGTCGAATTTTATCTTAATACAGGGGCGTCTCACTTATAGATACTTGGAAGCTTGCTTGGTACCCCTTCGCAGGCAGCGAACTATATTGTTAGAAAAGTTCGTGTCAATATTACCGTCACTACGAATAGACTCGAGCAAAATGGTTACTCAAAAAGATTAGGGGGTTAAATTGACTTTACAAGAATACGAACCGGAAGGAATATATCTTGGTCAACTAACAGAACCAAATGGAACGCTTGTACAACAGTGGGGAGAACACGTAGAGTATTTTAGCGACTATAGCTACAATGGGATCGCATTAGAGGGTTATTTCGGATTGGGCTTTCAAGTGGACCCGGGAGCGAATATACTTGCCGCAGATATGGGAAAGGTAACAGAAATCAGCATTGATGAGGGTGGGCTTGGTAAATATATCAAAATTGAACATTGGTGGGGTGAATCGATTTACGCGTTGCTCAACAAAATTTATATTACGTCTGGTCAGACAGTCGAACGTGGGCTAAAAATTGCATCCAGTGGCAAAACCCTTATCGATTCAGAAAAAAAGAGTCGTTTTCATTTTAGTATTCGTTTCCACCCATATAACAGATTTGATGGCTGGGGTGGCTTTTCTGATCCATTACCTTTTATGGATCCAAAAAATGTTCTTTTTATGGCTGATAGTAAAAATCAATATAATTTATCTGATCAGTCTCAACCACTTAAATTAAATAATGAGTTACCCTATATGCGTCGTCCTTAATGCCCCTTTTCCTCTTATTGAATCATTTTCTTATTATAATAATAAATAGTAATCTTAGTAGTATCGGGGGATATGGTGATAACTTTACATGTCTCTTTATAATACTACTAGATGTAGATATTCCTATCTTTAAAATCCTCTATTTTGTAAAATAGCTAGACAACCCCATTGGCATAACCTTCAAACAATCTTTGAATAAATAGTACTCTGGTCCTATAGCAGATCTATGTATATCTGCTATACGGTATGAAGAGGTAAGTCGCTATACAAGAGTGTGAATAGATCAGGCATAATGGGGATAAAAAGTATTTATATGCTATTAAAAGTTATCCCGCTTTCTCCCATATATATGCCGTAGTTTTCCTCAATATTTTTCCCAACCCATCCCATTGCAGCCTTAATTATTTCAATTCGTTTTTTTTCTTGCAACCGTAGAGAGCATTCTCTAATGCGGAAACTGCCTAAGGAGACGGCATTAGAGAATGCTCTCTCCGTGTAGGCTTATCTTTTCTTCCTGAAAGAACCTGAACCTAAAACTCTCCAAAAAGCAGAGTCTGCCTCATTATGGTAGCGATAGACCGATTATATGTGTTCATGTAAATGTGCTGTTTTTGAACTTATTGATAAAAAAAGTGTAATAAACCAGCAATATTGCTTAGAAAAATTAGTTCATTTATCTGTTACAATGCATTCAAATACTGTAGAACAAGAAGAACAATATTCTGTAAATTAACAAATAAGGTTTCTTTTGAATCAAGTACATGGCGCTCACCGCCAAGCTGGTGGTCAAATATTAATCGAAAAATCAAAGCACTACGAATTCATTGTCAATACGTCAAAGGAATTGATGGCGCTTGTTAATCGTGATTATATTTACGAGGCGGTAAATGATGCTCACTGTCATGCACGAGCGCAGAAACGTGAGGATATTATTGGTCGCACGATTGGTGATTTATGGAGTTACAGTATTTTTACTACCACATTAAAACATCCACTGGACAGATGTTTTAATGGTGAAGAAGTTAATTATCAGGCCAATTATGAGCATAAAGCACTTGGCCTGCGTTATATGGATGTTACTTGTTATCCATACTTTGAAGAGGGCAGTGAAACTTCTAATAAAGTTACCCATGTTGTCATTGTTCAACGTGATATTACCGAGCGCGAACAGGCTGCACGTGCATTACAGCGTTATGCCAAACGGTTAGAAACTTTGCATCAAATCGACCGTGGCATTCTTGCTGCACAATCTTCTGAGGAGATTGCACAAGCTGCATTGAATCATCTTCAATTCTTGGTCCCATGCCAACGTGCAAAAATTACCATGTTTGATTCTGTTCAAAAAATATCTAAGCTTTCACATGGTGACCAAAATGTAGAAACTCGGTTGAGACAATCTTCGAATTCATATGTGTTGGCCGAATTTTTACACGCCGACTGGGAACAACAGAACCAAACGAATTTGTCGAGTGAGCTTCGCGTTCCTTTGGTTGCTCAAAATGAACTTCTAGGGGAGTTGAAGTTAACCTCCTTTACTACTGATGATTTCTCTGATGAGCATCGAGAGATTGTTAATGAGGTTGCCTCTCAAGTTGCATTGGCCGTGCAGCAAGCACAGCTTCGGCAGACGTTAAGCCGATATACCATTGAGCTGGAGGATATTGTCAGAGAAAGAACGCATGAAATTGAGCATCGCCGCCAGGTTGCCGAGGGAATGCGCGATATTTTGACGATTTTGAACTCTGTTCGACCGATTAATGAAGTGCTTGAATTTATTATGACTCAAGCGCGACTTTTGATGAGTACAGACCATATAGCCTTTTTTGCTGGAGATATGTTCGAACCTGACGTAAGAAACCCACTCATTCGCAGCCTTAGCATACGAAGTTTATCTGCTCGTGAAATTTTTCTATGTCAGAAATTGATCCCCGAAGCAAAGAGCAAGCTTGAGCCATATGTCGTTACTGGCAATCAGATTAACAGGCTGTTAAACAATTTTGCAAATGATGTAGAGAATGCAGATGCATCTGCAGAGCTTGAATATGTCGATAAAGATAATTTGCACTATAAAACATATGTTTGTGTACCGATCCGGCTCAACCCAGAGGTTTATGGATCCTTTCTGCTCTTTTATAAGGAGAAGATTGTATTGTCAATGGAGGAGCTTGAAACTATTGCCTCACTCTCTGATCAGGCTGCACTGGCAATTGAAAACGCACGGCTATATCAACGTGCCGAGCAATTAGGCATTATGGAAGAACGCGAACGATTAGCGCGTGATATGCATGATTCGGTAATGCAGTCGATTTATAGTCTCACGCTCTTCTCATCAGCCGGTCGCCGACAACTCCAAAAAGGGAATATTCCTCGTGTTCACGAATATTTTGAACAGTTGATCGAAACCGCTCAGCAAGCAATGCGTGAAATGCGGTTGCTACTGTATGAGTTGCGCCCTGTCGTACTTGAACAAGAAGGCTTAATCGGAGCCCTACGTCGTCGGCTTAATGCTGTCGAAGTACGTGCTGGCATTACGATTAATTTGGATGTTCCCGAACCAATTGTTCCACCTTTCTATGCAGAAGAGAGCCTGTATCGTATTGCTCAGGAAGCTTTGAACAACTCACTCAAGCATTCTGGTGCAGACCAAGTTCGAATCCGCATATTGCGAGATGACAACGCTTTTGTGATGCAGATTATAGATAATGGAAAAGGATTTTTAGTCGAGCAGACGGAAGAAGCATTAGGTGGAATGGGGTTGGGAAACATGCGTGAGCGAATGCAAAAATTACAGGGAGAAATTGATATTAAATCTGGTCCAGAGATAGGAACAACTATTACAGTTCGGGTCAAGGAAAATGAACCAACTTTATAAGTACGGGTCCGACGAGTAAACTTCACATAAATTTTTGGCTCATATCAGTATACGGCTTGTCCATATGAGCAAAACTTTTTGTTTGGGCTATTCTAAAAAATAAAATATACAGTATGGCCGGAAGCTAAACCAGAAAATCGCTAAAAATCCGTATAATTATTTTCTGGTTTAGCCTTAGACTATCAATAAACCTTTTCCGATTATTTATTTTACAGGCTCGTCATTTTTTACCGCATAAGCGTATAGATACACACGACTAAATATCGTACGACCAAATATACAGCCTAAGTCGGTAAAAAAATATGTAAAAAATTGGCTGAAAAGGGCAAATAGAGGAAATTAGTTATGCAGCAACATACAGACATGTGGCGAAAGCCCAATGATAAGGCAATACGAGTTCTACTGGCAGATGACCATGATGTGGTGCGTAAAGGACTGCATGCTTTATTAGAAACTGAAGATAAAATTGAGATTGTAGGCGAGGCAGTTGATGGTGTGGAGGCTGTGCTTAAGGCGCGTGCGTTGCGCCCTGACGTAATTTTGCTCGATCTTCAGATGCCTCGCAAAAATGGTATTGAAGTAATTTCGGAGATTAAGCAGGAAAATCCTGATGCACGTATTTTAGTTTTGACCAGCTTCTCGGATGATGAAAAAGTTTTTGCTGCGATCAAGGCTGGTGCACTTGGATACCTTTTAAAAGAAACTTCCGAAGCAGAGTTGCTACAGGCTGTGCGAGATGTATATCTAGGAGAATCTTCGCTCCACCCAGCTATTGCACGCAAATTGATCCGTGAGCTAAATCGTCCATCAACTCTACCGCAATCAGATGAACCGCTCACTGAGAGAGAGGTAGAGGTTTTAGTCAACGTTGCTCAAGGATTATCAAATCAAGATATTGCAGATTTATTGGTAATTAGCGAACGAACGGTTCGTACGCATGTCAGCAATATCCTTAGCAAGCTACAGTTAGCAAACCGCACACAAGCTGCACTTTATGCGCTGAAAGAGGGACTAACAACCTTGGACAATGCTGGGGGAGATTGGTCATAAAGACAATCTAGTACAGTTCCTAAATAGAGCAAATTTTGACTGGCGTTTGACGCTGTTCAGATATATTTTTAGCATCTTCTAAATATGGGATGCAAATAGCGCAGGTTGAGATTTGTACTGAGTACTTCGCCGAAGTAAAGCCAGGGCGATTATCCTCAGTTTATTGATAAGATACCATTTTTAACGTAAAAAAGTACTTTGTTTCAGTTTATATTTTATGCCCTTTTATCGAGAACATTATTCACTAATTTAGTAGAAATCGCTTCAATCTGCACCTAATACATTCAGCATAAAAAGAATACTTTATACAACAAAAAGGCCGCTATTAAGCGGCCTTTTTGTTGTATAAAGCTCGGCTCATTTGCTCAATGTGTATATGTATTAAGTAGTGAGATACTCAACCTAAGATAGATGTTTCAACAAACCAACCTATAGCCAATCACTATCTTGTTGACATGGAGCACTCTTTTTGTGGTGATAAAGAAACCAAAAACTGAATATACTATACCGCTATTAGCCTACATTGTGGGTATCCTATGTGCCTTATTTTTCTTGACGAATCCATTCAATGCATCTGCATCTAATATACGCACATCGTCTCAAACTGCGTCTTTGACCAAAAAGTATGCTACAGATACAAAAACGATGCTTGTTCATTTCGCTCCAGACACATCTGAATTAGAACGTCAAAGCATACTCGCTGACGTAGATGGCACAATTGTCGATTGGATAGATTCAATTGATGTTGCTGTTGTTTTGCTGCGGTCAGATTCCCAACGCGATGTAAATGGGCAGAGTATTCTGGGTGAAAGTCATTTAGTCGAGTTTGTCGAGGTTGACGGATGGGTGCATGGGACGTATGAGTCTGATGATCCTGATCTGTATGACGAAGATCGTGTGTATACAGCCGAATTATTGAACCTTTTTGAGGCGTGGAACTATACCATTGGTGATCCTAATGTTGTGATTGCTGTATTAGATACAGGCATCGCATCGAATCATCCAGAATTCGCTAACAAAATTTTGCCAGGATACGATTTCTTTAATAAAGATGATGATCCAACTGATGACCATGGACATGGAACACATGTCGCAGGAACTTCTGTCGCACTTATAGATAATGGCATCGGTACGGCAGGCGTCTGTCCAAAATGTTCTGTGATGCCTGTCAAAGTGTTAAATGAGAATAACTCGGGCACATGGTCTGGTGTTGCTTCTGGCGTAATATATGCTGCGGATAATGGAGCGAATATTATTGTAATGAGCTTGGGCAGCGTTGCTGGTACAAGAACCATTGCAGAAGCAATTGAGTATGCAGTAGAAAAAGGTGTGCTGATTGTTGCTGCCGCAGGGAATATTAATAGTGATAAGGAATTTTTCCCCGCTGCCTACTCCGGCGTAATAGGTGTTTCGGCTACAGAAAAATCTAACTTGCGCTGGTCGTTAAGCAATTATGGAGACTATGTTGACATCAGTGCCCCCGGACATCTTATCTACGGGACACATAAAGACTTAGACAATCTCTATGATGGTCACCTATTTATGAGTGGAACGAGTATGGCTACACCCCACGTTGCTGGACTAGCCGGACTGCTGTGGAGCCAAGACCCAACACGATCACGAGAAGAGGTTGAAAATTTGCTTCTAGGTACAGCTTTTGATCTTGGTGACCCTGGCAGGGACAAATATTTTGGGGTTGGTCGTATCGACCCGTTGACAGCATTGTCTATTGGTGCCTCGTCGCAAAGTACAGCTCAGATAAGTGGTGTTGTATGGCGGGATACGGATGCTGATGGTTTTGAAGATGCCGGCGAGTCTGCCGGTGTTCCAAATGCGTTGGTTGAACTCAAAGATCTGATTGCAAACAATATTGTTGTCGAGCGGGCCAACAGCCAAGGGTTTTGGCGAGCGAATCAATTGCCTGCCGGAAACTATCAGATTCGCGTGATCGGGACGCAGCTTATTCCGACAACCAAAAAAGCTATTGTTACTTTGGTCGAGGGAGACGCTATTGCTCAAGTTGATTTTGGTCTTGTTTCAAAGCTACCGGACACTGTTATTGGGAATATAAAAGCGAAACGACTTGATTCGACTATTACGCTCACGTGGGAGATTAAAAGTGAGTTAATCAGTTCGGTGTCTGTTGAGCGCTCGGTTAACAACGGTCAATATGAGGTTGTAGGCCAAGAAGTTGTAGGCACAGCACAGCTCGCAAATAGTACTCATAATGAATTTGTGGACACATTGCCACCGATTGCAACAGATGCACCAATCTCTTATCGGTTTCTGATCGAACCCGGTGGCAGTTACATAGCGGGAGGCATTGTTGGACCTGGAAATACAACATATGCATCATTTATTCCATTTTTGGCAAAATAATCCCATTATTTACGCCAGAAACTTACAGCTATATGCCGTAGTTGAGCATAGTTGTTTAGAGTATAGTTATCTAGGAGACTGTCGGAGAGAAGTTTCTATATTTAAATTGGCTCATACGTTGTGCCTGTGTGATATAAATGCAGATTGAGCACAGAACCAGCTTTTTAAACTCTTTCCGATAAGCCGCTCGAGTGTAATTATGGACAGTTAGGTAAAACAGTTAGGTAAAACAGTTAGGTAAATAGATAAAATTCAGTAACTCACGAAAGCATTCAAAAGTGAGGTGTGGCATTATCAAATGCTCTATCCCCCCAGATCGTGAAATATTGAAGTTGAGAAGATTTAGTTTACAAAATATTACTAGGGAGTTAGGTATGAACAGAGATTATAAGCCAAATTATTCAGTGCCAGATGGTAGTCCTCATCGAAACAATGTATCAACTGGTGCAGCAATGGTTGAAGATAAATTAAACGTTTTGGTTGTTGATGATGAAAAATTGATGTGTGACATCTTAACCATGTCGCTGCAAAGATTGGGATATGCCGTAGTAACAGCATCAAATGGAGTCGATGCGATTGATCTCTTTGATTCGCAACATTTCGACCTTTTGCTGCTCGATGTGATGATGCCGAATATGGATGGTTTCGAGGTCTGTACAGAGATTCGTAAACGCTCAGATGTGCCTATTATTATGCTAACAGCTTTGAGCAGACCGGACGATATTGTGCGTGGTTTAGAGGCTGGCGCAGACAACTATATTACGAAGCCATTCACTTTTAAAGAGGTCGAAGCACGAATTAAAGCGATTTTGCGCCGCACGGTACAAACAGCAGAGCAGACATCATTCGTGATTACAGAGTTGGGTGATCTAAAAATGAATGATGAGATTCATGAGGTTACTGTAGAGGATGAATATGTTGAGCTTACTCGAACTGAATATCGTCTACTGCAATATTTGATGCATCACCCTAATCAAACGCTTTCGAAAGAAGATCTATTGAACAATGTTTGGGGATATGAAATTGCAGACAGTCCAAACCTTGTAGAATTAGCGGTTCGTCGTTTGCGTAAAAAAATCGAGGAAGATGCTTCAAATCCAAAGCGGCTGGTGACAGTACGTGGGTTTGGCTATAAGCTGACTGATGGGATTCAGAAGAAACGAAATCGGGATAGAACCGCAGAAGAAACTTCTGTCGGTGCAACCACTTAGGTCAGAACAAAAAATAGATATACCACAGACCGCGGAGTGAGCATTCTTTAATGTAGATGAGGGCAGTCTCTGCGGATGCGTCGGACAGGCTTCGGCGTTCTCTAGCGCCTACTCCGCGGGGACTTACTTTTGATCCGATACTAAAGAGTGTGTCTCAGCGGAATAGGTATGCCCACTGAACCCAAATTAACGGTGTGTACGCTTATATCTACACTTATGCTGTATGGGACTATTCTCTGGTTTTGCCTATTAGAATTAGAATGCGGCATGATTCAAAACGAGACAAAAGTGGTTGACAATTGTTGGTAAGGTATGGGATTGTTTTGCGGTTGGCAACGTTTCAACCCCACTTCATTCTCCCCAGCTTAGGAAGCAGATTATTGACGGGTGCTCGAATCTACTTGAAATGCAAGTAAGATCTAGCGCCCCGTGACGGTTCCTTCCCTTAGCATGGGAAGGCGAGGAAAGGGTTACCAAAATGGGCAGCACCAGATGATTTGTAATCCTAATTCTGCCTTTTGCGAACCATGCCAAGAATACCTATTCCGCAGTTATCGTAAGCTGCTGAATTTAAAATACATCCTACCAGTCAACAAGGTCACGCTCGTTGATTATTTCCTGGTAATTGTTAAGCGTTTGTGTGGCGATATCTCGCCAACTGTAGAGGTTTTGGGCCTGTTGTGTAGCATACTGTCGCTGTCGTTTTGCCTCGTTAGGATGAGAAAAAAGGTTGTCTACAGCCCAAGCAATGCTGCTTGGGTCGTTTGGGTAGATAGTTAATCCATTCTGCTTATGTTGGATCACTTCTTTTAGCCCACCTATGCTGCTCGCAATAACGTTACAGCCTAACGCCATCGCTTCTAATGCGACAATCCCAAAAGGTTCATACAAGCTGGGAAATACCGCCGCATCAACGCTTTGATAGAGGTAATCACGTTTTTGATCGCTAATGTACCCTAAGATTGTCACGGCATGACCAAGCCGCATCTCCTGCGCCATTGCCCACATTTGCTCGCTATTTTTCCCCGCAACCAAAAGACGTGTCTTCGGATATTTACTTAGAATAATCGGCATTGCATTAATCAACACTTGAAGCCCCTTTTCGTAAGTAATTCGCCCCACAAAAAAAAGTAATTTTTCACCATCATTTGAATAGCGTCTGCGATACGCGTGTGCTGTCTCGGCATGGCAGCGGTGAAGTAAGCTAAAATTTATGCCATTAGGGATGACGCTAATCTTGTCGTAAGGAACATCAAAAAATGTATGTAGTTCGTGACGCATAAAATCGCTGCATGCAATGATTCGCCAAGATTCATAACAGGCTTGGCCCTCTAATTCGTTGATCCGATGGCTCATTTCGCTTCTTAAATGCCCTTGTTGACGGCCACGTTCCGTTGCATGAATTGTAGTAAGCAACGGGACCTTCCACTCATGTTTGAGCGTAATGCTCGCGGATGCGGTGAGCCAGTCGTGGCCGTGGATCAGGTCGTACTTGCGCTGCCGCTGAAGGATACGCGCGCGGTTGACCAGCGAGGAGTTTGTTGCTAGCACATCATTGTATTGGCTAGATGTGGCTGAGGGTGGCGAGTCGACGCGATAAATTGTAATTTGAGGGCTTACTACTTCTTTGGCGGGTCCACCTGCGTTACGCGTAGACAGGACATCGACTTTAAAATTAGCATCGATATTATCTTTATCTAACAGTTCTTGATAGGCGTCGATGAGCTCTGTAACATGCTTACCTAAGCCACCAATTACGTTTGGTGGGTATTCCCAACTAATTAGTAAAATACGCATAAGAATTAGATCCAGTAGATCGCGATTTTACAGAGAAGGCGTTCTCTAACGCCGATTCGCCTATATAGATACTGCATTTAGAGAATGCTCATTTCGCGGTTATCGTGAACTACCAAAATCGTTGTTTACTACTCAATGTCATTAAAATAAGCTAAATCAGAAAGATAATTATACGGAATTTTAGCGGTTTTCTGGAGTAGCTTGCGGCCATACTGTGTATTTTTTAGAATGGCCTTACGAGGCAGTGTCGCTTTGCGACCGTAACCGTTTGTGAAACGGGAATATAGTGCAACTGCCTTGCGACACCCGACGGGGCCGCCCCTGATTGTTCCGATGAAGCTTATGGGAGGGGCAAGCTGTCCAACAATCCTCAAGAGAAGTTAGCGGAATTTTTAACGTCCACCACCCTAAAGGATCGGCCTACAGTAAGCCACTCTAGACCATCATACCTTGCAATACGCTGTACTATTATCTCGTATTAGTATCTCATCGTGCGATACGACCGGTGTCAATATTTACCGGCTGGCTGAGCACATCGCTAAGCGAGTCTCCTTCTTTGACGATGTAATAGGAGATGCCAGACGTTGCTAGTTTTTCTGCAAGATCCACATAGTCTGCTGGGGTATTTAACGTAAGGTCTTGTTCAGCATGGTCGTCATCGCTGCCGAAGGTGCTGCCATCAATAACGACCGCAATGCTGTTAACTCCACGGCGCTGACTTTCGTAGAGAGCAGTAGCCCAGTCGGGGTTTGGATCGGCGCTGATGGCGATAATGGTATCGTTACGGTTGAGCCGGACGCTGTCGTTGGCTATTACTTGCGCAAAGGGCAGCTTCCCCTCGGCCTGAATAACGGCCAATGTTTCGAGCACTTTATTCATTTGGCGCTCGCCGCGGTCTGTCTGCAAAAATTCGCGCGAGGTGCTATACGCGCTTAATCCAACAGAGCGATCTCGCATCAAGAAATAGCGAGCAAGGCTTGCCGCTATGCTTATACAATATTCGGTTGTGACCGGCGGCAGCGAGACACGGTTGGTTCCATTTGCCCCGCGACTGGCACGATTTTTATATGCGAAAAGCCCGACTTCGGGTCTCGTTTCTACCCCAACTTTGCCAAACTGCGCGCGACTATAAAGGTCCATATAGATCCAAATATCAGCAGTTGGATCGAGTTCAAATTCTTTGGTCATTAAGCGACCGGTACGGGCCGTTGTTGGCCAGTGGATGCGATTCAGGCTGTCGCCGGGAGCATAGTCGCGAATCGAGGCGACGTTGGTGGTTAGCTGATAAGTACGTTGACGACGGGCTTCACCACCAGAAAGGTCGGAGACTGATGGCTCGAACGAGGTGAGATCGACCACAAGTGGAAAAACAACCATAGACCCAGTGGCATCGAGTGGTGATTCGACATCGAAAACACCGAGCGGATCGCCGCTGCGTAAGTTCATTGGTCCAAGCCGAAACCAGCCCCGCTGCGTGCAGAGCGTGCGTACCTGCCAACGCTCGCGGCTATGATGGCCGAGGCTGCTGATAACGCGGCTGGCGTCGTGCCAAGGCATGGTCGAGTAATCCTCTACTTCAAGCCACAGTTTGGGCAGGCCGCTATTATTTAAGACTTCGAAAGTCTCTTCGACATATTGACCAACTTGACCTCGTTCGGTACGGGTGTAGCGGCGCAGGCTAACATCGCGCGTGCTGAGCCACGCCAGCAAATAGCTAATGACGAGAACGCCCGTCAGCAAATAGGAAATACCGAAGACAAGTGTCGATCCACTGCTGAAGGCCATGATCCAAGCGGCGATGAATGAACTAATTAGGAAGAGAAGACGCGAGGACATAAGTTCCTTAGTACGAAAAACTCTAATCCGTCTGCTGCGGGGCAAGGATGGAAAAGACTATTTCGGGGAGTATGAAATAGACAGATCATTACGCTGCTCTGGTGCGTGCGCCGGGCACGTTCGTGTTGCGCAGAGCATCTTCGACTACCTGCTCCGATGTCACATTTTTGATACGCGCTGAGGGGCTAACGAGCAAACGGTGGGCCAGGGCCGGAGAAGCGAGTAGTTTAACATCGTCGGGCAGCACATAGTCCCGCCCCTGCAATGCGGCCCAAGCCCGCGAAACAGAGAAGAGCGCAAGGCTACCGCGCGGGCTGGAACCAAGGTAAAGGTCAGGATGATCGCGCGTGGTTTGGACGATGCTGACTATATATTCCTTAATCAGCTCATCCACATAAACGGTACGCACTGCGTCTTGCACCTGAATTAGCTCTTCGGCTGTGACTACTTGGCCGATGCGGTTAATGGGATGTGCTTCGGATTGGCGACCAAGCACTTCCATTTCTTGTGCTCTATTTGGGTAGCCAAGTTGAATCCGCAGCATGAAGCGATCAACCTGCGCTTCGGGTAGCGGAAAGGTGCCTTCGTATTCGATTGGGTTTTGAGTTGCCAACACCAAGAATGGACGCGTCATGGGGTAGGTGAAACCATCCACGGTTATCTGGCGCTCTTCCATCGATTCGAGTAGCGCAGATTGTGTTTTTGGCGTTGCGCGATTGATCTCATCGGCGAGAACAAGCTGAGCCATAATCGGGCCGGGACGAAACTCGAATTCCATTGTTTTCTGGTTGAAGATGTTGACACCAGTAACGTCAGTGGGCAACATGTCGGGCGTAAATTGAATGCGGCTAAATTTACAGCCAATGCTGCGCGAGACGGCACGTGCAAGCATTGTTTTTCCTACGCCGGGTACATCTTCGATTAGCAGATGGCCTTCACAAAATAGAGCGAGCAGCGCTAGTCGAATTTCGGGGTCTTTACCAACAATGACTTGGTTTACATTTTGCAGCAGCCGATCACCTATACTTTGCACAATTTGCATTAACTTCTACTCCTATATTTACTCAGAGATTTGCTACATCTCACCACAAGTAAAGTCCTGGTGGAATTTTCCGCCTATGCTCGGTGCAAAGGTAGGGCAACTTGCTCTGGTATTTGTTATATAAATCGAGGATATTCAAGAGCCATTGAGGTGCTGTACTTGCAATGGCCACTCGTTTTTATTAACCATGGCTCTATTGAGCATCAATTTAGGGATGAGACTCGATTGAGCCATCTTTAATTGTATGATTATACACTGGATTTGTACTTATTCTAGAATCAGTTTCGCAGCGCGATAGATGCGTGCTATACTTCGATTATATGTAACAATTTACCTTGTCCGATTACCCACTATACATTTTAAAGATATCTTTGCTGTTCAGGTAAACTGTTACGAGTATATACGTTTGAATACTTCAAAGTAGCATGAAATCCCATCTGTTCAGCCAATAAAAGTAATGAACCAGCCCAAACCCTTAGAACTTATCTCGTTAATCGAAAAGAAGAGTATACCGAAGCGTATTCGTTCGGTTCTGTTTGCGCTCCTACTAAGTAGCGGCTTTTGTACAATCTTGCTCTTTGCCGCAGGGTGCATGAATCCGTCTGAACCGATTGACCCATACGAGCGTTTTCGACCAGCCATGAAGCAGGAGTTTTCGACTCATTTAGATAGCTTGGATCCGCTGGCGATTTATGATATCGATGTGACGCTTGATGCTTCGGGGTTGATGACAGGGTTTGCCGAGATTGTTGTGCCCAATAATAGCGCTGATATTTGGGATCATCTCGTTTTTCGTCTGTACCCGATGATGAAGCAGTATGGTGGATTTATGGCGCTACAGGGTGCATCAGTCAATGGTGAACCGACGAGCTTTGTCTACCAGCCGCGCACGGATAAGTCTGCTGTGCGGGTGATCCTGCCGACGGTTTTGCGACCATCTGAACGCACAAAAGTTCAGTTGAGTTGGACATTGGAGGTCCCTACTTGGCAGAGTTATTCGGATGCGTATCATCTTTTTGGCACAACACAAGAGATGACCAGCTTGCCGCTTTTTTATCCGTCGCTAGCTATTTATGATTCGGAGGATAATGCAGGTCTTGGCGGCTGGTGGCTAGAAATGGGGACGGTTCGCGGCGATGCAGCGCATAACCAAGCAGCGCTCTTTGATGTAACAGCTACATTACCGTCGGATCAGGTTCCGGTGACGAGCGGGACGCTCATCACATCGACATTGGTGATGAGCAACACCATGGCGCGCCATCAGTGGGTCACGGGTCCGTCGCGCGAGTTCTTACTGCACAGCAGCGCGCTCTTTGAGTCGGCGGTGGGCGAGGCAGCGGGCACGCGTGTGACGAGTTACTGGCTACCCGGGAACGAGGAGAGCGGACGTATGGCGCTGCAATACGGAGTGGCTTCGTTGCGGATTTTCAGCGAGAAGTTTGGGCCATATCCCTACAAAGAGATGCGTATTGCCCCCGCACCGCTGAGCTTTCGCGGTATGGAATATCCACAGGTTAATTTGATTGGTGTCGAGACCTATAGCCGATTTACCAGTTCGCTAGAAACGTTGGTGGCGCACGAGGTTGCCCATCAGTGGTGGTATCAGGTTGTGCATAATGATCCGGTTGTCTTCCCGTGGCTAGATGAGTCGATTGCCGAATATTCGATCAAGCTTTACATGGAGAGTATCTATGGTGATGAAACTGCGCGGGAGTTAAAGGCCGAACGCTGGCAGAAACGGGTCAATACGTTGGCGGATCCAACCATTGCGCTTGATCAGCCTGTGATGGCGTATGAAACTGCTGGAATTTATGAGGCAATTGTATACAGTAAGGGCGCACTTTTTTACGACATGCTCCGAACCGAGCTCGGGCCGCTACAATTTGAGCGTTTTTTGAAGCAATATTATGAGCGCTATCGCTATCAAATTGTGGATACGGATGATTGGCGCAATGAGTTGGGTTTGCTAAAGAATGAACGCTTGTTGGATCTCTATGAGGAATGGGTGAAGGATGAATGACAAGGTGAGGTGCAATTATTACATTAAATAATGTTACTTTGTCGCCTTATCACCCCTTCATATTTTTGGCTGTACAATATTTTGAAGAACGAACCAAGTGAGGTCGCAGAAGATAGACTGATGACTTCACCCCGTCATGCAGTTCGTAGTTCCTTAATCTCCGCCACACTCTCTACCCCCACATTGTGCATATCTGCTACCAACTCGGCTATCAAAATCTCGGCCACATGATCGCCGCCATCCTTGCCAAACGCACCCACACCAAACATAAACGCCCGGCCCAGCAGTACAAAATCGGCCCCCAGCGCCAGCGCCCGAATAATGTCCAATCCAGAGCGAATGCCGCTATCAAAGAGAACCGCCGCGCGTCCGTTAACCTGTTGGGCAATTGCAGGCAACGTCTCAATCGCTGCAGGCGATCCGTTAAATTGACGCGCGCCATGATTTGACACTTGAATACCGTCAACGCCCACGCCAATCGCCGTCTCGGCATCCTCTGGGTGCAGGATCCCCTTTAGAATAAGTGGACCATCCCATAAATCTCGTACCTCTTTCAGGTACTGCCACGAGAGCGTACCGCCAACACTCTTACGTAAATAATTCATCTGCGTTGCCACTTGGGTCGAGTCGGTATATTTTTCTAACGTGCGTAAATTAGGCAACCCCGCGCGTACCGTTTCGAGCGACCAGTGTGGGCGCATGATCCCCTGAGCGATGAACTTTGCGGTCAACTTCGGCGGCATCTGCAACCCCGCGCGGCTGGCGCGCTCGCGACGGCTTGGGGCTGGCACGTCGGCTGTCACCACCAGCGTCTGGAACCCCGAATCTTTCGCCCGCTGCAAAATGTCGGCGCGCAGATCCATGTCATTTGGCGGATAAAGTTGGAACCACCCCATATCGCCCACCAACCCACCAATCGTTTCAGGCGTATGGGTGGCAACCGTGCTCAGCGTATACGGAAATTGATAGTTGTTTGCCGTAGTTGCCAAAATTTTCTCCACCCCGGGCCAAATAATTCCCCCCAAACCAATGGGTGCAACGCCAAAAGGTACGCGATAGGTGCGCCCAAAGATCGATGTTTCCAAGTTGGGCATCAATTTACCGCGCATAAGCCGGGGCAAAATTGCGATATTGTCCAGCCCGTCACGGTTGCGCGACACACCGCGGTCATCACCCGTTCCCATGCTGAGGTATTCCCATCCTACGTGGACCACGCGCTTAGATGCCCTTTTTTCTAGATCGCTAATTGAGGGGTACTGTTGCAGACGTTGTTGGCGTTTTTTAGTTGTCATGAGGATCTCTTTTCGTTAAGAGTGTTTTTTCTTTACCGTTAAGCACCAGAAAAGGCTTCGGCTCTAAAACCCTTAAAGGAAACAAGAATGCGATATGGCGATTATTGAATTGGACCGGTAAGGCGGGAAGCCAGGACGCTTTTTACTTCTCGTCTTCCCGCCTTACCGGTCCAAATTTAGTTTCAGCTTATTTTACATTATGGCTAAATTGTAAGATTTATCCATTCCTTATTTTCAGGCTTTTGTGGTCTTGACATTGGGGACCACTTTAAAAGCACCTGATGGTACACGCAGTAACATGGATATACACCGTGTGCGCCGCACTGGTTTGCTGCTCAAGAGACGTTCACTTTTACGGAAACCAGTGCGACGCACACTTTTACACGGGATAGACGGGACTAGCGTGCGCGCAGATGAGACTTGCGTGCGTCGCATTGACCAAGTAGTAAGCCGAATGCCCAAGATTGTTTAGTCAAAGCGTCGCACGCGGGTCCACCAAACAAATGTGTGTAACCTCAGATGCGGGTTGTCTCATATAAGCCTGCATCTGAGAATGCTCGGTCCTCTTATTTGAGACTTATGGGGTTTCACCGAGCCCCTACGTGTTGCACACCAACACGCTTTTGAGCAGCTCAACCCGAATTGAGCAGACAATTTAGGTAAATTTTGGCCGCATCGACCACTTGATCGAGCGCAACGAATTCGTTGGTGGTGTGGGCTTGTTCGAGGTTGCCGGGGCCGCAGATGATGGTGGGGAAACCCATGTTGGGCGCGTCGGTTGCGGCGGGGCAGGCTTTAAAGACAGCTTCGCCATCCGCAGGCGAAAGTCTTATTCGATTTGCTAATCTTTGCGTCACGGGTGAAGAGCCATCCATTTCATAAGCGGGCAGGTGCCACGTGGGGCCGATTAACTCGTATTTAGATCCGGCGTGCTCCGCTTCGAGAATGGCTAGGCGCTCGGTCAACTCGGCTTTGACCGTATCGACAGCAAGGCCCGGCAGTTGACGAATGTCGATCTCGAGTTCGCAACGGCCCGGCACAATCGGGATCACGGTGCCGCCGCGGATAACGTTGGGGCTGACGCCGGTGTGTCCACAAAGCGGGTGAGACGGCAAGCCATTATGGTACTGTTGATATTCATCGAGCATGGCAAGAACGGGCATCATGCTGACAATGGCGTTATGGCCCTTTTCTTTCTGACTCGAATGGATCGACTTGCCGATGGATGCGATAGTAAAGCCATATTGACCGCGGTGCGCTGTACAGATTTCGAGACCCGTAGGTTCGCCGATGATGCCGAAGTCGGCCAGTGGCCCGTGGGATGGGTAGGCACGCGAGCCGATCATGTCGTGCTCTTCGTCGACGAGTCCGATGATGTAGAGATCGCCGGGTAGGTCGACACCCTGTTCGCTGATGACGCGCAGCACTTCGAGATAGGCTGCCAGCGCAGCCTTCATATCGCACGAACCGCGACCATGTAAACACCCATCGTTGTCGATCCGGCCACTGAACGGCTCGTCGTACCCCTCGACACCGACTGTGTCCATATGCGCAATCAACGCAATGCTGGGCGCGTGCCCTTTCCCCGGCCAACGAGCCCAGACGTTGCGGCGGTTTGGGGCAACTTCGCAACTCTCCACCGAAAGGCCAAGCGCTTCAAGCTGACATTGCAGGTAGTTGGCCATCTTCGCCTCGCCCTGATCCGGCGTGGCGGGCTGACCAAATGGGTTTACGCTGGGAATGCGCACCATTTCGGCCAGTTGATCTGCAATGCGGTTGGGGGTTATGTGTTGGTTTAGTATATTGTCTGACATTGTCGTAAAATTTTGTGCTATACTTGAGTATGGGTTTTGATTTTCGTACAATTTTATGGGGGAAAATAAAATATCTTATCCTTTTCCAGGAATGAACCCGTGGCTAAAGCAACGCGGTTTGTGGAAAAGTGTGCATTCGCGACTCATTACCGCAATTGCCGATACGCTTGCACCAGCTTTAGAGCCGCGCTATTTTGTTGATGTAGAGTTACATACATATATTTCGACGTTTCCCGCTTCGCCGCCTTCTTCGCGCTATTCGGATGTAACGATTTTGGATAGAGGGGAACGGCTGTGGCTGTTAAGCCTTCTGCGGATGCCGCGATGCCAATGGTTATTGATTTACCACTAGGTGATATGGTTGAAGAGCCATTCTTAGAGGTGCGCCTACTGCCTTCGGGTGAAGTAGTTACTGTTATAGAGTTTCTTTCGCACACAAATAAGCAGGGTGGCCGCGACCGAACAAACTATGAGGGTTCTATGAGGAATTGTGGGGTGGCCCGCAGAATGAATTCTGCGTCTGCTATGGGAAACCTGTTAAAACAGGTTAAATGCCGTAACTTTAACGTGATTTATCACGTTTTCCGTATCAGGCTGGGAATTCATTCCTAGCTACCCACACAATACCTCAGAGAACCACTATGAGCAAAAGCGGCAAACGTTTTTAGATGCGAATGTAAATTTTGTAGAGATTGACTTACTGCGAGCGCATCGACCTATGCCATTTATGGAGCAAGCCGAGGGTAGAGATTATCGAATTTTTGTACGGCGACGCGAGCAGTTTGGGCAAGGATTGCTCTATGCTTTTGACATCCGTGATGAGATCCCGTGTTTTTCTATTCCGCTTCAGCCAGATGATGAAGAGCCTGTTCTTGATTTGGGGCAATTGCTAAAAGACCTGTACGAGCGAGCGCGCTACCGATTGATTATTGATTATGAAAAGCCAGCTTCGCCAGAATTAGATGATGAAACAGCACAATGGGCTAGCCTTCTTTGGCAGAGTCTGGGTAATTAGATAAAAAGCCAGCCGATTTAACATCGGCTGGCTTTTTTTAGTTGCTTTCAGTTCATTCTTCTAGTGATTCAAAATCTGGCTGAGGAAGAGCTTGGTGCGCTCGTGCTCAGGATGGTTGAAGAACGTTTCTGGATCAGATTCTTCGACGATTTGCCCAAAGTCGAACATGCAAACGCGATTGGCAACGGCGCGGGCAAAGCCCATTTCGTGCGTCACGCAAATCATGGTAATACCGGTTTGGGCCAACTCCATCATCACGTCGAGCACCTCTTTAATCATTTCTGGATCCAGCGCCGACGTTGGCTCATCAAAGAGCAAAATCTTGGGCTGCATCGTAAGCGAACGGGCAATTGCCACACGCTGTTGTTGACCACCCGATAGCTGCCCGGGATATTTCAGCGCCTGCTCGGGAATGCCCACACGCGTCAGCCATTCCATTGCCAGCTCTTCGGCATCGGCCTTTTTCCACTTGCGCACATTCATCGGGGCTAGCGTAATATTATCTAGCACGGTGAGATGCGGAAAAAGGTTAAATTGCTGGAAGACCATGCCCACCTCGCGCCGGATCTCGCTAATATTGCGCACATCGTGGGTCAACTCGATCCCGTCGATGATAATGTCACCCTCTTGGTGCTCTTCGAGGCGGTTCATGCAGCGAATAAAGGTAGATTTGCCCGACCCAGACGGGCCAGCAATTACCACAACTTCGCCAGGCTGCACAACCATATCTATGCCGCGCAGCACGTGAAAATCACCATACCACTTATTTACGTTACGACAGACAATAATGGGTTCGCCATTATTCGCCTCTGTAATGCCATTCCCACTCATTTGAGACCCCCGTTCTTTAAACTTCCACTCCATCGAAACGTCAGACATAATGTGCTAACTCCTTTCTCGGAATGCAAAATGATAGTATTCACTATTTTACCGTACACCCAAGCCGGTTCTTTCTTCTAATCGACGGCTGTAGGCCGATACAATTGAGCTAACCAAAAAGTATAGGACGAAAATAAACGCATATAACTCGGAGCGTAATCCGAGCCATTCTTGATTTGCAATAATTCGAGGCACAGCGCCAACTAGATCGATCAAGCCGACGAGTGCTACTAACGATGATGATTTAAAGGTACCAATCACTGCGCCAGCCAATGGCGGAATCAAAATGCGCAACGCCTGTGGCAGCACAATAAAGCGATACTTTTGCAGCGTGTTAAGCCCCACCGCATCCGATGCCTCGTACTGCCCTCGCGGAATCGCCTGTAAGCCACCACGCACCAGCTCGGCCATGTATGCCGACGAGAAAATCGTATATCCGATAATCACCGCCCAGAATTTTGGCAGCGGTTCTGCACCCTCCGCCTGAAAGAAAGGAGCCATAATAATCGCCATGAAGAGCAGCGTAATCAGCGGCACGCCACGAATGATCTCAATCGAAAGAATGCTAAACGCTTGCATTACATTGCCATCAAACGAGCGGTGAAAATAGTACGTTGCAATCGGGATAAGCAGCGGCCATAGAGCCAGAAGCTGCTCGAACCAGTTGCGCGAAGTGGGCCACAGTACCGAAGTGCTTGTCCAAAGAAAGTAAGCGGTCCCCGCAATCGCAAGCGGCCATGTAATCCACTTGGGGATCCCCTGCATGTCCGCACGTCGCCCCAGCGCCAGCGCAATGCCAATCGGGAACGAAAGAATATTGACCAAAATAGCGAAGATAATCGTCAATAAGAGGCCACCCCACTGATCTGCATCAATTACTGGAAAAATTTGGGTCCAAGCAACGGCCCGCCACAAAATATAGGCAATCGGCCACACCAGCACCCACGCAGTTGCCGAGAGGGAACCAAGCTGGATTACTCGGAAAAACCAGAGTAGGGCCATCAATGCGACTACGGCCGCGGTGCCAATTAAGAGCGTGTTTAAATCGATGAACGGAGCCGTATACTCCGCGCCGGCTAAAAAGATATAGGCCGCGACGGGTGCAACCAGCCACAGCCAATTTATCACCCGCCCCAACCACGGGCTCGATGACTGAACAGCAGGGCGCGTCCCGATATAGGTAAAAAGCCACATGACGCCAATCATGGCTGTGGTCAATATGACGCGCCATGAATGCTCTGGTGATAGAACCCCAGTGAGCAGCAACTTTCTCGCACCCCAAAGCACACCCCACGAAGCGCCGGTGGAACGCACATCTGGCGCAGTCAGAGCAGGATCAAACGTAGCATCGATATAGCCCCAATTCCACAGCGCAGCACAGAGCATCCCCACCAGCAACGCGCTCAAAAGAGTAATCAGCGTATTAGTAACCGAGTTGAAGACGCTCTCTTTGAGCCAGCGCGAAATGGAGAAGTGCAACGTAAAAAGCTCGCCTATCATTGAAAGCAGCAGCCCAACTGCCCACACCCCAATAATAATGCCTGCTCGCAGCGGTGCCGTCTCTAATTGTGACCAAGCAAGCGAAAAAGTAACAAAGGCCAGAAACAGCACCCAAATTAGCAGCCACCGATTGCCCGTAATATTGTCTTGCAAGAAATACTTAAAATTAAACTTCTTCGAAAATGTACCCCGCGCCTGCGTTGGAAGCCGCGCTGGCGGGCCACTGTTTACAGTTGTTTCAGCCATAGTTTATCGCTCCACCAAAACGACGCGTTGGTTATACCAGTTCAAAATTGCGGAGAAGAAGATGCTAATCGCCAAATAAACAAGCATAATCAAGACCATTATCTGTAAAGCACGTCCAGATTGATTCATTAGTACCTGCGCAATCAAATACATTTCGGGGAAGGCAACCGCAACGCCCAAACTTGTATCTTTCATCAAGCTCAAATAGGTGCTAATTAAAGGCGGAATAATCACCTTTAACGCCTGTGGCAGCACAATCAGCGACAGGCGTTGTCCCTCGACCAGACCAAGCGCACTGGCGGCCTCGCTCTGCCCCTTGGAAACAGAGAGAATTCCCGCACGAACAACCTCGGCCAACCCACCAGCATAGAAGATGGTCAATCCAAGGAAGAGCGCAAAAAATTCACCACGCATTGCCCAGCCGCCAATCACGTTAAAGCCCTCGAATTTTGGCACGCTAAGTGTAACTGGGTTTGATGGGATCGGGACAATTTGGGCGCTTGCTGGTGAGTCTAGCGACGCGAGCCCTGTTTCTAATTCGCTTATTGGTGCAGCAACCACATCACATTGTCCATTCGAGAAAGAAGAGGTCAGCCTATCTGTAGAGCTTTTGCGGCTTACGTTGTACGGAATGTCTAATCGATTTAGCTTGTTGGTGAGATTATACTCGGATGCCGAATCGCGCAGCACACAAACCTGTAACGCGGCAGCTTCAACCGCTTCTTCGGACATGATCTCGAATTCGCTGGCGTCACCAACTCCCGCTCGATCCATCACCAATGCTGGGATGTCGTCAAACGAATTGATGCCGCTTGCGTTTGAAACAATCAAGCCCTCGCTATTTCTGCCCATTGCAAAAGCAACAAACCAACCAACTACAGCAAACCCAATAATTGTCAACAGACATTTAATAAAGCGCTTGCTGTCTGTGCCTGTTTCAAGCTGTTTTTTGCCTAAAACGGTCCACAGAAAATAAGCTACCAAGAGACCGATAATTAAGAAGAGAACAAAATAAATGCCAGAACCCATTAGCCGCGGCCAGGGCATACTCAACCCACGATTAGAAAGGAAAACGGGCAAGCCAAAAGGCTGAGCCGCCTCTCTAATGTCGGGCAAGGCCAAAATAATAGAGAAATAAATGAGCAACAGCTGAATTAAAATTGGCGTATTGCGGATAATTTCAACATATGCCAGCGAAATATTGGAGACCAGCCAATTGTCCGATAGTCGGGCAATGCCGATTAGCGTACCAAGAATTGTCATCGCAACGAGCGAGAGCAGCCCAACACGAAATGTATTGGCGAGGCCATTTGCAAATGCCCACCAAAATGAGTCGGTTGTGTCGTAATTAAGCACAGGATCCGAAATATCAAAACCGGCGTTGCCCTGCATAAAGTCATACGCACAGCGGAAAGAGATATTGCCAGCCGCACAGCGAAATTGTGCCTCGCCTAATTTGTCAACGTTGCTAAGAAAGTTCTGGCCGATTGTGATCGTGCCATAGACAAGTAGCGCGATAAATAGTATTTGGCCAATAACGCCTAAGAAGCGCACGTCGAAAATGTACGAAACTAATTTAGAAATTGGGCTTTTGGGTCTAATTGGAGATGGGTCTGTAACAATTTGAGCCATAGGTTACATCCTAAAGTGTAGGTCACATCATGCGGAGTCTATAAGAAAAAGCCTCTACCCCTGCAAGAGGTAGAGGCTTTCAGTTCAATCAACTTAGTCGACTTAGCGGAATGGTGGAGAGTAAAGCAGACCACCATCTTGCCATTGCGCATTCGTACCGCGCTGTAGGTCAAATGGTGTATCTGGCCCAAGATTTCGCTCGAAGATTTCGCCATAGTTACCAACCTGCGCAATGATGTCGGCACAGAAGCTATTATTGATGCCCATGTTCTGACCATGGTCGCCGATGATGCCAAGCGTATTCTGGATGACTGGATCATCGCTGCCAAGCATCTCTTCTACATTCGCAGAGGTAATGCCAAGCTCCTCGGCCTGAATTGTACAGTTGACAGACCATTTGACAATGTCGAACCAGTTGTCGTCACCGTGGCGTACTAGTGGACCAAGTGGCTCTTTTGACATAACAGCAGGAAGAATCTTTACCGATGTTGGATCATCAAAGAGAACTAAGCTACCAATAAGGGCCGATGTATCTGTAGTGTATCCATCACAGCGACCTTCTTCAAAGGAAGAGCGAGTCACGTCTCCAGTTTCTTCAAAAGTAACGGCCTCGACATCAACATCTAGCTTACGCATTACGTCAGCCAAATTCTTTTCCGTTGTCGTACCGGTTTGAACACAGACTGAGCCACCATCAAGATCTTCTAATGTCTCGATGCCAGAATCAGAACGAACCATCATCCCCTGACCATCATAAAAGACGGTTGGCGCAAAGTCAAAGCCCAGTGCTGTGTCACGACTAGAGGTCCAAGTAGTGTTGTTGCTCAACACATCTAGATCGCCAGCTTGCAACATTGGGAAGCGAGTTGTGCCAGTTGTAACGGTTGCTTCGATGGCTTCGGCATCGCCTAACACAGCAGCAGCGAAGACCTTACAGAAATCAACGTTGAAGCCTTCCCAACTACCATCTTCTGTAATAAAGCCAAAGCCTGGGCTTGCGCCTGCGCCTGCACCACAGTTGAGAACGCCGCGCTCACGAACACCGTCGAGCGTTGCAGCAGCCTGCTCCATCGGTGCTGCATCTTCGGCAGGTGCAGCAGCCTCGGCAGGTGCAGCGGGTTCTTCGGCTGAAGATGGTGCTGGTCCAGCGGCACCGGCACACGCAGCAAGAATAATGCCGAAAAGCATTGCTCCTACAAGGCCTAGTGAATACCATTTGGATGTTTTCATTATTGAATATACTCCTTGATTGTTTATTGGATAGCCTATCTAGCACGATAGTAACTGGCAGACAAGCAATTGAGTTTGTTCGTGACTGATAGGCAAGAATCTTCCTATTCAACTTTGAACATTTATTGATAAGTTTTAAGCGATTACTGAGTAATTCTATCTGACCTTAATTCTGAGTCTGTGTCCTAACAATAAAGTTTACGATGTAAAGATTAGGCCTAGGAACCATTGCTGCGTCTATCTATGCATACTAATCTAAATCTACTTATAACTATTTAAACCAGCAAGCGATATTTATATAGGATTGTAGTTAAAGCAGCAAATCAGAAAAAAAATTTAGATAACAATTTTGAGTTGCCAAACGTCAATCGAAGATGGAGTATTGCGGTAAAAAAAAAGGTAAATTCTGATTGACAGGCGTTATCACAAATACTGTATCAGCACAGCAGGATATGACTTGACTATTGGCACAGTTTTCAAGGGGATTAGAGATATTATGAGTCGAAGCGATGACTCAGAACCTATTCAGTTAATTTGTTTGCGACTTCGATTTTGGTACTGTTGGATCAAGCGGAGATCAGAGCGACAGCGATTCTGTCGTGGCCGTAAAATATTCTGGGCCAAGGGTGTCTAAAATATAGCATGGAACTATCAACATGTCAAAAATTCAATCTTTGACTCTATCTTTGCACCGAAACTCATGTTTTGGTAATTAGACACTGTTCGGACATAAGGTAGGAGTAAAATTGTCGGACTATGGGCATCTTGCTCTTGGTCCTTGGTAGCTGTTATTTCCGACAATGTCTATTAACCCACAAGCCACAGGCATGAAGGGAAAGACCCGTATACAACTATTTTCTGATTTGGCCTTATGCATGGGTGACACGGAGGCCATTTTAGGTTTCCATTCGATTTTACGCTATAATCAACCATCTTTCATCTCAAATTTGATCGCTATATGATCTATTAGGAGAACCCTATACTTTTATGTCTCCAGAAGCTGTAAATACCTTTGGCACCTTAATCGGCGTCGTTATTGCCATCTTGGGCGCATCGCTCTTTGCATTTTGGATAGCCATGGTCATTTGGACATTCAACGATATTCGGTCACGCAGCCGCGATTGGCTGGCAATATTACTAGCCTGCTTATTAACTCTGGTTATTCCCATCGTTGGATTAATCCTTTATCTTATGGTGCGTCCAAAAAATACGCTAGCCGAGGTGTACGATCGTGCGCTAGAAGAAGAGGCGCTGCTACGCGATCTCGAAAGCGCGTCGACTTGTCATCATTGTGGCTCGTCCATTAAAGAGGAGTGGGCTTTTTGCCCGACATGTCATACGCAACTTCAATACTCGTGTGACAACTGCAATGAGTTAGTGCGAACAGAATGGGACATTTGCGCCTATTGCGGGGCAGATCAACGGGGAACGAAAGGTGTACCAGTAGGAAATTCCGCGGCGGCTAATCAAGATTTCGCTTCATCGCAATTTGCACCTTCTGTCGATCTAGACGCCGATGCAAGAAAGCAATCAAATAACCCCTTTGCACGTGTAAAAAGTCGATAAGAGCGAAGTTTGTTTCAGACAGTGACTTGTGTGCATAGAAAATTCAGCAGTTCACAATTCAAGAATGGTAATACCTTGACTTAACATTACTTTCGTGAACTATGCCGTAAACTAAAAGAGGTGCGAACCATATGGTTCGCACCTCTTTTAGTTTCATTTACTATATGTTGTTGGGCTCGGTGTTTCACTAGCGCACAATACATAGTGATTGACCGGATTTTATATCGTCTGGATCCGATAAACCATTGGCGTCCATTAGCATCGACACGGTAGATGCGTACGTTAACGCAATACCAAATAGCGTATCACCCGGATCTACAACGTAGTAAAGCAGGCAGCTATATTCTCTTTCTACCTCTTGAACTACTTCCTCAATCGCATCCTCGATAGATGGAGTTGCAGGTGGAGTCGCTGGCACAATCGGGGTCGCCTCTACAGTTGGTGCAGCCGATTGGGTAGGCGCGGCAGCAGTGGTAGCCACAGGTGTCACAGGCGCAGGAACCGCAGTAGATGCAGGTGCAGCGGGAGCGGCAGGTGCAGCAGATGAACTTGTAGGTGGGGTCAGAACTCGATCAATTACGTGAATCAAGCCATTCATTGCACCGATATTTGTTGCAACCACTTTTGCACCACCGATTAGCACATCTCCATCCTCGTTTACTTCAATTGATAGTAAATTGCCGCTCACTGTTTTTAATGATGAGCCATCAATGCTAACAATGTAGTCGGCGGGTAGTAGCCCTTCGACAATGTGATAGAGAAGTATGTCGGTCAGCGCGCCGGTTGGGTCGGCCAGCAATGAATCGACTTTCCCCTCTTGCAAAGCGGCGAAGGCCTCGTCCGTAGGGGCAAATATTGTAAAAGATTCACCAGTGCGTAATATTTCATCTAATTCTGCAGCCTTGATTGCAGTCACCAGTGTGTTAAAGTTTCCCGCAGCTACAGCCGTATCGACCAGATCGGCACCGCGTGAAACGGATGTGGGGGCGGCACTAGCAGGGGCGGCGGCTGGTGCTGCAACCGTTGGCTCTGCAACCGGTGCTGCCGCAGCCGCGGGTGGAGCGGTAATGCTGGCTAGCTCGCCAAATGCCGACTGATCTAACATCCCATCAATTATGTGAATAATGCCGTTGGTAGTTTGGATATTTGTTGCCACCATAAGGGCATTACCAACCACGAGTCCAGTTTCATCTGCACGAATAGGAAGAAGTTCTCCACTAGCGGTTTCAATATCGCTATTTACTAGCTGAACAATATCCTCAGCCATCAATTCGCCAGGAACGACGTGCAGCAGTAATTGCTTAGACAATTCTTCTATTGGTAGATCTAACAGAGCCTGCACGGTGCCAGCGGGCATTGTTGCAAAAGCAGAGTCTGATGGTGCAAAAAGGGTAAACGGACCATCGGACTGTAGCGTTTCATTCAAATTTGCGGTGTACACTGCGGCAACTAACGTGGTAAAAGTGCCAGCGTTATTTGCAGTATCTAAAATATTGAATACCGGGGCAGCGGCAACGCTGTTCGTGCTGCTTGCATCAGCGGACTCGTCCTCATCGACGGCGGCATCGTCGGACATTTCGTCAGTAGATTCGTCATCTTCCGCAGCGGCATCGTCATCCATTTCGTCAGCGGACTCGTCCTCATCAGCAGCGTCCTCGTCGGTCATTTCGTCAGCGGATTCATCACCTTCGACGGCGGCATCGTCGTCCATTTCGTCAGCAGATTCATCGCCCTCGGCGGCGGACTCATCAGCCATCTCGTCAGCGGACTCGTCACCATCGGCGGCGTCATCATCGGTCATTTCGTCAGCGGATTCGTCAGCGTTCCAAGTCTCTTCAATCGCGGATGGCACCAGCACGGAGTCGATTACATGAATGATACCATTTGATGCCTCGATGTCAGTCGTGATAATTGCAGCATTATTTATCATTACGACGCCATCTTTTTCAGAAAGTGTTAAGTCAAGCCCGTTTACGCTTGTAAGATCTGTATCGATCAAATCAAGAATATCGACTGCGGTCACTCTTCCCTCAACTGCGTGATAAAGTAAGATATCAGTCAAATCACCATCGGGATCATCACGCAATTCTCTTATTTTTGGTAACGGTATCTTAACAAACGCTGAGTCTGACGGTGCAAAAATTGTAAATGGTCCTTCACCTTTTAACGTTTCGTCTAATCCCGATGCCTTTAAATAGGCAACCAATACTCTGAAATCTCCTGCCTCGATTGCTGTATCAAGAATATCCTGTTCAGATTCAGATTGTGCGTACGCTGTTGTGGGTGCAATAAAAAGCAGAGCCAAAAGAAGCATACTAAATAGCGCGGTAACGATATCTTTTTTATTCATTATCGCTTGACTATGGGTAAAATTATTTGGCGGCGTTTGCTTGTATAATGATGTAGTGAAAGACCTTATCATGCTTATCTCCCTGGAGTGATACGTTAAGCTTATCTAACGAAATAGCGCATTCGTTTTGGTGTCGTACAGAAAATTCCCGCGCAATATACGCTTTTACAGATAAGCGATACAATTTGTTTTGTTTCTAAAAGTGGATGGATGGTTGGTTGGCATAACGAATATGTATATTATAATACTGTTCAACTATTTGTACCATTTAGGTATTAGTAAAGGTGCTATAACTGTAAATTTAAGCATGGGACATTGTTAATTTAGGTCCGATAAGGCCATCTCATGCGAGTCTGTTTCAGGATATAGCGTAATCAGAATAGCGTAACAGCAGTTCATTAAAGTCGCCATGTATAAAAAAGCCGCCTACTAAACTTAGTAGACGGCTTCTAAGGTACTTTATGTTCCAGCAGATTATTGATGATAGCAAATTAGTTAACGTGTGGCTCGATCTCACCCATTAACTGTGGTTTTGGTCGGAATCCAGTAATGCGCGTGACCACTTCACCATCCTTAAAAAGCAAAAGTGCCGGGATGCCCATAATGCCATAAGCCATCATCGTGCTTTGATTCTCATCAACATTGACTTTTCCAATCACAAGTTTGCCATCTAATTCTTCGGCAATCTCGTCTAGTACGGGTGCAATCATCTTGCATGGACCGCACCACTCTGCCCAAAAATCTACCAACACAGGCGTTTCGGACTTAATTACTTTTTCATCAAAATCAGCATCTGAAATTGCGATTGCATTTCCCATAAAAATTAGCTATTCTCCCTAAATTCTTGGTTTGCTTTTCGGCAAACCAGTTTATATTTTGCATCTGTTATGCATCATCTTAATAAATGGCGGAGATCCCTTCGGCTTCATTTTAAAGAAATGAAGCCTGCGCTATCTGCCCGCAAAATAGTGAGAAGATACACTGTCATAATTATTTATTATACAGCGCTTACACAAAATCGCTATCTGTCATTGTTCAATAAAGATGCATTCCAAGCGCCCCATCTATTAGACAACGTATCACGTAACGATCTTACCTATTGGTATACAACCTAGCTAACATATCTTCTAGATGTTCATATATTATGGTAATCTCGCCATGACTATTTTGTCAACCTTTATTTTTGCAGAGGATTTTACCACCGGATTTATGCCCTATTCTCTCAAAAATTACGGGTATCAATTTCGCTCAAGTTTGAACGCCATGTCAGCCGAAAAGGGTGGGAGCGAAATGCTGCACACAGGTTCATCTTGACACGTTAGCTCAAATGTTTCAAGGAAGGTGTCCTGCCACGTATCATATGGATAAACGGTATAAGTCCCCTCGGTAAGACCTGTCGCAGCAAGCGTAATATCATCGTTGTTCAATTCGGCCTCGCGAATCTCGTTTGTTGATGCGTCTACCATCGAATAATCCTGCACCCAAAAGATGTCCCTTTCACACCAGCAACGCCCCAAGCACGGACAGTTGATGTGCTACTCTCTAGCGATAGCTTCTCCGGATTCTATGCGGCGAGCGGCACATCGGCCATAAATTGTGCCATGTTTATCACGACATCGTCCATCTCTGGTGTCATCTGTCCCCATCACACCGACCAACATGCGGTCAGTGCCCTGCTTATGGTGCGCTAGTTCCACCACTAGTGGGCGAAGAGCTCCTGCACGTGGGCGTACTCGTGTTGCCCGCCGATCCAGCCAACCATGCAATCGCCTTTGTCTTTCACAAACGACTGCTTCGCAAACACTAAACCGTTAGGAGTAAAGGGTTCTCTTTGACTTAACGCCATTGCCCCTGATACGCCATTGCCCCTGACGGCACCCTCTAATTTTTACCAATTGTACTCCACGTCTAGAGTATGCCATAATGAAAACACGATGGAAAAACAAACCGATATCCCACTGATCGTGGTCGACAACCATCCTGCAAATCAGCTAGGCTGCTATGGCAATGCCGAGATCCACACGCCCCATATTGATGCGCTGGCGCAGCAGGAAGCTTAATTTAACCAAGCCTATTGCATCAACGCCATGTACTCGCCCTGCCGCGCCTCGGTACTGACCGGATTGATGCCCTCGCGGCACGGGATCCACACGTGGATCGACAACCACAACATGCAAACGTGGCCGCCAAATTGGAACGCGCTGGCCGAGTTCGAAACGCTGCCCCACAATTTTGAAATTTGCCGAAGCTTAGAGAGTCCCAACGGAGTTGGGCTAGATAGTGGATTCGTTTTTCAGTCGCATCGCGTATCCACAATATGATTTGTGACGCGGCGGAACGGCTAAATTCAATTCGGACAAGAAATGGTGTTTGCGCGAGGTTTGGGGCGAAGAATGGTCGCCCGTGTTGTAGAAGAGGGACTGGGGAGCCTTAGCAGTGAAATTCGTGTTTTTTTAGCAAAAAAAATTGAATTAATGGAGGGGTGGAGAAAACAAAACAGGCCATTCAAGACCTCACGTGGTTGACAATGTCACCAATCAGCGTGAGACCTCCATGTGGAGCGCGTTGCACTGTTCATCAATGTCATCTCTTCGGAATCTGGTGAGAGTAGCAGCTTACTTACTTCGTCAATAAAATCAGACAGCGCATCTTCAATTAACTCGCGCGTATCTTTGTAATGTCGGAAAAATGTGCGGTAGCCAACTTGCGCATGGGTCGTTACATCTCGTATCGATATGGCATCAAACCCCACCTCGTTAACCAGTGTAATAAATGATTCTTGCAATTGGCGACGAGTGCGAATCACCCGCTGATCTTCTTTGTTCATAGTCAAGCAGTATAGCATATGAGATGCCGTAAATAGGACGATAGAGAAAATATTATGCAAGCCGAAATACTCGGAAGTGCCCGTGCAGCAACCGACGAAGCGTTGGCTCTTTTTGATAGTTTGCCGCCGATTGATCTTGACTTCTTAATCGGGAAATGGAAGGGTACAGAGATTTCCACCGGGCACCCGATGGGTGGTCTGCTGGTGGCAACACGCTGGTACGGAAAGAATTTGAAAGCTCGGAAAGCGTTCACCCGTTGCTACACGTAAACAGTCGGGGCAAAATTTTTCGCGTAGCACCTATCCCGTTTATGCTCAACCTAAGCCTAAAATTGCCTGTTCTCAAAAGCAAGCCGATGCAGCCTGTTTCTTGCTTTGTAACCTCACTGCTCAGAACGCATGTAAGCCAAGCGCGGCTTCGCATGATCGAACATCTCGGGGTTCTATGAGGAATTGTGGGGTGGCCCGCAGAATAAATTCTGCGTCTGCTATGGGAAACCTGTTAAAACAGGTTAAATGCCGTAACTTTAACGTGATTTATCACGTTTTCCGTATCAGGCTGGGAATTCATTCCTAGTTACTATGATCTATGACAAAATGCCCATTAACGACCATTTCAGCAAGATAGATGACCATCGAGTCTTCGGTCTCATGGATTTTAAGGGGATTGAGACGCCGTACTTCTTTATGCTCGAACGGGCTGATAATTGAGGCCAAAATAAAAAGCCATCCAAAAAGGTAGATAGAGTTATGCAAGACTTTATGTACGAAGATGAACACCGCATGTTTCGCGATGCGTTCCGCGAGTATGTTCAACGCGATGTTTCGCCCTACGAAGATGAGTGGACCGATGCGGGTATTTGCGATCCAATCGCGTGGCGCAAAGCGGGCGAAAATGGCTTCCTCTGCATGGACGTGCCGGAAGAGTATGGCGGCTTGGGGGCCAAAGATTTCCGCTTCAACACGATTGTGAGCGAGGAGTTCGCTGCGGCCAACGTCTCTAGCTTGGGTTTTAGCGTTCACACCGATATTGTGGTGCCATATATCGTTCGCTTGGGTACCGAAGAACAGAAAAAGCGCTGGCTGCCCAGAACCGTCTCCGGCGAACTGATCGCCGCCATCGGCATGACCGAGCCAAATACGGGCAGCGACTTAAAGGCGATCCAAACTACTGCGGTCGAGCAACCCGATGGCAGCTACATTCTTAATGGGCAGAAGACTTTCATTTCCAATGGCGTGCTGGCAGGACTCTGTGTGGTCGTTTGTAAGACCAACCCCGATTTGGGCCATAAAGGGATCAGCCTGCTGGTGGTGGAAGACGGTATGACGGGTTTTGACCACAGTCGTAAGCTGGGAAAAATGGGCATGAAGGGATCCGATCTGGGCGAGCTTTTTTTTAACACCGTTCACGTACCTGCGGAAAATCTGCTGGGCGAGGAGGGCATGGGCTTCATCTACTTGATGCAGGAGCTGCCCCAAGAGCGGCTGATTATCGCGGTCCAGTCGATAGCCGCGGCCGAGGCTGCGTTGGCCGAGACGGTGAAATATTGCCAAGAGCGTACTGCGTTTGGCCGCCAGATTGGTAAGTTCCAGAACTCGCGCTTCAAGCTTGCCGAGATGCAGACCGAAATCACCATCGGCCGCACTTTTGTGGATCAGTGCATCAACGAGCTTAATGCGGGCACCCTAACGCCTGAAAAGGCCGCCATGGCAAAATATTGGCTCTCAGACTTGCAGGGCAAAGTGGTGGATCAATGTGTGCAGCTACACGGAGGCTACGGCTTCATGAGCGAGTATCCAATTACGAAGATGTATATGGATGCACGGGCGAGCCGGATCTATGGCGGGACGAATGAGATCATGAAAGAGATTATCGGGCGTTCGATGGGATTCTAGCATTACGAATTACGGTTGTGGGTGTGGTTCATTTGGTCAAAGAGCATGTTTACAAATCGCACCTACTATTAACCTATCCTATAGTGCTGCCCATTCGTAAACCATGCCGACAATCGTAATTCATCAATCAAAATCGCAAATTACTATGACTACTCCTTTAGCAAACTTAAAAATACTCGACTTCTCCACCCTGCTCCCTGGCCCCTATGCGACCATGATGCTGGCCGATTTAGGTGCGGATGTGCTCAAGATCGAGGCACCCGGTCGCCCCGAATTAACGCGCCTGCTGCCCCCCTTTGACAAAGACGGTATTTCAGCAGGGCACGGTTTACTCAACCGCAATAAGCGCAGTTTGGGACTCAACTTAAAAGCTGATAGAGCCGTCGAGATTGTCAAAAGGCTCATCACCAAGCAGGGCTACGACATCATCGTGGAGCAATCCCGCCCCGGTGTCATGGATCGATTAGGTGTGGGCTATGCCGTCATGAAAGAACTCTGCCCGCATATTATTTATTGCTCGCTTACTGGCTATGGGCAGGATGGTCCGTACCGTGATCGGGCCGGTCACGATCTGAACTATTTGGCGCTTTCTGGCATGTTGGCTCATTATGGAAGACAGGGTGATACACCACCGCCGATGCCCACTCAGGTTGCGGATATCGGCGGCGGCAGTCTGCACATGGTAATTGGCCTGCTCGCGGCTGTGGTTCGGCGTACGGCCACGGGAGAGGGTGGGCACGTAGACATTTCCATGCACGATGGCTCCCTAGCGTGGAACAGCATGGCCGCATCCAGCACATTGGTTGGAGGCGAATTGCCCGCAAAAGAAGCAATGGTCTTAAATGGCGGAATCTTTTATGATCTTTACCAAACAGCCGATGGTGGGACGCTTTCGGTTGGTTCGTTGGAGCCAAAGTTCTGGGCGCAGTTTTGCACGGCGATTGAGCGCAAAGATCTAATCGAGCCGGGGATAGATTGGGCGTTGGCGAATCAGCGCGAGATTAAGGCTCAGCTTCGCGAGGTGATCTGCGAAAAAACGTTGGCCGAATGGACTGAGATTTTCGCTCAGTTCGATGCGTGTGTCGAGCCAGTTTTGACCACGCAAGAAGCGCTAGACCATCCGCACACACAAGCTCGCAATATGGTGGTGGATGTACCGCGGGCGGATGGGTCGACACAGCAGCAGGTTGGCACGCCGATTAAGTTGTCGAATTATACGCCGGAATATAAGAATGTGGGGACCGCTTTGGGCGCGCATACCGATGATATACTGAAAAAAATCGGCTATAGCGAAACAGAAATTTCAGAATTTAAAGCTGGTAGCGTGGTCGCCAGCGAAGGGTAATTTAGGAGCGAACAATGCAACAAGAAGCGTACATATATGAATCGATTCGCACGCCCCGATCCAAGGGTAAAAGTAGTGGCGAATTGCACGAAGTTAAACCCATCGATCTGGTGGTGACTTTGATGGATGAATTGGTTGAAAGAACCGATCTTGACACCGCTGAAGTAAATGATGTCGTTCTCGGCTGCGTTACGCCCATTGGCGACCAAGGCGCAGACATTGCTAAGGCCGCGGCCCAAAAAGCGGGGTGGGACTTAGACGTGCCCGGGATGCAGCTTAACCGCTTCTGCGCTTCTGGATTGGAGGCGGTGAATTTGGGGGCAATGAAGGTGCGCTCGGGCTGGGAGGAACTGGTGGTGACCGGCGGTGTGGAAAGCTTGAGCCGCGTACCTATGGGATCCGATGGTGGCGCATGGGTGGTCGATCCACAAACGAACTACGATACATACTTTGTGCCACAGGGGATCGGGGCTGACCTGATTGCCACGCTGGAAGGATTTAGTCGCCTAGATGTAGACAAGTTTGCGCTTCAATCTCAGCAGCGGGCTTCTTTTGCGCGAGAGAACGGCTACTTCGATCGTTCGGTGATTCCGGTAAAGGATATGAATGGCCTCACCATTTTGGCGCAGGATTCCTACATTCGGCCCGACACGACCTTAGAAGGGTTAGGCAATCTTGGCCCAGCCTTTGAGATGCCGGGCGCGATGGGCTTTGATTTTGTGGCCCAGCAGAAATACCCTTATGTGGAAGAGATCAACCATGTCCACACCGCGGGCAATTCATCGGGCATTGTCGACGGGGCGGCGCTGGTTTTGATTGGCACAGAAGAGAAGGGGCAAGCGCTGGGGTTGACCCCACGCGCTCGGGTTCGATCCGCCGCGTTGGTTGGCACCGACCCCACGATTATGCTGACCGGCCCTGGGCCAGCCGCAAAGAAAGCGCTCAAGCTGGCGGGCATGACGGCAGACGACATCGATCTTTGGGAGATCAACGAAGCGTTTGCCTCGGTGGTAATGCGTTTTATGCGCGATCTGGGTATCGGTTCAGCGGAGAATGTGAACGTCAACGGTGGCGCAATTGCCATAGGGCATCCACTGGGTGCAACGGGCGCAATGCTGTTGGGAACGGTACTCGATGAGATGGAGCGTACTGATTGTCAGACGGGGTTGATCGCCCTCTGTGTTGGTGGCGGGATGGGGATCGCGACCATAATTGAGCGGGTTTAGGGATTGCGGGGAAGGACTTTTTCAAGTAAATCCTGAACGTTTAGCCCAACAGCCATACGATAAAGATAGTCAATATCTAATCGGCTGCCTTGCATCTGAATCACACCACGAATATCCTCTAGTTGACGACTGGAGCTTTCGTCACCGAGACGATACCATTCAAGCTTGGCAAGAATCGTGTCTTCGGCGCTAGCGATATAAACTGTATCTTTCGGATCAGAGGAAAAGAGATGTGACTGGCGGTTTTCTAGCTGTGATTGCTCGAAAGGACGTGCTTTAGCTACAAAGATGTCTACCTTGAACGTGGATTCAAGGTGAATTAAGTTAAAGCTACTACGATGTTGAACGGCATCGAACATAGCATCTATGGAGAGATAGAATTCATCTTTCAGCTGTTGCGCCACTAGTGGAACGTGTTGCAGTTGGATGTCGGCAATAAGGTCGCTATCATATGTTATACGAGAACGTCCATGTACGCTGCTTGCAAATGAGCCAACAATAACATAGCGGATATTAAGCAATTCTAACGCGTCTGTTACTCTCAGCGTTATTTGTTGAGGTATATTGTTCATGCTGAATGTGCGGTTCTTCCCGGTATTGTGGGTGTTGCATTCTCACATAGCGGTCCGTAAACTTCCGATGCCAATTCAGGGCCCAGTAAGATATCAGCTAAGCGTCGGTGAATCTCGATTTCATCTGCCTCCGGATGGCGCTGACGCAAACCGGCAATTGCCAGGATCTTCATTTGGTCATAAAGCTCCGACACCATATCTAACTTGCGCCATGATGGCACTTTACGCAATAGTTCAAAAAGCACTGCTTCCGCTTCGGGTTGGGTATCAGAAAATGGTTGAGTCATGTTTATACCACCAACTGAGTGGCCTCTGGCAATGCAATTGTGACATTTGGTTGAGACGCCTCTTTTCGAAACAGCGGCAGGACTAAATCTTCAACAGCTTGAGCTATTTCCTATTCCAAAATGGCATTACCACAATTGGTGCAGACCTAGCGCAGGTATACCAGCTACGGCAGCGACTATGCTCTTGCGGCGAAAGATCTGCGTTGTTGTTTCATTATTTTGCTTTACAATCACATTGCAATCTATACACTTTATCGTAATTTCGAGTATATCATACAAAAAGACAAAATAAAATGGCAATAAACTACAACAAAGACACCGACGGCATCGTCACCTTAACTATCGACATGCCTGATCGATCAGCTAATGTGCTGAACCAAGATTTCTACAGCGCCTACACCGATGTGCTAGATAGAATTACCGCGGACGAAAGCGTGATCGGCGTCATTCTCGTTTCGGGCAAGTCCAAAATTTGGGTGGCTGGGGCCGACATCGATACATCGTTTACTAGTGACGATCCACAATATTTCTTCGATGCGAGCCAGACGCTTAAATCCTATTTTCGGCGCATGGAAACGATGGGCAAGCCTGTGGTCGCCGCGCTCAACGGCACTGCGCTAGGCGGTGGCCTAGAGTTGGCGCTGGCCTGCCACTGTCGCATCTCGCTCAATGATGATCACATCAAGTTTGGCTTTCCCGAGGTGGGTCTTGGTCTGTTGCCCGGTGGTGGTGGCGTGGCCCGCACCCCACGGCTGGCGGGTATGCAAAAGGGGCTAGAATGGCTTACACAAAACAGGAAGTACACGCCAACTCAAGCGCTAGAAGATGGCATGATTCACGCACTGGCTGAGAATCTGGACGACCTAATAGACCAAGCCAAAAGCTGGATCAAAGCCAACCCCGATGCCAAAGCGCCGTGGGATGCGACCAAACGCTACAGGATCCCCGGCGGCGGTCCGCAGAATCCGCACATTGCGCAGATGCTGGCGATTGCCCCCGCGATGATCCGCAAAGAGACGAAGGGGAACTATCCCGCACCGGTGGCAATTTTATCTGCGATGGTAGAAGGCTGTCAGGTTGATTTTGAGACGGCCAGCCGCATCGAAAGCCGCTATTTTGCCCACTTAGCCGCGAGCCAGACGAGCAAAAATATGATCAGCGCTTTCTGGACTCAACTCAACCAAATTAAAAAGGGCCACAGTCGCCCTCAAAGTGTGCCGCCACAAAAAACGACCAAGATTGGCGTGCTTGGTTCGGGCATGATGGGCCACGGTATCGCCTATGTTTCAGCCCTCTCAGGCATGAGAGTGGTGATGACCGATGCCACGCAGGAAGGTGCCGACAAGGGTAAAAAGAAGATAGCCGCCATCCTTGCCAAGCGGGTAAAAAGCGGACGCATAACGCAGGAAAAGATGGACGGCGTGCTTGCCAATGTCAACGCGACCGCCGACTACAGCCAACTGGAGGGCTGCGACCTGATTATCGAGGCCGTTTTCGAAGACCGCGAGCTCAAGGCCAAAGTCACAAAGATTGCCGAGACCGCCATGGATCAAAGTGGCGTCTTTGCTTCTAACACATCGACCCTGCCCATCACGGGGCTGGCAAAAGCGAGCGTGCGCCCCGAAAAATTCATCGGTCTGCACTTCTTCTCTCCAGTGGACAAAATGCAGCTTGTGGAGATCATCGTGGGCGAAAAGACTGACGAAAAGACGTTAGCCAAAGCGTTCGATTACGTGCTGGCTATTCGCAAAGTGCCGATTGTGGTCAACGATAGTCGCGGCTTCTACACCTCTCGCGTCTTCGGCACATGGACCAATGAAGCGATGGCGATGCTGGCAGAGGGTCAACACCCGCAAGCAATTGAGATGGCGGGTGTGCAGGCGGGGATGCCGGTTGGTCCGCTGGCGCTGATGGACGAGGTATCGCTGACGCTGGCTGATCATGTACGCAAGCAGGCCATTGTCGATGGCGACACCGCAGGCAAAGTGGCGGTTGATCATCCTGCTTTCCCGGTGATGGATAAAATGTTGCAACTGGGGCGAGGCGGTCGCGCTGCGGGCGCTGGCTTTTACGAATATGAGAACGGCAGCAAAAAGTTGTGGCCTGAGTTAGCCGAGACTTTTATGGGTGGAGAGGAGCAGCTACCTCAGTCAGAGATGATTGATCGGATCCTTTTTATTCAGGCAATTGAAACGGTACGCTGTTTAGACGAAGGCGTGCTGCGCTCCGTGCCCGATGCAAACTTGGGGGCCATCTTCGGGTGGGGATTTGCCCCCTTCCACGGCGGGCCGCTTCAGTTTATCAACGCATATGAGGTGGATAAATTCGTGAAACGTGCCAAGGAGCTGGCGGAGACATATGGTGATCGTTTTGTGCCACCGGAATCGTTGGTTGCAATGGCGGAGAAGAACGAAATGTATCTTCTCAATATTTTGGCGACAGATAGCGCAGACTGAGACTTCGGCGTGAGCTCAGTCGTTTACATAATGGTTGTCTTTGCAACAACTCTTTATACACAATGCAAACGGTTACTTTGCACTATGTACTTCCGAAGCAAATTCAAAGCGGTCGCTGCCGTTCATTGAGTAGAGATAGCGAATTTTCTCAATTCTGGCAGAATATACCTAATTCTATACCCTCTTTGTATAACAGTGTCTATAGGCTCACCCTTCTCATAGATCATGATTATATATGCTTGTGCAAACAAGTCAGTCACTACCATTTAACGTGACATACAAAATTCATACTTTTAAGGAGTTAATGCTATGAGCCAAAATCAATTGAAGCGAAGAATGCCCTTTGTTCTAGTACTGTTACTTGTTGGTATGCTCGTTTTGACCGCTTGCGACAATAATGGCGATTCTGGTATCGACACAGACTCAGATGTTACAACGGGAACCGATGTTGATACCGACAACGACGATGCAGACTTGGACATGGACGACGACGATGCAGACGGCGATATGGACGATGACGATGCGGATGCCGATACAGACGGCAATATGGACGATGACGATGACGATGCGGATGCCGATACAGATACAGATTCTTAAATTCTAGGCATACTTGACTCTGTTATAAATAAAGTCAAAGCATTCCGTGAAAGCGCCAAAAAAATTGCTGTTGTACATAAAAGTTGTTCCTTAATAACGAGGTATAATAGCGCAGGCTTAGCTTACACTTCATGCAAATGGTCGAAGCTAAGCGGTAACCCTCACAGTATTGAGAAAATACGAACAACTCCATAAGTAAATGGTGCTTTTACGGAATATTTAACAATACCACGCTAGACAACCTCTTTTGTATTTTGACAATTCTAGTACACGATGGCGTAAGTAGACCCATAGTATGGAATTACTATTTTCCGTAGAAACGCCGATATTTAACTATTGGCTTATTTGAGCCGCTGTGTACTAGTACAATGTAAAGCCTAGAAAGACTGGTCGTTCAGATAATTTTTTATAGAGTTATGAGCACTTGAAGGTACACGCAGTTGCATGGATATGCACCGTGTGCGCCGCTCTGATTCTTGACAGAGTTATGTATCCTTTAAGCAGCAAACCAGCGCACGCGGGTTGTACCCGAATGCGTGTACCTTCTAATGCTCGTACTTCGCTTACAAGTAACCTAAATATTAAGACTCGATGATGCTAGTATCCTCTTAATCAAATAGCGTGATCGCCTCTGCTACACTTTAGCGTAGTGCTCAGAGCAGAGCTGACAAGACTTGACCAGACAATAAGTGTAATATTTGAGCGTGTTCACTGGGCGTCTTGAGTTTACATCTATGTTGCCCCGATGATCTACATTGCAAGATGAATGTTATCGGTGGCATCAAACCACATAAGCGAAAGTATCGTTAATGTTACCGCTATTTTGTGAGACTCCGAAGTTAGGTACTCATTGCGGCACTAAATGTATCTTTATGTATACCTGACTTATATGACAATACTCTGTTTCCATTTTCTTCTTTAGATTAAGATCGTTGATGTCTGTACAGACAATCAATTATTACCCTTCAACGTAAGTTATAAGGAGAAACGTATGTTAGGAAAGACTTTAAGTCGCAAATTGTCCTTTGTTATAGGACTTCTGCTTGTGAGTATGCTCGTATTAACAGCATGTGGCGACAACAACGATGACGCTGATGCTAGCAATAACATAGAGGCTACTGTAAATGCCGATACTGAGTTAGATACTGACGCGGATGCCGAATTAGATACGGATGCCGACATCGATGTTGATATTGATGCCGATACCGGTACTGATACTGAAACAACTACTGATACCGAAACAACTACTGAAACCGGCACAATCACTGATACAGAGATGATTGAAGTAGTTACCACGACAGACTTGGTAACAGAAACAATTGTCACTACAGATACAGTCGTTACAGCTGAGACTGACGTGATGACTGGTACAGAAGAGATGGCTGATGATACCGAAGTTGTTGAGATGGATACTGATTCTGAGGATGAGGCTGCTATCGTGTCTACCGACATGGATAATGAGATGAGACTCACTGGAATCAGCGGTGCGGAAGGCAATCTAATTCGTGCCAGCACGCTTAATAACTATGACTTTACCAATCAAGATGGCGAGATTTCTGGTAACGTGGATGATTTCCTAGTCGATGTGTCGACAGGCAATATTCTCTTTGCTTTTGTAGAATATGGTGGCCTATTAGAATTGGGCGACACAAATTTGGTCATGCCAATGAGTGCCTTCCAGTTGGGCGAAGATCAATTGATTCTCAACTTTAGCGAAGAAGAACTAGAGCGTTTCCCTGATGTTGGCGACAATTGGCCCGACATTAATGATGCAACTTGGGATGACGATGTGAACAGCTTCTGGCGCGATATCAATATGGACCCTGGCTTTGATTTTGATGAGACCAACTCAAATAGCGTCATGTGGCTATCCAATATGACTGGCTATTCGCTGGTAGATTTAGGAGAAGGTGCTGGCGCAATTGATGATGTGATAGTTGATTTAGAAAATAGTAAAATCGGCTACGCTCTTTTCTCTTATGGTACTGGGCTAGGTGCAGACGAATCATACCTTGTGCCTTATAGCGCACTAGATGCTCAAAATCTTGGCGATAACGAGATTTCGTTCCGCAGTGAGGTGGATTTAGCAACTGTTTCAGATGCCCCTCGTTATGATCGCACACGCTATGCTGATGAGGATTTGTTGACAGAGGATTTCCGACGAGATTATGATACCTTCTGGGGAGACCTAGGTTTTGATGTAGAATAATTTTTATTACAAAAAAAGAGGGCGGGCCTCAAGGCCTGCCCTCTTTTTTACTTAGCTAACCCTCATCTGGCGACTTATTTCGAGCGTTTGTCTGTTTGGTATTTATTGGCAATATTAGACGTATTGACCGATCATAGGTTAAATAGTTCCACACCCAATTTACAAAAACGTTGAGCCGATTTCGAAAGCCCAACAGCATAATCAAGTGCAGCCCCAACCAAGCCAGCCAAGCTAGCCATCCTGTTAACATAAATCGGTGATAGATCCAAGCAACGGCTCGACTGCGGCCAATTGTAGCCATAATGCCGCGGCTTTTATATTCAAATGCCATTGCAGCCTCACCCCGAATATTGCTTAAAATGTTCCGAGCAGCTAGTGTTCCCTGCTGCTGCGCCACCGGTATCAGCATCGGATAAGCCCGATCTTCACTGTCTTGAAGATAGGCAATATCCCCTACGGCATATACGTTAGATACCCCACTGACCTGCATAGTCGGTTCTACAGGAATGAGACTAGCTCTTGTCAATGCAACCCCTAAAAGCTCTGACACAGATGACCCTTTCATCCCCGCCGCCCAGATTAACGTGTGTGTTTCAATTCTTGCATTGCCATTTAACTCGATGTGTGTCTTCTTAACGTCCGTAACCTTACACCCCAACATCACTTCTACACCGAGCGATTCAACTTGCTTTAGTGCGGACTGCTGAAGCTTAGGTGGATAGGGTCTTAGCAAGTGGTCGGCTTGCTCAACTAATATTACTCGTGCCTGCAGGTTTGGATGATCATATTCTTGGCTTAGGACGTGATTATAAAGTTCGTACACAGCACCCGCAGTTTCTAACCCCGTAGGGCCACCCCCAACGACAACAATTGTGAGCAATGCCTTCCGGGCTGCCCCCTCCTCTAGCCAGACAGCTTCTTCAAAGAGCGACAACACGTGATTACGCAGATAGATGGCATCCTGCAACGTACGCAATTCAAAAGAATGAGGACGAAAATTATGGTTGCCAAAATAAGTAGGTGCGCTACCGGTAGCAATAATCAAATAATCATATTCTACCTGTTGCGCTTTACCTGAAACCAAAACCGTAATCAGCTTGGCTGCATGGTCTATACTTATTACGTTGCCAAGAAGAAAGCGAACATTGTTATGCCCACGAAATATCGGTCGTACCGGGTAGGCAATCTCGCCCGGCTCAAGTGCCGAGGTAGCTACTTGATATAGCAGCGGCGTAAATGTATGAAAGTTATTGCGATCCACGAGTAGTACGTCGACCGACTTACCGCTGAGCGCTCTAGTCGCAAATAATCCACCAAAGCCAGCCCCCAGAATAACGACAACCGGTGGTTTTGCTCGCCCTTTCTGTACCCCATCCATAGATTCTCCAAGCACTCCCTATTGCATGTTAAGTCTACCTATCACAAATGTAAACTTAAACCGTTCAATGAGTACGTCCCATGCGTATTTGCTACTGTAGAGAGCCGCACGAGGCGTGATCACTGGATTGATTAATAATCCGTCCGCGTATAGTATTTTTCAGGATTAAATTTTTTTGTACGTTCGCCCGATAAACTCTGTTCGTCTGACGAAATATAAAAGTAGCGTAGAACAATGCGACTATAACACCAAAGATCATACGGGTGCAGATCGTCTATTGCTCAATCGGCAGAATTAATACAGGTAACAGTTCACCTAGCAGGCAAAAACCTACTTAAAGTGAACACGCCCTTGTGTGGGTTCGGAGCCAGAATCATTGGGAACTCAGCCGCACGAGGGCGTGCTCACTGGACAGATAATCAGAATAGGTGAACAGATACCAATACAGTATCAACTGCATGAACGAGGCCATTAGATGCTTCAATGTCGGCCACAAAAACCATAGTTGTTTCATCATTAATTGTAATGACGCCGCTGCTCTCATCCACCGTTATCGTTGCAGAATCGCCAGTGGCTGTAAACATTGATGGAAGCTGTACTAAATCAGTCGAAAGCACTGAATCGAGAATGGTATGATATTGAAGTATACGGAGTAAGGCTAATCCAGAAAAATAAGTATACGGATTTTATAGGTTTTTCTCGAGTAGCTTGCGGCCATATGGTATATTTTACCCTTTAGAATAGCCTAACAAAGATTTTGATGGCAAAAGCAGTTAGTTCAAGAGGGAGTTGTGTCGGTGATTGATATTTTAAATCAATAGATTTCTGCTTTTACCCATAAAACATTTCAAGTTATCTGGAGTAATCACAAAGACGCCCTCGTGCAGATTTTATCGCCGATAGTTTTGGCTTTAAATCCGCACGAGAGCGTCTTATAGCATAAAGTTTTAGTGAGAAAGGGACGTCCACAAAGCATGCAGATGACTTTGTTGGACCAAAAATTTAACGCCGCTTACACACAAGTTGGGACAGTCTTATGAAAAAGTATAGTCATGTAGCTATTGCTTATTACTCTTTAACCAATTGATCACATGTTTTGCTTAAAAAAACCTCTCCATCACGGACAAACGAAATTTGATTGGGCATCACATAACGGTCGGCACCAAACCAACCAGCATCAATTTTAATAAACCCATTGTAAAGTAAACGGTCTGCTACCACCTTGGGAATTTTGTCTTCTGGATCAAAAATATCATCCAGAGAAGAGAATGGGCTATCCATACGTGTTGGCGTATCTGCTACAGTAGCTGGCACGCTTCCTCCGGCCCCAGCCAATTCAGCATCACTAGCAGACCCAGAGTAAACTGTTTCTACAGTGCCGATATTTTTTCGGTCACTGTCGTAAACTTTCATGCCTTCTCTGATTTGATTAAAGCTATTCGTCTGTTCAAGGGTAGAATCTGTATGGTTTGTCATATGAATCGCCTCCGGTTATTACCAGCAAATCATGATCCCAAATGAGGAGCTACGCTAACACTGTATTTCCTGTAAGTTTTGCTGAACCCCTCAGCTCTTAATAGTTTTGTTTGATCTACTGATTGTTGATTGGTTGATAAAAAAACTCATATTTATTTTAACTTAGTTAAGCCTGTTTTTCCTCTGCATTCTTATATCTCATGGGTATAGTTATGGACATAAAGGCAAAACCACCGGTAGCCTTTGGCACACGGCGTATGGTACGAGAAGCAGGCTAAAAGCCCTATTATTTCTGCCAAAGTTGTGACAGTCAACCTGTTGGCAATCGGTTTTCCGTATCAGGCTACGGTTAAGTGTATCTATACCAGCCGAGCCTTATGGGGACATGAAAATAAGCGGGAACTTAATTTTGGGGGTGATAAAAGGCGCTTGTGCATCCACGACCGTAGTCTCTTCAGGCACATCCGTAAACGGCTCAACACGTCCTGTTTTGTCAACAGCACGTACCTCGAACGCATATACATTATCAGTTGGCGCAATAAAGGTGGCGCTTGTTTCTATTGTCTGAGATTGCCAAATTTGCCACGGTTCGTCATTAACCCTATATTGCACCTCGTAATATTGAATCCCAGAGCCAGCCTCATCACTACCAGCCCAGCTAACCAAAAAGTTATCTTCCTGAATTCTCCTAGGCAGTGGCGCGATTCGAGAAACAGGTGGCCTACTATCGACAGTAGTTATGGCCTCTGAATCTCCGAAGGGCTCCACATTCCCTACATCATCCACCCCTCTTGCTCGAAATTGATAAATACGCCCATTTTGCCCTTCGGTGAACTCCTCCGCTCTTGTGGTGACGCCAGATAACCAGTCAATCCATTCTTCGCCGTCAACCCGATATTGCAGGTCATAATAGCTCACATCGGCATCGTCTAAATCGGTAGCACTCCAGCGGACGATAAAGTTGCGCCCAACATAGCTAGGCAGCGGATCAATTTTGATATCTGGTGGAGATGTGTCATTGATTACTATGTAGTCAACAAATAAACGTGGGGGAAAACCGGTCGTGGTTTCGCGGGCATAAAAAACGCGTTCGCTCTGTTTAATATTCTCATCACCGATTATCTCGATACCATAGTTAGCGAACGACTCATCTACCCACCCTTGTACTAGATCGGGGATCTCCCATTCGTAATAACGTTGTGCTGTGCCAATAAAAGTACTGTCTCGCACAGAAGCCCACTCTGGCTCGCGGTTCCAAGTCACGCTATATTCATCCCACTCGGAATTCAAACGCCGTACCACAGTCCGCATAGACGGATCATCAACTGGGCTGGCAGAGCTTAGGCGTAAACGCAGTCGTGCATCATTTATACGCGCATTGCTTGGAATACTGTCTAAATTGAAGCGCATAATAATCCGCTGCGCACCATAACGATCTCCAAAGAAGTTATAACCCAAGAAGAGCGAATCACCACCAAAATTCTCGTTTGGGCGCTCCGATGCCATATAGCTGTCGGCAATGGCAGGGATTTCGATTACAGTACTGATTGTCGAATTCTCTTTGTTGGCTGCTGTGTTTACTTCTGACCTTATTTCTGATTTCAGAATAAGCTGACGCTGCGGCGGTGCATCACGCGCTACATCATTTTCTAACAACGTTGCTTGCTCCAACAACGTTGGTGCTGGTTCGTTCTCGATTTTTTGAGCTAGGGTAAGAAATGGACTAACAATGCTCAACCCCAAAAAGCACGCACAAAGTATACAGATAGACTTGCTGTATTGATTATTTTTCATAGTCCTTAAACTCCTACTTGAGCTACGTCCTATTTCTAAAATTGATGGTCCACTATTAGCTTCTTACAATTAACTTTTCACAATGTGTTATCCTGATTCACGCAATGCCCCATAAGCACAGTTGCTGCTTAAATAACGACGACTCACCCGTCCAGTCCGTCCCTTTGATAGGGAAATCTGAATCCAGCTGCTGGTGCGATTGTGTCCAATCATTTGTATGGATTCAGTGCGATCCAGTATGTCGATACGATCGAATCCAGTATTCGTGCCGCTGTAAACGTTAAGCTCTTCGATACTGACCACCACCGCTACTGGTTGATCAACAGATAAATCAGGGGTGATAGACCCCTAGATGTGCCGCTTAGCTGACTCTACTCCAAGTGCATAAGGGCCCGACCAGTGTTCTCGAAATATTCTACTACTATTGCTGTCTAATCATCGACCAGAGTAACGTCGGCAAAATATTGAGATGCGCTGCGTACTACAAACTCATCAATAACCGTACGATCGTCTATATGCAAACGCATGCCATCGTCAGCTGTCATCGTAAAGCGATGATGCCCAGGCTCCAACCTAAGAATGTCAGTCCAGCGGACAGAAAAGCGAGCTGCATTTACTCGTTGAGGAGCGGGGGATCCAACACTCCAATCAAAGTTGATAGCCTGAACGGAACGTATAAAGATAGGTGTACCAGACAAGTTTACGTTATCAAAATATTCAGCATGCTAGTTTACGGGTGCTGGCTTGGGTCGTTGTACTCGTGGCACCAAAACTTCATCGCTAAGCTGACCATATGGAAACCTTGCAGTGGCTCTGCCCAACCTTTCGAAGTAATGGATACATATATCCATCGGGCCGCTCGGCTACTCCATTTCAGCAGTATAAGTTGTAGGTGCTTGTTCTCGCCATCGGTTAATAATAACTTGGTTGTTTATGTAGACGCCAATGCCGTTATCGACTGTAACAGCAAATCGATAGCGACGACAACGCAAATTTAATGTGCGTGTCCAGCGTGCAAAGAAGGTGTCAGGTTCCGGAATGTTTCTCACTTTTATTGACACATTTCGGCTTATCCAGACTAAAATGTATCTATTCGTATATCCGATTATCCTAGCTTATACTAAAATCAAATTGAGAAACGTAGTTTCATTTTGTACACAGCCGACACCCATTTTAGGATCAGAAAGCCGTACACCCAACCGACGGTCAGCGAGAGGATCATACGGATGAGCAAAAACGAGTTGCCAAATTGATGGAAGCGCGCTCTCACTACTCTATCAAGTGGTGCGGTGCGCTTAATGCTAGCGAGCGAGGGCGCGATGTGTTGGTCACAGGGGCGGATTCGCCAGAATAATCTAGAGACGAGCAAACAGGATTGGCGCTAGTTTTTGTGTCGGGCGCTGTGGCGTTTAGGTTGTTGCTCTTTAATCTCTTGCAGGCCTAGCTTTAACCATGAAACTCACGCCTACGGTTCACTTTATTACATCTTAAATGGCTTTATCTTTTTGATGATTATTGCCGTTTTAGTGCAGAATGTTATGTCTCAGGTTTGGGTATAGATGGGGAACTACAACGAGCGGGGGCATGTAGCTATTGAGGTGACTGGCCGCTATTGAAATGCATCAATTGTCTTTCGGGTTATCATTGTGGCCGTTGTCTACGTTTCGCCCCATGTTCTATAGTTGGCCCGCGGAATGAGTTCTGCGTCTTGTATGGGAAACTTGTTGAAAGCAGATTCGGAGAATAACAACATATGGAAAATTTACCATTTCGTACAAAGATATCCAATAATGAAAACAAAGAAAATATTTTATGAAACTATTTAAATGTCAATATTGTAACCAAATGCTCTATTTTGAGAATGTCCAGTGCCTGCACTGCAATCATGTAGTGGGCTATAACTGGAAAGAGAACACAATGTTAACGCTCGAGAGCATGACTGAAAATCGATGGCAAGTAGTTAGATCTAATAAAAAGAAAAAACAGCGTGGCCAGGAGTATCTCTTTTGCAACAACCGCCAATTGAATGCATGCAACTGGTTGATTTCGGTAGAAGAAAAGAAAGAATATTGTGTGGCGTGTCAATTAAATCGAACTATTCCGGACCTTGCCCAAGCGAACAATCTGGTGCTTTGGCAAAAAATGGAGATTGCAAAGCATCGTCTTGTCTATAGTCTGTTGCGCCTAGGATTACCCGCTGTCAGTAAAACAGACGATGAGGAAAAGGGCTTAGCTCTTGATTTTTTAGCGGACAGTGGGCTGATCCCCGAACAGGTCACATCAGCGGATGGTTCCGTAATTACGGGTCACGCTTCCGGCGTAATTACGATCAATTTGGCAGAAGCAGATGACGCCAAACGCGAGCAGATCCGTCAATCATTGGCAGAACAGTATCGTACGCTTTTGGGGCACCTGCGCCATGAGATTGCCCATTATTACTGGGAACAATTTTCCTACGATACCGATTGGCTCAATGCGTTTCGAGATCGCTTTGGCGATGAACGAAAAGATTATGCTCAATCACTTACTGATCATTATAGCGGTCATTACAGCGGTCAACAGTTGGACGACTCTTCTGCCACTTGGCAAAATGAATATATCAGCTCCTATGCATCCACCCATCCTTGGGAGGATTGGGCAGAAACCTGGGCTCACTATTTACACATCGTCGATGCCTTAGAAACTGCCTACGCATTTGGGATGCATTTAGGCCCCTCTCTCGGTAAAAAGAATTTGACGGTTGATGTTGATTTTGATGCCTATAAACACAAAGACTTTGATAATTTGATTAGCACATGGCTGCCCGTTTCATTCGCTGTCAATAGCCTAAACCGTTCAATAGGCCAGCCAGATCTGTATCCTTTTGTGTTAACAAAACCTGTTCTAGAAAAAATGAAGTTTATTCATAACAGGATCCACGATATCAATCCGAAAAAGAAAAGAATTCCTGGAATCAGCTGGCTACGCAAACGAGTGAGTAAATAGACAAAAAGCAACACGCAGTTGGACAGATAGTATATAAGGAGCGTAGAAACGTAAGGAATATTTATGGTTCAACCGGATCTCATGTGGTTGGCAGAGTGCGTCGCACTGTTCAGAGAGTGATTCGAGCCAGAACCCATTATAGACACTCAGGGCACTCGACATGGGAGATCCACTATGGCTGGTTTCAATGTCAACCACATGAGATCCCGAAGAGTAACATTTATTAATGGTCAACAACAGATCTTCAGCAACACATCTACCATAAATTAATGAAATAGAGAGATAAAGGAAAAGAAGAATGAAGAAATTAACTATATTGAGTTTACTGTTGAGTATGTTAACAATAATGAGCATACTCGCAGGCTGCGTAACGTATATAGAGGGCGAGGATAGCGATCAAATGGCAGATACCCCAACCCAGTCAGAAGTTTTCCCACTAATGGGGGATGCACTGTGGTGTCAGTTTGCCGGTACCGGAGCCACTATCACTATAGATCAGAAACGGGCCAATTTTACCTGCGAAGCTGAAGGTGATGCAGAAACGGTTCTTCTTGGCGATATCACTTTGGGCGATGAAGGCTGGATGATCGAGAAAGCTAATCTTACCCACGAAAATGAAATTTTTGTCGCCGACTCCACTGTGCAGGTAATAGTAGACTATATTGAGCTAGAGGATGGCACGCAGTGCGCCTTTGCCGGTACCGGAGCAACTATTGCCGTCGAGCAGGAACGCGTCAACTACACCTGTGGCACGGAAAATGAAGCGGATGTTGTGCTAGCGGGTGACGTCCAAATCGGCGATGAAGGCTGGACAATTCTCAAGGCGCTCATTGTTCCAACGGACGACGGCTTCACCACAACAGAGTCAAAAATGATGCTCATCACAGCACTCGGCGTCAATGAGCAGACATCAGCAGAAGCAGAAACTGACATTCCAGATGAGTTGCTCGGCACTTGGCAATGGCAAACCTTTGAAGATTCCGCCAGCGGTGCCGAAAGCAACGACATCAGCGTAGACAATCCAGAAAAGTACACGCTGACCATTACGGAAGATGGCATGGCGCAGATCATGGCAGACTGCAACAATAGCCTCAGTCAACTCACGGTAGATGGCAGCAGACTCACTTTTGCGGCTGGCCCTATGACCTTAGCTGCGTGTGGCCCGGATTCGCTCGATACCGATTTCGTCTCATTGCTGTTGGATGTGGTCACCTATGTGATGAATGATGAGGGAAATTTAGTGCTGAATCTGAAGATTGATGCGGGCAATATGATTTTTGCGCGTGGTGAGTAAGCAGACAGTGTCATTAAATAACTACTTAATCTTGTGGAGAAAGCATCAACCCTGCGTCTTATTGATGCTCACTGATTAGTAATACATGATGTATCGGCATTTGCTCATTTATCCTCTTAACTCACTTTGCTTACACCCAAATAATTATACGAATTTCTGAGTTTTTTTCTGGAATAGCTTTCGGCCATACCGTATAGTTCATTTTTCGGAATGGACTTACTGTACCTCTTTTTATATCTCCTCTTTATACGATGGCCTATAGAAAATTTCACCTTAATTTTGTAGCATAAAAAACAAGAGTTCGGTGGATAATTATTTCTTTTAAATATGCTGTCACATGCTCGCCCCTCTTTGCGTTGCTTGTGGTCTGCATATCGTCAACTCTGCATATCATCGACTATGAGACCAAAAAGATTGGTCAGATAGGCCGTTGCAAAGATTGCTCTTTTTACACCACTCCAAAAAATAAATCTAATAGAAGCAAAATTTTCGTCATTTATATCTAAAGGAGCCTTTATGCAAGTAGAGTTATCCGTTAACCGTGTAGGCCACATCCTCGCAGTTGAGCCGCGCCGCACATTACTTGACGCGCTGCGCCACGACATGCAGCTTACCGGTGCTAAAAAGGTCTGCGAGATGGGCAACTGCGGTGCTTGCACAGTGTTGATCGACGGCCGTGCGATGTATTCGTGTTTGCTTCTTGCGGTGGACTGTGAAGGGACGGAGATCACCACTATTGAAGGGGTTACCAACAATGGCGAACTTTCTGCGGTTCAGCAGGCATTTATCGATGCAGATGCCTTTCAGTGTGGCTTCTGTACCTCTGGCCAGATCATGAGCCTGCACGGTTTGTTCAACGAAACAACTACACCTTCCGAAGAAGATATTGAGCGGGCGGTTAGTGGAAACCTTTGTCGCTGCGGTGCCTATCAGCATATTTTAGAAGCTGGTCAGATAGCCGTTGCGACCTTAGAAAGCAGTCAGGAGTAGCCTTATGCCGATAGAACATATTGCGGTATTGCGGGGAGATCAAGAAGGCTCAAGTGGTGAGGATGACCCAAAAGAGACGTTGGAGATAGTTGAAACTCATTATTTAGAAAGCTGGGGTGACGCGGGAACATTGAACGCAGTAGGGAATTCTATAAGTCGACCAGAGGGTATGGAAAAGGTGACCGGTCGCGCACGTTATGCATACGATATGCGACTCCCTGGCCAGCTTTATGTGGCGGCACTGCGTAGTCCGTATCCACATGCACAGATTAAGCATATTGATGTGAGCAAAGCAGAGTCACTGGAAGGTGTTCATGCCGTACTCAGTTCGGCCAATGCGCCGGATATTACTTGGTATGAGGAAGAATGTCCACTCTTCTCATCAACCGTGCGCTTTGTTGGAGATGAGGTAGCGGTTGTGGCTGCCGAGACGGAAGAAATCGCGCAGGATGCACTCTATCTAATTGAGGTTGAGTATGATCCGCTGCCCTTTGTAACCAACATCGCCGAAGCACTAGCACCCGACGCACCAGAAATCCATGAAGGTGGCAATCAAGCTGGCGATAAAAATGAATATTCACGCGGCGATGTGGAAGAAGGGTTTGCCAAAGCTGACGTGATTATTGAACAGATTTATACAACTCCAACGCAGGTTCACAACTCGCTTGAACCTCATGGCTGTACGGCTTTTTGGGAGGGCGAGCAGCTCACCATTTGGGAATCAACTCAGGGAATCTTTCAGGTACGCGAGGAGATAGCCGAAAAATTGGGTCTGCCCGAACATCGCGTGCGCGTGATTAAGCAGCACATGGGTGGTGGTTTTGGTGCCAAACAAGTGGCTTGGAAGCAGACACTTATGGCCTCCATCCTGTCGCAGCGTACGCGTCGCCCTGTTCAATTTATGCTGGATCGAGAAGCCGAGAATCTGGCAGCAGGCAATCGAGGCGCAACCGTGCAGCAGGTGCGCTTAGGTGCCAAAGAAGATGGAACGCTGACCGCTATTTCTGTCAATGCCAAAATCGCTTCGGGAGCCTATCGGATGGGTGGCGAAGCCGCAAACGTGAGTGGCACCTATCAACGGCTGTACGCCTGCCCAAACGTTCAAACCGAACATGTGGGCATTTATATCAACACTGGGCCAAGTGTTGCATTTCGTGCACCGGGCCATGTGGAGGCCACCTTTGCCTTAGAATCTGCCATGGATGAGCTGGCGCAGGTGCTGGAAATGGATCCAGTTCAGCTACGGCAGCTAAATTATGCGGGAACCGATCAGAAAAAAGAGCTACCCTACTCATCTCCAGATGCGCTACGTCTCTGCTATGAGCGTGCCATGGAAGTTTTTGAATGGCCCGATAATTGGTCAGATCGTCAACCTGCTTCGTCACCTAAATCGAGCAACGAGTCAAGCAAGTCAAGCAGTGGCTCAAAGCGACGCGGGATTGGCATTGCCGCGCATGAATGGGGTGCAGCCGGGATGCCACCAGGGTATGCGTGGATCAAAATCAACAGCGACGGATCTGTCGATGTTGTTACAGGCACGCAGGATATCGGCACGGGCACGCGTAGTGGGCTGCTGCTAATCGCTGCCGAAGAATTGGGCATGCCAGCAGACGCTTTTCACGTTCACTTAGGGGATACGGCGGCGGGACCTTATGCCCCGACGAGCGCGGGCAGCGCCACCCAACCTACGGTCGGTCCGGCAGTGCGCGCCGCCGCGGCAGATGCCAAACGACACTTAATCAAGGCCGCAGCCAAATTGCTCGAAGAAGAAGATCTGACGCGCATTTTTATCAGAGATGGCGTAATCGGGGTGCGAAATGAGCCGGACAACACCGTTACGGTCAAAGAGGTGATGGGTCGTTTGGCACCCCACATGATTCAAGGTCATGGCGTGCGCGGGGCGAATCCAAAGGGTGTCTCCATTCGTACCTTTGGCGTGCAGTGTGTAGAAGTGGAAGTCGATACCGAAACGGGCGATGTCAATGTGCTACGGGTGGTAGCCGCCCACGATTGCGGTCGCATTGTTAACCCCTTGATGGTGGAAAGTCAGGTGATTGGCGGCGTTACCCAAGGGATTGGGTATGCGCTCACCGAGGAACGTGTGGTGGATGCGCAGAGTGGTATTGTACTCAACGCGAATTTAGAAGAGTATAAAGTGCCAACCGTAGCCGATGTGCCCTCGATCATCTACGCGGGGATTGATCTACCCGATCCAGAGGCTAACCCAACTGGAGCCAAGGGCATCGGAGAGCTGCCGATTATTCCAACCGCACCAGCAATTGCTAATGCCGTCTTTAACGCGATAGGCGTGCGGATGCGACAAATTCCGCTGACGCGGAGCAGAGTGCTTAAGGCGCTCAAAAATGATGAATAAATTAGCAGAATGCCACGCTACTATCTTGAAATCCTGCAAATTTTTTACTAAAGGATCAGCTACATGAAAGCATTTGAGTACGCACGTGCCAAAACAATAGAAGAGACACAGCTCTTACTTAGCCATCGTGAGAGTGGTGATGTGAGACTGTTGGCTGGCGGGACCGATCTGCTAACATTGATGAAGGCACGCATCAATACGCCGATTGAACTGGTCGACATCAAACGAGTGGATGCATTACCAAAGAGTATCGAAGAGAAAGAAGATGGGGTTACGTTAGGGGCGTTGACGACGCTGGCGGAGATTGAACAGAGCACATTGCTTCAAGAGAAATATACGGCTCTATCCCAAGCGGCAGGGTTGGCGGCAACACCGCAGTTGCGCAACATGGCAACAATTGGTGGCAATCTACTGCAAAGACCGCGCTGCTGGTACTTTCGCAATTCTCATGTAGATTGTTGGCTAAAGGGTGGAGAGGAATGTCCGGCACGCGATGGGCAGAATCAATTTCATGCGCTCTTTGGCAATAGCCCTTGCGTGGCCGTTCATCCATCGGACTTGGCATCAGCGCTCTTGGCTATGGGTGCTTCTGTCCACTTAACTAGTTCGGCGGGAGAACGTACGGTGCCGCTGACCGAGTTCTTTGCATTACCCACAGAAGAGCGGCGAACGGAAACTGTGATTAGTCAAGATGAGATAGTCACTTCTGTCCACGTTCCACTTGTTTCCAAATCATCGGGTGGTTCTAAATCATCAGGCGGGAACACAGTGCGCAGCGTCTATCTCAAAGCGATGGATCGCAATGTTTGGGCCTTTGCCTTGGTTGGCGTGGCCGCGGTTGTGCGGATGGAAGAAGACACGTTGACTGATGTACGCTTGGTTTTGAGTGGTGTGGCCCCCATCCCTTGGCGGGTCACAGCCGCAGAAACAGTGTTACGAGGCCAAGTGGCTAATGACGAAAACTTTATCAAAGCGGCTACCGTAGCATTAGCCGAGGCAGAAGCGCTGACCCATAACGAATATAAGATTACGTTAGCGCAGAATCTGATTCGCCGAGCGTTAAGAATGGTGAGCTAAAAATCGGCATTATTGTAAATGAAAATAAACACATCAGGAGAATGTATTGTGGAACACAACCGAAATGAAGGGTATGCATAACGGAAAAATATGCCCTGTGATACAGTAACCAAGCTGCCCAGATCGGTCAAAGATAATCTACCTAAGCATCATGCCCAAGAGATCTATAAAGAAGCCTATAATAGCGCATGGGATCAGTATAAGGATTCCAAAGATCGCCGTGGTGATACCTTGCATGAAAAGACCGCACATCGGGTGGCTTGGTCCTCAGCCAAAAACAAATATACAAAAAATGATGACGGGAAATGGGTAGAGAAAGATGACGAATTGTGAAACTTATTAGTTCACTATGAGGACAATTAGCAAATGGCACGTTTAGATAAAAAGATAGCAGTTATCACCGGCGGCGGCGGCAGTATTGGAATTGCAGCAGCAGCTCTCTTTGTCCAAGAAGGAGCGAAAGTACTATTGGTGGACATTGATGAAGACGCTCTTAAGGATGGAATAAGTTCCATCGGTGAAGAGAAAGCAAGCTATGTCGTGGCCGATGTAACAAAGCCCGATGAGGTCGAAGGATACGTCCAAACCGCAATCGACCGCTATGGCGGTATCGACATTTTCCTCAATAACGCTGGTATTGAAGGTAAGGTTGCGCCCATCATCGACTATCCCGTAGACGAGTTTGATAAGGTGATGGCTGTCAATATTAAAGGGATGTGGCTAGGCATGAAATATGTGATGCCACATATGCAAGAGAAAGGCGGCAGCGTGGTGATTACATCTTCTGTAGCGGGGATGCAAGGCACACCTGGCGTGTCAGCTTACACGATTAGTAAGCACGCTGTGGTTGGCTTAATGCGTTGCGCAGCACTTGAGGGTGCGCCAAATAAAATTCGAGTTAACTCTGTTCACCCTGCGCCGATTGACAATCGCATGATGGATTCGCTAGAGGAAGGTATGGGTATTTCTAAGGAAGAACTTTCACAGCAAATCCCGTGGAAGCGCTATGGTCGACCAATTGAGGTTGCACGTATGATGTTATTTCTGGCCAGCAATGAGAGCGATTATGTAACGGGCGGCATGTTTACAGTTGATGGCGGGCAGACAGCATCATAAAATTATCTCAAATCGTGTGTAAATGGCGGGAAATTACTCAACTAAACAAAGTCATTTGCACACTTTATTTTACAGTCTCTTATCGATTAAACTGACTTAGTGCCTCACGTAAGCGCTCTTCGACCCCTTCAACCCCTTTTGGCACTAATTGAATTGCTCGCTGTGCCTCGACAAGGCTATAGCCTAAGGTAACCAAGGCTTCAATTACTTCGCCATCATCGTCAGATGTTTGCGCCAACGCTTCTAGCGCCCCGCTTGGCTGCTTCACTTTATCTTTCAGATCTAGAACAATTTTTTCTGCGGTACGCTTACCAATTCCAGGAACACGAGCAACAATGCCAGGTTCTTCGTTTGATAGTGCAAGTCGAAGCGCATCTGGGCTAAGGGTACTGAGTGTTGCAAGTCCCACTTTAGGTCCAACGCCATTCACGCTAATCAGAAGTTGAAACATATCATGCTCATCTTCCGTTTCAAAACCGTAGAGGGTTAATGCATCTTCACGTACTTGAAGATATGTATACAAAACAATTGTAGAATTAATGCTTTGCTTGGCAAGCGTTGGTAAGGGTACATTTACTTTAAAGCCTATACCAGAAACAGGTGCGGCGGGCGGTGTTCCTATATCAATAACGAGGTAGCCCTTGCCTATAGCAAAAACAGAGCCACGTACTAATTGAATCATTATATTTCCCTCAAGCAGAGTTTGTATTAGTGGGAATAATTCAGAGAACGTGGCTCGTATTATCTATAGTTTGTTATTGCGTTATGGCTCTCCAGAAAAGTTTTGTCTCATCTCAGCGTTTAAAGATGTGATACAGGACTTTTCTAGGTAAGTATATAAGTAAATGCCTATCACATTGGACTTAGCATAGACATTGCAGCAATAGGTGCAGAACAGGTTTCTGCCAATTTGTACCCGGTACCGCGTACGGTCAACAAATATAGTGGCTTTGATGGATTTTCTTCAATCTTCTCTCGCAACCTGCGTACTGCAACCTCAACCAGATTTGTACCGCCAGTCTCTTCGTATCCCCATACGCCTTTGAATAAATCGTGTTTTCTTACAGGCTGTCCAGGTGTCCGCATTAATTGATACAGAAGCTGATATTCGATTGGTGTTAAATCGATTGGCTCACCTTGTACAGTGACTTCCTGTTCCAGATCATTCATTACAATATCACCACTTGACATTACTTGAAAAATTGGTTGCTCTTCGATCCAAGAAACGCGGCGCAGAATTGCTTGTAGGCGGACTTCTACTTCGCGGAAGGTGAATGGCTTAGCAATGTAATCATCGGCACCTAGATTAAAACCATGAACCATATCGTCGGGTCGACTCATGGCCGACAGTATTACAATCGGCACGTCTGATGTTTCGCGAATTTTTTCACAAGTCGCAAATCCATCCATATTTGGCATAATCACGTCAAGCAAAATCAGATCAACTTTATTTTGCTTAAAAAGCGCAATAGCCTCTATACCATCTCCGGCTGCAATCACGCTATATCCCGATCGTTCTAGTGACGCAACCAAAAGGTTTCTCAGCGTAGCATCATCATCTACCACCATAATTCGCGTATCCGAATTCTGTGGCATTCTTGTTGTGGTATCAAATTTTAATTGTGTTCGTGCTGTTTTATTCATGTAATTAGACATTATATATACCCTAACTATAGCCATCATATAATTAATGAATTTGTAACATTCAGCTATTGTTTTTCGAATTCATTTATAGTAGATATCGTAATAGATATCATCATCTAATACATTTATCGCACTACAGTGGTTAAATCCTTCGAAAATCATACATATAATTATGTATTCATTTCATACATATGACAAAAGCCACCTACGACAAATGACGTAGGTGGCTTTTGTTGGCAAATTTTAGAAATGATTATGGGTATATATAGCAAAATATCTATTGTTCATTCATCAGGGTTAGGTATTGGATCGTTTGTAAATGACAGATAGCAATCGCAACACCATCGGCCGCATCATCTGGCCGAGGAATATCTGAAAGATTCAGCAAATTCTGAACCATATCCTGAATCTGCCTCTTATCCGCATTGCCATACCCCGTTATTGCTTGCTTAATTTCGGCAGGCGTGTACTCTGAAATTGGTAGGCCAGAGATTGCCGCAGCAAGCAATATTGTGCCACGCGCTTGACCGACAGTAATTGCCGTTGTAACATTACGGCCAAAAAAGAGTTTTTCCACCGCCATTTCATCTGGCTTAAATTCATTGATCAAGGCCTGCATGTCGGTAAAAATTTCGAGCAAGCGTAACGGCATCTCTTGCTTAGGGCTGGTGCGAATCACACCGCAGGCAATCAATTCAAAGTGACCATTATCTGTCTGACCAACTGCACCATATCCAGTTGTTGCAGTACCAGGATCAATTCCTAATACAATTTTTTCATATCGAGGCATAAGAAGTCTAAGATGAGTCTATACGTATTCCCACCTCAGGAAAAGAATCCACTTTACTGATTAGGCAAGCTGTGCAATTACCTCGTCAGTCAATTCAAGATTGTGATAAACGTGTGCCACGTCGTCTAATTCCTCTAGGGCATCAATAAGGTTCATTACGCTGGTCGCATCGTCCACTTCGAGTTCCATTGTCGTATTTGGACGCATAATGAGTTCAGCGCTGCTTGGTGTATATCCAGAACTTTCAAGCGCACCAGAGACGCGTGCAAGGTCGGAACGTTCAGTATAAATCTCAGCAATATCATCGCTAGCAACAACATCTTCAACGCCACACTCTAACGCAGCCATCAACAATTCTTCTGTATCAATACCTAAATCGACTCCATCTTCGTCCATTAAATTGAAGACAATATATCCCATCGATGTAAATTGCCACGCAACCGACCCCGGTTCACCCACGCTTCCATTGGCACGTGTAAAAACCCGGCGCACATCAGAGATGGTACGGTTTCGATTATCTGTAAGCGTTTGTGCAAGAACGGCAATTCCGCTTGGGCCATATCCTTCGTATGTAATTTCTTCAATTTCGGCAGCGCCATCCTTATCGAGTCCGGCCCCGCGTCGAATTGCGCGCTCGATATTGTCTTTTGGCATATTTTCGCTACGAGCTTTGTCAATTGCAAGACGCAGTGCGAAGTTGGCATCTGGATCTGCGCCACCACGTGCCGCAATTTGAATTTCTCTCGCTAATTTGGTAAAAACTTTACCGCGTGCTGCATCATTTGCGCCTTTTTTACGCTTAATAGTAGACCATTTAGAATGTCCAGACATATGGTTATTCGATCCTTTCTATATATTCTGTTAGGGAAGTCATTTTTGCCTATTCTGCTTATTATTACACAAAGATGGATTGATGAAAAGTGTACTTAATTATTATTTGATGTAAGAGTTCGCGTTATTGCCTGATGTATCCACGGCAGAGTTTAGCGAACAAGCTAAGTCTTTCTAGAAAATAGACGGCTATTAATTGACTGGGGAAACGAATAGGCGTGCTCACTGAACTTTTTATAAGATCTCTGTGAATAATTATTTTTCTGGTTTAGCCTTATACCTTCTTCTTGGCTTTTGACTGCGATGGAGTCTTCCTTATATTACTGTTATTCATCTCAGATTGCTGAGCCGAGGCCTTCATAAAGCCTAAAAACAGTGGGTGTGGCTTAGTTGGTCGACTTTTGAATTCAGGATGAAATTGACAACCAATCATAAATGGATGATCAGCTAGTTCTACAATTTCAACTAAGCGTTCATCTGGCGACAAGCCACTAAAAATAACGCCACCATCGCTGAGAGCTTGACGATATAAGTTGTTAAATTCAAAACGATGGCGATGGCGTTCATTGATTGTATTGCTGTACCCCATGGCGCTATAAGCTTCTGCAGTTCTTGTGCCATTGATTAAGGTGCATTCATAAGTGCCCAAGCGCATAGTGCCCCCCATATCGGCTATATCGCGCTGATCTGGCATTAAATCAACAATTGGGTACTTTGTTCCAATTTCAAATTCAGTACTATTTGGTTCGCCACTTTTGAATATATGGCGAGCTATTTCGATGCACAGGACCTGCATACCTAAGCAAAGACCTAAGTACGGAATCTTATTTTCGCGTGCAAATCGTGCGGCCACAATCATTCCTTCCACACCGCGGTGACCAAAACCGCCTGGCACGACGATTCCATCTAGACCTTCTAATCGACTAATTTCTTTAGACTGTGGCGCTAAATCTTCCGAGCTAATCCATTCGATTTCAACTTCCCAACCGCGGGCAAGCGCCGCATGAACCAATGATTCTTTAACAGAGTAATACGCATCCTCGAGTTCGACATACTTTCCAACTAACCCAATGTGGAGCGTTGGTTTTTCGCGTGTTACCTCTTCAACCAACGTTCGCCATGGCTTTAAACCATCCTCTGGATCCTGCGATTCATGTAAATCAAATGCCGATATGAGCCAATCGCCAATCCCACCTTCTTCTAAGCTAAGTGGTACCCTATAAATTGTGTTAGCTGTTACCAAAGAAATTACGGCTGCTTTTTCAACATCACAAAAGAGTGCAATTTTTTCAAGAACATCCTCATCAGCAGGGTAATCACTGCGTAATGCGATAACGTCTGGCTGTAAACCGATTCCTCGAAGTTCGCGGACACTATGTTGAGTTGGTTTGGTCTTTAATTCTTTGCTAGCAACTAGGTAAGGAAGCCAAGTTACATGAATATAGATCGTATTGTTTCGCCCTACATCTTTACGCATCTGGCGAATCGCTTCTAAAAATGGAAGTCCCTCAATGTCGCCAACGGTGCCACCAATCTCCACTAGCACAATGTCCGCTTGGCTCGCCCGAGCAACTAGACCAATTCTACGTTTAATTTCATTCGTGACGTGGGGAATCACTTGAATTGTTCCACCAAGGTAATCACCACGTCGTTCTTTTTCAATTACGTAGTTATATATCTGACCGCTTGTTACATTACTTAGCTTGCTTAAATTTTCATCAACAAAGCGTTCATAATGACCAAGGTCTAAATCCGTTTCTGCACCATCCTCGGTTACAAAAACTTCACCATGTTGATAGGGCGACATTGTGCCGGGATCTACATTTAAATAAGGATCAAGTTTCATTGTCGCAATAGTCAATCCCCGCGCCTTGAGTATCCGGCCAAGCGATGCAACCATGATACCTTTACCCAATCCCGAAACCACTCCTCCTGTTACAAATATATATTTGGTCATAGCCCCCTGTGCCTTAAAGTCATAATTTGAAATTAGCAATACTAGAAAATCAGAAAAATAATACGCGAGTTGAGCGGTTTTTCCGAAGTAGCTTGCGGCCACGCTCTCTATTTTATTCTTGGCTCTTTGAAGAATTATAAGGGGAAGCCCGCTTTGGTTTCGATACAGCCTAGAACTACTGGGGCCACTCAACCGGCGCTACCCCACAAAACATCAGAGAACCTTATTTTTTGGAATGGCCTAACTAGACTAGTTTATCATTGAGCAGCTAAGTTTTCTAAATATGCAATTCAATATCAAAATATAATGTTCTAATCTTAGCACTTTTTAACAATTGATCATTTTGTGATTTTTGTTGTCACTACCAATTGCTGTAAACAATAAAAATGCACTTAAGCAATGTTTATCGCTTAAGTGCATTTCGAACAGTACAATTTAATTTTGTAGAAAAATTGCAGACGTAATAGTTACGCGCAAAAACGAACCTTATCAGTTCGAGTTAATTATCACCTTATTCACCACTAGTGCCACCACCTTCATCAGGTTCCGATGTAGGCTCATCAGATGGCGGTGGGTCCGCCTGAGCCGTTGGTTGATTTGGCTCAGGCGGAGGTGGTAGAGAAATCGGTGTTGATGGTAACAATACTGTCCCAGGAGTTTCTGGCGGAACGGTCGTCGGAATAATTGGTGAGAGCGGTACTGACGTATTCGTTGGTACCGGTACTGACGTATTCGTTGGTACCGGTACTGACGTATTCGTTGGTACCGGTGTATTTGTTACAGTTGGTGGCAGTGGCGTATTAGTTGGTGGCATCCACGTATTTGTTGCTGTGGGCGGTATCGGTGTACTCGTCGCTGTTTTCGTTGGTGTATTTGTTGGTACTGGCGTATTTGTTGGTACCCATGTATTTGTTACAGTCGGCGGTACAGGTGTATTGGTTGGTGGTATTACAGTGAACGTCTGTGTAACAGTCGGCAGTACAGGCGTATTGGTTGGCGGTATTACAGTGAATGTCTCTGTAACAGTCGGCGGTACAGGCGTATTGGTTGGTGGTATTGCAGTGAATGTCTGTGTAACAGTCGGCGGTACAGGCGTATTGGTTGGTGGTATTGCAGTGAACGTCTGTGTAACAGTCGGCGGTACAGGCGTATTGGTTGGTGGTATTGCAGTGAACGTCTGTGTAACAGTCGGCAGTACAGGCGTATCCATTGATGCCAGCACGGATGTACTCGTAGGCGGCACAACAGTAGATATCGATGTAGCCGTTGGTTGTACAGATGTACTCGTTTCAGTTGATTGTACAGGTGTAGACTGTACACGTGTATTCGTTACTGTGGGCCGGACGGGTGCATTTGTTGCCGCCTTTGTTGGTGTATTTGTTGATACGGGTGTAGCAGTTGCGATACTAGTTTTTGTAGCCTCAGGTTGTATACCTCTGCTCTCTAAGCTTCCCTCACCAGAGGTAGCCGTAACCGCTGTAGCCGACGAAACTGTATTCGTCGGCCTTGGGAGTGCAGTAGGTTTCTTCGTTGCGGTTGGTTTAGGTTTAGGTATCCATGTACCCGTTGCTTGCCGTGTTGGTCTTTTTGTTGGTGCAGTCGTGGCACCACTATTAGCGGTATCAGTATCAGCTGGCAATGAAGGGACAATATCGTCGGTAGGCACAGCCGTGGACGTTGCGGTAGCTTCGCTACGGAAACTATCAAACAGAGTTGAATCAACAATATTCTGTGGCTGTGAATTCTGATTTGTAGACACTTCTAGTTCTTGTCCAGCAGAAACTCTAATGCTTTTGCCATCATCAAGATCGACTATAACCATACCAGATTCGACAGCAATATATGTAGAACCGGTCTCGACATTGGAACTAATAAGGAAGCTGGCATCTTCTTCTGCACGAGCAGTTGCTAGGGTTGTCTCAATTTCGAAGTCTAAATCTTCATTAGATCTGCGGCTTGAATTGTCAACCGTTATAAAAGCCTGACCATCATTAAGAACCAAATGTTCAGCTATACCGTTGTCATCAATCTGTGAAATCTTAACGTCAGCAGATGACAATGTCGCATCCCATTCTCGGCCAGAAGCGAGTTCAGCAAATCCGTCAATCTTAAGCGTATCGCCCTCTTCAACCTGTAAACCTTCGCCCTCATTTACAGGTTGAACCGTACCATTGACGGTTAAAGTTGTATTCGTTGCAACAGAAACGCTCGATACTTGCGGAGACAAAGTTGAAGTTATTAAGTAAATAACCGCAAAAGCAGCTGCGAATGAGGCTGTACCCGCGAGCGCTAACTTCGGCCCTAAGTCTAACGCCGGAAGCGCATTCAGCATACGTTGAACAAACCCTATCTTTTCCTGATAAATAGGTGTAACTGGCCTTTGGACCGGCGTATTTTGTTCAAGCTGAACTAACAGATCTGAGGTGAATGTAGTTCTAACCTCGGCCATAAGATGCTGCTTGATCTGCTGTTGCATATCAGCGGGCATTGGTACAGGCTTTAAGTTCTGCCGAAATAATTTATTCAGTTCTTGATCGCTAAATTCTGAATTTAGCTTTTGATCGTTAAAACCGTTGGTCATTCTAAGTTTTGATAATCCAATACTTATTATATTGAAGTCCGCTCTACAAATACACTTTTCGCCAAATCGAGAATTGGTTGATAAAATACCAAGAATTCTGTTTGGTTTTATTGACTAGGTGTATAATTTTTTGCTGTTCTTCAAGTATAAAAGCATACAGTCGGCTTTTTAGCCGTAAATTTATTTGAACAAATCACAGGTAAAATTTAATAGATGTTTTATCGATTAGTTAGAGAATAACTATGTCGACAACACGTATGTACCTTACTATTTACCCAGATTTAGTAACTCGGTTTCTAAGCGTTTACGTGCTCTACTTAGTAAGGATTCAGTACCTTTATATGTTCTATCCAAAATGTCAGCTATCTCACTAACACTAAATCCCTCTAAATAACGTAAAACTAGTGCTTGTCTTTCTTGGTCTGGTAACTTGGCAAGTGCTTCTTGAAGCTCCAAATTTTCTTGAGTCGATTCGACGAAAGGAATCTCTTCAGGCAATTCATATTGATTTTTATGTTTACGCCAGAAATCAGAGACTTTTCTACGCGCTATCGAAAACAAAAAAGTCTTCAACGTTGCATTTTGCCCATCAAAATTTGCAATTGCCCTTGGGGCAGCGGCCCAAGTTTCTAAAACCACATCGTTTATATGATCAGGATCGTAAATGCCATTGCTGCGTATAAAATTATAAAGTAGCTGGACATACATATTGTAAAATTCCGACCATGCTATTTCATCTCCATTTTGCAAGTGCGCAAGAAGGGCGCTATCAGACTTCATAACGTCCTCCTATAATTTTAATCGGAGTTTGCCAAGTAATCCTTCGAGCGTACCTTAAATAAATATTAAGCGCGTAAATAAGGCGTAATTTTATTAGAACAAAAAGTATATATAATAAGTTCAGTTTATTGAACACAATATAATCTAGAGAGTGGTTGATAGAAATGGGTAATCAAACTGGGTTTATTTCTTTGCGTTTATAGCTTTTTACTGTATATATCAGATTTAGTATAGCACAATATTCCGGTGAAAATTTAACGAATATTCCAAAACACCTATTGATATATAAGAACATCCAATGCAACAACAAAACATGCAGCCGCAGCGAAACATAATACCACCTAGGCCAACATGGCTAGAAATTAATCTTTCAGCTATTGAGCAAAACACACGACAGATCCGGCAAATTATTGGACCCAAATGTCTATTGATGTCAGTGGTTAAAGCAAATGCATACGGGCATGGTGCAATCCAAACATCGAAAACGGCACTAAAAGCTGGTGCAGATAGGCTTGCTGTTGCCTCATTATCTGAAGCAATTGAGTTACGCAATAACGGCATACAGGTACCAATTCTTGTTCTTGGGTATACACCACCATATCAAGCAGCAGAAGCTCTTCAAGCAAATATATCTCTCACCGTATTTGATCACAACTTAGTTAAGGCTCTTGCCGATGCAGCATCTCATGCGGGTCGATTCGCGCGGATCCACATAAAAATAAATACGGGCATGAATCGGCTTGGGCTATTGCCAAACAATGCACTCGACTTTATACAAACAGCTAATACGCTTCAACATGTCCAAATAGAGGGCATTTATACTCACTTTGCAACCGCGGATCAATCCGATCAAACCTTTATGCATGGGCAATTCGAAAAGTTTAGAGAGCTACTAGAAGAACTTGAGCTTCATAATCTTCGCCCTCCTATCGCGCACGCAGCAAACTCAGCTGCCACGCTTCTTCTACCGGCTTCACATTTACAGATGGTGCGAACAGGCATTGCCACTTACGGTCTACACCCAGATGCGGAAGAGACAAAATTACCAACTAGCTTCAAACCCGCTCTGCGCTGGATGGCAATCGTGGCGCAAGTATTAGAGCTGCAAAAAGGTGACTCGGTTGGCTATGGTCGTGAGTTCATTGCCCAATCGCCGATGACGGTTGCCGTAATCCCCGTTGGGTATGCGGATGGATTTCCGCGTAAGCCCTATCACTGGGGACATGTCTCTATACATGGACAACTTGCACCTATTGTGGGTAGAGTGTGTATGGATCAAACAATTATTGATGTGACCCAAATTAAGCCAAAATATAGTAAAACAATCAACAGTAAAGCACGGGATCAATCAGCCAAATTACCTAATATAGTATGTCAAGGGGACGAAGTAATTTTAATTGATACCTATGGAGAAGTAGGGGTATCAGCAGATGAAGTTGGAAAACGACTTCATACAATTAATTATGACGTAGTTAGCCGTATTTTGTCGCGTGTTCCTCGGATTTATGTTGAATAGTAGTGACGATATCACATAGCATATAAGTAAGTCTATACTTTTTGTTCGATTATTATCGAATATAGGTAATTTGCAACATTATAAGTTTTAGTTTTTAGCGTGATAGAAAGTGCTAATAGATAAAATTCAGAAGTCATCAGCATTTCATCCAGTCAGCATGTTTAACGCAGAAAAACAAAAACACGCCACTTTATCCTGTTTCATAAAGTGACGTGTTTGTTAATCTATGTACTTATCAATGTCAATACTTGCTTTTTACTATTAGAGAACCAAAAAGTGCATCCGATGTGCCTTATGCGATTCTAATAAACAAAATATGCAGCATGGCCTTACGTTACACTAAAAAATTAGCGAAGTTCATATAATTTTTTTAGCGCATTCTCACATCTTAGTACGCAAAAATTACTACTTGGTCTTTTCCACGAAATTAAATATATACCCTTGCTGGCAAAGCCAACAGCTATTCCAGAAATCGCTTGAGGTTCGTATACTTAATTTTCGAGAATAGCCTTATTCTTCTGACATATCATTTAACGCGCGCACCAATCGACTTTTGCGACGCGCTGCATTGTTTTTATGAATGACACCCTTGCTAGCAGCTCGATCTAACGTCTGAGTTGCGGTAGCAACGGCCTCCGCTGCGTTTGGATCACCCATTGCGATAAGCAGGCGTGCTTTCTTAATGGCTGTACGCGAACTGCTAATTAGAACTCGATTGCCTGTACGTCGCTTCGTATTTTGACGAGCTCGCTTTTCTGAAGATTTACTATTGGCCATTTACTTTTTTCCTATGACTGCTATTTAATTAGCTACGGCTTTATTTTTATAAAACAGTAACTATTCTTTCTAAAACAAATTTTATACCAGCGCCACGATGGACAATTTTTTGTCACTAATACTGGACACACCCAGTTTATGAAACTGCACTGTATATAAAGTAGATGTTTTTCCGAAAAACGCTGTCCCATCTCTATATTTCGAGGTATGATACAGGCTCTTTTCAAACAAATACATTGTATCTCTATACAACAATCCAATATTTTATATGATTATAGTACGATTGTCGAATTTGCATCCCTTGAATATTAAGTGTTCTATTCCGACACCACAATCTTTTTCTACGTTTTTTGTTGTGACCGCTGACGCAGCTCCTTCAAAACGGATTCTTCCTCAATCACTTCCTGCATTGCAGTTTCGACATGAGGATATGCAATCCATACCGCAGCTAAACCAAAGAGAGCGCCAGTGAGTGTACGTAGCCACCAATTACTTTCGCGTAAGCCAAATAGCTGTGTCGTGCCATCTAAACCGATCGGTACAAGGAAAAGCAAAAATAGCATCCAGTTTAATGGGCGCAATCGGTGCCTGGCAAAATTAAAGAATAAGCCACCCAAAAACACCGATCCATATATTGCAATATCTCGTTGACAGATAGCCACCTTATAACCAAAAATTTCATTGCCGATAAAATGGCGCTGTTCCATTAGATGCAGTCCAGCTTTCATGCCGCCAGCTTCTAGCTCGTGGACATGAGGAATGAATGTTTCGCTAAAGAAAAAGTAGCTATGATCGGGTAATTGATGACAGGCAAATGAATAGACTGAATAAATTACACGTGCCGATGTATCAAAACCAAAATGTAATAAGATGGGTGCAAGTAGCGGCAATAGAATGTATAGTCCCCACAGACTATTGAAGATGGCCAACCAATGACGAGCAAAACCAATAACTAGTCCGCTTACAGCACTTTCAATTGTTAAAGAATGAGTAGTTTGAGCCATATTGTTTGAGCTAGTGAGACCAAATAGATTCGTAAGCGTTCAGCCCTCAGTTGCTTTTGATAAAGCCGCTGCGCTTCCAAGCCCACAAACTGCTATAGCGTTAGCGGCGGGCGTTCAACCGGCGGGCACTCAACCGGCGGGTGGAACTGAACACTTACAAGATTGTTAAAAATCGCATCAGAGATGAGCGAATGTTTCTCATTAATGACATCTCAGCTACTTGTGGCTGAGCCAGAAAATAATTATAAAGTTCGAGCGGTTTTTTCTGGTCGCTGCTGTCAGAACGTCTAGATAATCCAAATATACCACAATGGATGCTGCTATGCTTACAGATACAAGTGAGCTTTAACGATTGATTATCAACATGAATAGGCAGATTGTTTACATAAACTCACATCTTGTGTACTCTGTCCAGATTCAAGCGCATCACGGAGATCCTGCATATATATAGGCGCATAAAGCATAGAGCCATTCTCCACATCCACAACTGGTATCAAATAACGATACTTCTCGAACCAGCTAGCCTTATCTTCGATGTTACACTCTACAAAACGAAAACCGATCTCAGACTGAAGAGCCTGGAGATCGGCTTTTACCTCATCACAAAGTGAACAATCTGGCTTTGTATAAAGTGTAATAATCATATCTGTTAGCTGTTGTTTAGTGATGCACCGCTCAAGTAACCAATGTACGCTGGAACTAGCGGCAATACACAAGGGCTAATAAAGCTGATCACGCCCGCTATTAATGCAATCGGTGCAGATGAAACAACATTGACATTGGAGATGCTAATACTCGATTCGCCCACAAAGCTAGAGAATCGTTCTTCGAGCAGAAAAACCCATTCGTTTAGAAAGAAGAAGTATTGTGTTAACGAACCGAGTTTATCGAACCATAAGAGGTAGGCAACGAAGAGAAGAAAGATTCCACTTACAATGCTGACAATGCCTAGGTGTCGATTTATACTTCTTAGAAACTTTGTCGCAGAGCCAAAGGCGGCACCAGTGATCAAGAATGGAATCCCCAAGCCAAGGCTGTAGATGGCCAATAGTATGGCTCCTTGCGCAGCCGTTGCACTGTCACTAGCAATGAAAAGAATACTAGCAAGAATTGGACCTACGCAAGGAACCCAGCCTGCGCTAAAGCTCACCCCCATTAAGAAGCTGCTTACGTAACCCAATCCGCTCTTAACACTATGCATTTCTGTTACACGTTTTTCTGTGTACATCAATGCATTTAAGAAGGACAAAACTGACACAAGCCCCTTTGCAGCAGGATTGTTTTGAAGATCGGTTGCCGCTGTAATTTGGTCAATCGCCCAGCGAAACGCACCAATTGTAATTAGGCCGAATATAAGTAATAAAACTGCACCAACTCTCTGCATTGTTGGCAAATATTCGAAAAGACTGTTGCCTAACAACCCGGCAGCAGAGCCAAGCAGCGTAAAAATAAAACCAAAACCTACTACAAAAGCGAGCGAATGCAAAAAGACGGTTCGTCGACTTACATCATCTTGTGAAACGTGATTAACGTCAGGGGTTGCAGTATTTATAGTAACTGTCATAATTCTTACCTTGTATAAATCAAGATTTCGTGCAAACAATAACAATGATATTGCCTCACCTTATAGAATATATTAACAGTCTAATGTAATTCTACCTACTGAGCACATGAAAAATAGATTAGAGATCATTCTGTTTCGGGCTCAATAAGACCATAGTTTCCATCTTTCCGACGATAGATTACATTCATATCATTTGTATCGGCATTGAAGAACATGAAAAAATCGTGATCCAAAAGCTCTAGCTGCTCTAGTGCTGTCTCCTCATTCATTGGCTCTATTTTGAATTGCTTCCGACGCAACAATTCACCGAAATGAAAATCTGCATAAGGCTCATCTTCGGTAGCCGTCTCCTCCGCTATTGCCGCAAGTACTACCTCTGATTGGGCAGCAAGAGAAGCGCGCTTCTTCTTCTTGCGGCGGCCCTCAACTTTTTCCACCTGCCGAGCTAGTTTATCAGATACAGCATCGATCGAAGCAAAGACATCGCCAGATGCTTCCTCCGCACGTAAAATAATTTTGTCTGCTCTTAACGTAATTTGATAGGTGTAGCGATCCGCAGCCGCACGTGTACTCGTCTTTGTCAGCTCTGCTCTTATTTCTTGTATGTCGGGCAGTTGACGCTCTATACGGCTAATTCGCTTTTCAGCATATTCCCGAATTCTATCTGTAACTTCAATATTTCGGCCATTAATAATTAAATTCATGACGTAGCTCCTGTAAAAAATTGAGTTTGGGCATTTTGATACTATCGGACTTGTGGGGTTGCAAGGGTTAACGCATAAACCTCTAATGCACCAGCATCTTTCAATGCTTGAGCAGAGGCATGTAATGTGGCACCGGTTGTACAAACATCGTCTATCAACAAGATAACGAGATCGTCCAAACGGGTTGTTGCGCGAAACGCATTTGCTACATTTTGCTGACGTTCGGCTATGCTTTTGCCAACCTGAGAATCTGTATTTTGGGAACGTTCAAGCAAGTTAGGCGCAAAGGGGATTTTTACATATTTAGAAAACGATTCAGCAATTAATCCAGCTTGATTGTAGCCACGATCTGCTAAGCGTTGAGCATGAAGTGGCACAGGCGTCACGGCGTCGATCAAACTATATAAATCGATCCATGGGTAGCATCGAAATGAAGCAAAAAGGTAACGTGCAAGGATTGACGCAAGCTCCGTACGTTTCTCATATTTAAGGCCATGTACAGCCTCGCGGATGGGTGATGTAAAAAGTGTTGCCGAGCGGCTAAAGAGCAAAGTAGGCTCATCCTGAATTAGATCAAGTTGTTGACACGGTAAACAAGAAGCTACTTGTTCAAATTGAGGGCGTCCACAGGTAAGGCAAATAGTAGGTGGAACAGGCTCCGCTAACTGGGCGCAATTAGAACAGAGTGCAAAACCATACGTGTTGCAAGCAATGCACTGTAAAGGGAAAACTTGATCCAATGCTATATGCGTGGCTTTACGAAGTAGGCTTACCATTCAGCAATTTCTAGCATTGTGTCGCTCTAAGACGAAATACCATAGCTACCGATATCGTTGAAGAAACCGCGTAAATCATCGCCGAAGATCAACGTAATGGATAGAAACACAATGGCAAACAGGATGATAATTAGCGCGTACTCAATAAAACCTTGGCCGCTGCTTTTGGGTGGTGGAAATTGCGACATTTGAAATTCCTTGGGCAGTTTGAATAGGAGAGCCTGAGTTTATCGGCTTGTATCCTCTAAGCGTACCCAACCTCGCCGTAACGCTAATACGGCAGCCTGAGTGCGATCCTCGACACCAAGTTTACGCAGCACGCTACTCATATGATTCTTAACTGTTTGGCGGCTAATATCTAAATCATAAGCAATTTCTTTATTGCTCGATCCCTGCGTGATATTTGTCAAAATCTCCATCTCGCGCGGGCTAAGTGGCGTAAACATTTCATCTGGTGATTCACCCAAAACCGCAAGGCTCTCTAGCTGCTTGATAAGCCAGCGGAATGCCTGCGCACGGCTCATTACCTCATCACGAATAACACACTTATGCGTTGCAACGGCGCGAATAGCAGGGATCAATTCTGTTGGGCGAACGTCTTTGGGGTAGTATGCCGATGCGCCTGCACGCAATGCATGAAAAAGTTGCTCGTCATCATTGTAAGCGGTTAGGATGATAACGCCTGTATTCTCGAGCAGCGGATCGGTTTTAATTTCGCGAGTAGCCTGCAAGCCATTCTTTCCAGGTAAATTAATGTCCATTAGGATCACATCGGGCTTGCTGTTTTTTGCTTCTTCTACGGCTTCAATGCCATCAGTAACTTCAGCAACAATCGTCAGATCCTCTTCCTCTTCCACCACACGGCGTAATCCTTGAATCAGTAAAGGGTGATCCTCGACTATCATTACTTTAATAGTCGAAAGATCTTGATCAAGACCAATTCTATTTCGATGGCTGGCTAACAAATCTTCGGACATATTTTCCTCGTATGCCAGTGGCACTTATAGTAAACATATACTTAAGCATATGTTGTAATTTGATATAACAGTTTCGTAATCAGATAGGGTATAAACTAGTATTATTCTCTTATTAGCACGATCGAAAAAGGTTTCACGCATCTTTGTTAAATGGTAGATGCGGGAAAATTAGGGCAGTATTGTCAATTTTAATATAGAAAATTATTTCCACTTTGCATTCTATAGCAATTTGCACCTTAATTGCGATTCACCCGTAATCTGATTGTAAATTTTACCCTACAACAAGTACAGTATAGCATTCAATTGTAGTAGATTCAACCGTTATTTTTCAGCAATTTTACGTATTTTTGAGCAAACTCCCAGCTCTCTTTCACTAATATTACGTCAAATGACCGATAGTACCACAACTCCCTTACAGTAATTTTTGAGTACTGCAAAAATACGGTTTTTATATCCTGTGTCGAGTACATGCAGCGGTTATCTAGAAATGGAAACACACCTGCTTGACATACGCATATCGTCCAAACTGACATTAGATGATATAATCCTTACGATACATCTTTATTTGAGCAGTTGTTATTTAGGGCAATTGTATTGAGCACAACCATACATGAAAAGAGTTAGATTGATTTTCGTGAAATAGAATAGAGCGGTACATCATCTGTATGTTTATATGGCATAACGGCTTAAGCAACACCGTCCATGAAAACAGTTGGTGGAAACTTTAGTATTAGCAAAAACTTTGTAACATACAAAGCTATGTTATGTTGGTTACTTAAACAAGATTAGTAAAACGCGCAAGATAACACAAGCAAAGTAAAACAAGTATTAATATAAATTTGTTTTATGCCATCGACAGTAGTGATCAGTATAGCAGCCGGGAGAATCTATGGTCAACGTAAATGAATTATTTAATCTTCAAAAAATCGACTATAACCAAAGTAAACTTCGAGAGCGTCTGCTGCAAATTCAAAAACTCTTAACAGAAAGCGATTCGATTACGGCCGCGCGTCGCAGCGTCGAGAAGACTGAGTCAGAGCTGCAAAAATGGCAAGCATCACAACGCAATGGCGAGTTAGAGATGCAGGCATTGGCAGATAAAATTGAAGAAACCGATAAGCTACTAATGAGCGGTGATATTTCAAACCCCAAAGAGCTTGAGTCATTACAGGCAAACTCGGAAGCGTTAAAGCGACAAAAAGAGGGAATTGAAGAAAAGTCCGTTGAATCACTGCTAAAAATAGAAAAATTGAATACTTTACTAGACGCAAAAAAGTCAAAACTTGCAACGGTTGAGGCAACTTGGAAAAATAGCCAAAAAGAGTTGCGTAAAGAAGGATCCAAGCTACAAAAGCAATATGTGCAATTGAAGAAAATGCGTGAATCTAAGTCCGGCACAATTGACGCTCAACTTTTAATTAACTACGAACAGCTACGCAAAAGAAAAGGCGGTATTGCGGTTGCCGAACTAGATGGTGACGGATGTGGCGTTTGTCATATGCAAGTACCTAGCGGTGTTGTGAGCGCAGCCCGTAGCGTACGAGATGACCTTGTTCATTGCCCAAGTTGTGGCCGCATTCTATATGGCGGGTAATACAAAATATTTATATCGAAGAGGTAATTAATTGGAAGATATTTCACTCAATAGCAATTAGCTCTTCTGGCAGGTGTTTATAATCATTAAGCAATAGATGCTGCCACTTTCCATTCGGATGCAACTCTATCAAAGCGATAGCACAGTTGTGTGGAGCCCATTTACCAAAAGCGTCTGTCCCATCCCCAAGCCATTCGGCCAATGCAAATGCGACCACGCCACCATGGGTCACAATCAGAATCGTCTCATCTTTGTGCCGGTCGGCAAGTCTCTGCGCTACCTTGACCGAGCGTTGCCCAAACGAATGATATGATTCCGCATTGGGGGGTGCAAAGTGTGGATTCTCTCGCCAAGTGTTCCACAAATTTTCGACCTCTCCCAACTCTTTTAGACTTCTCCCTTCCCAGTCTCCTAGATCAAACTCACGTAGATCATCTTCTAGCAATGGTTCCATATTAATTGCGTCAGTAATTGCTGCGGCGGTTTTGCGCGCTCGGCCTATCGGTGAAACGTAAAAGTGATCCACGGGATGCTCGGCAATCAATTCGGCTATACGCTTAGCCGTTGCTGCAATCTGTGCCTCTCCACGTTCTGTAAGTGGTGCGTCCGTAACGCCATTCCAAATTTTGTTTAAATTACTTTCCGTTTCTGCGTGACGAATAAAAATTACTTTTGTCATGTTAAACTGTTGAACCCTTTCTGTTGACAGTGTTTGAATCGTATGCTAAACTTTGCCGCAATGATAACACAGAACGTACTGCCAAACGCTATCAGGCCTCGCCGTCCCGAACCCAACCATTAGGTTTGGATCCTTTGCGCGCGGCATACAGTACGAGAATCGTTAGCATCTCAAGATGCAGATTGACTCGACAAGCAAAGCTCTCCAACCGGAGGGCTTTTTTATTTGGATAAAATTATCTTATGTATATTCCAAAACCTAACAAGCTAGATGATAAGACCGATATTTTTGACTTGATGGAATCGAGCTCCTTTGCAACAGTTGTTACGATAGACGATGTGGGCCTTCCATTTGCGACACACATGCCCGTTGTGCTGGATCGTACACACGGGCCAAATGGTATGCTCATTAGCCACATAGCGCGAGCTAATCCACAATGGAAGCACTTTTCCAACGGACAGGAGATTCTTGTGATCTTTAGCGGACCTCATGCGTATGTGTCACCATCTTGGTATGCGAGTAATTACAACGTGCCCACGTGGAATTACATGGCAGTTCATGCGTACGGCAGGCCCAAAATTGTTGAGAATCAAATAAGGCTCCAGCAAATGCTGACCGCTTTAGTAGCAACATACGAGCAAAATTTATCGCCCGAATGGAAAGTTGACTGGTCAGACGAGCGCAACCAAAATATGATGCAAGCTATTATTGGTTTCGAAATAGAAATCACGCAGCTTGAGGGAAAGTCAAAGCTGAGTCAGAATAAGAGTGTCGCAGATCAACAGGGTGTAGTCGATGCGTTGCGGCAATCACCCGATACGGCGGTTACACAAGTTGCAGAAGAGATGACGAAAAATTTGAGTTCATAAGGCCCTTTAAGGAAAGAATCATGTACAAAGTAGGAATAGCCGGGGCCACTGGCTACACGGGAAACGAGCTTTTGCAGTTGATCCATCGCCACCCGCAGCTCGAAGTCGGCTGGATTACGAGCGAGAGCAGTGCAGGCAGCCGCTATGCCAAGATCCACGCGGTGCCGTGGGAGTATCCTTTGATTACCTTGGCCGAGGGGATGGAACGCAGCGACGAAGTAGATGTGGTCTTTCTCTGCTTGCCCCATGCCGCGTCGATTGAGCCGGTGAAAGCGTTTGTGGGTGCGGGCAAGATGGTAATCGATTTGAGCGCAGACTTTCGGCTAGCGGACAAGGCAGTTTACGAGAAGTGGTATAACGTCGAGCACACCGCACCCGAATTGATCGAACAGTTTGTTTATGGGCTATGCGAGATTAATCGCGAGCAGATAAAAGGCGCGCGGCTGATCGCGGTGCCGGGCTGCTATCCAACGACCGTTAACTTGGGGCTCTATCCGCTGGCAAAGGCAGGCTGGCTAGGCGAAAAAGTAATTGTGGACAGCAAAAGTGGGTTGACCGGCGCGGGGCGCAAAGCGAAGCTACAATTTAGCTATGCGGAAGCCAACGAAAATATTACACCCTATAGCATCGGTAAGCGCCATCGCCATATTGCCGAAATGGAGCTTGTGCTCAATAATGTGAATGGTCACAAAGCGCATCGGTTCACCTTTTCGCCCCATTTGCTGCCAACCAATCGCGGCATCCTGAGCACAATGTATGTGGACATCGAGGCAAATGGTGCTGGCCCCGTAGGCGAAGAAGACATTCGGGGGCTGTACAGCGAAGCATACGCTAATGAACCCTTTATCCACGTGCTGCCGAAAGGAGAGATCGCGGCCCTGCGTCACACTGTCCACACCAACCGCTGCGCCATAAGCATTACGCCTGTCGACCCCAACCAAGCAGATGGCACAGAATATATTATTACCGCAAGCGAAGACAATTTGTTAAAAGGCGCGAGCGGCCAAGCAATTCAAAATTTTAATATTGCAATGGATATCGAAGAGACGACGGGGCTGCTTTAATAATTAACCGCAGATTACGCAGATTTAAAAAACTTTTCTTCGCGGTAAAAGTTTACACAGTCTATACAATTAGAAACGAGACTTATGGACACAATTCAAATTAGCCCCACTGGAGACGAGATTGAACTTGACGATATCCGTCACATTGTCGTGCTTAAAGTGGGCGGCAACGAACTAGACGACGAAGCCTTTTTGCTCGGGCTGACCAAGGCTGTACAAAGCATAAAGGATGCGGGCCAATTTCCGGTGATTGTTCACGGTGGCGGCAAAACAATTGCGTCGTATCAGGAGCGGCTGGGGCTAGAGATCAACTTTTTGGAAGGGCTGCGCATTACGGATGAGCCAAGTTTGGACGTGGCCGAAATGGTGCTCAGCGGCTTGATGAACAAGCGAATCGTGCGGGCGCTCGTCGACGCAGACATTCGAGCGGCAGGCATCAGCGGCGTGGATGACGGCACGATTTATGTCGAAAAAATGTGGCACCCCATGGGCGATCTAGGCCGCGTGGGCGACATTCAAGATGTGGATCCATACCTGCTCAATACGCTGATCAAGGCCGACATTGTGCCGGTGGTCAGCCCTATTAGCTACGGTGCGCTGGATGCGAAAAGCTACAACGTGAATGCGGATCATGCGGCCACTGCGCTTGCCAGCCACCTCAAGGCCATCAAGCTTATTTTTGTAAGCAATGTGCCGGGGATTATGGTAGCAGGACGCGTGGTGCGTGCGATTACGTCGACGCAAGCAGAGGGCTGGATTGATGAAGGCATTATCAGCGGCGGTATGATCCCCAAAGTGCGCAGCGCGCTTCAAGCAGTAGAAAAGAGCGTGGCGCAAGCGGTTATCACCAATTTAGCCGGGGTGCAAGAAGGGTCTGGCACAGGAATTATTGGAACTGGTTGAAACAAAAAGAAGCGTAAAACATTTATGAAAATCAAAATATGAAAATCACAACATGGCTTACCCAATTAGTGGGTGAGCAGTTCGAAGCAAATGGTGTTGACGCAAAATTTGGTGTCGTGCGTAAATCGGATCGGCCCGATCTGGGGCAGTTTCAGTGCAACGGTGCGCTAGCCGCGGCCAAAGAGGTCAAGCAAAACCCGCGCGAATTAGGGCAGAAAATAGTGGATCAACTGGCAAGCAACCCGCTTTTCAGTTTGGTTACTATTGCGGGGCCGGGCTTCATCAATTTGACGCTCAGCGACGAGGTGCTAGTCGAAAAGATAGAGCATCTCCGATCAGATGATCGGCTGGGCTATCCAGCGGTGGCAGATCCAGAGTCGATCCTTGTGGATTACGGTGGCGCAAATGTGGCAAAGCCCATGCATGTGGGACACCTGCGTGCGGCCATCATCGGCGAAAGCCTGAAACGACTGGCAAAATTTATCGGTCACGAAGTATTGGGTGACGTCCATTTGGGTGACTGGGGCTTGCAAATGGGCATGTTGATCGCCGAAATGGAAGAACGCAATCCCGACTTGCCCTATTTTGACGAGACCCACAGCGGACCGTATCCAGAAGAATCGCCGGTGACAATTGACGAGCTCGCCGAGATCTACCCGACGGCAAGCGCCAAGGCCAAAGAGAGCATTGCCATGTTGGCTCGGTCGCGCAAAGCAACGCAGGCGCTACAAGACGGTCACGCTGGCTACACGGCGCTATGGCAACACTTTGTTAATGTTTCGGTGGCCGAGCTAAAGACTGACTATGCCGAGCTAAATGTCGACTTTGATCTGTGGCTAGGCGAAAGTGACACGCGCGAGATCATGCCGCAGATGATTACCGATTTGGAGCAGCAGGGTCATGCTGTGCCGAGCGAGGACGCGTTAATTATCGACGTCTCTAAGGAAGACGACAATCGCGATCTGCCGCCGCTAATTTTGCGCAAATCGGATGGTGCGGTGCTTTACGGCTCGACTGACCTTGCGACGATTGTGCAGCGCGTGCGCGACTATTCACCCGACCGGATTCTGTACGTTGTGGATCGACGCCAGAGCGATCACTTTTTGCAGGTCTATCGTGCGGCATACAAAACCGGCATTGCGCCCGAATCGATGGAGCTAACGCACGTTGACTTTGGCACAATGAACGGCAAAGACGGTCGCCCCTTCAAAACGCGATCCGGTGGCACCATGCGTCTACGCGCGCTGCTCGAAATGGTCTACGACGCGGCAACTCAAAAGTTGGATGAGGCCGAATACGCAAAGGATCTCGATCCCGATGAGCGAACACGTGTATCCGAGATTGTGGGCGTTGCGGCGCTCAAGTTTGCGGATCTGTCGAATCATCGCTCCAAAAATTATGTCTTCGATTTGGACAAGTTCTTTTCGTTCGAAGGGCGTACCGGTCCATATTTGCTCTACAGCACCGTGCGCGCCAGCTCTATTCTGGGCCGAGCCGCCAAAGAGGGATTTGTGCCAGGTCCGCTACTGCCGCCAGCAAGCGAAGCCGAACGCTCGCTTATGCTTATGTTGTTAGAGCTACCCGACGCAATTGACAAAGCTTTTGACGAATATGTTCCGCATCCGCTTTGTGAGTATGCATATGAGTTGGCAAATAGCTACAATCGATTCAATCACGAACATTATGTGATGAGTGAACCCAACAAAAAACAACAAGCTTCTTGGCTGGCGATGACGGAGCTCTTTATCAAAGTGGAAACGCAGGTACTTGATTTATTGGGTATTGACGTGCCAAAACGAATGTAAAGCGCGACAAGATGACAGGATGAAGTGGCGCTGTTTGGTGCTTTGCTCATGCATTGGTCGTTAATGATGTTGGTGTACAGTCAAGGATACGAAGGGATGAAGGGGTGACTTGGTGAACCCAGATAGCGATGGCTTCGACCATTGTGCGCTTACGGTATACAAGCTCAGCCTCCGCTATAAGAACACTCATCCACCACTTGATTAGCAGTTTCACCCAGTCACCTCTTCACCTAATCATAATTATGGCTGCAAAACGTGACAGAATTAGAGCTGAGATCGGCAGAAGTAATTAGATTGATTATCTCGTCATCTTGTCAGTTTTTCGAAAAAGGGAGAAAGAAAGTCAGAATGAACGCACAAGAAATCATCGATTTGGAAAAAGAAAACGTCCTTAGCGTCTACGGGCGGCCGGACGTTGTCTTCGAGCGGGGCGAGAGCAGCACGCTCTATGATACCGAGGGCAACGCTTATCTCGACTGCGTGGCAGGCATCGCCGTTAATTCGCTGGGCTACAATGACACTGGCATCAACCAGGCCATGCAAGAGGCTGGAGCAACTGGCGTGCTGCACGTCAGCAATCTCTATCACACGGCGGGCAATGCACAACTTGCTAGCGCCCTCTGCGAAACCTGCTTCGCCGACAAAGTTCACTTCAGCCTTTGCGGTGCCAGCGCCAACGAAGGAGCGATGAAGTTTGCCCGTCGCGTTGCGTTCAATAAAGGAAAGCCGGGCAAACATGAAGTGCTGGCCTTTAGCAACGCATTCCATGGTCGGCTCTTTGGCAGCTTGGCCGCCACCCCGCGACCCGCCTATCAAGAGGCGTTCCAGCCGCTGATGTCCGGCGTACATTTTGCCGAATTCAACAATCTTAACAGCGCTAAAGAGCAGATGAATGATAATGTCGCCGCCATCTTAGTCGAACCCATTCAGGGTGAAGGTGGCATCCACCCAGCGAGCAAAGAATTTCTGCTCGGTCTGCGTGCGCTGGCCGACGAATTTGATGCGATACTGATTTACGATGAAGTTCAATGTGGCGTTGGTCGGACGGGCCAAATGTGGGGCTACCAAACTATCTGCGGCGATCCAGCTACGTGTGTCGACTGCGATTGTGGCAAAAGCACCTGCGCCATCGCACCCGACATTATGACCACCGCCAAACCACTGGCAAACGGTCTGCCCATCGGCGCGATCATGATGAATCAGAAAGTCGCAGGCGAAATCAAGAAAGGTGATCACGCCAGCACCTTTGCGGGCAATCCCTTTACAACCCACGTTGCGCAACATGTGGTCAAGCGAATATCGAACAAAGATTTCTTGGCCGACGTCCGCGACAAAGGCAACTATCTTATGGAGATGCTCGACGAACTCAACAGCCCACACATCAAAGAGATTCGCGGTGAAGGGCTGCTGGTTGGCGTCGAAATGGACATCGAAGTGGGCCCACTTGTGGACGCAGCGCGCGACAAAGGCGTGCTTCTCGTCAGCGCCGGGGCCAACGTGCTGCGCTTCGTACCCCCACTTATCATCAGCAAAAACGAACTTGAACAGGCCGTCAAAACCGTTGGCGAAATTCTACAGGAAACAGTCTGACAAGATGACTCGCCACGTTCGGGTGACAGGATGAACGCTGCAGAACGAAGAAAGATTCGGGTAATCTGCGGTTGTCATCTTGTCACCCAGTCAATTATGCCATCTCGTCAAGGATTTACCCACCATGTCCATCAAAATTCAATCAGCAAACTCATCCGATGTGACCCCTATATTAGCCCTGGTTAACCATTATGCCGAAGCCAATATCACCTTACCGCGCACAGAAGAAAGCGTGCGATCCACGTTGGACGATTGGGTCATTGCGTTCGATACTATTGTTGATTCAGAAGAATCCCGTACCACATCTCAAAAAGCAGAGATGGGACAGAATTTTTCTGGGGGGCTAGTGGATCCATTGCACAACGCAAGTAACTTTGTGGGCTGCGGCGCTCTGGTTCCGCTGACGGATCAGCTCGTCGAGATCCGCTCGTTGGCGATTGCCGAAGGTCAGCAAGGCAAAGGCGTTGGCCGTCTGCTCGTAAACGAGTTGGTGCAAATGGCGCGCGAGCGCGGCTTCACCCAAGTTTGCGCGCTAACGTTGACAGAAGACTTCTTCGTCAAGCTTGGCTTCCATCTTGTTGACCGCTGGAGCATCAGCCCCAAAGTGTGGCAAGCGTGCATCTATTGTCCCAAGTTCCACCGCTGCGACGAAGTGGCCGTACTTATGCATCTGCATCAACCAAGCGAGAACACAAAAAAGCGCAACGACGGCTGGAATGGCCTGCTCAAATATAACGCATGGCAGCCGCTCAAACTGGCGTATCAAGAAAAACCAAAAACAGAGAACAAGCTTTGATTGACGATTTTAAATTTATGATTTACGAATCAGTTGCTAGCAGCTAATCAACTTATCCAATCATCAGTAATCGATAACCTACATATGACAGCACTACTAGTATTCGAAGATGGCACCACCCTGCACGGACAAGCCTTTGGCGCGGCCACGACCGCCGTGGGGGAAGTTGTTTTTAACACCAGCCTCACCGGTTACCAAGAAATCATCACCGATCCATCGTATCGCGGGCAGATGGTCTGCATGACCGTGCCGCACGTGGGCAACACGGGCATCAATGCTGACGATGTCGAAAGCGACAAGCCGCAGATCACCGCACTGATTGTGCGCGAAGTCAGCCCCGTCGTTTCGAACTGGCGCGCAAGCGATACGTTGAGCGACTATCTGACCAAACACAACATTCCCGGCATCAGCGAAATCGACACACGCTACCTCACGCGCAAGCTGCGCGACCAAGGTGTGATGCACGCCGCCATCTGCACCGACGGCAGCGCCACGGTGGAGCAACTGCAAACCTTGGCGAAAGAGTGGGAAGGCTTAGACGGGCGCGACCTCGTGCGCGAGGTCACCTGTCAAGAGCCGTACAACTGGGTCGACGGCACCAAGTCCGAATGGACCCCGATAGCCGCAGGCACTCCAACCGATCCGGTCAATCGCGACGCCACGCCCGACGCGCCGCTTGTTGTGGCCTATGATTTTGGCATCAAACAGAATATTCTGCGTCGCCTGACCAGCCACGGATTGCGCATCACCGTTGTGCCCGCCAACACCCCCGCCACCGACGTACTAGCCATGCAGCCCGACGGTATCTTCTTTAGCAACGGTCCCGGGGATCCGGCTGGCGTGCCGTACGCGACCGAAGCGGTCAAAGAGTTGATCCAAGGTGACATTCCCGCATTTGGCATCTGTCTCGGCCACCAGATCATCGGCCGCGCGCTGGGGGCCGACACCTACAAGTTAAAGTTCGGTCACCATGGCGGCAATCAGCCCGTCAGCGACATCGACGTCACCAATGTGCAGATCACGGCCCAGAATCACAACTACGCCGTGGACGATGCCGGTCTGCCCACCAACGCCGAGATCACGCACCGCAACCTCAACGACAACACAGTCGAGGGCCTCCGCATGACCGACCGCCCCGTTTTCAGCGTGCAATATCACCCCGAGGCCAGCCCCGGTCCACATGACGCGGATCTATTGTTCGAGCGGTTTGCCAAAATGGTGAAGGAAAAAGCGGAACGTTTGCATCGAGTAAATACATTGTAATAAGGACTCACGACCTGGGTAATCTCCCTGCTCTGCTTGCTCAATCGAATCCATAGCTTACGCACCATAGGTTTGCTCAAAATAATTGGCAGGCCATGCTCAGATTGATGTAAACAGCGTCGCTATCTTCTTCTATATAGCTTAATAATTGTGTGTATATCTCGACGCAGTTCAGCTAGTGACAAAGTTTGTGTACTCATTTCGACATGCTCCTTTTTAAAACTCCACCAGTCCATTCGGATCGCCGTAAAGCGTATAGGCCAGCCACGTCGGATTGGCCGGACTCGCGTCACGCGCGTGGAGCCGTGCGTTGCTAAATGCCTCGCCCAAAGTCTGACCTGCCTCAAGTCCGTCATAAAATTTGGTGGCAAAGGCCAGCGCTAGCTTATCGTTCACCTCCCACAGCGTGCCGATAAAGGCGCTCACGCGGCCATCCTGCACCAGCTTCTCGGCCCAGCCACCCAAGCCGATTAGCCCAAAATTCATGCGGCTAGTGTGACACGCATTCAAAAAGACTATTGGTTTGGATTTGCGCAATCCCTTGATACGCTCACCGTTCAGATCTTCTGGCACCAGTTCGCCATCTTCCATCGTTAGGGCCGAGCGCTCCGGCTGTTGCGGATCAAAGAGCGCGTGCGCGGCAAAGTGCAGCACCTCAAATCCCCCCTCGCGGATCCGCTTGAGCGCGTCGCCGCGCAGTTGAATGGGCGCGCCGATATCCATCCCTTTGCTCGCAGCCAAATTCTCTAGCCGCGCCTTTTCCTCATCCACAAAAGCTAAATCCAGCACCGGAATAATCATCTCGATACGCTTTACCGCAATCCCATCCGCCGGGCCATGACCAGCCAACCAGCGACAAAACTGGAAGGTCTCAGCCAAGAACCCATCTGTTTCCTCTTCATCGGCAAACTCATCATAGCGATAGGGCCGCACCATCTCCCACGGGATCCACGGCTCGTCGCTCGTAATCAAAAACGAATGCAGCACATTTTTCTCGCGCAGCGGCTTGATGCGCTTCCAGTAATGCTCTTTCAACACTGGCGGAAAGAGATCCTCGAAAAACCCCTGCCCAATAGTCGAAAGCTCGTCCATAATCTCGGCCAACTTTTCCGCTGGCGTCGACTCCTGCACCTCGTAGGCCAAACGGCTCATGCGCTCGAACTTGGCCTCCAAATATTGTTGCGGATCGTCCGCCGTCAGCGTAATCGAGCCAACAGGCCGCCAGTGATAGCCCACCGCAGCTTTAGACGAATGGAGCATAAAGTGCAGCGTTTTGCCATCACCACTCGTACTAATGCGCAACTCCAAATCGACCGGATCCGAAGTTGGTTTACTCAGCTCACGGATTGCATCAAGCTGCTCGATTCGAGGCGTTGTCATAAAGCTTGTCTGCTGAGTCGAGATCGTCGTGTCGATCACAATTTGGCCGATGTGCCGCCCATGGTGGCGCAGATCCAGCGTCAACCGTTGCTTGCCCAGCGCTTCCCCTTTTAGCAAAAAGATGGCCGGCTCAGAATTCTGATTGCGATGCACCATAATTGTGCGGCTCCATACATCCGTGCGTTCTGCAAAATTGGGCGCAAGCAGCACCACTTCTACATGCTCGATCTCACGTTCAAACGCCACCATCACCGGCGCATCCGACACAATCGACTCTGCATGCTGCTCTACCGTCAATTGCAAGATCAGCGGCACCTCTTCGCCCAGCTTCACGCGATCGGGAAAACGCACGTCCGTCTGAAATTCAACGGTCTCGGCAGTCGTTTCGAGACTCAATGCCGCATCGCCAGTCAACTCCGAAATCGATTGTACAGGCGCAAGTTCACCACTGCTCAAGCTTTCGAACGAGCTTGACGGTTGCGTCTTAACAGAGCGCGTCACTAAGTGATTGTCTGAATGGCTTACCTTATTTTCGAGGAAAATTGAATGCGCAATGCGTGCGACTGCGGATATCTGCTCCAACTCGGTTAAGGCGCTGGTATAAGCAAACATTGTTTGCTCAAAGTGATCTGCTGCGTCGAGCGCCGGTTCGAGCCGCACCGCAATCTCGTCGATCTGCTGCTGCACATCCGCGGGTAGGCGCGCTTTACCCTCTTCAATGCGCATCCGCACCGCCACAAACGTAGAGAGCGCAGTCGCTGGCACATAGTGCATTCGACCAATCGCCACCACGAACGGATCATTCGCTTCGAGCAGTTCGCGCAGCGCGGCCAACTCGTCAGCGCTTATTGTTGTGTCGACAGAATCCAGTTGAGCCAGCGTATCTTGCAGGGCGGGCAGCGATTGTGGCGCGACCGCGGCGACGCCGTTGAGGCTGGAAATATCCTGTACAAAGTGCGCAATCTTGGCAATCGCTGGCATCAATTCGCCAGAGACTAAGGATGAAGCCGAGGATGAGACGGGAGCCAAACCCAGCGCCAGATCGCGACGCGCGCCGTTCACGTGGCGGCGCGTGCTTTTTGCGGGCAACTTGTACCAATGTGTCGCCAAATCAGTGATCAGCGCATCGAGTTGATCGGCCAGTCGAGTTTCGTTTTCGGTTGGAGGAGTGTATTTACGAACGGGCATGTTTGGATTCCTGAAGAGATGACAAAAAACGATAGGATGACGGGATGAGGGTAAGCCCGAACAACAGAGGCAGAGCGAACCCGTTTCCTCAGCAGCGGAGCGGTCAAAGCCAGAGCGGTTAATCCCTCGCAACGAATAACCATCGCTTCGACTTCGACCATTGATCTCCGGTCAAGCTCAGCCGCCGTTATCTGGACGACCATGTCACTTTGTCATCCGGTCATCTTGGCAAAGATTTGGCTGTACAACCAGCAACGAAAGCAAACCACAAACCGACAGAAGAGTCTACCCTTCCGTCCGATCGCGCGGGTCCATTACTTCGTCTAAATGCATCCACATCACGCGGGCGTAGCGAAACGTAAATGGAGCCAACAGGGCAATGGCTGCGATCAGGGGCCAAGCAACTTGGCCTAGCCGATCTGTCCAGATGCCATAAAGCACTACTGGCCCCAGCAGCAGGCCATTGATCACGTAGCCAAGGAAGATCGAGCTTAAAAAATAGCCGTGCTCGCGCTCAAAGACGATGCCACAATTGGGGCACGCTTTGTGCATTTTTAGAAAGCTCTGAAAGGCTCGTCCTTCTAAACAGGATGGGCAGCGAGAACGAAACATCGCGCTGAGCCTTGACGGTTTTTCGGCGTTTGGATTTGTACTCAAATTAGTCATAAAGTTAGATGGGGTTTGAATCACTTTTCTAGCAATCAGTATACCTTATCTTTGGGCTAGGTTGCCACCATTGGGCGATATAGTCAACTGGGATTAAAACACGGTGTTTAAAATATAATTATTTGTACGCAATTACTCCATTGGCTGATATTTGGGCAATTGCGTATATTGTGGACTGGGTTGAAACCCCAGCCTGATATGGAAAGTCTGCTAAAGACAGGCTATGGAGAGACAATTTTCGTGCTGCTAACAGGACTTCGGCCTGTTTCTCTTAGCAGACGCCATGTTTCAACCGGCGTTTACCATACTCCATAAAGTAAGCAATTACCCCATTGGCTGATAGCGCATTTCTTGACAGAGACCCACATTTAACCTAAAATTTTAGATTAGCATTATCTTATTCTTTGCGAAAAATTGGCTAGAAAAAAGTAGGCCCAAATGAAACAGTTAACAACAAACGAAATCCGCCAGCTTTGGTTCGATTATTTTACCGAGCTTGGTCACGAACAGGTCGAGAGCAGCAATCTTGTGCCAAATAATGATCCGACGTTACTTTTTGCGAATTCGGGTATGGTGCAATTTAAAGACGCACTTTTAGGGCTAGAAAAACGTCCCTATAATCGAGCAGCGACGGCGCAGAAATGTCTGCGCGTCAGCGGCAAGCATAACGATCTGGAGAACGTTGGCCCAAGCCCGCGGCACCACACATTTTTTGAGATGTTGGGCAATTTTTCGTTTGGAGACTACTTTAAAAAAGAGGCGATTGCCTGGGCGTGGCATTTTATTACCGAGGTGTTAGAGCTGCCAATTGAACGGCTCTGGTTTAGCGTTTACGATGATGATGACGAAGCCGAGAAGCTGTGGATCGAGACGGGCGCTGCGCCAGATCGCGTGTTGCGCTTTGGCAAAAAGGATAATTGGTGGTCGATGGGCGATACGGGTCCTTGTGGCCCCTGCTCGGAGATCCACTACTACTGGGGCGATTTGGACAAACAGGTTCCCGATGGCGTCAATGAAGATGATGAGTATCTGGAAATTTGGAATTTAGTTTTTGTGCAATACGATCAGCTTGCAAGCGGCGAGTTGAAGCCATTGGCTGCACCAAGCGTGGATACGGGGGCAGGGCTAGAACGTATTGCCAGTATTTTGCAGGGAACCGACAATAATTACGATACGGATGGTTTCCAAGCGATTATGGCGTGCATTCAAACGCTTTCGGGCGAGAGCGACGTACAGCGGACTGAGCATCTCTATCGCTACCGCGCCATTGCGGATCACGCGCGCGCTGTCACCTTTTTGATCAGCGATGGCGTGCTGCCAGGCAACGAAGGGCGAAGCTATGTTCTGCGCATGATTCTACGGCGGGCCGCACGTTTTGGCAAGCTGATCGGATTGGAAAAGCCCTTTCTGTCGGAGATATCGCAGGTGGTCATCGAGCAGATGGGCCATCATTATAAGGATCTGCCCCGGAAGCAAGAGTTCATCAAGCAGACGATCGTGGCAGAGGAAGAACGCTTCCAGCGCACGTTGAATGCCGGGCTTGAACGGCTCGATGCGCTGATGGACGGTTTGCGAACAGAAAAGAAGATGGTTATCCCGGGGGCTGATGCTTTCTTTTTATGGGATACGTATGGCTTCCCACTTGATTTAACGCGCGATGTGGTCGAGGAGAATGGCTTTACGATTGATGAGGAGGCTTTTGCCGAGGCGCTGGCTCTTCAAAAAGAAAAGAGTCGGGCCGATGCAAAAGATACCACGGGCATGGATCTGACGGTTTATTCGAATCTGCTGGGGAACTTGAAAGCGGCAGGAACCGTTGGTGAGAATGGCGTTACGCATTTGATTTACGAGAATCTTGATGAGGCAGATTCGACTATTGCTGGTTTGATTCAAGATGGCGCGTTGGTGGACGAAGCGCACGCGGGTAGCGAGGTTCAACTTGTGCTGCCCGAAACGCCTTTCTATGTGCAGAGCGGTGGTCAGGTGAGCGATACGGGTGAGATTTATTACTTCCCCAAAGATTTGGATGAACCGGTGTGGACAGTGACCGTGCATGAGATGAGCCGTCCCATTCCGGGACTGATCGTGCATCACGGCACGGTTGTAAGCGGCACAGTTAAGCAGGGCGATCCGGCCCGGGCTGCAATTGATACGGAACGTCGCTGGGACGTGATGCGCAACCATACGGGGACGCACGTGCTGCATTCGGCGCTGCGGCGACAGTTGGGCGATCATGTGCATCAGGCTGGCTCGCTGGTTGCACCCGAACGATTGCGTTTTGACTTTACGCACGGTCAGCCGCTGAGCAAGGAAGATCTGGCCGAGATTGAACGTTTTGCCAACGATGTTCTGTTAGCTAATTTTGTGGTCAATACGCGGAGCACGTCTCAGAAGCGTGCGATTGAAGAGGGGGCCACCGCGCTCTTCGGCGAAAAGTATGGTAACGAAGTGCGGGTGGTGAGCTTCGGCGAAGAGAACGATCTGCAAGAGACGCCGATCAGCATGGAGCTGTGTGGCGGTACGCATGTCGAATCCACAGCCGAGATCGGTTCTGTCCGCATAGTAAGCGAAGGCAGTGTTGCGGCTGGCGTGCGTCGGATCGAAGTTGCCACGGGGCGAGCTGCGGCAGATCTGATCGAGCAGCGTTTCGACGTGGTCGCGCAGATTGCCGAGCTGCTCAATAGCAAGCCCGATGATGCGCTAACCGCGGTACAGCAGTTACAAGAGCAAAATCGTGCGTTGCAGCAGGAGTTGAAGCAGCTCCGTAAAAAATCGGCGCAAGATTCGACGGCGGAGCTGCTGGGGCAGGCGGTAGAGATCAATGGTGCATCGGTGCTGGCTGCGCAGGTGGATGTGGAGGATGTGGACACGATGCGTCAGATGACGGACTGGTTCCGCGATAAGTTGGGTAGCAGCGTGGTGTTGCTGGGCGCGGTGATCAACGAGAAGCCGATGCTTGTGGCCGCGGTGACGGATGATCTGGTAGCCCGTGGAATGCACGCGGGCAATATGGTGCGCGACGCGGCCAAGATTGTGGGCGGCGGCGGTGGCGGTCGACCCAATATGGCACAGGCTGGCGGCAAGGATGTGAGCAAGCTGGACGATGCGGTCAAGAGCGTGCCGGATTGGGTCAAGGCGAATTTGAATTAATTTCTAGCCACAGAGTACAATTTTAAAAATAGCGTTTTGTGGCTAAACGTAACAGGGACCATGCTGGCTGAACTGCTAGAGCAAGTTGATAAATTAAAAGCACAATTAGACGCTGTGCGCCCTCTTTCAGTTGAGGATGCGCAGCGTTTGCGCGCTAAATTGAATCTTGAATGGACCTATCACTCGAACGCGATTGAGGGCAATACGTTAACATTGGGTGAGACGCGCGCATTTCTTTATCACGGACTTACAGCTCGCGGGAAACCTTTTAAAGATTATTTGGATATTAAAGGACACAAAGCGGCTATTGAACATGTCGAGGCAATTGTGCGCGAAGAGCATCCGCTGACCGAGGCGGATATTCGAGAGTTGCATCGGTTGTTGCTGGTTGAGCCATATGAGATGGATGCACGCACGCCCGATGGCCAGCCAACCAAGCGCATGATCCAAATTGGCGAGTACAAATTGATGCCCAATAGTGTACGCACGCAGACGGGTGAACTACACACATACGCATCGCCCGAAGAGACGCCTGCATTAATGGGTGATTTGATGAGGTGGTATCGAAAAGAGAGCGAGAACGAGGCGGTGCATCCAGTTGTGCTGGCGGCGTTGTTTCACTATCGCTTCGTGGCGATTCATCCGTTTGATGACGGCAACGGACGTATGACGCGCATTTTGATGAACTTGGTTTTGATGCGGTCTAGCTACGTGCCGGTTGTGATCCGAAACGATCAACGGGATAATTATTTGCTGGCGCTTTCGCAGGCAGATGCAGGCGAGACGGAGCCCTTTGTTGAGTTTATTGCGGAATTGGAGATCGAGCAGTTGGAGTTGACGCTGAAGGCGGCCAGCGGAGAGTCGATTGATGAGCTGGATGATTTGGATAAACGGTTGTCGTTGTTGCAACAGCAGCTTCAAAGTAGGCATAACCAAGCCCAACATCAGCAAAGAAAGAAGCTAGAGCCACTTACAAGCGAATTTCTTTTACCATTTTTAGAAAAGCTATCGATTCAGCTACCCAAGTTTGATTTATTTTTTCGAGGTGGTTCTGGATCTATATCCTCTGTAATGCCACAATCAGTGGATATGCGTGATCAGGTTGAATATGCTTCTCAGTTTGTCGAAAAAACAAAACACCTTTTACATGACAGCAGCAATGCATGTAGAATTTTTTTGAATTATAATTTGCGAGAGTTTAAAGACTCAAGAAAAGAGTCGATATATATCGTGATAGAGTTTGACTTTTGTTCGGATGAAATTTTCTTGTGTAAGTGGGTGATAGATAATGATATATTATCCATTCAACTAACTAAAGGTAGCAGGTATCCGCATACTTTGGTCGAAGCCCTATACGATGAACTCAATTTCAGCGATGAAGAAATCGACACAAAGGTCAAAATCATCACCGATGAGATTTATCGCCGTATTGAAGAATTTTCAGGACTAAACACCTAATTGATCATAATCCAAGTAAGTCCCGAGGCGAATGCAGAATCGGTGCGCCGAATGCTGGCGCAGGCACAATCGCAACAAGTTGTGCTCGATCTGCCCGACGGATGGTCCGAACTAAATAACATGGCGCGTATGCGTCTTTTACAGCGTCAAGCGCAGCTTTTGCGCATGCACGTTGCGCTGGCTACTCGACACGAGCCGACCCGCTTGGCAGCAAAACAGGCGGGTGTGCCGGTCTTTTATCGTGCCGAAGAAGCCGAACGCAAACGGTGGCAGATGACGCCCACCTTTATGCGCGTCGATCCGCGCAACCCGCACACCGGTTTACCCGATGCGCCATCCTGGCAGCGCGACAAGCTCATCGACCGGATCACGCGACAGCGCCCAACAAAGGAGCGCCTACGCAAAATTGAAGAAGCGAAATCATTTCGCGCAGGCCGATCCCCATGGCTACGCTGGGTAGGGAATGCCGTAATGGTTGGGCTAATTGCCTTCTTTTTGGCTGGATTCACGCTCTTTGTACTGCCAGCAGCCACGATCACATTGGTGCCAGGCCAAGAGCGGATCACGGTGAGCGTGCCGTTGACGGCAGATCCAAGTTTGGATGAGCCAGATTATGCGGTAAATAAAATCCCTGCGCGGCTGATCGAAAAAAATATTGATATCAAAGGTACCTTGGCAACGAGCGGCGTCTCGGCCAAAGCCACCGACAAAGCAGTTGGAACTGTCACCTTTCGCAACCTTGGCGGCAACGAAGTTCGCATACCAAACGGTACAGTAGTTGGCACAAGCACGGGCAGTGCAATTACATTTACGACACGTGGCGAAGTAACGCTATCCGGTGGTCAGGGATCCACGGTAGATGCCAACATTGAGGCGGTAGAACCGGGGTTAGATGGCAATGTTCTGCCAAATACAATCAATACGGTCAGTGGTGCCCTGCGTTTCCGTGTCCGCGTGACGAATGACAATTCAACATTCGGCGGTGGCGGGCGTTTTGTATCGGTGGTTACGCAGGCGGATCGCGATGCGCTACTGGAAGAGACGCGCGTCGAAGCTGAGGCCAAAGCGTATGAAACATTGAGCGAACAGCTAGAGCCGGGCGAGTGGCTAGCCCCCGAATCGGTCAACACGTTCGTCATTGCTCAGGTCTTTAGCGAGTTCAATGATGAAGAGTCTGATGAACTTAATTTAACCTTGCGCGTTCTGGCACAAGGCACAGCCGTGAGCGATGTCGAGATTACCGAAGCAGCACAGCAGGCACTACAAGAGCAGATTCCCAATCGCGGTCAGCTTGTGGCCGACTCTATTGTGCTGGAGCGTAACGCCAATGTGGCAGCAGCCGATCGTGCCGTTGATTTCGGCATTACGGCAATGGCCGATTTTGTGATTCCGATTGACCCCAGTGACGTACGCACAATGATTGCGGGGCTAACGCCCGACGCAGCAGCCGCCGCAATTCAAGAGCGCTGGCTGTTGGCCGAGCCACCCGAAATTTACCGCGATCCCGAAGTATTGGCGGTGCTGCCCGCAATTGAACGTCGCATCCAAGTGCGGATCGATTATCAAGGCCGCGAGCCGGAGAACTAAGGCTGAGGCGGAGGAGTTGTCCAAGTTCACGCTTTTGGCGATTAAAATTATCCTAGTTTTATTGGATTTGGTAGGAATGTCCAATAGTTAGTGGTAGGTTCGTAGGGGCACGATATATCGTGCCCAAGATTGTAATCCCGTTAACCCTGTTGGGCACGATATATCGTGCCCAACAGGGTTGAATCATCTTTTTTTGAACTATTGATATCCCACCAATTCCGACCGAACTCCTTACCGTTCACCCTATGACCATGACCAACACATCTTCCGGAAAATTACTCGCGCTAGACGTTAGCGTATCGTCGATTGGCATTGCCACATGCGATCCGCTGCGGCTAGGTGTGCGACCGCTCACAACACTAGAACGACGCAGCAAGCGAGCAGACTTTGATGCCCTCGCCCAAATTTTTCGCGAGCAAGAAGCCGTCGCCATCATCTGCGGGCTGCCGCTTAACATGGATGGAGCCGAAGGTGAGCGAGCGGAGTATATTCGCAAATGGGCCGAGAAACTGGCACATGGATTACGTGCGTTGCTTGGCACCCCAGCGCCCATCATTTTTTGGGATGAACGGTTAAGCACCTTTGCCGCGCGGGAATATTTAGCCGAAAGCAGCAGCACACAAGAGGCAAAAAGCAAGCAGAAGATCGGCGAGGATGCCGCCGCCGCCGCCGTGATCCTACAAAGTTATTTAGACGCACGCTCGTCAAACGAACCGCGCGACTACGGCCGGATCGATCTGCCGCCAAAGAAAAATAGCAGCGATAAAAACATATGACAATTAGCAAAGCCAGACAAAATCGAGTTGACCGCCTGCGCATCACCAAGCGGCAAGCCATCGCAAAAAAGACAGCCCAACCCAAGCGGGGTAGACTCTCGCGCAGACGGGTGGCAACAAACCTATTGCGCCTGGTCACCCTTAGCCTCGTGCTGTCCGTTATAGGTGGCGTACTCTTCGTCGCCAACGCGCACCTAGTCGAACAATTTTTGGGTGCGCCAAAATCAGCCGAGGGGCTCATCGATCCACGAGCGCGCGAAGGCACCTTCTCGCCCGACAACATCGAGCGCCAAATACTCGGCTTCAACCTCAAGCTGCGCGAACAAGATCTCTACCAACCGGTCAGCGATAACCCGCGCCCGCGCCCCTTTCGGGTATATATAGGCGAACCAGCACGCTTTGTTGCCGCCCGCCTCGAAAGTGAAGGCTTCGTCAACGATGGCGATCTGCTCAATCTATACATCCGCGTCAACGGCCTAGCCCGTCGCATCGAAGCGGGCAACTTCATGCTCGCCGAAACCATGAGCATTCCCGAGGTAGCCGTCGCCCTTCAGGATGCCCTCTTTGAAGAAGCTGTCGTCACCATTCCCGAAGGCTTCCGTGCCGAAGAAATTGCCGAACGTTTGGCCGAACAAAACATTATCGAACCAGATCAATTTATGGCCGCCGTGCGCGCGCCGCGCAGCCTCTCCATCTTTGAAGAGTACGACTTTCTGCAAGCGCTGCCCGAAGATGGGACCCTCGAAGGCTTCCTCTTCCCCGACACATATCGCTTCCCCGTACTCGTCAGCACGCCAGAAATTGTCTTCGCATCGTTTCTCAACAACTTCGAAGACAAAGTCGGAGCAGAAGGGCTCATTGGCGGTACAAGTGGGCTAAGCGGGCGCGATCTAATCAACCTAGCCAGCATCGTCGAACGCGAGGCCGTCCAAGCCGACGAACGCCCCATCATCGCCAGTGTCTACCTCAACCGTATCAACAACGCCTGCCCCGACGTTGGCGGCAACTATCTACAAGCCGATCCAACCGTGCAGTACGCCCGCGGCGTCGCCGGCAACTGGTGGTGGGAACCGGAAAGCATCGAAGAATACTCATCCGTCATCAGCCCATTCAACACCTATCTCAACCCGGGCTTACCACCTGCGCCAATTGCCAGCCCGGGCCAAAGCGCCATCGACGCCACCCGCGACCCCGCCAGCACCAGCTACTGCTTCTTCCTCGGCACCGGCGAAGACGGACGACACGCGTTTTCGCAAACCCTCGCCGAACAAGAGCAAAATCTGCGCATTTATGGATATCGGTAGAAAGGTTGAGGCAAAGGCTGAGAGCCTCGTTATGATTTATTTACTTCAACATGCAAAAAAATTGATCCGAGAAAAAAGAAGACTTTTTATTCTACTCTCCTTTCTTGCTTCCCTTATGCTTGGTTCGTGCAGCCAAGCATCCATTGGCAGTGCGAATCCAGCGCGCTCTATCCGCCCTATTGTTAAGATTGGCCTGATTGCACCCTTTGAGGGGCTATACAGACGCACGGGGTACGAAGCACTCGCGGCAATGCGCGCCGCCCTCACCGATCACGCTGCGCTGATGCAGGCAGCCAACATCGACATCCTTCCCCTCGCGCTCGACGACTCGGGCGATCTGGACAGCGCAGCACGCACCGCACAAAAACTACTTGCCGACCCCGCAGTGGGTGCGCTCGTTGGGCCAATTAGCCCATGGACATCTCAAGCAGTTGCCGCTACACTTACTTCATCCTCAGTAAAATGGGTTCGACCCTTTTTAGCCAATCAAAATGAAACCGATTGGGTAATCAGTCTCATCACAGCTATAAGTCAAGCAGCAAAAAAACAAGGTGCAGAACGCCTACTTATTGCAGGGTGGGTGAAAGGTTGGCCAGAAAAAGAAGCACCGCTATGGCGCGAGATCGACGGATTGCCGCATGAATTTATCGCTGTCGATCTAGCAGATGCGCAGTCGCTACAGGAAGAATTGAGAGAGAATGTCCAAGCAACGGACGCCCTCCTCTTCCTTGGGGCACCAGCCGATGCGGCCACATACCTCGCAGCATTGCGGCAAGAACACGAGTCAGTTCCATTTTGGGTGGGCTCACAAGGGGGCAGTCCTATCTTGTTCGAACGCGCTGCGCTTATAAACGATTCGCGTGTTCACAGCGTATATTGGGCGACGATGCTCGACTCGGGGTATAATGATTGGCGCAATACTCACCAGCCAGCAACACCGTCTGCTTATCTAATTTATCGGGCAACGGAAAGAGCACTTCACTCCGTTATACTTCGCCATAGTAGCTCCATTTCACAACTGAAAGAGCAAAGTGTAAACGAGATTTCTACGGAAAGCGGTACGAATTTGGCTGAAACACAAGATAATCTTATTCCGCAGATTCGATTTTTTTCTATCGAGGAGAGTGGTATCAGCGTAGACTACATACCCTAGTAGGCTTGTGATGAAGAGGTTTTTCGACATATGAATCCAGAATTTGAATCACTTGAAGCGTTAAATCAATATTTGGCGCAAGATAAATTGGATCGAACAGTCGCGCTAAAAGGGGCTGCATTCCAGCATCTCGATTTACGCAATCATACCGAAGCGCTTCTTACCTCTTCTCTCTATGGCAGCCTCTTTTTGGATTGCCAATTGAGCCAAGTAGCACGCGATCATGCAGATGGAACCGGTGCGATCTTTTTCCCCGCAATCCCTTCTATGCCATTCCACCCCTATCGCAATCGTTTATACAGCCCACTCGAATTGATGGAAGGATTCGTCCATGGTTCGCCAACTGGCTTTGAACACACAACCGATCATCTTATCTATCAACATTACGTAGCGCAGGGTGGCACCCATAGCGAAGATTTGTGCGAAACTATCGCCCGCAGCCTGCACGACCATGCAATGACCGATAGCTTGCAAGAGTTTTTAAAAGGCCGCACGCCCGTAGCCATTATGGGCGGCCATGCAATGCAGCGTACGGACCAAGCGTATCGCGATGTTGCTTATATGGCAATGTCTTTGACCGAAGCTGGCTATTTGCTTGTTAGTGGAGGCGGTCCAGGGGCGATGGAAGCGACAAATCTTGGTGGCTGGTTGGCTGGCCGCAAGCTGGCAGACTTAGATGGCGCATTGGAAATATTGGCTGCTGCACCTACTTATAAAGAGCGTCAAAGGTGGCTCGAAAGCGCGTTGATGGTGCGCAAGCGCTATCCATGCGCAGAAGAGGGCTACGTTAGTTTGGGAATGCCAACATGGCTTTATGGTCATGAACCACCAAACATCTTCGCGACCCATATTGCTAAATATTTTGCGAATAGCATACGCGAAGAGGGCTTGCTATCAATTGCGACTGGGGGAATAATCTTCTCACCAGGCAGTGCAGGAACCATTCAAGAGATCTTCCAAGACGCAACCCAAAATCATTACAACACGCAAGGAATTATCTCGCCGATGATCTTTTTTGGCGAAGAGTACTGGATGAAGAACAAGCCTGTTTATCCACTGCTGCACAAGTTGGCATCCGGTCATGCCTATGGCGAACTGCTGTCGATTACGGATGAGCCAGATGAGGTCATTCGGTCCATTGTGAAAAATCAGCCACATCTCTAGCTAAAAAACGAATTCTATCAAATTTGGTGAGATACTAAGTGGTTCAAAAAATGATTTGAGCTGTAGAGATGCTGCATATCGTGCTCCTAAGTCGACGGGAACATCAATCTTGGGTGCAATGTTTCATGCTCATACGAACTTACTCGATCCTCCTCTTAACTCATTTAATGGCGTAGCCATCCTCGGCATCATATACTACTTATTTAGAAATGCGTACACGTCTTTTTATAAAATGGCGGTAGCGCCGGTTGAGTGCTGCCGTGGCGTGCAGTGTATCGAAACCAAGCGAATAGCGCACTGCTACTTACTGAAAAGATACATGCACTACCTTTAAAATAAAAACGGGTATTCAACTATAGTTGAATACCCGTCTTGTCTTCTCTTGAAATCTTCTTGCTGCAAAATATGGTAGATTACAGCCTGTAGTCAAATTAGGCCTTTGTTACGTTTGCAGCAGCAGGTCCTTTCGGGCCATCCTCAATGGTGAACTCTACGCTTTGGCCTTCAGATAGAGTGCGGAACCCCTCATCCTGAATTGCTGAATAGTGGACAAAGACATCATCTCCACCTTCCTGTGCAATAAAACCAAAACCTTTTTGATCGTTGAACCATTTTACGGTTCCTACTTTGCGCTCGTCCATTTCGGGGTTCCTCCTTTTTGTAAAAGTACTAACTGTCATTTCTATCTGGATCAACTAAAACGTCTAACTATACTACTATCTTCAATGATTCTACTTTTACGATTTCAATTTAATACTATCTATAGAGCCAACTCGATAGAGGTACAAGAAAATGTTTGCAGACCAGATGGTTATCCAATAACCAAATAGATTATACTTGACAGTTTTTTTACAGTCAAGCAACAAAACGATTTGTAAAAAACATTTCATTTTACTACTCGGCTATACATTATATATATGAGCCAACATCCTTTCTGAGTCCAAAAACTGATAAATCTCTATAGATTGCACCTAATTTTGGTGTCGAAAATTTATATCTTTTGCAACTTTAATGAAAAATTAACTCAGCGAAAAATTGATTTTAATGGTGGCTTAAAATAACCATTTTGAGTAACTAAAAACAAACAACAAAAACGGTGTTTGCCGAATAAAATTCTTTGTATTTGTAAAAACAAATAAGTATTGACTTTTATTTGAGCAAATTTGATAGAATAATTCAAAAAATTGCCCCTTTCATTTTGCACAATGATAGCCATCTCTTTGAAGCCAAACAAATGCTATTAATACGTTATTTACGGCACTGACCCACTAACTATGCGCAATTTCCTCTATTCTTATCATCTTTACTGTGCATTATGCACAGTAAAGATGATAAGAATAGAGGAAATCACAGTAATGTTTAATTTTTTTGAATAAACTGCTCAATGTTGTTCTGCATAGTAGTGCGTCCCCCGCCTGATTAAGCTTTTTTTCCATAAAACCCTAAATTTCAAACATTAAATTACCCTTATACGTTGAGCCGAAAAGTTATTGTTTTCTCATCAAAATTCTGTGTGCTGTACTGTGCGCAGGTTTACTTCGGATGGGCTAGCTTGGCTTTAAATGGTGTGGGCTCTTTTATTGATGGTAGACTGGCAGCCATTGTGCTTCTAAATATAAGTAACCATCCCACCCCCTTCAATTCTGATACAGACTAGACACCACTATATGGTTACTCAACTGGCGGAGAATCTAAACGGTTACAAATACAAATACATCTGCTGCGGCTGCAATGATTGATGGCTAATAAACAAAAAGGGCGACTACTGTGGTCCTCCTTTTTGATTGTCGACATTTAGAGCATTTATCTCTTTCGATCTATACAAAATGTAATACCAATTTTAAGTTGAATTAAAAACAGGACAAATGTCATATGGTTTTGCCGTTACTTTGTTAGACAATCAACATGTCAATAGCACTTTAATACCATTTATCGCTCATTCATTCGTTTGTAGAATAACTGTCAGAAAGAGATATCAGAACAAGATATACATTTTCTGTACAAGTTTTATATGTCCAATGTTTGATAGTTTCGCCATTTAGCGCATCGTCGATATGAGCGAAAATAATATGACTGAAAATAGGAAATGTGCAGTGGCTTTCTTTATGAAGTGTTGCACAACCTTACGATATAGCTATCTGAAAAGTTATAGCAACCTTACAATAAGCAATTTTTGATACATTTGTCAGGATAGCAGCCTCGCATATATTTTTGCCACTCATGCTTCATTGACAAAAAGGATAGTATAACAATTATGACAAAGCAGCCTATTCACGTAAAACTACTAATTGTAGATGATTTTGCACTTGATGTTCATGCAATTATTCGGCTGCTAAAGTCCGACACTACAAGAGATCTAAATCACACAGAATTCGAGATTCACTCTGCATCTACAGGTGGCGAAGGGCTCATTTTGGCACAAGAGATTCAGCCCGATTGCATTCTGCTCGATTATGGCTTGCCTGATATGGACGGGCTTGAGTTTATCGATTCTTTAACAGAGATACGAGGTACCTTAAAAATACCTATCGTTATGCTAACTGGTCAAGGCGATGAACAGGTTGCAGTCAAGGCGATGAAACGGGGTGTGCATGATTATCTTGTAAAGGGTAGTTTTAATGCGGGGCAGCTCACATGGACAATTGCTAGCGCGCTAGAAAAGGCAAAGCTTCAGAAGCAACTTTTGAGCAAACATGAAGAGCTAGAATTGTTTGCTTCGCGCATGGCGCACGACATTTTGGGACCACTTTCTAATCTGTCGCTGTATGCTGAGTACTTGGAATTGTATACTGATATCGAAAGCAGTGCCGCTATGCAAGTTGATGTTTCGCCACAAAATGAGAAGTATGTTAACCCACTACAGTCGATTATGGCAGCGGTGGATCACATTGTTGATATGGTCGAAGCATTTCGCGATTACGCTCATGTTGGACGCACAACAGACAATTTTAGCGAGGTTAATTTAGCAACGGTAATCGAGCATATTTTGTTATTGCACCGTAACGAAATCCGCGAATCTGGTGCCGTCTTTCACATCGATCCATTACCGACTATTATCGGTGACAGTGTTGGGTTAGGGCAGCTGTTACAAAATTTGATCACGAATGCGTTAAAGTATAGCGAAACGAAGCCATACATAGAGATAAAGGCTAAAAAGAATGGATTCAAATGGCAGATTAGCGTAAGCGACAATGGAATCGGTATTGAAGATACAGAGTTTGATCAGGAAACACTGTTTGAACCTTTTGTGCGCAAACACAGCCGTTCGCAATATCCTGGTTCGGGGATTGGACTTGCTACCTGTCGAAAAATAGTCGAGCAGCACGGTGGTGAAATTTGGTTCACTTCGGCACCAAATGAGGGCACCTCATTTTACTTTACGCTAGACCAAAATTTAGAGATTGCTCGACCGCTGATCGACGATCACATTGTAGAAAACCTAGCTTTATTAGATCGACATTATCTACAAAACGAAATCATTGATGACTCTTTCAAAATTGCAGGCTGGTCTTCTTCGACAGACAAGCCGATGTCCAGTTCGTTGCGAATAAGTAAAGGCGCAGATAGTCCCTCGACCCGCTACCATTAATCGATATAGTTCCCTAGAAACGAATTCTCCGTCGCTAAGAATTTGTACTGATCACAATTGGTCTAGTACGTGTAAAGCAGTTGTTTATAAAACCCATGAGCTTATGCGGAACAATTAAGGCCACGTCCGTCAGGTAGCATAGAATTTTATGGTTCAACCGCATCTCATGTGGTTGACAGAGTGCGACGCACTTAACACGGGAGCTCCACTATGGCTGGTTTCAATTTCAACCACATAAGATCCCGAAGAACCAATTTTTATTAGAGACTGTCCCGATTATGTGTATTGGCGTTGGATCGTGTGTAATTAGATGGAGCCATTTACACACCTTGTGGTACAGTCTTTTTTTTTATTAAAATTCGACATTGGCGTGATCTACTCATTTTCGGGTACATCACGTTTTATTTTGTAGGGCGGTTCTCTAAAGTGTTGTGGGTTTAGCGAGGAATGAATTTTCAGCCTGACATGGAAACCGTGATTGCGAAAAAGCCCACTACGTGAAAAATCACGTTAAAGAAGGGGCTTCTAACCTCTTCAAACAACTTTCCCTTGCCAGATGCAGAATTCATGCGGGGGGCTTACCCCCACAGTATCTTAGCGAATCTGTAAAGCTTGTACACATGAGCGTTGCATTTATTATATCTCGCTGATTTTCTCCCTCTTTTTTCCCGTAATCGTTCAGCCTCTCCCGTCGGTTTCGGTTTAGTGTTGCGGCTGCATGCATGTGGTGTATCGAAATCAGTGGGTTTACCAGCGCAAATTTGGTTTCGATATAGCCGCTATGTCACCAAGATAAGATAGTGCCCATCCTCTTAATTCACTTTGCATTTACCCGTTACTTTCTGTGCTAAATCGATAATTGTAATTAAAAACACATTGATAATCGTTCAACTATATGTTACTATGAGTCTTTATAAGCATCTACATAATTTGCATCGTAATTTGAAGATATCAGTATATCGAGTGGCATTGTAAAATGACATTTAAATCTGTATAATTATTTTTCCGAACTAGCCTGACATCTATATACCTCTCTTTCCTGTACGTCGAACTTGTAGGGTTGCCCAAACCCGTAAAGTCTATCAAACTAAGTTCGCAATATCAGTAAACCTAGAGTAAAAAGGCGTTCTTTTGCGCTACTTTCCTCTGTTCGATCATGCTCGCTTTGAGTATTATGGTCTACTGTGTATCGGACAATCTCATCCTTTACTACAGGCAGCACTTTATACGTATAAAAAAATATCGCTCATTAGGCAGATATATTTTCAAGAATATATCTTCGAGGTCCTATTTTTATATTACTTTTGATTTTACACATTTTTGAATGAAGGCAACCGTATGGCACAAACAGACACTAAGCCAAGCGACGAGATTATCGAATTGTCGTCAAATGAAGAGAAAGTAACATCACATCGCCATATCGACGATAACAGTCTCGCACCTAACGAGGAAAATGTAGAAGAAAACGCAGAGGAAAACGCAGAGGAAAACGAAGAAACTAAGTCCACAAGGTTATTCCGTGCGCCTGAAGGCAAAAGTGTAGATCATCTCTACGTGGTGGGTATTGGTGCATCGGCTGGTGGTTTGGATGCACTGGAACGGTTCTTCCAAAATATGTCTGTAGATAGCGGAGCCGCCTTTGTGGTTGTGCAACATCTATCTCCAGACTTTAAAAGCCTTATGGCCGAGCTATTGGCGCGCTATACAAAGATGGATATCTATCGTGTAGAAGATTCGATGCCGCTTCAAGCAAATTCGATCTATCTGATCCCGCCGCGCATGAACATGGTCTTAAAGAAAGGTCACTTGCACTTGACGGAGCAAGATCACACTGGCGCGTTGAATTTGCCCATTGACATCTTCTTCCGCTCACTGGCACAAGATGCGGCTGAGTACGCTATCGGTATTATACTCTCTGGCACGGGCAGCGATGGCTCGCGTGGGCTACCCGACATCCATCATGCTGGTGGCCTAACGCTTGTGCAAGATGCGGAGAGTGCTGCCTTCGATGGGATGCCGCGCGCAGCAGAGACAACCGGATTTGCGCACATTATTACCACGCCAAACGAGATGCCAGAGCGCATTAGAACCTATCTCGAAAATGGCGGGCGGCTACCAGTGGATGATGACACCCTGCCAAGAGAGATCACAGAAGAGAATGAATTGTCGGTGCTCTTTGCCCTGCTTAAACGCAAATTCAAAATCGATTTTTCGTACTACAAATCAAGCACAATTGTCCGTCGTATCGAGCGACGGATGGCCTTACGCCACATTTATAACAGCGAAGATTATATTGAATACCTGCGCAACTCTTCGGAAGAGGTAGATACTCTCTATCGCGATTTGTTGGTTGAAGTAACCGAGTTTTTTCGCAATCCAGAAGCATTTTCTAACTTGGCAAAAGAGAATGTCTTGGGCCAAATTGTTAAAGACGCAACAGAGAGAGAGGGTGATGCAATTCGCGTTTGGGTACCAGGCTGTGCGACCGGTGAAGAAGCCTATTCTATTGCAATGCTCTTTCAGGATATTATGGAGAAGCAGAAAAAACAGGTTAATGTACGCATTTTCGCCACGGACGTCCATCAAGGATCGCTAGATTTTGCCAGCGACGGTATTTATACAGAGTCAGACGTTGTTGGCATTCCTGTAGAGTATCAAAAACGTTACTTGAACAAGGTTATAAATGGATATCAGATAAATAAGCAGACTCGCAAAATGGTCATCTTTGCGCACCATAATCTTACGGCAGACCCACCTTTTACCAAGATTGATTTGGTTACCTGTCGTAATGTACTAATCTACTTCCAACTGCCTGCACAGAATAAAGTGCTTTCCAGCTTTTATTTTTCTCTTAAAAAGAATGGGGTGCTCTTTTTGGGCCCAAGCGAATTTATTGGCGACCTAGCAGAAGAGTTTGAAGTTTTTGATTCTCGTTGGCGTATCTATAAAAAAATTCGTGATGTGCGTTTACCAGCTGCGGGGTATCTCCCTCCGGTTCAAAGTATAGGCCCATCTTCATTGGAGCGCACAGGTCGTCAGCGCTCAACTGCTACGAATGGCCTGAATGATTGGTATGAAGATCTGTTACAAGTCTATTTGCCCCCTAGCATACTGCTTGACGAACAACATAATCTGCTCTATACATTTGGTGATGCGGGTCGATATTTACGCCTGCAGGGGGGCAAAGGCACATTAAATGTCCTGCGGATGATCAGCGGAGATCTGCATACTGCTCTGCGTGCGGCCCTGCACCGCGCCACAAAAGAGAAAGAACCGGTTGTCTATACTGGCATTAATGCCAAAACGGTGGAGGGCGATAAAAGTTTGCGCGTTGCCGTAAGGCCCTTTGTCGATGGCCGCCATAAAACCGTACGCTATATAGTTGAACTCGAAGAACTTGCAATCGTTCGATCCGAACCAGCACCAGAGCAGACCTTTGATTTTCAGGAAGAGTCGCAAGAACGGATTATTGTTCTGGAACGAGAGCTAGATTATACAAAAGAGCATTTACAAACGACGATTGAAGAGCTAGAGACAACCAACGAAGAGCTGCAAAGCACTAACGAGGAATTGATTGCGTCGAACGAAGAGCTACAGAGCACCAATGAGGAACTACACTCTGTAAATGAAGAGCTCTATACGGTTAACGGTGAATATCAACGTAAAATAGATGAGCTTACACAGTTAACTACTGACATGAAAAATCTTCAAGAAAGCAGCCGAATTGGCACAATTTTCTTGGATAAATCGTTGCAAATTCGTGATTATACACCCGCCAGTGTCGAGAGCTTTAATCTATTGCCACAGGACATAGGCCGCCCGGTAGAACATCTTTTATACAACGTGAATTTAGCATCGGATGAATTAAAAGAGCTCTGTAATACCGTATTAGAAAAGAATAGTACGGTTGAGCGTGAAATTCAAATAAAAGACGGTACACCGATGTTAATGCGTATTTTGCCTTATCGAGATGGGAACGACGCAACGGCTGGTGTGGTGCTGACGGTTGTAAGCATTGCGCGCATTAAAAAGGCAGAGAAAGAGCTAGATAGGCTCAATCGGCAATTGAGTGCTGCCAACCAAGAGTTACGCCAAGAGCGAGATGCAATTAACGAATCCCTTGCCGAAAGTGAACGTCGTTTCCGCAGCCTTGTGGAAAATGCGGGTGATATGATTTTGGTGACTGATCCTGGTGGAAAAATTATCGAAGCAAATGAGCAGGTGTGTATCAATTTAGGCTACACGCGCGGCGAGCTTTTAGGCTTAGCATTGGGCGATATAGATACCGATATTGATTCAAGCGTAATCGAGCATCTGCAAAATTCGCTGAAATCGGGCACCCCTGTAACGGAGCAGACCATGTACCAGCGCAAAAATGGCTCATCATTCCCGGTCGAGACTCGTTCTGTCAAAATCGATTTGGATGGTAGCGAAGTGGTTCTATCGTTAGGGCGCAATATAACAATGCGTCGTATGAATGAAGAGGCGATTAAGGCTGTCAACCAAGATTTGCAGCGCGCAAATAGCGAGCTCGAACGCTCTAACAACGAGCTAGATCGCTTTGTTCACATTGCGGCACATGATTTAAAGGAGCCGTTGCGCGGCTTGATGAATTATGCTGGAATGCTTAACGTTAGCTATCACAGTATATTAGATGAAGAGGGCAGAGGATATCTGCAATCAGTCAAACGGTTGGGCGTACGGATGCAAATGCTGATTGAAGATCTACGACGCTACGCAAAAGTTGGACAAGACAGGCGAGGAAATGAGTTAGTAAATCTTCAAGAAGTTATTGATGAGGTATACGAAACGCTCAAGACGCAAATTACTCAAAATAATGTCAAAATTAATCAAATAACACCATTCCCAAAGATCACCTATTTACGTAGCCATGCAATGATTATTTTTCAAAATCTAATCAGCAACGCAATCAAATATAACGAAAGCGAAGAAAAGCTGATTGAGCTAGGCATTGCTGAAGAATTCCCACAATCCACCCCTTCTTTTGTAAAAAATCAGTTGGCCATCATCGCCAAAGCAGACAATGAGGACAAACCCTTATTGTCTGCCTTAGATGACGCTTTATACAATGCAGTTAAAAATAATGTGATGAACGACAACACAGTAAATGACAACACAGTAAACGATAACATTGTAGATGACAACGCAACAGATGAGAACGCATCGAAGAATATAGCAGTGAACAACGTAATAGTAAATAATGTGGTCGTACATAATACCGTCGCAGATAACACGGTAATAGACAGCACAGTGGCTGACAATCGGATGATAGATGGCACGGTAGTAGACAATGCGTTGGCAGATAGTTCATTGTCCGATAATACAGGTGGCAACAAGGTTGAAGGTAGCACAGTAACCGATAACACAGTAACCGATAACACAATAACAGATAGCACAGTAACAGCAGATAGTACCGTCGTAGCAGATAATGTCATAGCTGATAACATTGTAAACAGTGTAACTGGGGATGCTCTATCCAAAAGCACCTCTGCATCATACAAGATGCCTACACTCTTTTACATCAGCGACAATGGAATCGGAATTGCTGAACGACACCGAGAGAAAATTTTCGAAATGTTTCAGCGTCTACATGTTGATGAAGATTATGGTGGCGGAACGGGTGCTGGTCTTGCATTGGTAAAAAAGATACTCGAAACGCATGGGGGCGCAATTTGGGTAGATGAGAACAGTAAGCAAGGATCGATATTTTATTTCTATTTTTACACACACACTACAACTGCAAAAGCAGAAGCATATAACGCCGAGTAATAATTAGCATGGATGAAGCCACTCAAAGAAAACAAGAGCCCCCTAACTTTCTTATTGGCGTTGGCGCGTTTGCTGGTAGGCTAGATGCCCTACAGAACTTCTTTCAATATATGCTCGCTAACTCGGGCTGACCTTCGTGGTCGTACAACACTTATCGCCAGACTTTCGCAGCCTTGATAGATAGTATTAAAAATAGATAGTATCAGAAATAACAGGAATCTGCCACATAGACCTAAAAGTCTATTTCCGATAATGTTTGTTATCTATTGACTGACAGATTAAAAACATATGGCCTTAACAGAGAACGAAAAAATTATTCAAAATACGAACAATCTACAAGCTGATACACAAGTAAATAGTTTGGTGGATAGTAATCAGGACGAACAGTCCGTACCCATTGTTGGCATTGGCGCTTCGGCTGGCGGACTCGATGCGCTAGAGCGTTTTTTTCAAAATACGCCGCTTGACTCTGGCATGGCTTTTGTGGTTGTGCAGCATCTTGCACCAGATTTTAATAGCTTGATGGATGAGTTGCTTGCTCGTCACACAGATTTACCTATTCACGAAGTAAAAAATGGCATGGACGTTACGCGGAACACAATCTATTTGCTGCCACCGCGCGCCAACATGATCTATATAAGCGGTCAACTTCGGCTTTCGGAACGCGAAACGACAGATGTACTCAACTTACCCATCGATGTGTTTCTCCGTTCGCTGGCTCAAGGAATGGGTACTCGGGCAATTGGCGTTATTCTTTCGGGAACAGGTAGTGATGGCAGCCAAGGCGTAAAAGAATTGCAGCGTGCTGGTGGCCTTATTGCGGTACAGGATCCAACAACCGCGCTCTTTGATGGGATGCCGCGCAATGCAATCAACACACAGACTGTTCATATTATTGCACCACCGGAAGATCTCTCGGCCAAAATTATTGCCCATGTCGCTAATCAGATCTTGAACGGAGAAAGCGCATTACCGATTCCGCCATTAATAAATAGCGATTATGCAGAATCGTTCTATGCAATCAGTCATTCAGAAGGAGCTGATAAAACGCAACTATCCGAAGAAAACGAACTATCAATTATTCTTTCTTTACTGCGTAGCCACTTTCAAATTGACTTCTCGCAATATAAGCCCGAAACGGTGCTTCGCCGTATTCAACGTCGCATTACCATAAGTCGGGGAGCGAACGCCGCAGACTATTTGCGGCTACTGCAGAATAACCAATCTGAGGTAGATACGCTATACCGTGATCTGCTTATTGATGTGACGCGCTTTTTTCGAGACCCGCTAGCCTTTGAAGCACTTAAACCGCTAATCGACAAAATGGTGACAAGTGCATCGCTTGATAATGATATTCGCGTTTGGGTTGCAGGTTGTGCCACGGGCGAAGAAGCCTATACGCTTGCAATACTCTTTGCAGAAGCGCTTAAAATGCATGACAATCCTGCTCAGGTTCAAATCTTTGCAACAGATGCCCACCCAGAATCACTCGCTATTGCCAGTAAAGGCTGCTATTCTTCTGAGCGTGTAGCGGGTATGCCTGCGGAGCTTGCTGAAAAATATTTGCTCCCCGTTATTGGTGATGATGACACAGAAAATTTTGTCGTTAGCGATACAATCCGCCAAATGATTGTCTTTGCACAGCACAACCTGCTACAAGACCCGCCCTTTACGCGACTTTCGCTAGTTACTTGCCGCAACGTTCTGATCTATTTCAAGCCACATGCACAGGAGCGTATCCTTTCTCAATTTTTCTTTGGCTTAAAAACAGGTGGAACACTCTTTCTAGGGCCAAGCGAACACATTGGCCACTTGAAAGACAATTTTCATATAGAAGAGCAACGCTGGCGCATTTTTACAAAATACTCAGCAAGAAATGCAGTAAAACATGCGGTGTTAACAACTGGCTATCAGCAAAATAGCCAGTTGCCTAGACGCCCAACGGCTCTTCCCCCTAAGTCTGAGAGCACAAAAAAGCTTAATTTATACGAATCGTTAATCGACAGCCAGATGCCGTCTAGCCTATTAGTAAACGAGCGTTATGAGCTTGTACGAACCTTTGGTGATGCAGGCAAATATTTGCGAATAGCGGGGAATCCATCCTACCAGATTCTGGATTTAGTCGACGTTGAATTAGGCACGGCGCTGCGTGCAGGATTTCATCGAGCCAAACAAGATAAAAAGGCTGTTGTCTATAGTGGTGTGCATTTTCCTAAAAATCTTCACAAAAAAAATGCTGATAAAAACCCTCGCACGCAGCCAAGTAATGCAGAGGAATCGACCGTTGATGCGGATTCATTTATACGCCTGAGGGTGAAGGTTACACCATTTATAGATGATAAGTTCGACCAAAACTATTTTCTCGTTTCATTAACAGAGAATGTGCCTCTAAAACAGCCGGGCGTGTCGGCGCAAAATGGTGCCAAAGAAGGCCCCGAGCCGACTAAGCAAAAGGGAACGCATCGAACCGTGCCAGCAGATAAAACGCTAGATACGATTGATGCTGACTATGTTGATGCTGCGAACGTTGATACCGATAATATCAATGTTGACTATATTCACGCAGATTTTGACCAAGCTAGTCGCGACCAGTTTACTCTGTTAGAAAACGAGTTAATTGATACAAAGGAATATTTACAGACGACCGTAGAAGAGCTAGAAACAACGAATGAAGAGATGCAAAGCACCAATGAAGAGCTAATTGCATCGAATGAAGAACTTCAGAGCACCAATGAAGAGCTTCACTCCGTTAACGAAGAGCTATACACGGTCAATACTGAATATCAGCGTAAGATTGACGAACTACAGTTGTTGTCCGATGATATGGCAAATCTGCAAAATAGCACGCAAATTGCAACGCTATTTTTGGACAAAAGTTTATGTGTTCGTCACTATACTCCTGCGGTAACCGAGATTGTTCATTTGTTACCACAGGATATCGAGCGACCGGTCGAACATCTGCGACCCGATATTGATTTAGAACAAAAAATATTTATCGACTATTTGGAAACGGTTTTACAGGATAAATTTCCGATTGAAATTGAAGTAATGCACAGAGAACACACTCGTTTACTGATGCGGATCCTGCCTTACTATACCTACAAAGATGAGGCCGATGGCGTAGTTGTCACATTTACGGATATTACATCAATTCATGACGTTCAAGAGGCACTTTTATCGCAGCAAAAGCTAACGCAAAGTATTCTTTCGCGTAATCCTACCCACATTGATCTATTTGATATAGAGGATAAGCGCCGGATCGAAATTGATAAAGATGTTAGAGAAAAATTGGGCTATACCCGAGCAGAAATCGAAGCGATGCCGACATCGCTCCTCCTATCGGTTGGCCACCCAGATGATCGCGAAGCAATCGATGAGTGGCACAGCAGGCTTGCCTCGCTACCGTACGACAATCACTTAACGCGTGAGTTTCGTTTTTTACATAAAGATGGGAGTTGGCGCTGGTTTTTACGCACGGTGTGGGTACACGAACAAGATAATGCTGGTAACAACAAATTATTGGCTGGTACGTTAGTGGATATTACAGAGCAAAAGGCAGTTGAAGAAGAGCTCTCTGCCCAACAAAAGCTAACGCAAAGTATTCTTGAACACAGCTCAATTCACTTCGATCTATTTGATTTACGAGAAATGAAACGAGTTGTTATAGGAAAGGATTTTAGAGAACAATTGGGCTATAGCCAAGCCGAGATCCAAAAGATGCCCGCACGGCTTTTAGATGCTATTGGACACCCCGATGAGCGCGAAATAGCCGCTGAATGGCGTGCCACAATTGCCTCGTTACCCTCTGATGAGTATACAACACAGGAATTTCGTCTACGGCACAAAAACGGAAGCTGGCGCTGGTTTTTGCGTACTGTCTGGGTATACGAACAAGAAGAGGATGGTACTGCACGATTGCTTGCCGGGACGCAGGTGGATATTACAAAGCAAAAAGAAATGACAGAAGTTCTAGCTTCCCGAGAGAGGCTGCTGACAGAGCTCACTGCAATGAGCCCGATCTACATTTATCTATTTGATAATAGCACGGAGGAATACATTTATGTGAACCGAGATGTACGCAAGGAGCTTGGTTATAGTGAAGCCGAGATCGCCAAAATGCAGTCGGGCATTATGGCAACGCTTGCGCATCCAGAAGATCAGGCAAAAGTATCAACGTTGAATGAGCAACTTGCTTCTATGGGGCCAAATGAAGCGATTAGACATAATGTCCGCCTTCGCCATAAAGATGGGAGCTGGCGTTATTATTTGCGTAGCGAAATTGTGTATGAGCGTGACGAAGCGGGGCAAATCAAGCTTATTAAAGGCACGGCTACAGATGTTACATCTTTTCGTCGACTCGAGGACAAAATGCGCAAGAGCGAGTCGCTCAATCGGCATCTAACCGACCATGCGACGGATGCGATCTATCTGATAGATATGCAAGGAAATGTGATTGATTGTAACAAGCAAGCCGAGCGCGAGTTTGGCTATAGCTATGCAGAGTTGACGGCTTTACCTATAGACGATATTCAGCTAGATTTTGATCAACAGAGTACATTTGAGCAAATTATTAATCTACCCGAGGGTGAATCTTTTAACTATCTGGCAACCTATGTCTGTCAGGATGGATCTCACCTGGAGGCAGAAAACCGTTGCATCAAAATAATTCGGGATCATCAAACGCTTCTATTGACCTCAGCCAAAAATCTATCAGCCATAAACCAATTAAAAGAGATGGATGGGAAACTATCAAGCAATAACTCAGAAGTTGATGCGCTTCTGCATCCTAAAATGGCGGCACCGATGGAGCGCGAACAGCGCATGAAGCTGCTTTACGAGATCACATCGCATATTGCTACTGATGTTGAACTCCAGCTATCCGAAGCATTACGGTTGGCTGCCCGTGCGCTTGACAGTCAGTACGCTGCGATTGGGCGTATCGACGATAATACGTATTTGGTCCGTCATCTTTTTGCCAGTGGTAGCGAAATGCAAATCGGTCAGGCTCTACCATTGGATGAGACTTACTGTTCAATCAACTTAGAACAGGGTGATGTTTTAGTGATTGATCACATGGCTGATTCTCGCTATGCGGAGCGACTCTGCTATAAGCGGATGGGCTTTGAATCATATATAGGCACAATGATCAAGGTGAATGGTATGCCATATGGTAATGTTTGCTTCTTTGGCGAGTCTCCTAAATCTCCCCCTTATACAAAGGCAGACGAAGATTTTGTGCGTCTGTTGGCAGGATGGATTGGCTTTGCAATTGAGCGCCTGCGAACCGATAGCGCTCATGCAGTGCAGAGCGTTTCGTTGGAAGCAACGAATGCCGAACTCATGCGCTCTAATCAAGATTTGGACACTTTTGTCTATATTGCATCACATGATCTGAAAGAACCGTTGCGCGGTATTAACCAATATGCTCAGTTTTTAGAAGAGGATTATGCTCATCGGTTAGATAATGAAGGGATTCACATGCTAACGGCCCTGCGCGAACAAAGTTCACGTGCAGAGCAATTGATCGAGGATTTACGTTTCTATTCGCGAATTGGTCGCACTGAATTAGGGTTAGAAGAAATTAACCTAAATACCCTGATTGGTGGCGTGCTAGCGCAAATACAGTCTCGATTGAATGAGAACGATGTGGAAATTATTGTAGCGGATGATTTACCAACAGTTGTTTATAACCATGCGAGACTTTCTACAGTCTTTCAAAATTTGATCGTGAATGCAATAAAATACAATGTCAATCCGAAAAAACGCGTGGAAGTGGGGATCTTCTATGCTGGATCCCCACCAGAAATCGAAGCAGACTTCAATCGCAGCGATTTACCAACTGAGGATTTAGGGGACGTTGATATCGATCTATTGTCGCAGCTTTCATATGGTGTAAAGGAAGCAAACTCGCCTTTAAAAATGCCGTGGATGCCAGAGGGTGAACCAATTCTCTACGTACGGGACAATGGAATTGGTATCAAAGAGCGTAATATTGCCCGCATATTCGGCATGTTTAAGCGTTTACACGGTAATGACCAGTATGGTGGTGGCACGGGTGCTGGATTGCCGATTGTACGAAGAATTCTAGAGAGAAATGGGGGGCATATTTGGGTTGAATCTACTGTTGGAGAAGGAACACAATTTAATTTTACATTAGGCAAAGTGCCAATTATTCATGAATAATCGCATCATAGAAGGCCATCCAAAAAAATAAAATATACAGTATGGCTGCAAGCTACTCCAGAAAATCGCTAAAATCCGTATAATTGTTTTTCTGATTTAGCCTAATACGCATAGCAATCTATAAGCTTGTGCGATATCTGCTGGTAAGCGTTTAATCCCATCCACCAGTTGGGTGTCCGCCGCTGACGCTATAGCAGTTTGTGGACGGAGAAGCGTAGCGGCTGTATCGAAACCAAGCGAGGACTAAACGCTTACCCCCTGGAGTAAATTGCAGGATAAGCATTGCGCAAATGCGGATCTCTCACTTCGTATTCGTTACAACCTATTGATACTCACGTGGAGAAATTTAACTGCATGGTTCCTCAGATGCGACTCTATGAGTACATGCCTAATTAGACTAAGTTATTTACACGCTTGTGGTACACTCCTTTAAACATAGCCGAACTCATCTCTGGTAATGTAGGATGAAACCTTTTCGGACCAATACAGGAACACGTATGACCAATGAAATTATAGTTATAGAAGACAATCCTCACGACGTTTTTGCATTGAAGCGTGCATTTGAGCGCTCTGGGCTATATAACGAACTACGCCACTTTAACCGTGGGCAAGATGCGCTTGATTTTTTGGCTCAACCAGAAAAAGATGGGGCATTAAGTGAAAAAAACTTACCAACTTTGGTATTACTTGATTTAATGCTGCCTGATATGAGTGGTTTAGAAATTCTGCGTTCGATTAAAGAAAACAATCGATTACGGTCGATTCCCGTTATTATCTTTTCTTCATCAACAGATGAGCGTGATGTTGAAAGCTGCTTACGGGCGGGCGCAAACAGTTACATACCCAAACCGATAACGTTTCATGAATTGCTTTTGGCCATTAGCCGTCTCAAGAATTACTGGTTTGAAATTGCTGTGTTGCCCAAAGCTATCCCTAGTATTATATCTGAGCAAGCTCAAAAATAGTTGGTTCAACTAGAACTTATATAGTTGCTAGAGTGCATGGCACTGTTCAGAGAATTGTTGGAGCTAGAATTCAATAGTATACAGTGAGATGCATCCGACATGGAGGACCACGATGATTCACCTCCACGTCAACCATATTAAATCCGGAAGAGCCGAATAGTTTTTATAGAAGATAGATAAACGTCTTTTGTAAACATCTTCTTAGCATAGTCACAGACAGTACAATATACGTAAGTGTAAACTTAAGCACAAATATTCTTAAGCTAAGTGTCCGTGCGAGTTCCGTTGCTGCGAAGAGCCGTACGGAGCGTGCTTTCTGAGCGGCTTCAGCTTACACCTATTGTGCAATATATAATAGCCACAAGATGGGAATGATAGAAGCACACTGCGTCCTTACCAAAAATTAGAATTTAGTATCTTCTCAACAAGTAGCGGTAAGTTACCCGCTTGGTTTTGATAGAGCCCCTGCGCTATCAAGACTGCATGCGACTACTAGAGAGTGTCCTAAATTGTGTGTAAATGTCCTTAGATTACTTATAGCCTAGCAAAGTCATTTACACGCTTTGTGGTACAGTCCCTACTATTATAGCTTCAGCGTCCTGTACTCAATCAGTGCTACCGTAATCTTTGAGAAGATACAGGATTTGTTAAAAAAGTATTCCTTTAACGTGTTGTGCCAGTATCGCTGGCATACGTATCTAATGAGAAAAATTATGGCTATGTCGAATACAATCTTACTGATCGAAGACAATGCGGATGATGCTGCAATGACAATTACGTCTTTGCGAGATGCAAATGTACAAAACGAGATCGTCCACTGTCGTACTGGCGACGAAGCATTAGCTCTTTTGTACAACCGTAATGGGAAAGAAGAGAAGAGTGCTAGTATGTATCTTCCCGCATTGATCTTACTTGACCTCAATTTGCCCGGAACGGATGGCCGCGAAGTATTGCGGACTCTTAAAGAGGATGAGTTGCGAAAAATTATTCCGGTAATTGTTCTAACAACATCGTCAGATGAAAGCGATATTAACGGCTGTTATGACGCGGGAGCAAACAGCTATATTGTGAAACCCGTTGGCTTTGAAGGGTTTATCACTGCAATGGAGCAGCTCTCTGATTATTGGCTAGAGATCGCAGTTACGCCTCGTGTTGGACTAAACTAGTATACCCTGACGCAAGTAGCCAGTAGTTTTTCCAAGCTATTTTAGGCCGGTGATTATTGGACTTTGCGGAGAAAATATCCGAAGGGCCACGCAGTTAGGGCAAGTTGTCGGACGGGCATTCCACGAATGCGGCTCTCTCTCTTCGCATCTGTGACTCATGGGTAGCCGCGGAGTTCTAGTACACGGTTACGTAAACTTTGACAGGTTACCTTTTTAAAAAGCTACTCCATCCCAGAATTCTGGGATGGAGTAGCTTTTTTTGTTGGGGAGAAGATACGGGGGAAATTAATAAAAACTCAGACTGTACAATAAAGTAGTACAGTTCCTAAAAACTTAAGCGTCGCTAATGCTAAATGGATTCAGGTCACGAAAATACTGCTGTAATGAACTGGCATCATTATCACCCCCTCGACTGTTTCGACCGCCACGGTTTCCAAAGCTCTTCTCACCACTCTCAATGCGCTCGATCATCGCATCTGCTTGCTCCTGCGTGATGGTGCCCTCTGCAACCTTAGCCTGAACTTGCGCAATCTTGGCCGCCTGAATCTCTTCTGCCGTTGCATTCTCATTTAGCCCCAAACTTTCCAAGCTTGAGCGAGATCCGTGGTGGCGACGACCGCCACGGTTTCCAAAGCTCTTCTCACCACTCTCAATGCGCTCGATCATCGCATCTGCTTGCTCCTGCGTAATGGTGCCCTCTGCAACCTTAGCCTGAACTTGCGCAATCTTGGCCGCCTGAATCTCTTCTGCCGTTGCATTTTCATCTAGCCCCAAACTTTCCAAACTTGAGCGAGAGCCACGATCCCCTCGTTGGAAGAGACCCGTTGCATTGCCATCCTCTGGCGCTGTATCAGTCGTCTGAGCAAATGATGCTGTATTAATTGTGAGTATGCCTGCTGCCGCAATCATCGCTACGGTGCCTGAAACTTTAAACCACTTGTTCATAATTTTCATTTTCCTTTTGCTACAAAAAATTGATGCAAATCGTTTGTTTCGATTTACATTTGTACTTTTCAAACTGTCCGGGCTAGTCGGGGGTAAACTCGTCTGTGACGTCTGCACGAGCAGTTGATTTCAGTATAGCAAGCGGTTGTGGAGGCATAAGGGGAAACTTATGGAGAAGTTGTAGAGATATGTAAATAAAAAGTGAATTTTACAATAGTTTGGGGAGTTACTGGCGCAGGCTGAGCTTTGCACTTCGTACAAATGGTCGAAACCAAAGCGGTTGCCCCAGAATGTTGTGAATAAATTTATAGAGTATAAAAGAGGGGTACGGCTTAGCCGTACCCCTCTTTTATACTCTATAAATTTATTCTTATCAGACGACTACTTAAAAGCTGATCCAGCCGCTGCCAAATGCAGAAGCAAAAACCAAACTCACAATTGTCATCAGCTTAATCAAAATATTCAGCGCAGGGCCACTTGTATCCTTGAATGGATCACCAACTGTGTCACCAACGACCGCAGCCTTGTGCGCATCCGAGCCTTTACCACCCATCTCGCCAGTCTCGATCCATTTCTTGGCATTGTCCCATGCACCACCAGCGTTCGCCATCATCACAGCCAGCATAAAGCCCGATGCAATTGTCCCGATTAGCATACCAGCCAGCGCATCAGAACCAAGCATAAACCCTACAACCAAAGGCACAACCACAGCCAGCACGCCAGGAATGACCATCTCGCGCAATGCACTTTGTGTACTGATTGCAACACAAGTCTTGTAATCAGGCTTGCCGGTCCCTTCCATCAACCCTGGGATCTCCTTAAATTGGCGGCGAACCTCGAGCACAATCTCCATTGCCGCCCGACCAACAGCCGTCATCGTCAACGAAGCAAATAAGTATGGCAACATCGCGCCGATCAGCAGACCGGGCAACATTGTTGAACCAAACAAATTCAGCTCTGTAATGTTGGCCGCCTGCATGTAAGCAGCCAGCAAAGCAAGTGATGTTAGCACTGCCGACCCAATCGCAAAGCCCTTACCCGTAGCAGCAGTCGTGTTGCCTAAGCTATCCAACGCATCGGTGCGATCGCGCACCTCGCTAGGTAGATTCGCCATCTCGGCAATACCACCGGCATTATCCGCAACAGGACCATACGCATCCGTTGCTAGCGTAACGCCCAACGTGCTCAACATACCAACACCAGCCAATGCAATAGCATACAATCCACTTGCATTCTCTGTGCCTGCACCTAGTACAAGGCTAAGAATAATTGCAACCGCAACAATTAGCACCGGGGCAACCGTACTCATCATACCAACAGCCAAACCTTCGATAATCAACGTGGCATCGCCCGTTTCTGCCGCTTTAGCAATACCCTGCGTCGGCTTCTCTGTATATGACGTATAGTACTCAGTAAAGAAGGCAATTGCATTACCAGCAATCAACCCAACAATAATCACCATCCAAAGTCGGAAGATATCACCAGCACCAATGCCAGACAAGAACATCACCAGCAATGAAAGAAGCGCCACCAATATAGACGAGAACCAAACCGTGTTGCGCAACGTAGCCAGCAGATCTTCCTGCGTAGCACCTTCTTCGGTTTTCACCATAAATGTACCGGCCAGCGCCGAGAAAATACCAACACCAGCAATCAAGAATGGCAGCCCAACAAAGGCAAGCGTCAGGTCGGTCGTTGCGCCCTCAGCAGTCAACGCCAGTGCCGCGCCAAGCGTAGCAGCGGCAATAACCGAACCGCTGTAACTTTCGAAGAGATCCGCACCCATACCGGCAACATCGCCAACATTGTCGCCAACATTATCTGCAATCACAGCCGGGTTGCGTGGATCATCCTCAGGAATACCCTGCTCAACCTTGCCCACCAAGTCAGCGCCTACATCAGCCGCCTTGGTGAAAATACCGCCACCCACGCGGGCAAAGAGCGCTATGCTGCTCGCACCAAAGCCAAAGCCTGTTAGGTACTGCACCGTCTGCGCGATATGGGAAGAATCATTGAAAACGAGATAAAGAATCGTCATCCCCAAAATACTAAAACCAACCACCGCCATGCCCATAATCGAGCCAGAACCAAATGCCACGCGCAGTCCATCATTTAAGCTACGGCTCGCAGCGGCAGCAGTACGCACATTCGAACGTACCGCAATATACATGCCCAAATAGCCAGCCGCACCCGAAGCAATTGCGCCCAAAATAAAACAGACCGCCGTTTGCCAATTTAGCGACACAGCAATCAAAACCGTCACAACAGCTACAAATCCAGCAAGATACGTATACTCTTTATTCAAAAATGCAGCCGCACCCTCTTGAATGGCAGCGGCAATGTCCTGCATAGTCTCATCGCCAGAATCTTCGGCCAACACATTTCGTATCTGCCAAAACATAAATATAATCGCTACCAAACCAAATAGTAGCGCAAATACAACTGAAGCGGATCCTTGTAACAAGGTAAACCTCCTTAATGCTCATGAATTTTCGGCATTCATACCGTTCAATAATATCTAAATGATAATAATCTTTTTCAGCTCCACTAAATGGAACAGAAACCAAATAAAAAATCTCTGCCGAGCAATTATGCTCGTTACACAGAGACGCTTTTACACTTAATGAGTCAGACATTTTGCAAAGCCATCAACACAAAAGCGCTTTAACAGAATACGCAAAAAATCTAACTACTATGACAGCAACGATGCATATCAGTATTTTGGCCCAACTGTACTATTTTATTTGTTGAAACCGTTATAAGCAAATTCCAGAATCCATAAATCTCTTGACCATGCCTCTTCTACAGTGTTACAATGAACCATTGATAAGACAATACCAAATCTTTACTCACCTAATGCTAGGCAAACAAACAGCCGTGATTAATCACAAAAAACCAATAATCTACATGGACCACGCCGCAACAACACCTGTGCGCCCCGAAGTGGTGCAGACAATGGAGCCATACTTCACCTCCATCTACGGCAACCCGTCCAGCGTACACAGCGCCGGGAGAAAAGCCAACGTTATGCTACGCCAAGCCCGCCACACCATTGCCAACTGCATCGGTGCCAGCGAAAACGAAATTATCTTTACCAGCGGCGGCAGCGAAAGTGACAACAGTGCTTTGCGCGGCATTGCACTGGCCCGTCGTACCCAAACCGGCGCAAATCAGCTTATCATATCCGCCATTGAACATCACGCCGTGCTCCACACCGCGCAAGATCTGGCCCAGAATTTTGGCTTCGACCTAACCATACTCGCAGTCGACTCGCATGGGCTCATCGCGCTAAGCGACCTCGAACAAGCGCTTGAGCAAAAAGACGTTGCGCTTGTTAGCATCATGCTAGCTAACAACGAAGTCGGCACCATCCAGCCGCTGGAAAAGATCGGCCAACTATGCCGCACGCACGGAGCCTTACTCCATTCCGACGTGGTGCAGGCCGCAGGTCGCCTCGCGCTGGACGTAACCGATCTCGGCGTCGACGCGCTCAGCACAAGTGCGCATAAATTCTATGGCCCCAAGGGTGTAGGCTTTCTCTACTTGCGATCCGGTACCCCTTTCCAGCCCGTACAAACCGGCGGCAGCCACGAAAGCGCCCGCCGTGCCGGAACCGAAAATGTGCCGCTCATTGTCGGCATGGCAACCGCACTCGAACTCGCCGAAGCCGAACGTGCATCAGAGTCCGAGAGACTCAGCGAATTACGTGACACACTCATCGACGGGGTGCTAACAAACGTCAAAGGCGCATACTTAACCGGTACATCAATCAACCCACCGCCACCCCGCCGATTGAGTAGCTCCGGCAGTTTGGAGCGTATCGAAATCAAGGGCGAGGTTGAACAGCAACAAAGAATATCGCACATTGCCAGCTTCATCATCCGCGGCGTCGAAGCCGAAGGCATCCTCATCGGCCTCGACATGGCCAGCATCGCAGCCAGCAGCGGCAGCGCCTGCACCAGCGGCGCACAACGCCCAAGCCACGTACTCGAAGCAATGGGCATCGACCCCACCGACGCAGCGGGCGGTCTACGCTTAAGCTTAGGCCGCAGCACGACCGAAAACGACATTGCATATATAATAGAGAGATTGCCCGCGATTGTTGAGCGGGTTCGAGGAAGGTAAAAAGTGGTGCGTGAGCCAGTTCAGGTTGTTGTTGTGCTTTGGGATTGAATCATATTCGATAAGTAAGCCGCAAACGTTCCCGTAGCAAAACCAGATTGATTATTAGTGGTTGCAAACAACTGCTTCGCAAACACGCACAATGCACCATAAATCGAATCCTAATTATTCACGTTATCATAACTAGCCACTAAACTTATGCCTAAAACACTCCGTCCTCCATCCGAAACAACCGTCGTCATCGCCATGAGCGGTGGACTCGACAGCTCCGTCGCGGCCGCGCTTATGGTCGAGCGCGGCTATAACTGCATCGGCGTCATGATGCGCCTGTGGGCCGAAGTCGGCAACGGCGAAGGATCTACAAACAAATGCTGTAGCGTCGAAAGCGTAGCCGACGCACGCGAAGTCGCCGATCAGCTTGGCATTCCCTTCTACCTGATCAACGTCGAAGAGCCATTCAAGCAGAATGTCGTCGAATTTTTCATCGAAGGCTACAGCAGCGGACTCACGCCCAATCCATGCCTAGAATGCAATCGACATATTCGGTTCGACTACCTGCTCAACTATGCGCGCAAGCTAGGTGCCGATTTTCTTGTCACCGGTCATCACGCTCGCACGCGTCGACTGGATGATGGCACCGTACAACTTCTCAAAGCCGTCGACGATCAGAAAGATCAAAGCTACGTGCTTAGCGTTATGGGTCAAGCCGAATTGCAGGACGTGCTCTTCCCTGTTGGAGATTACCTAAAGCCTCGACTGCGCGAAATGGCCGCCGAACGCAATCTGCCTATTGCCAAAAAAAGTGACTCGATGGATCTCTGTTTTGTGGCCGATGATGACTATCGCCGCTTCTTACAAGATTGGGCTACCAATGCCATGCAGCCCGGCCCCATTTTTGATCAGCAAGGTCAGCAGCTAGGCGAACATAAAGGACTGCCCAACTACACAATTGGTCAACGGAAAGGATTGGGCATCAGCGGCGTGGCCGAGCCAATGTTTGTCTTAGAGCTTGATAGCGAACAGAATGCACTTATCGTGGGTAAAAAGTCCGAACTTGGGCAAACGCATTTGGTAGCAGAACGAGTAAACTGGACATCGGACAAACCCGTTAAAGCAGGTACCCGTGCACAATGCAAAATTCGCTATAAAGCCATTCCGGTCGACTGCAAGCTATATCCACAAGACGATGGTTCGGTCGATGTTCACTTCGAAGAAACGCTTATTGGCATCACACCTGGTCAAGGCGCAATGTTTTACGAAGGCGACATTTGTCTAGGTGGTGGTATCATTATGAAAGAGCAAAAGAAAATAGTTGAAGCAGTTCGGCAATAGGGTTGTATGAGTGAATCGTTAACTAACTTTGGCCCAGCCACCTTATCGTTACTTTTAGGCATTTTATTTAGCCTTAGCTATGCAAGCCTCTACCATTTGTGGATCGGGCGCAGCGGGCGCGATCTAATTTTGTTCGTACTCATGTCTTTTTTTGGATTTGGAATTGGCCATATAATCGGTGCCCTGCTACGGATCGACTCGTTACAGATTGGTCAGCTACACATCGTCGAAGGATCTGTCGGCTCGTGGCTAGCTATGGTCGGCGTGAAATTATTCTATGCCGATAGGTGATAAAAAGCACTGCTCAGTGCCCATATAGGAGAAACAAGTGATTACGGCAACCATTCGTGATATTGCCATTATAGTTATAGCAATTCAAAGCATTGTAATCGGCGCATTAATTGCCGTATTGATCTATCAGATCTGGCAATTGATCAAAATGCTTCAGCGCGATATTAAACCGATATTGCAAGATACACAAGACACCATCAACACCGTGCGTGGTACAACAGAATTTGTCAGCAAAAGCGTTGTTGATCCCGTTGCCAAGACGACAAGCTACCTGTTTGGCGCGCGCAAGGCAGCTAGTGTATTAACGCGCGATGTAAAATCTGCGCTACAACCATTATCGCGTTCTACAAAATTCCCGAAACGGAAAAAGAAAAAAGAGGAATAAAGAAGGGCCGTTTCTAATTATCAGAAACGGCCCTTCTTTATTCCTCTTCTCTGTAACTATTTTCTTATATATTACCGTGTGGTAGTACCCGTCAACGAAGCCTTGATTAAATCTCGATTCAATTGACCGATAAAATCAATGCTAATCTCTTTGGGGCAAGCTGCTTCGCACTCTTGGTGATTTGTACAGCCACCGAACCCCTCGCCATCCATCTGATCCACCATCAGCACCGCGCGATCATAACGCTCTGGTTGGCCTTGCGGCAATAGCGCTAAATGCGACGCCTTGGCCGCGGTAAAGAGCATTGCCGACGTGTTTGGACAGGCAGCAACACATGCACCACAACCAATACAGGCCGCGGCATCCATTGCTTTATCTGCCTTCTTCTTCGCAATCGGCGTCGCATTTGCTTCTGGCGCGCTACCGGTACGAACGGTAATAAAGCCGCCCACTTGGATAATGCGGTCGAACGCGCCCCGATCTACCATCAAATCTTTTATCACCGGGAATGATGCAGCGCGGAATGGCTCGAGTACAATTGTGTCACCATCTTCAAAGCTGCGCATGTGCAATTGACACGTTGTCACGCCGGCTCGCGGTCCGTGCGCCGTACCGTTAATAACAATGCCGCACGAGCCACAGATCCCCTCGCGGCAATCATGATCGAACACAACTGGTGAGTCACCTTCGATCAATAATTTTTCATTTAACTGGTCGAGCATCTCTAAGAATGATGACTCCGGGCTAACGCCTGCCAAATCATAATTGACAAAGTTACCAGACGAGTCAGCATTCTGTTGTCGCCATATTCGTAATTTTAAATCCATCGTCTTCTCCAACGATTTTGTGAAAGCGTCCCATAGCCTGAATCAATCTATTCAAAGATCCAACTTGAGGTGCTCTCGTTCTATTTTCTTGGATGCGCTAACTTAGGCCGTAAAAAAAATAAATAGGCTATCCAGTGGACTTATTTATAGCTACGCTGCGACAGCTTAACATAGTCAAACTCTAGCGGCTCCTTATTGAGAATTGGCTTGCTCACATCGCCACTATATTGCCATGCTGCGCCATATGCATAATTCTCATCATCGCGCAATGCCTCACCTTCCGGCGTCTGGCTCTCTACACGGAAGTGACCGCCACAAGATTCCTTACGGTCCAGCGCATCGATACAGAGCAGTTCGCCTAGTTCTAGGAAATCTGCTACACGGCCAGCTTTTTCTAGCTCTTGGTTTGTCTCCGCAGAATTGCCGGGGATCATAATATTCTCCCAGAACTCTTCACGTAGCGCAGGAATCTTTTGCAGCGCTTCTTTTAGGCCAGCCTCATTGCGTTCCATGCCGCAGTAGTCCCACATGATTTGGCCCAATTCGCGATGGATCGAATCGACCGTGCGCTTCCCTCGTATACTCAAGAGCCTTTCGGTTTGCTGGCTAACCGCTTCGATTGCGCCGAGCGCTTCAGCATGGGTATCACTTGCTGACTTCAAATCCGCTTGTGCCAAATAATTACCAACTGTGTACGGAGCAATGAAGTAGCCATCAGAAAGTCCCTGCATTAAGGCACTGGCCCCCAAGCGATTTGCACCATGGTCCGAGAAATTTGCCTCGCCAATCACAAATAGCCCGGGAATGGTACTCTCTAGATTGTAATCTACCCACAGGCCACCCATTGTATAATGCAATGCGGGATAGATGCGCATTGGCGTCTTATATGGATTTTCGCCCGTAATATTGGCGTACATATCAAAGAGATTGCCATACTTATCTTTAACAACCGCCTCGCCCATTCGCTCAATAGCCGATCTGAAATCAAGATAGACGCCATTCTTCAACTCACCAACGCCATACCCCTCATCTACAACCGTTTTGGCATTGCGGGAGGCTACATCCCGTGGAACCAAATTTCCAAAGCTCGGGTACTTTTCTTCCAAGTAATAGTATCGATCTTCTTCTGGAATATTATTTGGCTCACGCGTTTCGTTCTTATCACGCGGCACCCAAATACGACCGTCATTACGCAACGATTCACTCATCAACGTGAGCTTCGATTGATGAGTGCCGCTAACTGGGATACAAGTTGGGTGGATCTGCGTGAAGCACGGGTTGGCAAAATGTGCCCCCCGCTTGTGGGCACGCCAAATCGCTGTGGTATTACAGCCCTTTGCATTCGTAGAAAGATAGAAGACATTGCTGTAGCCACCGGTACCCAACACAACCGCGTCGGCCAAGTGTGCCTCCACCTTGCCCGTTCGCATGTCGCGCGTCACAATACCGCGCGCCTTGCCATCAATCACAATCAGGTCAAGCATTTCGTTACGTGGGTGCATTTCGACTTTACCCAAGCCAATTTGCGCCGAAAGTGCTTGATATGCACCGATCAGTAGCTGCTGGCCTGTTTGACCGCGGGCGTAGAATGTACGAGAGACCTGCGCCCCGCCAAAGGAACGATTGGCCAATCCACCGCCGTATTCGCGTGCAAAGGGAACACCCTGCGCCACACATTGATCGATAATGCTGGCGCTATTTTGAGCCAGCCGATAGACATTTGCCTCACGCGCCCGGTAATCTCCCCCTTTCACCGTATCATAGAAAAGACGGAAGACGCTGTCACCATCATTCTGATAATTTTTTGTTGCGTTGATGCCACCTTGTGCAGCAACGCTGTGGGCGCGACGCGGGCTATCCTGATAGCAGAAGCACTTAACATTGTACCCAAGCTCTGCCATCGACGCCGCAGCAGATCCACCAGCAAGACCCGAGCCAACAACGATTACCGTATATTTTCGTTTATTAGCCGGATTCACAAGCTTCATATCAAAGCGGTGCTTGTCCCATTTCTGCTCAATCGGACCATCAGGGATCTTTGCATCAAGTGTTGCTTCGGTGAATGTCGGCATTACCTTCACATCTTGTGTTGGGGTCGCCATAATAAATCTCCTAATACAGTTTTGCATAAACCGGCAAGACATCTAAAAATGCGTTGCCTTCCGGAAATCGTGAAACAGCAAATTCTATAAATCGGCTCATATCAGTATGCAGCTGAAATCGTCTTATATCTTTAAAGAAAGAATGGTACAATTTCAGTTTGCCGCTCGTATGAGCATATAAATTCATGCTACAAGGGGCGCTACAGCTCGACAATCCCAAAAAGGATAGAAAGTGGAACTGAGGCAAAGCCAAGCGGAATGAGTATCCCAAGCGCTAGCGCCGTTAGACGAATCGTAGGTGACACACTTTTGCTATTCAGGCCCAGCGTCTGGCACATGCTCCAAACACCATGGTACAGATGCAGACCCAACGCGGTTAAAGCCACTAAGTAGATGAAAACATTTGGTATAGATTGGAACCCACGCACAACATTTGAATAGGGATCATCGCGCAAGAAATCATCGTTTAGTGCAGAAAGTCCCCAAGTGAAGTGGGCCAAGTGGAAAAGAATGAAGAAGAATATGGCGATACCGCCCCAGCGAATATACTGAGAAGCAAAAGTCGACGTGTTTGTTTTGTGAAGCGCATAATCGACCGGCCGCGCGGCACGTGCCCTACGAGCCAGCGTTACAGCGGCCCAAACATGCAAGATTAGTGTAACGATTAGTGCGCCACGCGCCAACGTTAATAGATGAAGATGGCCAAATATAGGCGCTCCAATCTCGCGTAAGCCGTGAGCATATTCGTTAAAATAGCTGCGCCCCAAAAATATTTTGGTATTGCCATACATATGGAAAAAGACGAACCCGATCCAGACTAATCCAGTAACGGCCATAATTACTTTACGGCCAATCGTGGAACGGTATAGGGTAGTTATGCCAGCTGCGGCACTCATGAACATGCTCCTTAACTTTCAAGAAAAGAGATACAACTATTGTTATAACATACGGGAACAATATATTTCGTAATTTTATGCACAAATCTTATAAAAAACCTAGACAATAATCGGACACGAGAGGTTGCTACATGTTGTCAATCAACGCTTGACCGAACTCACTACACTTGAGCAACGTTGCACCATCCATCAAGCGCTCAAAATCATACGTAACCGTTTTGGCGCTAATGGCCTTTTCTGTAGCACTAATAATCAGATCCGCCGCTTCGTGCCAGCCCAGATGGCGGAACATCATCTCGCCGCTCAAAATTACCGATGACGGGTTCACCTTATCTTGGCCCGTATATTTGGGTGCTGTACCGTGAGTCGCCTCGAAGATGGCGCGCCCTGTTGTGTAGCTGATATTTGCACCTGGCGCAATGCCAATTCCGCCAACCTGCGCGGCCAATGCGTCGCTAATATAGTCGCCATTTAAGTTCAGCGTTGCAATCACGTCATACTCCGCTGGCCGTGTAAGAATCTGCTGCAGCATGGCGTCAGCAATCACGTCTTTGATAATGATGCCATTTGGCAAAACATGCCATGGCCCGCCGTCGAGCGGTGTTGCGCCGTATTCGTTTGAGGCCACTTCGTATCCCCAATCGCGAAAAGAGCCTTCAGTGAACTTCATAATGTTGCCTTTGTGGACCAATGTGACGCTCTTCCGATTGTTCTCAATGGCGTAGTCAATGGCACCACGGACAAGGCGAGCCGTTCCTTCTTGGCTAACGGGCTTGATCCCAAAGCTGGTTGTATCTGGGAATCGAACATTTTTGAAGCGGTCGGGGAACGCCTCTTTAAAGAGCGACTTGAACTTCTCTCCATCTGCTGTGCCATGTTCGAATTCGATCCCTGCGTAAATGTCTTCCGTATTCTCGCGGTAGATCACCATGTCCACATCTTCTGGTGCCTTAACCGGGCTAGGCACGCCGCTGTAGTAGCGCACCGGGCGGATACAGGCGTAGAGATCCAGCTTTTGACGCAGCGCAACGTTGATACTGCGGATACCACCACCAACTGGCGTGGTCAACGGGCCTTTGATTGCAACGAGATACTCGTCAATTGCCGTCACGGTCTCTTCTGGCAGCCAAACCTTTTCGCCATAGACATCATTGGCTTTATCGCCTGCGTAGACTTCCATCCACACAATCTTCTTCTTGCCACCGTACGCTTTTTCGACTGCCGCATCAAGCACTGGCTGGCTCGCTGCCCAAATGTCCTCACCAGTGCCATCACCTTCAATAAACGCAATGATCGGATCATCTGCAACATTTAGTTTGCCATTCTCTAGCGTGATTTTTGTACCTTCTGACGGGACAACGATTTTATTGTAAGCCATAATAATATGCTCATCCTTTGAAGAAATGTGTTTGTGAGTTCATTTTGAATATTGTTTATAACTGGCCTAACCTCAATATAATTTAGCGCAGATCATCGGCAACCTGCGCCGTCCAAGCTGTATCTACACTGTCAAATAGTTCGCCGTTGCGGCCATTGCCCCACGGGCCAACCAGCCAGTAAATGTGTTGAGCCACAGCCGCGGCATCGGTCAACTGACCTTGCTCGGATTTCTCGTGCCAAAAGCTGTAGTCGAGGACGCTTTCGTTTGTATCGACGCTGCGAATGTCGGCCTGCATCGGCGTGTCGACCATGCCCGGGCTAAGGTAGTTGACGCCGATTTTTGTTGAGGCAACCTCTTTGGCTAAAACCCGCGTGAACATTTCAATGCCAGCTTTTGATGCACAATAGGCGCTCATACCGGGGATGGGTAAATGTGCTGCACCGCTGCCAATGTTTAAAATGCGACCAGACTTTTGTGCAAGCATGAGGGGTAAAATGTTGCGAGCCAGATAGAAGGGGCCAACCAAATTTACGTGAATGTTATAGGCCCACTCATCTGGATCCGCTTCCAGAACTTCTTCGATGGGCCAAACAACTGCTGCGTTGTTAATGAGTATATCGACGCGACCAAATTGATCGATGGCCGATTCGACAATCTCTTCAACCTGAATGGTATCGCTTACATCTGCGGCTAAGGCAATGGCTCGCCCACCATTCGCATTAATCGTCGTTGCAACCGCATCAACTTGTTCGATTGTACGTGAGACAAGAACAACAGCAGCCCCGGCACTGGCAAGTAGCGCGGCAGTTGCTTCGCCTAATCCACGACCTGCACCAGTTACAATAGCGACTTGACCTTGTAATTTTTTTGCAGCGACTTTTGGTAGGTTCATATCTTACCAAGTTTACCAAAGAGCGATCAAAAGGTCCATTTTAGGTTTGTTTTTGGCGATTCATTTAATGATTGGGGCGGGTTGGCGCAGGCAAAATTTGGCGCAGATAGCTCGCCATGCCGACATCATGATTCCACTGATTTGCATAGCCAAGCGACACTTCTTCAAAGCGAACATTGTCTATTGTGTCGGTTGCCCGAATGTGCAGGTGACCATAGACAACAACTTCGGTATTGAAACGCACGTGCCAATTATGTGTAAGCTTGGTTCCGCACCATGGGGTAAAGCGGGGGATGCGTTTTAGGCGGGAAAGGGGATCGCTGCGGAGCGGATAGTGGTTGATCAGAACGAGCGATTCGGCACGCGATAGTTGCATCAAGCGCTGTTCGGTATAGCGATAGCGTTCAGCAGACCATGCTTGCCGCGTTGGGTATGGATCGGGGTGCAGCAACGCTTCGTCGGCGCAGATGGTATTCTCTTCGGCGGCCCAATCCAGCACCTCGTCTTCCGCGACATGATCTGGCCGGAAGCTATAATCGTACAGCAGAAAAATAGGCGTTAGTCGCAATGGCTGCACCGAAGCAGGCCACAGGACATACGGATCTTCTGGCGTGAGTACATTATAGTTGCGACAAATTTCTACAAGGCGGCGATATTTCGCGTCACCCCGTGCGGCAGTGCCATTTTTCGAGTTTGCCTCGGAGGGCAGCGTCCACAAATCGTGATTGCCGGGTGTCCACAGAACTTTGGCAAATCGTTCGGTCAAGAGCGTAAATGCAACGTGGAAGTGATCTTCGCTTTCGCCTACATCACCGGCAACAATCAGCCAATCTTCGGGATAGTGTGGAAGCTGTGTAAGCGCATAGAGATTTGTTTTTTGTCCGAGGTGTAAATCGCTAATGGCGTAGAGTTTCATGTAGTTGATGATAACAAAGTGCGCCGTACTTTGGAAGTACGGCGCACTTTGGCACGTAAGGAAGATCATTGAGTTTGCAGCGTCGGATCATTCTTCCAGACAATGTACGAATAAATCATTGCGAATGCTGTGCTTCCAAGCATCCCAATCAACAATAGATAGACAGACAGAGAGCCACTTAGAAACCAAGCTGTTGCCAACGTTAAGAGCCCAACAACTACCCAGAGTCTACCAGTAATGCGGTGGGTTTTATTCCACGACTGTTCACTGGCAATTGTCCATGGGGTGCGCACACCAAACATATAGTTGTGGCGAATCTTGCCCATATAATTTCCCATTACAATCAAGAAGAACGCCAATGCCGTCTGTGCAATCTTACCCATTGGATTAGTCACCCATCCAAAAATGTCGGCCAAACCAGCCACATAAATGGCAAGCATAAGCAGCAATGTTGCTCCCCATACGGCCATATAGGCGGTGCCAGAACGTTGAATGTTTTCGCCTTTGGGCGAAATGCGCGGTACGATTGCCAGTAACAGCGTCACCCCAGCCGTAATTAAAGGCAATAGAATTAACCCTTCGAACTTGCTGCCAAACCGATCTGCTTCGCCAGCCGCGTTCCAATGTACGGGAACGCCTTGACCCGCAGGCAGTTGCATCCATGCCCACGCTGCCAGTGCAGCCATGATGCCGATGATGGCTGCACTAAAGAGATACATGTTTTTGTACGAAATTTTGTTTTCATTCATCAGAGGTCTGCTCCTTTAATTCGATTTTAAATGTTTCCATCATGCCTAATAACGCTTCTTCAAGTACCGAAATGTTTAGATGATAAATAATGGAGTTACCGCGCTTATCACCATGGATCAGGTCGGCCTCGCGCAGTACAGAAAAATGACGCGAGAGTGTGGGCTTGGCAAAATCAAAGTGTGACGCAAGCTCACCGGCCGTCATGTCTTGTTCGCGCAAAAGTTGTAGAATTTTGCGCCTTGTTGGATCGGATAGTGCTTTGTATACTTTACTTGGCATACATATGTCATTCCTTTTCAATCGGTGCTATGAAGACATTTAATTTAAAAATGGGCTTTTGGGAATTTCATAGGGATGCCCCAGAAATGTCCGTATGCAATATCTATATGTGTTGATGATTTATATAATGTGTTTTTGTGTTTAGCTAAATAGCTAAATTGATATTAGCAGGACTATTATCTTTTGTCAATAGGGAATTCTTATGGCTGATAATGAAAATGGGGTCGAGGCTGAAAGTAGTGCGGAAGTTAGCTCGATGATCGATGGGAAGATAACTCGACGAGCGAAGAGCGCCCCGAATTTTACTATAATTGGGAATTCCACAAACCATTGAACAGAACGTATAATGCCCTATACTTTCTATCTTTGTGAGAAATAACATACGCGAAAGGAACCACAATGAATGGCGCAGTAAGCATGATCCAAACGCTGGTAAATGGCGGCATCGACACCTGTTTCACCAACCCCGGCACATCCGAAATGCACTTCGTTGCGGCAGTAGATCGCGTCGACGGAATGCGCACGATACTCTGTCTTTTTGAAGGCGTTTGCACCGGCGCGGCAGACGGCTACGCCCGCATGATGGGCAAACCCGCCACTACGCTGCTGCACTTGGGCCCGGGGCTTGGCAACGCATACGCCAACGCCCATAACGCCCGCAAGGGCCACACCCCCATGATCAACATTGTGGGCGAGCACGCAACCTGGCATCTCGAACACAACGCCCCGCTCACCACCGACATCGAAGCCACCGCCGCGCCCATCTCCGATTGGGTGCGCACCATTCGCACTGCTGCCGACGTACCCGCCGATACTGCCGCCGCGATTGTGGCCGCCATGCAACCCCCAGGCCAAGTGGCTACCCTTATTTTGCCTGGAGATTGTGCGTGGAATGAGAGTGTGGCCCCGTCGCCCGCCCCACCCATGCCCATTCCCGCCAAATTCGACGCCGCCGCGGTAGATAATGCGGCCCAGATTCTGCAACGCGGCGAACCAACCATTCTCTTCATGGAAGGGATTGCGATGCAGGAAGAGGGCGCGCGACTCGCTAGCCGTATCGCCAATGCAACCGGCGCACGCATCATGGGACGCACCTCCAACGCACGGATCGCACGCGGGGCCGGGCGCGCGATTGTCGAAACCCAGCCCTACGTTGTGGCCCAAGCGCTCGACTCTTTGGCTGGCACCAAGCACATTATCCACGTTGGCCCAAGTGGCCCACCCGTTGCCTTCTTTGGCTACCCCGATAAGCCCAGCATCATGGCCCCGCCCGATTGCGAATATCACCGTTTGGCCCACCTAAACGAAGACACGCTCGGCGCGCTCGAAGCGTTGGCCGATGCCGTCAATGCGCCCCCCGAGCCAGCCGCCATCTATGAACGCGTGCTGCCGCCATTGCCAACCGGATCGCTCGACGCGGCCAAAGTGTGGGCCACCGTCGCGCACAACATGCCCGAACAGACGATCCTCGTGAACGAGGCGATCACATCCCGTTTTGGTTCAGAAAAATTTATGGCGGGTGCCCCCCCCTATGATGAATTGACGATTACGGGTGGGTCAATTGGCATTGGGCTGCCTCTTTCGGTGGGTGCCGCAGTTGCCTGCCCCGACCGTAAAGTAATCAACATGCAGGCCGACGGATCCGCCATGTACACGGTGCAAGGTTTGTGGACCATGGCGCGCGAACGGCTCGATGTGACCACGGTGCTTTTCAACAATAGCGCTTACGCCATTTTGCAGCACGAACTAGAAAATGTGGGCGCAGAAGCGATTGGCCCCAAAGCCGAAGCCATGCTCGATCTGGGCGATCCGGAGATCAACTGGGTGAAAATCGCCGAGGGCATGGGCGTCCCCGCCACGCGCGTGCGCACCGCCGAAGAGTTCAACAAACAGTTCCCACGCGACCTGAACGAGAAAGGCCCGCGGCTGATTGAAGTGATGATATAGGGACGTAGTGCGTGGTGGACAACCAATAGTGCAGGCTGAGCTTGCACGAAGCAGAGCGGCAGTGCAATGGTCGAAGCCGAAGCGGGCATTGCACTGCCGCTCCTGCCACGAATCACGTTCCACAACCCATTTACGAGTGTACCCACATGAACCCAAACTCCATCAACTTAATGCGCGACCGCTTCCTAAACTACGTCCAAATCGACACGCAGAGCGACGAAGCGTCAGCCGAAATTCCCAGCACCGCCAAGCAGCTTGATCTGCAACGCGTGCTGCAAGCCGAACTCGAAGAGATGGGCGCAAGCGACATCTTTCTCAGCGAGTATGGCTGCCTCTTTGCCACCATCCCCGCCACAGTCCAAGATAAAGAGATCCCGGCCGTGGCGTTTCTGGCACACGTAGATACCGCGCCCGCGTACAGCGGCACAGGCGTCAAACCGCTCCTGCACAGCAACTACAGCGGCGAGCCGATTACGCTGCCCGATGATCCCACCAAGGTGCTGTCGCCCGACACGATCCCCGAGCTTGGCAATCACATCGGCGAAGAGATCATTACCGCAAGTGGCTTAACATTGCTCGGTGCGGATGATAAAGCGGGCGTCGCCATCATCATGGCCATGGCGCAAGAATTGATCGACAACCCTGAGATCCCACATGGTGACATCCGGATCTGTTTTACGGCAGACGAAGAGATTGGGCGAGGGGTCAGGCATTTGAAGTTAGAGGATTTGAATGCAGATGTGGCCTACACGCTTGACGGGGCCAATGCGGGCGAGATCGTCTACGAGACCTTTTCGGCAGACAAAGCCTATGTTAAAGTGACCGGCGTCTCGACTCACCCAGGCACGGCCAAGGGCGAAATGGTCAACGCGCTGCACCTACTCGCGAAGATCATCGACGGGCTGCCCCAAGAGACGCGCACGCCCGAAACCACAGACGGGCGTGACGGCTTTATCCACGTCTATCAATCGGGCGGTACAGCAGCCGAAGCCGAAGCGCACTTTATTCTGCGCGACTTCGAGCTAGATGGACTTGAATCACATGGGGCTTTAATAAAAGAGGTGTGTGCAGCGGTGCAACAGAGCGAACCGCGGGCGCAGATCAGCTGCGAGATCACGTCACAATATCGCAACATGCGCTACTGGCTCGAAGACGATATGCGGCCAGTAGACTTGGCGCGTCAGGCAATCGAGTCGATGGACCTAACACCCTTCAGCCACCCGATCCGCGGCGGCACCGACGGATCCGGCCTGACACAAATGGGTATCCCCACGCCAAACCTCTTCACCGGAATGCAGAACATTCACGGTCCGCTAGAATGGGTCAGCGTGCAGGATATGGCAAAGGCCGCGGATACATGTATTAAGCTGGCTCAGCTGTGGGCGGGGGAGTAGATCTACGCTGCTTTTGGGTAGTTTTCATCAACCATAAAGGTCATCCCGAAAGAGAAGAGTTTGAGAAGAGAATTCGGCTCAGCGCCGCGTTCTTGCGACAGTGACCGTTTCACATGGGGCCAACTTGATTGAAGCAAGGGGTGTTGTGCCAAAAAATTACGCTCAAAAGCTTCAACGTGAATCCCCACAACATTCTGGTTGCCAGGATCAACCATTGCGTAGACATCATCCCGAAGATAGACCGAAATCGCACTTACAGGCTTTCCCGTAAAATAAAAGATCACGCTGTCTGTTAACTCGTCATAATCGGCCCAAATATCTTCCGGTGATAGAGTTATTGAGTCGAATTTATTAAATTTAAGTCGCGGTTCTTCACCAAATAGATCAATCATTTTTGCCATAATATTTCTTCTGTAATCTTTGGTCTATCAACACCAAACGCTGTAATTACTCGACCGACTTCATCTATAAAGAGGACACTGACTTTCAAGTAAGATTCGGGATCGTTCTCCACCAATCCTTGAGCATAGTAATTTTCGACCGAGCCACTACTGACATCAGTTGCAATAAAGTCAGGGTCTTCAACCGTTTCACGAATAGAATCCACGTCTACAAATAAATGACGCAACTGAATGTGCTCCACATAGCGTGACCTATGCAAAATTACATTTAGTAATCTTGGATCATGGGTCGAAAATAACAGATTACTCATTTTTCTATTATATGATGCGTTTGATTCTTTATCAAGTCTGTATTAAATAGACCAGTATTACTGATGCTCAACCACACCAAAAGAGAGTGACATCGTGCCAGAAAAACAATACCCACTAATTTTCGACGGCCACAACGACACCGTCCTCGAACTCTGTGCGTCGGATCCTAAAAAGAAGCG